>Ga0209804_1000097_pt1 | contig 73580 bp, 58 predicted proteins | sample GraSoiAngelo_139_FD_185896 | JGI IMG/M metagenome (GOLD analysis project Ga0209804, IMG submission 185896) | Grasslands soil microbial communities from the Angelo Coastal Reserve, California, USA - 14_0929_12_20cm (SPAdes) (version 2) | ecosystem: Environmental > Terrestrial > Soil > Grasslands ... | reverse complement strand
TTATCTACACGGTGCAGCACATCTTGCAGCACCTGCGAATACACCTTGCCCAGCGCAGGGTCGGCTGCCTTGCAGGCGGGCAACTGCGCCGATTGCATGGAGAAAGATACGCAGGTGCGGCACAACTTCCAAGCCTCGCGCCGCTCTTTGAGAGCATCGTTGTACAACTGGCGGCACACTTCCAGCGTCGAAAACAAGACTTCCCGCTGTTTGCGGTTTGGCCACAGCCGATATTTATACGTTCTTCTGCTTTTCGACATATGGTTGGATGACCGCCAGCGGCGCCCCCCCGACGGTGGACACGAAATAGCTGTTCGTCCACAGCGTCGGCAACCGTGATTTCAGGGTGCGAAATTCCTGCCGCAAGGTGTGCGAGGAAACCCCCTTGAGGTGCTTAACCAACCGATGGATACCCAACTGCGGGTCTACTTCTACCAGCACGTGTACGTGGTCGGGCATGATTTCCAGAGCCATGATTTCGGCACGATATTTGTCTGCCACTTGTCTAAGCGCCTGTTCGCACCGTTTAGCGCTGGGTCCGACCAGCACAGCTCGCCGATACTTAGGCGTCCACACAACACACAATGGTACTTGCTTGAATAGACCACGTTGTAGTTTGATTTGTACCCTTCCAGGGCCATACTGATGCTTATACCTAAATGAAGCAATCTAAGACAAGGCAAAATCACGCCTTATATCCCCAGCCCTAAAGGGCGGGGCTTTACGGCGCTTCTCGGACTTACGCCCTGCCCGGGAAAAGGGTCGGGCGATTTTTTCGGCCGATCGGGGGCTATATCACCTCGGCGTTGTCGCTTCCGGTGTATTCGGTGGCATGTGCGTGGAGGTGAACGGTCCCACTTTCACCCCGGACGGCAAGACTGTCTTCGAAGCGACAATATGGACAGCATCAATATCATGAACGCCGATGGCAAGGGGATCAAAGTCCTCGATAATGCCAGCGGCGAGTACTCTGATTCCTACCCAGCCCTTTCTCCCCATGGCACCAAGGTGTTCGGTTGAAACCGCGACGGGTGCATCGTGGACGCCAACGGCCAGAACCTGAAGCAGCGCCCAAACCGAGGGGAGAATTGAGACCCGATGCTCGTGAATGACAAGATCGTCTTCGCCTCCTGGAAAGATGACGTATCAGGCGAAGAGATCCACAGCATGAAAGTTGACGAAACCCGTCAGAAGGCGACTCACCAACAACAGGGTTGATGAGTACTTCGCGTGGTAGTGAGACTGAACGTAAGGCCGGCACTGGGTGAAGGTTGCGGCAGAAATGTATTGACAATATTCCGGCGCTGCCATCATTCTTCACATCGGCGGCGGGGCGCCTCTCGTCTCCTAAGCGCGGCGCCTTTGATTTCGCCTGCTTTACTTCCCAGCTTTCAGGCTGCATTCGCCGCCCTTAGCTGTCGCACCCGCTCATACACTCGCACGTACTCTTTGGCCGACGCATTCCACGAAAAATCCTTGGCCATGCCGTTGCGCATCAACACCTGCCAGGAAGTCTGATCGCGATAAGCCAGCAGCGCCTGCCGAATCGTAGAGAGCAGCGCCTCTCCGTTGTAGTCGGTGAACTTGAAGCCGGTTCCGCGTCCGGTGCGCGCGTCCCAGGGCTCAATGGTGTCATCCAATCCGCCCGTTGCCCGCACAACCGGCACTGTCCCGTATTTCAGACTGTAGATCTGGTTTAGCCCGCAAGGCTCGTACCTGGAGGGCATCAGGAACATATCGCTGCCGGCCTCGATTTTGTGGGCCAGCTCGTTGTTGTACGCAACCTTCACGGCAATCTTCTGCGGAAATTGCCGGTTGAGCCGCACAAACATTTCCTCATATTCTTTGTCACCTGCCCCCAGAGCGACGACGATCATATCTTCGCGGGCCAGCCGGTCCATGATCTGGGTGATCAAGTCGAATCCCTTCTGCGCCGCGAAGCGCGACACGATTCCGACGACCGGTATCTTGGGATTCGTGTCGGTCACGCCGAAAGCAGTGAGCAAGTCCGCCTTGCATTGAGCCTTGCCGCTCAGATCTTCTGGCGAGTACTTTGCGGCGATGAATTTGTCCTTCTCCGGACTCCATTCCTCGTAGTCGACGCCATTCAGGATTCCCGTGACCGTAGCCGCCCGCGCCCGCAGCACGCCTTCCAATCCAAAACCGTACTCCGAGGTCTGGATTTCCTGGCTGTACTTCTTGCTCACCGTGGTAATGAAATCGGAGTAGACCAGGGCGCCTTTAAGGAAGTTCACCTGCCCGAAAAACTCCATTTTGCTCATGGTGAACAGATCCCAGGGCAGCATCAGCAAGGGCAGGATTTCGGAAGGAAACAAGCCCTGGTATCCCATGTTGTGGATGGTGAAGGTGCAGCCGACGTCGCGAAACGCGGGATCTTCCGCATAAAGTGTGCGCAGCATCACCGGGACCAGAGCCGACTGCCAATCATGACAGTGAAAGACGTGGGGGACGCGGAGCACTTTGGAAGCTTCCAGCACGGCTCGTGAAAACATCGCGAAGCGCTCCGCGTTGTCGGGATAGTCTCCCGCAGGGGTGCCGTAGAGAGCATCGCGATCGAAGAACGCGGGATAATCGACGAAATAAAACTGCGCGCCGGACTGGGTTCCCCCGCTTACAACCGAACAGAAGCGATATCGGTCATCATAGGGAACTGTAATGCTGCGCACCACGATCTCGGGATCGGTCAGCTTGGTTTGACGATACCGCGGCAGGTACACGCTGACCTGGTGTCCCAGCCGGGCGAGCGCATGCGGCAAGGCGCCCACCACGTCCGCCAGTCCACCCGTCTTGGAAAAGGGCACGCATTCCGGGGCCACCAAAGCAATGTGCATTACCGTGCATCCTCCGAAATTTCCAGCGCCAGCCGGCCCACGTTATTATGAGCATCGACACACCACGCCCAGGGTTTGCCGGATCGTGGGATGGAACTGGCAGTTTAAACGGCCGGCAGAAAGAGGGTCAACCGTGCCGAAAGGCCCAGCCGTAATTCGCCGCGGTTCGCGCGATTGGAAACCGAAACTCGGACAGCATTTCCTGCGGGATACCCATACCGCATCTCGAATTGTCGACGCTCTCGGCGATGTCTCTCAAAGTACGGTCCTCGAAATTGGCCCCGGCGCTGGCGCCCTGACGGTGCTGCTGGCCCGGCGCGCGCGTCGACTGATCGCCATCGAGACGGATCGCGTGCTGGCGGCCCAGTTGCGCATGCAGTTCGCGACTGCCGAGAACATCGAAATCATCGAAGGCGACGTACTGGCCATCGACTTCGACACCATCTTCGGCCCCAAGCCCGGCACCTCGCGTCCCGGCCTCGAATACAGTCCGGAACCGGCGCGTGTAGTGGGCAATCTGCCCTATTTCATCACCTCCGACATTCTGCTCCGGCTGTTCGAGTTTCGCCGCCATTTCGAAACCATCGTACTGATGGTGCAGCGCGAGGTGGCCGACCGCATCGCCGCCAAAGCGGGCACGCGCGACTATGGCCTGCTCTCGGCCACTGCCCAGCTCTATACCCGGGCGGAAAAGCTGTTCACCCTTCCGCCGGGAGCGTTCAATCCGCCGCCCAAGGTACATTCCACCGTCCTGCGGCTTACCATGGCTCCGCAACTTGAAAAATTGCGGGTACCGGAAGATCGGTTCATAGCTTTCCTCAAGGTCTCGTTCGGTCAAAAACGAAAGACTCTGTGGAACAATCTAAAATCTCATTATCAACCCGAACTCCTGAAAACCGCACTGGAGCGCACGGGGATAAAGCCCAATATTCGCGCTGAGGCTCTGCCTTTGGAGAAAAGCGCCGCCTTGTTTCGGGAACTGACGGCGCGGGATGGAACGCGCTAAGCTATAGTAAATGCCGGCATCCGCGAGGAGGTGAGTTATGGCTACCACGGTCGTTCGCCATGCCGTTGTCGCTGGACAGTTTTACCCCAGAAATCCCGACAAGCTCAGAGCCGAAATCCGCTCCTACACGGAAGGCGAGAATAGGCTCATTCCTGCCCTGGGCTGTGTCGTTCCCCACGCGGGTTACATCTATTCCGGACACGTGGCTGGCGCCGTCTATGCGCGGCTCGACTTACCCACGCGTTTGATCGTGATGTGCCCTAATCACACGGGCATGGGAACCCCTCTATCGGTCATGAGCGAAGGCGAGTGGGAGACCCCGCTGGGCAACGTGCCTATCGATTCCAAACTCGCCACCGACTTGAAGGCGCGCTTTTCGATGCTCTCGGAAGACAGCTATGCGCACCGGTCGGAACACGCGGCTGAAGTCCAATTGCCGTTCCTGCAGGCCCGCCTGGATAGTTTCAGCTTCGTGCCGATTGCCGTGGGCACGGGGCGATTGGAGATTCTGGAAATGCTTGGCCACGCCATTGGCGAAGCCGTTGCGGCGCAGAAGGAGCGGGTGCTGATCATTGCCTCCAGCGACATGAACCATTACGAGTCGGACAGCGTGACCCGGCAGAAGGATTCAGAAGCGATCGAACGCATACTGGCCCTAGACCCGCGGGGACTCCACAAGGTGGTCACCAGTAAGAACATCTCGATGTGCGGATTCGGGCCCGCGGTGGCCATGCTGACCGCGTGTAAACCTCTAGGCGCGAAGTCCGTGGAACTGATCAAGTACGCAACCTCCGGCGACGTGTCGGGCGATCGCGACATGGTCGTCGGCTACGCGGGGCTGGTCGTCTCCTGACCCGGTGGTGGCGCCGGCGCCCTCACCCGCGGCAATCCCCAATTCAGTCAGCGCGGACGCTTGGGCTCGCGCGGTTCTAAGAAATCCAAACAAACCGCTGGGCGAAGCCGCCTGCGTTCGGCTTAGCTTCTTTATCAGTGGCGCGAGCTCGAGTGCGATGAACTGGAACTGGCGTGCGAAGAGGAAGAGGTCCGCCCCCCACTGAAACCGCCTTCCCCGCGTGAGCTCGACACTCGGGACGTTGTGCCTCGCGATGCGGGGCCCGCCGGCGCTGGCCGTGAGTTTACCGGAGCAGCCATCCCACCCCTACCAACCACCGCCGGCATGGGCGTTGCCCCTCTGGCTTCAAACTGACGATTCAAGCTGGGCAGATTCCGCACGCCCCGCGGCATCCCGAGCCCTGCCCTGTCTTCCTTGATTACCAGCTTCGTGCCGGGACCAACTCCCGGGGAGACCAGCGACGGCGTTGGCCCGCGGCCGACTGCCACTGTCCCATGCGGTATCAGGGGGGGGCGAGGCGGGACGTACGCACGCGGTGGGTTCAGCACCGTCGGTACGCGGTTCCACGCTACCCAGCTGGATCCTGGACGCCACATCCAACCATACCCCGGGACAAACAGCCAGCCGCCATAGTGGTACGGCATCCAGCCCCACGGATACGCCGATACCCAGGTATAGCCGAAGCCCGGGTACCACATCCAGGCGCCGTCCATGAACGGGTCCCATCCGAAGCTGGTGAAATACGGCTGCCAGCACAGGCCATAGCCGGGTACGTCGTAATAACTGCCGTAGTAATTCAGATCGCTCAGGCCGTAGCTGTAAGGCGTGTTGTACGACTTGGCAGCGTAGCGGAGATGATAGTCGGTCTGCTGCTTATCCCAGGAGTCAAATGGGGACTGGGGAATGTTCTTGGCCAATTCAAACTGGCCGTCATGGCTGATGTCGAAAGTAGCAGTATGTTTGCTGGCGATTTCGACAGCACCCGCGGGCCCCTCCACCTGGACATTGCCTTTGAACACAGCTACTGAGGCCGACTCCTTGTGCACGTCGACCCGGAAGTGAGCGGAGCGCGTCAAAGTCGCGCTCTCGTGAGCGAGCGTGACCCGAAATTCGTCGTCGTGCTTGCCTGTGAAATTGAAGTAAGCCTGGCCCTGTTGGACGTCGATCGTGCTGACCTTGGCGCCTGAATCGCGCAAAGACAAATTGGTGAACTCGACGATGGTATTGGGCACCAGGTGGATGGTACTGCCATCCTCGAACTCGACTTCGGCCCGGGCATCTTCCGTTGTCCGCAGGCGTACACCTTCCGTGATGGGCATATTGAGGAAGGCTTTTTCATAGTCGTCGCCGGTCGTGCGGTCAATTTGCAGGTTCCCTTCAACATCGCTCAGCCGCACGATGCGTGCCTGCGAGTCCGCCCAGGCGGAGACGGCCGACAGGCAGCAGAACAGGGCTGCCCACATGCGAAGCGTAGTGCCGAATCTCCGATTCATAAACATCTCCCGAGACACTTTCCCTATAACATTAGAACACAGCTGGCAAGGAATAGTTGCTGGAAAATCAAAGGGTTGAAATGCCGGAGGCGCATTGGCAAAAGCCAGCAGGAGCGTCCGGCGCAGGTCGCAGGTCTTGGTTCTCAGGTCTCGGGGCCTATTCCGAAGGCGCAGAGCCGGGCCACTTAGCGGCCCGTATTTTTCTCGGCGAATCTCGGCTGCGTTAATCGCAAAGACCTGCACAACCACCCATTTGGCTCGACTTCTGGCTCGGCCACCTCACCAAGATCCGCCCCAGTTTTGCACAACAGACGTGAAATATAGGCGTGCAGTGTCGGGTCTGGGACAGACAGCAATATCGGCTTTTTGTCATGGTATCGTTAACTCGCTAGTTGTAACTTTTATGTTATGCAAGAGCCGAATAAGCTGACCCGTTCTCACCCACAGTGGGAAGCACTCTATCGAGCGGCGGTACTGGAAGGAAATGCCGGCTTGCTCGCTGAACGGATCGCTGTGGCGATGCTGTCGCTGGGGGCGCGCCTCGAGGAAATCCAGTATTCTGCCGAGCACAGCATGGAGCGACATCGCATCGAGAGTGCGATCCATATGCTGGATCGGCTCAGAGCCACGGAACTCGGACGGACCGGGTGACGAGTGGCTCATGGCAGGAGCACAGAGAAGCGAGTGCAAGAGGCCGGTTGGGCAATATTGCCCGTCAACGGACCTTCCCCGTTTCGGCTCGACCCTTCTGCGCGACGGGCGGGTCGGTCGGCTTCCGCAAAGACTCCGAATAAGGCACCAACTGCGGGGACGGGGCGTCCGCATCCAGCAGCCAAGACTTGCGTGTCGGGAAGTAGCGCAAGAGCTCTTCATCGTCTTTTTCTCCCATATGGCGAGCCCAGACCACCTTGGCAGAATCAATGTCAGCGCGATTGTAGACGTACTCCATATCCACGTTATGGTTTTGCTCATAGCGCACTAGAATCAGGTGACGCGCGGGTTCCCGCTCGAGCTGCCGCACAATGCGCGCACGCTCGAGATTGCCGCGCGGCCAGGCCGGCTCGATTTGAGCGTGGGCGGCCACCGCCGTTATCCGCAGAACGACCATCGCAATTGCAATCAGCGGAATCAGGCTCACCAAAGCCGCTCCGGTCCGCTGCCGGCGGCGCCAGGTTCCGAGATGGCGCATGCATTCGAGCAGCAGCACATAAAGCAGGCAGGTAGCAGGAGCGAAGTAGTGCGGCATGGTCCAGGTCTCAACCGCCAGGCCCAGCCCAAAGGCTGCGAGCGCAATGAGCGGAAATCGCATCGTGCGGTCGCGAACGGCCCAGGGGAGTGCAACCAAAGGAACAGAGAGGAGCGGGCCAAGATAGAACATCCACCAGGAAACAAGCTTCTCCCCGGCGTGGCGCAGAAAACCACCCAAGGTTCGACCCTCCTCGAATTTGCGAAGTTCCCAGCGATAGAAGTCCCGCATGACCCAGTGGTGATACTGCGGCTCGGGACGCGGCGTCTGCCAGAGAAAATATGGCGCCATGGCGTAAGCGCTGCGGTTTACCTGGTAAGCCATGCGGAAGGGACTACCGGTGACGCGGTAGTAGTAATAGCCGGTCGCAACCGCGGCGAGTGACAGAACCAGCACCAGGGGGAGAACCACGCGACCAACAGCTAGCTTCGCGGGAGGCCGATTTTTTCCGAAGAACCAGACCAGCATGGCGCCCGCGGCGGGCAAGCCGAAGATCAAACCTTCGTAGGGACGGCTGTTGGCTAGGATTATCAGACCCAATGCCATCAACCCAGCGTCGCCAACGTGGGCGTGTCGCTTCAACCTGGGCAGAGCCCCAACAACCAGGGACCCTCCTAACGCGATCACCGAGCCGGACCAGTAGGTGTTCATCCAGTAGCTGAGGACGCCAAGACGAAAAACCGCCAGGATACCTCCCAGGAGCGCCCACCCGGGGGGCAGCCAGGCTTGGAGCATCCAGCACAGAACAGAGCACATTAAGGCAGTGACCATCATTTGGCCGATCCACGGATGTCCCAAGCGCTCCCCAACCGCCAGCACGATGCCTTCGGCCGGCGCGTACATGGACATATACGTAGGCCGCTGGATGATGTGGAAGCTTTCGAAGTGGACCCACATCGGGTGGGGCGGATTGGTCAGCCGTCCGTGAGCGAACGTGTCTCCGGCAAGTAGGTAGCTGAATTCGTCGTTGTAGCGGGGCTGAGGAATACCCAGAATCGGGATGAGGACGGCTCTCGTCGCCAGCACCAACGCTCCGACCAAAGCAACCGAGAGCTTGCGCCGCCGCGCCAGGTCTCCGAAGAACTGCTGGAGCCTTCTCCCATGATTCGGCTGGCGGTGGGAAGCGCGAGAGAGGACGAGCATCAGGGCGGGAACCAGGAGAACCAGCTCCGCAAGCGAAACCAGCCAGGGAGCCAGGCGAGCGTAAAGTTGCGCCATGAAGCAAAGAATTTCTGATTTTCGATGGCTGATTTCCGATTTTAGATTGGCCGTCCTGCCAAGGGCTGCTCAAGCGAAAAATCAGCAAACCAAAAATCAACAACCAAAAATTATTTTGCCGCCGGTTCCTTTTCCTTCTCCAACTTGTCGAGAATGCCGGTAGCGGCGTCAATCATTTCCGGATCCACCTTGCGGTTACTGGAGACAGCTTCGGCCAGCGGCACGGAGCCGATTTTGTTGCCGCGCAGGGCGGCCATGTTACCGAACTCGCCGCGATGCACCATGTCAATGGCACCCAGGCCGTACCGCGTGGCTAGCACGCGATCGAAAGCGCTGGGGGTGCCGCCACGCTGGATGTGTCCGAGCACCACGGAGCGTGTCTCGAATCCGGTACGTTTTTCGATCTCGCGAGCCAGAACGTTGCCAATGCCCCCCAGACGCTGGTGGCCGAACTCATCCTTGCCGACCTCCTGCACGATGGGTGCGCCATCATGCAATTCCACGTCGGCGGCGAATTTCGCGCCTTCGGCAGCAACCACGATGCTGAAATAGCGTCCACGGGCATGGCGCTGCCGGATTAACTCTGCCACCTCGTCAATGTCGAAGGGCCGTTCCGGGATGAGAATAACGTCTGCCCCTCCACCAATGCCGCTGTAAAGAGCAATCCAGCCGGAATCGCGGCCCATGACTTCGACCACGATGACCCGGTTATGAGCCTCGGCCGTGGTATGCACGCGATCGATGGCGCCGGTTGCGATGTTGACGGCGGTGTCGAAACCGAAAGTGAAATCGGTGCCGGCCAAGTCGTTATCGATCGTCTTGGGCACGCCTACGACTTTGACGCCCTTCTGGTGTAGTTTCAGGGCAACACTTAGCGTGTCGTCTCCGCCGATTGCGACCAGCGCATCGCAACCATGCTTCTTGAGCGCATCAATACATTTCTGCAGCCCATCTCCGTGCTTGGCGGGGTTAGTGCGCGAGGTGCGCAGGATGGTGCCGCCCCGCGGCAGAATCCCGCCTACCGTGGAGAGGTCCAGCGCCATCGTCTTGTCTTCCAGCAGCCCGCGCCAGCCCTCCATGAAGCCGACAAATTCATCCTGGTAATGAAAAACCCCCTTGCGCACTATAGCTCGGATGACCGCATTCAGGCCGGGACAATCTCCACCCCCAGTAAGGATTCCGACTTTCATGGGGCTGCTCCTGTCGTGAAAGATGAGTTTACCCGTGGCAACTGATCCGCCTGGTGCAGTTCCGCACACTCGTCCCCCAGGGCGACATACGAATCTGGCATCGTGGTCGGAACCGTCAAGGTTACCATTAAACCCGTTCCCCCGCCTCTTTTCCAGATTGCGCCGGATTGCGCGCTCAGGCGCGCCATTCCCCCAAGATACAGATGGAGGCCCATACAACGACAAGCCCCTCGCCCGTCCAGCCGAGCCCAGCTCGGCGTGATGTTAAGTTGCGTGATCCGGTGTACTTCTTAGTTTTTGGTGAGTTTTGGTGAGTGAACACGAACTCACCCAGTCACGTCGTCCGCGCTGGCTGCTGAGGTAAACTTCTTGCGTGCGGGTTCTGGGCATCGACTGCGGCACTGAGTACACCGGCTACGGGGTGGTCGAACTTGCTGCTGACGGTGGACTCCATTGCTGCGCTTGTGGCGCCATCAAGCTCCGCCCGCGCGATCCTCTGCCCCTACGCCTCTCGGTTGTTTTCGATCGACTATTCGAGATCATTGGCGAGCATCAGCCTCAGACTGTCGCTATTGAAGAGGTGTTCTATGCCGTGAATGTGAAATCCGCGCTGAAGCTAGGACAAGTGCGCGGGGTAGCCATGCTGGCGGCTTCTTCGGCAGGACTCGAAGTCGCCGAGTACTCGCCGCTGTCCATCAAGTCGGCGGTAGTCGGTTACGGCAAAGCCGAGAAGCAGCAAGTACAGCAAATGGTCGCCCGACTGCTAAATCTGGAAGCGCCACCGCAGTCCCCCGATGCCGCCGATGCCTTGGCCATCGCCATTTGTCATCTGCACACCGCAACCACGCTCGAACGGCAACGTGCCGCACCCGCCTGAGATGGGCCACGCCTTCCGTTCCAACCCCTGTTCCTCGTCCACGGACTCTGACCCACAGCTTGCACCATCAGCATTGCCCCACTCGAGCACACCCGTTTGGCATAATGTCGTTAGGGGAAAGACTCACCCATGGCAGAAGGGTTGCCGAAACGGCTGCCGAAATGGCTTCTCTTTTTTGCCGTGCTGGTGTCTTTTGGGCTGGCTGCACCAGCGCAGAAGGCTGCCACGATCACGTTTACTCTCGATTTCCCGGGCTCCATCCCAGACCATTACTCAATTACCGTTGATTCGAGCGGGCACGCTTCTTACATTTCTGGCGGCAAAAGGAATGCTGACTCCGACTCGGACGATTTCCATTACGACTTCACAATTTCTGATTGGAATCGGGCTCGCATCTTTGATTTGGCCTCGCGAGCGCGCTATTTCGCCGGCGATATCAATTACGCCAAGCGCGTCGCCAGCACCGGCACCAAGACCCTATCTTACAAAGACGACGAGCGGAGCACGCACACTACCTACAACTACACCACCAACCAGCCGGTCCAACACCTGACAACAATTTTCCAGAATATCTCCACTACTCTTGAGTTCGCCCAGCGGCTGCAATTCGAGCACAAGTACCAGAAGCTGGCCCTGGACGAAGAATTGAAGCGAATGGAAGAAGCAGCCCAGCAAAGCAGCCTGGAGGAGATACAGGCCGTAGCCCCTATTCTAAAGCAGATCCTCGCCGATTCGTCGGTAATCAATGTGACGCGCGCCCGCGCCGAACACCTGCTGGCCAAAACTGGAACCGGTTCTCATTGATCGACTGCGACTGGCAACTCCTCTATCCAGACCACTTGCCGTCAGGCTTCCTGTCTTATTGACACGGCTCACATCGGGGTGTGACCAACATCCCATTGAGGGCGTCATAATCCAGCTAGCGGCTAGAAGCCAAGGGACTGGGTGTCGGACCTGACGGGAAGGAGAAGTGACCATGAAAAGCTGGCCAGTCCTGATTCTGGCGCTCGCGTTGCGCACGGCGACCGTGCCGCTTTTCGCATCTCAAAAATCAGAACCGAAATGGGGACGGGCCCCAGCACGACGTCTCGAAAGAGGCTAAGTTCAAAGGCACTGCGCACGACGTGAAGGACCGGGAATGCCCAAGCAGCGGCCCGGGATGGTTCGCATTTGATGGTGAAGATCGAAAACAAGATTTACGAAGCTCACCTTGCGCCCACCAAAACCGTCAAAGATTATGAGATTCGCTGCCACCAGGGCGATGAAGTCGAGATCACGGGCATCAAGACGATATTTCAAAGTAGCCGCAATCCTGGTGCGCGAAATCAAGCCCGGCACCGGCACTTTCGTCTTTCGCGACCGAAAGGGCAAGCCGATCTGGCAGACCAGCGCCGCGGGAGGCCGGCGCCAGCCGGCGCCCACCCGCTTTAGTGGTTGTTGCTTTCGCCTGCCGCTTTGGAAGCTGTGGCTTCGCTCTCTGACGGCGCGATATAGATTGCCGGAACGCTCTCCTTCCTCATCATTTCATTCAATGCCACCAGGTCAGTGGACATGATGTTCTTCCACTGGGCAATCAAGGGCGCCACTTCCTGACTGAGCGCGTCGAAGGCCTCGAATTGCTGCTTGGTGGGGGCAGCGTCGGTTTCCACGCTGAACGCCAGACCGTGCAGCTGTTCGTCGGCCATGTTGGGAAAATTCAGGTTGGCCTCAGAACTTTTCGCGTTCACTTGCAACAGGCGCTCTTCGATGGGAGCCATTTTCTTGTCAATGGCATCGCTGCTGTCGGAAATAGGCTTGAAGCGCACTCCTTCCAGTCGGCCGTGCAAAGAGTGAAGCTGCATGCGCGTTTCGCGAATCTCGCGTACAGTGTCATGCAGATCGCTGAGCACGCCTCGAATCTTGAGCTCCAGATCGAACTCCTTTTCGATGTCGGCGGCCGGCACGCTAACCCGCGGATCCATCTTCAGTGCCAGCGGAACGGTGAGGCTCTTCCCCTCCGCGGTAAGACGAACCTGGTAATTTCCCGGAGGCGCCATCGGCCCCTTGGAGCGATACTCGGCGCCCACCTCGCCGGGCAATTTGTGCGGACCCTGATAACGCAGGTCCCAGGCGAAGCGATTCATGCCGGCTTCGGCGGGAATCTTCTCCTGCGGAGGCTCCAGATCCGGCCACTCGGGCGGCGTCTCGGCTTCCTTCTTTTCGACACTGGAGTACTGGCGCACTACCGTGCCTTGCGCGTCGAGAATTTCCAGGGTGACTTCACCCTTGGGAGCGGTTTTAAAATAGTAGGAAACCAGAGCGCCCCGCGGCGGATTGTGTCCCACCGGCTGGCGGCGCTCGAAGTCTTCAGGCCAGTGCAGCCGGTATGTGGTACCCGGCTTGTAGAGGATGACCGGCGCACTCGCGGCCTGGGCGCTGAGCTGCCGTAAGGGCGTGATATCGTCGAGTATCCAGAAAGAACGCCCGTGCGTGGCAACAACCAGATCATTGTTCTTGACCACCAGGTCGTGGATCGGAGTGGTCGGCAGGTTCAACTGGAGCGGCTGCCAGTTCGCGCCATTATCCCAGGAAACGTAGACTCCCGTTTCGGTTCCGGCATAGAGCAGACCCTTCTGCCCCGGATCTTCGCGGACCGCGTGCACGTAAGCGCCGTCGGGAACGCCGTTGGTGATTTTCGTCCAGCTCTTTCCCAAATCTGCGGTTCGGTAGATGTAAGGCCTCAGATCATCGAGTTTGTGACAGTCCAGCGCCACGTAAGCGGCGCCGGCGTCATGTGGTGACGCATCGATCAAGCTCACCAGGCTCCACTCGGGCATGCCTTTCGGTGTGACGTTGGCCCAACTCTTGCCGCCGTCGCGCGTGACTTCGACCAGGCCGTCATCCGTGCCAGCCCAGAGCACGTCTTTCTGCGCAGGCGATTCGGCGATCGTGAACACCGTGTCGTAGTACTCGACGCTGGTGTTGTCCTTGGTAATCGGGCCTCCAGAGGGCTCCTGCTTCGTCCTGTCGTTGCGGGTCAGATCGGAACTGATCGGGGTCCAACTCATACCGTGATCCGTGCTCTTAAACACCACCTGCGCTGTCGTATAGACAACATCCGCATCGTGGGGAGAAATCAGGATAGGATGCGTCCACCCCAGGCGGTATTTCATGTCCTTGGCACCGTGGCCGGAGTAGTCGACGGGCCAGACGGTGATGTCCTGCGCCTGCATCGTGCGCCTGTCCCAACGCGTGAGATATCCATTGCCGGAGCCGGCATAAACGATGTTCGCGTCGCGTGGATCGGGGACAACGTAGCCGCTCTCGCCGCCACCTACGTCATACCAATGCTGGCGGCCGATGTAGCCGTCGTCGGTGCGGCTGGCAATGCCAACCGTGCTGTTGTCCTGTTGTGCTCCGTAGAGGTAGTAGAGGAACTGGTTATCGGTAGCAACGTGGTAGAACTGGGCGGTCGGCTGGTTGTACTGGGTGGTCCAGGTCTTGCCGCCATCGACGCTCACCGTCGCCCCCCCATCATTACCGTTAATCATGCGCTCGGGATCAATGGGGTCGATCCAGAGGGCGTGATGGTCGCCATGCGGAGCGGGCAGTAGATTTAGCGTCTTGCCGCCGTCTGTAGAGCGGAACATCCCGGTATTGAGCATGTAGACTGTGTCCACGCTCCTCGGATCGGCAAAGATGTGCGTGAAATACCAGGCACGTTGAGTGAGACGCTGATCGTCGTTCACTTTGGTCCAAGTGTCGCCGCCATCGTCGGAGCGGTAGAGGCCGCTGGCGTCCTTCGCTTCCGTAAGCGCGTATACGCGGTTGGAATCGCCGCCCGACACCGAAACTCCGATTCGTCCCATGATGCTGGTCGGCAGGCCCTTGCCGTCGAGATGCTTCCAGGTGGTGCCGCCATCCACTGATTTATACAGGCCGCTTCCCGGGCCGCCGCTTTCCAGACTCCACGGCGTGCGCCGTACCTGATAGAGCGCCGCAAATAAGACATTGGGGTTATGTGGGTCGAACACGACGTCAATGGCGCCGGTGTGGTCATCTTTATAGAGAACTTTCTCCCAGTTCTTGCCGCCATCCAGCGTCCGATACACGCCGCGATCAGGATTGGGTCCATAGGCGTGCCCAAGAGCGGCCACGTAGACGATGTCAGGGTTGCGCGGGTGAACGATAAGCGCGCCGATATGCTGGGTACCCTTCAGGCCGACGTTTGTCCAGGTCTTCCCGCCATCGGTGGATTTATAAACTCCATTTCCGTATGAGATGTTCCCGCGGATACAGGCTTCGCCGGAGCCGACATAAATGACGCTGGGATTGGAGTCAGCCACGGCGATGGCGCCAATCGAGGAAATCGGCTCTTTATCGAAAAGCGGCGTCCAGCTGTGGCCGCCGTTGGTGGTGCGCCACACCCCTCCGCCGACTCCGCCGAAGTAAAAGGTCGTGGGATCGCCCGGCACTCCGGCCACCGCCAGAACACGGCCGCCGCGATAGGGGCCGACGGAACGCCATTTCATGCCTTTGAATAGGCTCTCGTTGTATTGCTCGGCGGCCCAGGCACTCTGACAAAATACCGACAGGAGAATCAATGCAGCGGCGCGGAGAAACACACACCAACGACTGTGGCTCATAAACGCTTTTCTCCTTTGACCATCAATGGGTTAACTATCTTACTACGTTGCGCGTGAGCACGGGATGTGGCAAGCAGTCGAGTCAGTCGAGCGGTGACCAGCGGTCAACGGGGCAGCGGTAAATCGCAGGAAGGATCAGGAAGAGAAACTCGACGCGCCGCGCTTCGAATAGAGCAACAAGATGGCGGAAAGCAGGGTAATCGTGAAAATGAGGGTTAGGGACGAGAGGCAGAGAATGCACCAGACGGCCAGGACGAAAGCTTCCACATAGGTGAGATACAGGGCAAATGCCAGGCCTGCCAGAGCGCCCACAAGGAGCATGACCGGCGTTTCGGCCTTCGTTCGATAGAGGGTCGCCAACGCCAATAGCGCGAGATATCCGACCACTCCGATCAGGGCTACAGGAACTCCCATCACCACCGAGTACGCGCTGCGGTTGACCACGTCGCAATTAAAGGTCTCGCCGAAATCGCAGTAGGAGGTCTTGGACTTGGCGTAGTGGTGGGCGAGTGAAACACTCGAGACGGCTATCCCCGCGACTGCGAGCAGCGCAATCACCCCCAGGATGCGGCGGGAGCGATCGCTCATGGCAGGCTGCATCCGGCTTTGTCGCTTATGGCCTCCAGGGGCAGCGTCCCCTCATGCCGTTCGCCACGAAACTGCCAGGTGGGGAACAGCTTCACCCCGGCATCTTTGCAGCTCGGTTGCTCACCGCGCTGTCCTTTGATGCCACATTCAATGTAGGGCACGTATTTGAAGGCGGCCCCGAACATCTCCTTCTGCTCTGCGCAGTGCTCGCACCAGTAAAGCCCGTACATGGTGACATTCTTGCCCGCCAGGCATCTGGCGAACCCGTCGTAGCGATGCTCGTGCTTGTACTTGGCCGTGAACCCGACGCTGCCGGCCACGACCACGATCACCGCTATGATCGCAATCTTCCTGAGGGGCAGAGGTTGGGGCTGCTTCTCGCGTTCTTGTTGCCGTCGTCTTCTCGCTTCGGACATCTCGTTTTTGGTCGTTCCCTCTGATCTGTGTGGCGGATCACTCTTTATACTACGACATCCAACGCTGAAGGCAGCACATCGAGAGTCTCACAATGCAAGCTCAGTACTTCGCCGTCCACCATCACGTCGACCGGGCCATCCAAATAAAAATCAATTCGACGGACAGCGCGCCGCGACGCCAAGGGATGATTGATGTGGGTTCCGTCGTAGAGGGTCGGCAGATTGCGAATTAGACCCAGCCGCCCAATCGGCCCCCAGCGAACGTACTCGATGAGACCGTCATTTACTTCCGCTCTGGGTGCAATCATCATTGTGCCGCCGGTGAATTTGCTGTTATTGAACGTCAGGAATAAACAACGGCGGCGGTCGATCTCAGCTTCACCTTCTGCATGCAAGGGAAACGGGCGACGATCCAGGCGCGCCAGGCAGGTGAAAACGGCCATGACATACCCAAGCTGCCCGAGACGATTAAAACGGCGAGCCCGCATCGCGGCGACGTCAGCCGTGAAACCTAAGCTCAGCAAATTAATGTAGTGGAGCACTCCGCCCTGGTGCCTGAGGCGAAGCACGTCGCAGGGTCGAACTCTTTGAGCCAGCAAAGCTTGAATCGCGTGCTCGACTCCCTGGTCGCTGAAATCCCGCAGGAACGAGTTTCCCGTGCCGAGAGGTAAGAAGGCGAGTGCCGGTCGGTCCCCGTTCTGGGCGGCCGGGAACAGGCCGTTAACAATCTCGTAAGAGGTGCCGTCCCCCCCGACCGCCAGAAAACGACGGCATCCGCGGGAATAGGCGTCGCGAGCGAGTTCTGTAGCCTGGCCGGGTGCTCGGGTTTCAACTACCTCGAGCCGAATGCCGGCGGCGCGGACCTGATCCAGGGCTGGCCCCACCAGTTTGCGGCAGCGCCCGCCGCCAGCAGCCGGATTGACGACCGCCAGCAAGGCGTCGCTCACAGCTCCACCACGGCGGAGCTAGGGTCCAGCCGCTTGCGAATTTCCTCCGCCAGCCCAGGACGCCTGATCTTCATCGAAGCGGTGCGGGGGAATTCCCTGTCCCACAAGACGTAGCCGCCCACTCGCTTGAAATCAGGCAGGCGGCGATTGCGCGCCGCGAGATCGTCGCCAAGGGTTGAGTTGAACTGCTGACTCGATTCGGGCCGTAACACGATGATCAGCATCTCGTGCCCAAGGCTCTTTGCCGGCCAGATGTAATGGGCGGCAAGAATGCAGTATTCCTTCACCGGCAAACCGTCGAAGACGGTCTCAATATCTTCGGGATAGATGTTCTTGCCGCCTTCGGTCACGATCATGTTCTTCTTGCGGCCGAACAGTTGCAGATGCCGGCTGACGTCAAAGCGTCCGAGATCGCCGGTGAGCAGCCAGCCGTCCACGATGGTCTGCGTGGTGAGCTCGGGATCGTCGAGATAGTGCGACATCACGGTCTTGCTGCGTACCGCAACTTCGCCGATACCCTCTCGATCAGGGTTGAGAACTCGCAGCTCAATCCCCGGAAGCGGCTTGCCCACCGTGTCCGCACGAAACGGTTTGAAGTCGTTCAGGGTGAGAGCCGTGCCCGCCTCGGTCAGTCCATAACCGTTCGCCACGGGGATTCCGAGGTCGTAAAAGAACTGCAGGGTTGAAGGCTCGATAAACGCCCCTCCCGTAAACATTGCGCGCAATTGCCCGCCGAAAGCGCTATGAACCTGCGGTAAAAGTATTCGGCTGAGCCCTACCCGGGCGCGTCTGCGTGTTAGCAGCCGGTTCAGGCTGACCAGACGATTCAGCAGAAATCTTCTCGACTTCGGCAGTTCTTCGAACTTTGCCCTCAACCCGCGCTCCAGATTCTTGAGGACCATCGGAACCAGGCTCATGTAGGTGATCTTGTAGCGCGTAAACGCGTCGCGTACGTACTCCGGCCGCAGGGTGCGCAGGTGAACTACACACGCCCCGCAGACAAACGGCCCGATGAACCCCACCATGAAATCAATCGCATGATTAGTGGGCAGGATGCTGAGGTAACGCACGCCCGGCCAAAAAGGATACCAGGCAGTCAGGGCCCGGCACTGCTCGAGATAATTCTCGTGGGTGAGCACGCACCCCTTGGGACGGCCGCCGGTTCCGGAAGAGTAGACGATCGAGGCAGGGTCTTCTTTCTGGCGATTGACGAACGTGGGTTCCCCTTTGCGGCGAAACTCTTCCCAACGGTAGGCGCCGGCCAAATCGACTGCTGCCGGAGCTTCGGTAACCAGCACCACCTGCATTTTCGCGTTCTTGAACTCGGGCGAATGCATGATGGCTCGCCAGAGGTAGTATTCGACGACCAGGAACTTCGCCTTCGAATGCGCCAACAGTTCGAGGTGTTCGGCCGCGCTGAGCTTGTAATCGAGCGGAACCACGACGCCGCCGCCGTAGAAAATGGCGTAGGCGGAAACCAGCCATTTCGACTGGTTGGTCATGATGATCGCCGCCCGGTCGCCCGGGTTGAAGTCCGCATCCTGCAAGGCTCGCAGCAGACGCCGAGCCAGCCCCTTAAAATCCGAGTAGGTGAGCCGCAACTTCTCGCGGTCGCGATCCGACTCGATGAGGCAAGTCTCGTTAGGCCAGCGATCAAGCGCATCGCGCAGGGCTGCGCCCAGACACGTGTATGGCGTCAGGTCCAGCATGAAATGGCTGATTTTTGATGGCTGATTCCACACGGCGCCTTCCGATCAGAAATCAGCAATCAGAAATCAGCAATAACAATTCTACAATCTGGCTTGGATTCTGTCGGCCAAGGTTCGGAAGTCGGAAACGCCCTGCAGTTCGTAATCCGGCAGCTCGACGTTGAAGTGATGCTCGAGCCGGGTAAGCAGGTCGAGGGCTTGCAGGCTGTCAATGCCGAGCGTCTTGAAGAAGTCCTCGTCGGGCGTAAGCTTCTCGCGCGGCACCTTAAAGTGCTTGCAGGCGAGATCCAGGATCTGGTTGAGAGTCTGATCAGAACTTTGCATGTTGCTATAGCTTCTCATCTCCCGGGAGCGGTTGTCATCAAGTTGCCATCAAGTTTGTGTGGGGACGGGTCTTGACGGGTGCGAGCGGGTCAGAGACCCGCCTCCACAAAAGTTAAGGCAAATACGGTTGCGCGTCCCGGCTTTCCACGAATTTCTTGAGTCCCGCTTCTACCGCCGGCTTCCCAAACAACTCGCAAAAAATGTCGATCTCGCGTTTGAGTTCCTCGTACGGAATTGGTTTGATGAACCGCTTGGCCGTAGTCGAGGTTTGGCGGTCAAACTTCTTGAGCTGCGCGGCAGTGGAACGTGCGATACGCAAGGATTGCCCTTCGGCGACCGTCTGGCTGACCAGCCCAATCGATTGGGCTTTAGTGACATTGAAGCTGCGGCCGGTAAGCAGCAGATCGCGTACCACGGCGTTGCCCAGATCCCGCTTCAGGCGCGGGATCCCGCCGAAACCCGGGATCAGGCCCAGGCGCAGCTCGGGGAAGGCAAAGCGAGCCGCCTTGTCGGCGATGATCAGATCGCAAACCAGAGCCAGTTCGAAGCCGCCGCCGAACGTGATGCCGTGGACAGCGGCGATGGTGGTTAAGGGTAACGCGTCAAGGCTGTTCATCACCTGGTGGATGCGTTCCAGGAAATCGCGGGTGCCTCGTGCAGCCTCGGTTTTAGAAACCTTTTGCGAGCCTTCATAAAGTTCGCGCAGGTCAGCTCCAGCGGAGAAACCGGCCTTCATGGTGCTGTAAAGGATCAGAGCATGGGCGCGGTCGGTCAGCTCTTCCAGGGCGACTACGAACTTCTCCAGTTCCCTCAGCGTGAGCGTGCCGATCTCGTTGGCAGGCGGACGATGTAGAGCAACTTCGACCACGCCCTCGCGCAGTTCCCAGCTCAGGGCTTCGCCTTGAAAATTCGCCCTTGTGCCGTCCCTAGGAGACTCGTTCATCTCTTGCCTTCTTACCCGGCACCTCCCGTGCCGGGCTGTCTGGTGCCGCGCTTCGGCTGGTTTCCGAGCGTGGCTCGCGAACCATTTCCTCTCGGCTCACGACGCCTGCCTCGCCTGGTACAGAGCTTCGATTTCATTGTGGAGCCGTGCCGAGATCAGCTCGCGCTTCAGCTTGCCGTTCGCGGTCAGCAGGCCGTTCTCGATGCTAAAGGGCTCGCGTTGAATGTGGAACGCGCGAATCTGTTTGTAATGCGGCAGGTCCAGGTTTACTTCGTCAATCGCCGCCTGGACTTTTTCGGCGGCCACGTCTCCGGTCACGATCGCCGATAAGTATCCGCGCCCGTTCCCTACCAGTACTGCTTGCTGGGCGCCCGGGATATGCAGCCGCAGCTTGTCTTCGATCGGCTCAGGGGCGATATTGTGGCCCGAGCCCAGGATGATCAGGTTCTTGATGCGGCCGATAATGCGCCAATTTCCTGCCTCGTCGACCTCCCCCTGGTCGCCGGTGTGAAACCAACCGTCGCGCAACGTCTTGGCGGTTTCCTCGGGACGATTCCAATAGCCAGGGAAAATATTCGGGCCGCGCACGATGATTTCGTCGTTCTCTCCCAGCTTCATTTCGATTCCGCTGATCGCCGGGCCTACGCGGCCGGGCTCTACATGTTGAGGATGATCCAGGGTACAAATCGCCGTGGTCTCGGTGAGACCATAAACCTGCAACACCGGAATCCCCAGCATCATGAAAAAAAGTTGGGTCTCAAGATTGAGCGGCGCCGACCCCGAGATCAGCGCTTTCAGATTGGCCCCGATCATCTTCTTGCGGATCGCGGGAAAGACCGCTGAATTCGCCAGGCCCAACCAGATGGAATCCAACCAGCCTGACCGATGCTCGTGCTTGCGAGTCCAAGCAGCTTTGGCGCGGCTATAGATCGCCAAGACCAAGCCGCCGGTTTGCCAGAGTTGCTCGTCGACGGCTTTGCGCATTCGCTCCAGCAAGGCAGGGACATTGAGGAAGTAATCGGGAGCAACCGCGCGCATATCCGCCGCAAGTTTCGAAAGATCGGTATTCAGCGTGAGCAGGCTGCCGCGCAATAGACAAGTCAGCAGCATGATCCAGGAACCGGCAAAGCAGAACGGCAAGTAATGAAATACCCGGTCCTGACCTTGCTTCTCGCCTCCCAGCAAGTCGAGCCGCCGGGAGGTGCAGCCCAGCATGTGGCTGATGTTCCCGGCGTTGAGAACTACGCCCTTACCTTCGCCCCCGCTTCCGGAGGTATAAATGATCGTGATCGGGTCGGAATCGGCGAGTTGGACTGTTGCCGTTGTCTCCGTTTGTGCCGTAAAGATCTGTTCAAAGAGATATTGGTTTTGTGCTTCCGGCCACGGCTCGATGATTCCCCGACGAAGGCTGTCATCTCCGCAACAGATGAGCGACGGCGACGAGTCCTTCATCATGGCTACAAGCTCCACCGGAGCTTGGCGGGCATAAAGAGGAACGACGATCAGCCCTTCCGCCATCATAGCCAGGTCCATGGCCACCCAGCGGATGCTGTTATGGGCCACGAGAGCGCAGCGGTCGCCTTTCTTCAGACCGCGTGTGGAGAGGAAGCCGCGGGCCTTGCCGACAAGTTCCAGGAGTTCACGACCTGTGACCGAGATGGTCCGGCCGTCACCAATTTCCCGTAGGACTGGCCTGTCAGTCCTTTGCAAGCCGGCGAAGATGTTTTCGAGAAAACTCATTGAATAAGCAAGAAAGAGCGTGTCGGGCCCGGGTCTTTGCCCGGGCGGGGTCGGGTCGGAAACCGGCCTCCCCATCAGTTCGCCACTCGGGCCGGCTCCTCGGTCGCGGACACCTCATATTTCTCCAGCAGCCGATCGAGGTCGGGGCCGAGCGGCGGCAAGTAGTCTTCCCAGCTCCATTCTCCATGGCGGAGGGGAAATTCAGGATACCTGCGCTGCAGTTCCTCTTCGAAATACACCCCCATGCGGGCCATCGTCTTAAGATTCTTGGCCACGGTCCGGCCAATTCCGGTCGCGATCCGGTCGCCTTCGGTCGCCAGTTTCTCGAGTGCGACCACCAACTTATCCTCGAGATCAGGATCGTCGACATTGATCACGAGATCGGGGTGACCGCGCTCCCGCATCAGGTTCTGAATGCGCTCATCCATGGTGACACCCGCCGAAGGCACCAGCGCGGGCATCGAGGTCACAATGCCGTGATAGCGCGACGAAACCATCCGGTGGCAGGCCCGCAGGATGCTGACGACCTGGTACATGTCATAGTCACCGGAACTGAACACCGGCACGCCCCCGAGCTTTTCGGAAATGAGGTGGCAGGCGCGAGCATCCAGCCGCTCGGTGGCGACCAGCACGACGAACACCTTGCTCCGTTGGCGGTACGCAGCTACTCCCTTGGCCATAGCGGTGAGATAGCGGTCGAAGGCGAGGTCCACCTCAGGCCCGGATTTGTGAAAATAAATCGTGCGATAGTGGCTGTCTCGGTAGGCTCCCGTTGTGCTGCGCGCCACATATTTCGCCACCGACGGCTTCACCGGCCACCAGAACGGGTTAATGGGACAGACCACCAGAACCGGCGTGCGGCCATTCCAGCCGGCATCGGTGAGAACCTTCTTTCCGTAGTCAATCGGGAGAGGCTCGAAGGTCCAAGCGGTGTCGGTGCCCAGTTCGGTGGGCACACCGAGCTCGCGCAGAATGTTGCGGGACTCCACGTTGCGCGTGATGATCAGCGATTTCTTGCAGTAGCGGGCACACATTTTCGCGATCATCGGGTCCATGTGGCCGGCTTCCGAGCCGTAGGCGATAGAGAGTTTGTTCTGCGCCGCCGCAATGCCCAGCGAGCCAATCATCATGTTGGTCAGAGCGTTGGCGAACTTACTCTTGAACGCCGATCCCTCGCAGGCAACGACCCCATGATGCTTCGGTACTTCGCGTGCCAGAAACGGCGGGTAGACATCGGGCAGATGAACCTGGCTTGTGCCATGGAAGTAGCCGCGGGAGAAACCGAAATTCTGCGACAGCACACTGAATTCAACTTTATCCGCCCCCAGGATGTGGCGAATCTGTCGCAGCATTTCTTCGACCCGCACATCCGATCCCGTATTGCGCGTGCCGTTATAGCCGGCAAACAGGAGTTTCAACTTCTCGCCAGGCTGCCAGGGTTTGCCTTTCCCCAACATCCAGCCTAACTTTGCGCTTTCGATCAGGCCACTGACCCAAGCCTCCAAAACAAAGTCCATCATGCGGCGGAACCTCCTACGGCAGCCGTGGGCCAATCCTGGTACTTGTAGGTGAAATGATTCTCGCGGCTGAATTTCAACAAGGGATAGCTGTATTGCGAAAACGGAATCGGCTTGCGACCGAGCTCCGTAGTAACTCGGGTGTTATCGAAAACTGTGTTCCACACCAGGTACGGCATGAAAACCTTCATTAATGACGCGCCATAGCCAAGCGAACCCTTCCAGTTGGAAAGCACATTTACGGTTGAGGTGAATGGCCTTTCCAGGCCGGACATGAAGATCGGGCGACGCTGGTTCTGCGCGGCAGCCAGGGATTCGGTGAGCTGGCGAAAAGTCTCGGAGCCGGTCCCGGCGGAAAGATGATACGTGTCATGGCGCGGCTGATCTTTCTGGTGAAGGGTTGCAATGGCATCCGCCACGAAGTCCACGTTGACGATGTCCACCTTGTCGTCGGGCCGGAATGGCAACACTGGCAATCGGGCGAGAAAGGCGAATGCCTTCACCATGTCGAACTGGGTGGTGGCGGCGTAGCGGCTGTCGCCGAGTACAATGCTGGGCCGGAACAGGGTGCGTGGAACATCGGGCAGCAGCTGCCGAATCATGTGCTCACAAAACTTTTTCGTGCGGGCGTAGGGATCGTAATCGGATCGTTCCCAGTCGATTGCCTTGTCTTCCGTCACCACTTCGTTTTCTCGCACTCCGGCGACGGCAACGGTTGAAACATGGCTGATACGGCGCAGCCCATGGTGATTATTCGCATGGACTCCCAGCTGTACAACTTCGAGCGTGCCGCGCAGGTTGGTGTTGAGGCAGGTCTTTTCCGACTTGCGATTCAGCGAAGCCGCGCAGTGGACAATCGAATCGCTGCTGTAGACCAGGCGGCCATATTCTTCATCGCTCAGGCCAAACTGCGATGCGCTCAGATCGCCGCGGAAAATATGGATGCGCGAGCGCAGGTAGCTCTCAAATTTCGGAAAATCGAGATGCAACTGTAAGGCGCGCCACAGACGCACCTCGGCTTCATGAGCGTCTTTCGCGCGGACCAGAACATTCAGCGGGTCGCGATAACGTTCCAGCAGATTCGCGGCCACATGGGCCCCGATGTATCCGCTCGATCCGGTCAGGAAAATCGCCACGTTGCTCCGTTCGTTCCCGTCATCTCGCCGTCGGTCTCGGTGGCTGGGGAAAGCTGAAAACTGCGCGGCGGCCTGGCTTCCAGCGGCCGGCCTTCGATGAGCGGATAGGTCCAGCGGCGCAGGGCTGGAATGTGGATGTCAATCCAGTACTCCCACCAGTCGATCGAGCGGGTGTCATAGCCGAACTCGGCCCGCTCCTCTGGAAGCAGGGCGTGCGAGAGGTCCTCGACATGCTCCGCCACAAAATCATGCTCGTTGTGCAGGATGAAGGGCTCGAAAAGCTCGATGAGTTTCTCGACCTTTTCCAGATTCCGCTCCGCTTTCACCAGCGGCGGGCGCTTCAGGGGCAGCGGCGCCATGACCCGCTGGATGGACTTGATGATCGCCTTCTGTGCCGGCGCCGACATCCGGTTGTATCGCTCCTTGGAAACGGGAATCGCGTCAAAGCGGAGGCGCAGCCAATATTCCAGGCTCTCCTGCGCCCGATAGTGCTTGCGGTGGGCGAGCGAGGTTAATTCGATGGAGCGCCGCATGTCGCAGGGATTTGTGACGGAGGTCGCCAACTGGTACAGCCGGTCGTGGCGGCGCTCGATCACGGCCGCCGCCACCAAAGTCATGCCGCGGCAGACTGAGTCCACGGGAATGATGTCGAGGCGCTTGCGCTCATTGCTGGGAAGCTGGCGAAAATAAGTTCCGAGTAAGTAAGAAAGCGAAGCCGAAGTGTTGATGCCCTCGTTCCATCCCGGGAAAGGTTTTCGCACCGAAGTCTCAACGATGGCCGGCCGGACAATGGCTACCGGGAGGCCGCTGCTGTATTTTGCGATTAATGACTCGGCAAGACTTTTCGTGAAGGTGTAAGTATTTGGCCACCCCAAATCCTGGGCGCGCTTCATGCCGGCTTCGACCAGACGATTGCGCAGCCAGCGAATGCGGTTCTTACGGATCTGATTTTCCAGCGCCGTGCCGTGCAGATCCTTGGCGGCGTGTTCCTTGCCCAGCGCCTCGCTGCGCAGCTCAGCGGTGGTCTCTGGGCTCTCCGCCAGCTTCTCGGCCCCGCGGATCAAATCATGCAGCGCCTGATGCTCGCGTTCGGCGTCGAAGTCAGCAATACCGGCCGGCGTGTAGTTGGGACGCAGCTTTTCGCTGACCCGTCCATCGCGGGCTCCGGCCACGTAGCAAGTGGAAAGATGGATCAAGCCGGCGTGGTCGGACCTGCGCACAAAATCCAGGACGTGCATGGCGGCATCGACGTTGGTAGCCAAGGCATCGCGCAGGTCGGGATTAAAGTCGGTCAAGCCGGAGCTGTTGACAACCAGGTCCAGCCGGCCCCGCAGGCGGGTGGCAATCTCCGGGGACAGTCCGAGCCCCGCCTGGCCCGCATCGCCTTCAACAACGTCCACCCGTTCCGCGAGAAATCGTGCCAGACCGGCGCCATAGCGCTCATGAAGGGGGTCAAAGACCGGGGATTCCTCGACCATCTTTTCAAAACGCCGCAGCGCGGGATTGGACTTTTGCCGCCGGATGAGCAGGTAGATTCGGCCGACTTCCGGCAGGTCAGAGAGAAGGTTGACCAGCCAGACCTTTCCTATGAAACCGGTCACGCCAATCAGCATGATGTGCCTGCCCGTCAGGGTGCTGCGTACCGACAGCGGATGGGGCTGGCGGCGGCTGTCAAAGCGCACAAAGGGACGGTTCAGGACCTGCTTTTGTCGTTCCGCCGGGAAGCTCGCTCGATTCAGGGCTTCCCTGCCGGCAAAGCCGAGATCACGCACCAGTTGCTCGGGTGAGCGGCGCCCGTTGGGGTCAGCCTCGCTGATCCAGGCAAAAAGCCCACGGGGACGAATGACCGGAGCGAGCAGGCGTCCGGTCGCAATGCCATCGCGAAACTCGAGCCGATTGGCGATAAACCCGTTGACACCGAGATACTTGGCCAGCGGGCGCATTACATGGTCCAGCACCTGGCTGACCAGGACCACGCTAGCCCCGGTGTTCACCAGTTCCCGGAGCTGGCGCACGCCCTCCTGTTTCAGGTAAGGCTTGAGCTTGTACTGGAAGTATTCCTCGCCTAGCAGGTCGAGCCGGTCCCGGCTGACTCCGCGCAAGACAGTATGTACAACTCTGGTGGCAAGCACGCGATGCAGGCCGTAAAGAATCGGCCGCAATGCCGCCATCAGCAGGACGAGGCCCCGGCGCACCCAGCGCTCGAGAAACGTCTGCGCGTTCCAGGTGAAAAAGGCGACCGGCTTGACCGTGGTGAGGTCAAGCAGGCTGCCCTCTACGCGCCAATACACACGTGGGGCAAACTGGCCAGAATTGTGAGTTGGCGGTTGCAAAGCCTTAACGTGTCCCGAGGATTAGAAATGCCGTATAGGCCTTCCCCACGGGAAGGCTAGAGCCCATCTATTGTAAACAATTGTCGGCAAAGGGCGAAGCAGGCAAATGCCACTCAGGGTATGGGAAGGAACTGCCCTGGACCCGCCCCGGTTCTGATTCCCTACGCAGCTATTCCTAACATTCCGTTGAGGAACCCCACCAGATATTTCCAGACCAGGTAGTAGACCGCCAGCGCGAAGGGAAACAATAGGACGAAATGAGCGTATTCAATCCTGACGGCCTGGAACCACACGAATCCATGGTCAACCGGGGTCAGGAAACCCAATAGCGTGGCCAACCGCGCGCCCAGGGGAGCGAGGATGAGCGGCAGAATCGCGCCATGGAATCCGAGCGGCAGCTGATGCCGCGGCCCGAGCGCCACGTAAAGCATGTTCCATGCGCCAAAGATATTTGGGATCAGCGCCATCGGGAACACGATCGCCCGCTCAATCGGGATCGGGACTCGATAGACGAACCGCGCAATACAGAAAGCGGCCAGCACCACCAGCATGAAGCAGGTCGGCACGGCAATTCCGGCCAGATAGGCGCGGAGATAAGGATATTGTTTCATAACGGCCTCCTTACAAGTTACAAGTGATACAGCAACACCGGTATGAGCCTGGGGAACAGGACCAGCATGCCCGCCAACCAGCCAAGCATGGCCCAGTCGTACCAGGGGGTGGCGATCCCAGGTTGGTCGAACCGTCGCAGCACCTCCGGCCAGAGGTCGCGCCGCGGCGCGGTCTCGACCGGCGGGAAGACTGCCTTCAGGATTCCCCGAATTTGTTGGTCATCGTTTTCCATGACGGATTTACACCTGCGTTCCTTAGTTGTTTTCTCAAGATCCGCACGGCGCGGAAGACGCGCAGCTTGACTGCACCGGCGGTAGTCCCTAAAGCTTCGGCAATTTCTTCATACGGTCTTTCCTCCACCAGTGCCAACATGGCCGCAATCCGCAATCTGGCCGGCAGACGACGGAATGCGCGCTGAATCTCGTCCTCGAGCTCGTATGCGAGCACTGGATCGGGCGAAGTGGCCCCCGGGATCTCCGCCGGCAGTTCTGCTTCCGGCTTTGAGCGTTTCAGATAATCCAAGGCGACATTGGTGGCGATGCGCCGCGCCCAGGGCACAGGATTCCTGGTTGGATCAAAGCGCGCGTGCGCCCGGTAGATTCGCCAGAATGTCTCCACGGTCAAGTCCTCCGCGGTGCCTGGGTCCCGGACGATGCGAACGATCCAGCCATAGACCTCGCCTCGGAGCCGTCGAAAGAGTGCTTCGAAAGCTTCGATATCGCCCGACCGGAATCGCCCAAGCAGCTCCATTTTTCTTCTCTACTATCTCTTACTTGTCCAGCATGGAAAAGGTTACATCTTTCTGCAATCCACCACGGGGGCACAGAGACAGGAAGGCTTTTGGGGGGAACAGGGAAGAGCTAGCAGCTAAAAGCTCTCCGCTATTCCTGCTGCCGCAGACAATGAACCGCATAAGCGAACGCGGCGAGCACGAAAAACAGAAAAGCCAAGCCCTCGAGGGCGGCTCGGTGGGCGCTGCCCATTCCGATGGAGGTGTAGCGGAACCAGTCAATTTGCCAGCTGATCGGGTTCACGCTGGCGGCAGCGCGCAGCCATCGGGGCAGCGGATCCAGCGGGTAAAACATCGAACTGGCGAACAGGAACACGAAATAAAAGACTGAAGTCACGCTGTTGAAAATGTCATTGCGGCGTGTCTTCAGAGCAAAGATGGAGTAGAAGAAAAACCACCCTGCAGTCCCAATGGCCATGCCGACAAAGGCCAGGGGCACAAGATCCCATCGCATGTGGATACCGAACAGCAGCCGCCCCAGAGCGATCGTGATGCCTGCCTGCAGCAAGGCAATCACAACGTTAAACAACACCTTGCCCAGGAGGTAGGCAGTGCGGCTGAGCGGGTAGGTCAGCATCTCGAAAAAAATGCCGTTGTCGCGATCCAGAAAGAACGACCACGAGGTATTGGCCGCGATCCCGAAACTTGCCATCGCCAAGACGCCGCCCAGGAAAAACGCGTTGTAGTCCACGCCGGCCAGTGCGAACGGAGACCCCAGAGCCGCATTCACACCCACCCCAAACACCAGCATGTAGCAGAGCGGGTAAAACAGGTCCCAGAAGATGAAGGTCAGGTTCGTAGTGCGAATCTTGGCTTCGCGGTAAAGCATAGCGATGAGCGCATTCATGATGGTCACCTCCTCTGCATCAGCTCGACGAAAATATCTTCCAGGCTGGCGCTGTTGACCTCCACTCGCAGCACATGCCGATTGCGGGCAAGTCCGGTAACAACCTCCAGCACCTGCCCTTCGGGCGCTTTGAAAGCCACCTCAATCGAGTTCTGATTAATATGCGTGCGCAGCGCCTCAAGCTGTGCCAATTCGGCTTCGATCTGGTCGGGCATCCGGTCAAACGTCATGCTGATCTCATAAACCCCCTGCGACAGCAGCTTCAGAGTGTTGAGGTCGCCGCGAGCCACTTGCTTTCCCTTGTCCATGATGAGGATGTCGTCGCAGAGTTCCTCAGCCTCGTTCAAGATTTGTGTAGTCAGCACGATGGTTCTGCCTTTTCGCGCCTCGTTGCGCAACTGCGCCATGATGTCGCGCTTCAGGATCGGATCCATGCCGCTTGAAAATTCATCAAGAAACAACACCGGCGTTTCGACCATGAATACCTTGGCTACCTGAACACGTCGGCGATAACCTCCGCTGAGGTCCTGAGCTTTACGTTCGACGTAAGTCCTCAATTGAAAGCGCTCAATGACCTGGTCGGCACGCCGGGCTGCAGTCGCGCGATCCAGCCCGTGGAAGCGGGCAAAGGTCATCAGGTTATCGCGCACGCTGAGCAGCAGCTCCGCGGCAGTCTCCTGGATAACCGAGGAAATCCGTCGTCGCACTTCCAGCGGCTTCTCGACCACGTCGATCCCGAGAATCGAAGCCGAGCCCCGCGTAGGACGGCACAAGGTCGTGAGCATCCGCAGCAAGGTCGTCTTCCCGGCGCCGTTGGGTCCAAGCAGACCAAAGATTGTCCCTCGAGACACCTCGAAGCTCATGCCGTCTACGGCGCGGACCGGCTCCCCACGGTGGGGGTTGTAGATCTTGACGATGTCCCGGACTTCGAGCGCAAGCTGGCTCATTTTGTTTCTCCAGATTCCGCCCCAGTCAAGGAGCAGAGATGACGCAGTCAGAAAAACGGGTAGCGAGGGAACGGAGTCAGCTCCCGGCGAAAGCCATATAGGAGCCTTAGCGAGCTGCTTAAAGGATGGCGGTTGGGGTTCGCATCGTCAATCTACTTTCGTCTCAAGGCTTTCTCAAGGCTAACCGCGCGGGAAGACAAAAGTCAATGGTGGTAAGATTGCTCGATTGCTGCCTCGATCCTGGCAGGTTTTGCGCTACGCTGGATACAATGTTGCCGATAAACACAGAACCGCTCGTCATTGAACAAGGGGAACCGGGCATTCTTCGCCTCCGGGGTCCGCTGACGATGGAGAACCTCTCCTGTTTTCAGAGCGCGCTGCGGCGCGGAAATGCGCCCATCCTGTTTCTTGATCTCAGTGAAGTGCCCTACATGGATTCCGCCGGGTTGGGTTCGCTGGTCTCAGCCCATATTTCGGTGCAGAAGACCGGGCGACGCGTAGTGCTGACCGGCGTCAACGACCGAATCGGTAAGCTGTTCGAGATTACCCGCGTCGAGTCGTTGTTCCTCACCTTCCCCAGTTTGCCGGAAGCATTCGATGCGCTACTGAAATCCGGCCGGGCGTAAATGGGTATTGACAGCCGCCCCTCCTCAGTCCTTACCCAGATTGATTTGGCCGTCAACGCTTCGTTGATGCCGCAAGGTAAGCGCTCAGGAGCCTTGCCATCTCTTCGTCAAGTCCATCTTTCGGACCTGACGCGGTGGCCAGCCTGCCCTTGATGCCAACGTAGACGGCATCATAGGCGGTATCCCCAAGATTTTCCACGCGATGCTTAAACGGCGGGAACCACCGAGCTTCGCCGGGCTTGGCGAATACCTCTTGTGTTTTGCCATTCTGATCGGTGAACCGGAGGTGCCCTCCGGTGATGACCACGACCACACCGCCGGGGTGATCGTGCAACCCCGATTTCTCGTGCGGACCGTAGTGCACCGAGATTACCTGCACCCTCTCGTTCTGGAAGTCCAGCTTGTAATGCCGGGGCTCGACCTGGGTGGGGTCTTGAGCCAGAGCAACCTGAACCGTAAGTACTGCCCATGCAGCGGTCCAGAATAGCCTGGAAAACATGGGTGCCTCCTGACCGGGACATTCGGCTTAAACTGGCGCAACGCTATCGTTTGCGCCAGAACCTGTCAAGATTACGCATCCCTGATTACGCATCCCTGGGATTCCATCCATAGGATTAGCGGGCGGCTGAGAGCACACTGGACGCCCGTCTCCTCTTGCGGCCTAGAACCGAAAAACGATGCCCGCCGAGTAGCGCAAGTCGTTCTGATGTCCGCCCAGGTTGCCGAATAGGCCGGTGGACAACGCGTCAAAGCTACTGAGTTGTGAGCGCACGTAATCCACCTGGGCGAGGCGCAGGGCGATGTGTTTGGTCAACCCTAGATCAAGCCCGCCGCCAAAGGCCATGGCAAACGCACTCGCGCTGGTGACCGGAGCAGAGATTCCTCCAACCATGGGCACACTGACCCCCGCACCTAAGCTCGAACGCACAACCCCGAACAGAGCGTGCGCGAACGCCGCACTGCGCCCGAAACCCGTCGAGACGGTCGGACCGAACAGGTATTCGGAAAAAGTCTGGGTAACGGAGGGCGTGATCAGCGGAACGGGCAGAGACAGCAGATTGCGGCTGTTTCCGCTCACGTCCGCCGTAATACCCAGGAAACGGTTGAAATTAAAGGTACCCTGGCCTTCCCAGCCATTTGAGCCATTGCTGCCATTCCGGAGATAGGAATAACCACCAAAGACGAGAGCTCGTGACGCGCTCTCTTGAGCCATCGCCACCAGGGACAGGAAAAAGGCACACGACAACACTACGACTCGTTTGCGCATTCTCGCTCCTTTTGACCGGGTACTAAAGTGTGATGCAGGCGGGGCGCGGAAAGAGGGCTGACGGGGGCAGTTTCTCGTTTCCAGTTTCTAGAGATCGGTCCACTGTAATGCGAAGGACAAAGAGCATCGCGGGGGAAGGCGAAATGTCGGCACAAACGCGGTACGGTGTCATGGGCGGAGCGAGCCTTTCGCTGGTTGGGTGCTCTTTTCTCGGTATCGGCTCCCGTCCGCCATGCGATCCCCGCAAACGTTAGTGCCGTATCGAGTTCCACGAGGAAGAATGGGAGGTCACTCGGCTCGAAGTCGCCCTGAGGGCCAGCGCCAAGTCATCATCGAGCCTAAAACATTCGATGGATGACATCCGGTCGACGTTTGTTTGCCGGCCGAGTGAGAGCTCCTGCCGGCGTTCCCCCTAATTCTGTCCGCCCGGCTTCGGCGCCGTACTGGCGGCACTGCGGATCGCCGGCCAGTTGTAGACGGGATACTTTGGCCGTTTGATCTCTGGGACCGGGTGCTCGTGCAGCTGGTCGCTGCTACCGTCGTCAACCGGCGGACCCTCCAGCAAAAACAGGATGTGTGTCTTACCGGCGAGCATCCCGCTGTAGTTTCGGCTCGGAAACGGTAAGGCTAGAATTCGCTGGTCGATATTTGCAAAATCAATGCAAACGGGCGTGACTTCCCTCGCTTTGCTGTCGTCCTGGTTGGCGCTCGGATTCTTATCTTTTTCCTTCTCCCCGTTCTTCGACGTGCTTGCCATCCCGTGTCCAGCCCACAACCTGGTCTGGCGTGGGATGCGTCGTTAGGCGCTTGGGAATCCCTCCCGAGGCCGGAATGACGTACACATCTTCGTTCCCGTCGTATTCGCCCGTGAAGGCAATCATGGCGCCGTCAGGCGAAAAAAATGGATCGGTCTCAATCCCGACATCGCTGGTAAGGCGGCGAGCTTCGCCGCCGTTCGGGTCCACGATCCACAGATCTCCACCGCAGCTGAACGCAATCTGGGTTCGGCTCACGGTAGGTTTCCGCAACAACAGAGGCGTGCTCGTTGTGCCCGCAATTGCCGGGGAAAAGAGGCACCAACAAATCAGGCCAGGCACAACTCGGTTAAACAGGGACTTAGCCAGCTTCGAAGAGCTGAAGCGCATGGGACCTCCTCGCCAAGCTAAGGATGCGAGATGCCGTGGAACGCCGAGATGAGGAAGACTAACGGCGAGAATCTACCACAGGAGGTTTTCTTCCACCGGGAGGGAGGTCATGACAACCGACACGTACAGCGTCTGGATGTCAGAGAAATCGGCACACAACAAAAAAGGCCGCCGGGTTCGGTGGCCTCCAGTATTTCGAGATCATCGAGCTTCACTCGACCGGACGGGGGAAAGGGCCGTTGCTGGGTAGTTCCGTTAGTCTCCGAGGACTGGCTCTTCCACTTCCGGCTTCGGCGTAATATCGTGATGGCCGTTGGCCGGGTTCGCCAATGCGTTCAGGGGGATGAAACCGTTCGCAGAGACCGGTTGCTTCTCTTTCAGGACGACCTCGCGGTAGAGCTGCGCCATGCGGGCGTTGTAGGCAGGATCGTTCTTCTGCTTCCGATCGCGCGCCCGGAGTTTCTCTTCGCGGGCGTTCTTGGCGATGCCTAACCTGTCAAGGTCGCGCTGCTCTTCCAACGTGACAATGTCGTCCCGCAAGTAGAGCGAGTGCTCCTTATTTTCCAGGTTCACGCGCTTTCCTCCGGCGAAGATTTCGTGACGGCCATGCTCCTCGTACCACTGGGTGAGTGTGGCGGTCATATGCATCTTCTCGATGATGTTGCGCCAGCCCACACCCGTGTTGTACGCACAGAAGGAAATTTCGCCTTCCTGCGTCGCGTAGGGAATGATGCACTGCTCGGTGCGGCGGAAGTCGTAGTTGAACAAGTCCTGGAACCACATGCCGGCAATGAACAGGAAATTCCAGCGGTCCTGCCGGCGCTTCATCACATCCTCAAGCGTGCGATCCGGGCCGACCTTGCCGTAGTTGCGCCCTGTGGCATTGAAGTTCTTATCGAACTTCTTCAGCAGGTCGATCAGCTTGAAATGGGTCGGCGCCTGGAACGGATCGTAGTTCTTCATCAATGCCAGCGCCATGCCGACGATAGTGAGGAACTTGCCGCGGGCCGCGTCGTTCACCTTGGCGATGTCTTTGGCGAGTTGGTCACCATCGAGGAACGCGGTGACGGGAACTGCTTCCTTGGTCTCCTTATCGATCATCACCGCCATGCCGGTGCCGCAATTGGGGTGACAGCCGCAGCTCAACTGGCCCCAGTTGTTGTTGCTGTCGTTGGCATGCATGACGTCCGCCCAGTCGGAGAACGTGCTCATGAAGGAAATGGGGAACCAGTCGCGGGCGGGCTGGCCCAGACCGGTCTGATCCTTCACGTCATGAGCCAGGTGCGACAGCGTGTAACGCTGGGCCTGGCGGCGTTCGTCGGTGATCGCTTCGTCACGGCCGGTGAAGCTCACCGGCTGGAACGAGAGGAATCCGATCTTCTTCGGATTGTCGAGCGCGAACTTAATGATGCGGCCGACCTGCTCATTATTGATGCCGTTCACAATCGTAATAACCGGCACGATTTCCACGCCCGCCTTGTGCAGGTTGTCGATAGCCTTCAGCTTGACGTCGAAAAGATTGCCCACCTTGCGATGGGCGTTGGCGGCGTTACCGATGCCGTCGAACTGCAGGTAGGCATACCGCAAACCTGCTTCGGCCGCCTGCTCGGCGAACTCCAGACTCTTGGCGAACTCGATGCCGTTGGTCGCCGCCTGAACGCTGTTGTACCCGACTTTGCGGGCATAGCGCACGGCGTCGAGAAAGTACGGCGAAAGCGTAGGTTCGCCACCCGAGAACTGCACCGACATCTGACGCCTCGGCTTGATGGTGATGGCGTTGTCGAGCATGGTCTTTATGTCTTCCCAGCTCAACTCATGTACGAAGCCCACCTGGTTAGCATCCATGAAGCACGGGTCGCACATCATGTTGCAGCGGTTGGTGAGATCGATCGTGAGCACCGCCCCGCGACCATACTTCACGGTGCTGGAACCGTGGTTATGCAACTTCTCGTCATTGTGGGCGCGGATGTCGCGGCCGGGAAAAACTTCTTCGAGGTGGCGCGAGAAATCGGTGTCGACCGACATCAGGTCTTCGAAATGGCCGTGCTTGGGGCAGTCCTTCACCATCAGGATCCTGCCGTCGCGTTCGAGGATTTGCGCCTTCACTTCGCCGACCTTTTCATTGAGCAGGATTTCGTAGGGCAGCTCGCCGTCGAGAATCTGCTGACGAATTTCCGGAACACATTTCGGGCAGAGCGAGTCGGTGGTGCGCGGCCAGCCGAGCGGCGGTTTGGACTTTTCGTAGGACTTCAACAGCGGCTTATCCGACCACCGCGGCTTGGGCGACGGGTTGGGATGAATGCTGTTTAGCCTCTTGAAGACCATCCACGCACCTGTGGCGGCGATGGTTACAGCTCTCTCCACGTATTTAACCGGCTTGTACATGTCTTCTCGCTTTCCTGTGTGGGAAGCCGTCGGACACAAAAAACTGTGCCTCTGTTCCCCTGGGTTGAACCTGCGGATCGAACCCGAGACTCCTACTCTCTATCCCTGGGTGCTCGAGTGGCGGATAGGCCACTCCCGCACTTGTGCTCTCTACGACCTATGCTATTAAGGCCAGGAGGCCAGGGCAGCAAGAACCCAACGAAAGGCCATAAATTGGGGTCTAGTGGCGTGATTTTGCATTGTATGGGTCTAAGTTGTTGAAAAAGAAAGGGGTTTACACGGACGAGTTGCCGATTCCCATTCTTGAATGTGGCGATCATGGGCGCAATCGGCAATTAGCGAATTCTCAGCACGCCCGCGCCTTCAATCCGGCTGTGCTTCAAATCCTCGAGGGCCTGGTTGGCCTCGTCGAGCGCGTAGGTTTGAACTTCGGTTTTGAGGTTGGCATTAGCAGCCAACTCGAGAAACTCGCGGCAATCCTGGCGTGTGGAGTTGGCTACGCTGCGGACGATTCTCTCCTGATACAGCAACGAGTAATCCAATTCCGGGATGGGGCTCATAGTGATACCCGCCAAGGCTAGAGTCCCTCCTTTGCGCAAAACGCGCAGGGCATGGTGCGCCAGAGAGCCCGCGGGAGCGAAGAGGATGGCCGCGTCAAGTTGGCCGGGTGGATTGTCCTCCGCCCCGCCCACCCAGGCCGCGCCCAGCTTCTTCGCCAGTTCGCGGTGAGCAGCCGTGCGAGTGAACACGTAGACCTCGCAGCCTTCGTGACGAGCGAGTTGAATCACCAGGTGGGCCGAAGCGCCAAAGCCATATAGTCCCAAGCGCTCTCCGCGTCGAATGTTGCTCAAGCGGTAGGAGCGGTATCCGATGATCCCCGCGCAGAGAAGCGGAGCGGCATTTTCGTCGGAGAATGATTTGGGCAGCGGGTGTGCGAATTCTTCCGAGACGATCATTGCCTCCGCATACCCGCCGTTGGCGTGATATCCGGTAAACCGTCCGTTGTCGCACAGGTTCTCCCGTCCCTGAACACAGTATTGGCATATACCGTCCGTCGAGTACAGCCAGGCAATCCCCACGCGGTCGCCTTCCTTAACTTGGCGCACGCCCGAACTAACGGCATCGACTACGCCGACGATCTGATGACCGGGCACGAGCGGAAGCAGGGGGAGGGGCAGATCGCCTTCCACGGTGTGGAGATCGGTGTGGCAGACGCCACAGCAGCGCACACGAACACGAACCTCATGAACAGCCGGCGAGGGCGTAGGAATCTCGCGTTGCGCAAGCGGCGACTCTTCGGCAGCCCGTGTCTTCTCCAGCACCATCGCGCGCATGGGTGCAATTGTATTGGAAAAACATCGGGGACTTGGCTCCGCCGGACAGCCGAGGGCGATGGCCCTACGGGGGCTGTTGATGCGGCTGTCCCTACGCCTCGCGCTCGACCAGCTTGTAGCGGTTGAGGACGTCCTGCTGTGAGATCACACCTTCCAGGCGGCCGAAATCGGCTCGATGCACCACGGGCAGCAGGGGCGACTCATGAATGTGTCGGAGTGCGGCCTCGAGCGGCAGGTCGGGGTGCAGGCACGGTAGGCGCTGGGACGGAAGGGCGGTGCCGAGCGACAGTTCGCCCTTGCCTTCTCCTTTGAGTCTCGCGACCGTGTCGCGGGTCACCGTAGTCCAACCACCTGGGCTGAGGTGGACCAGGAAGATATTTGCCGACGAAAGCTGGACGCGCTGATTGACATGCTCGACCGTCTCATCGGAATCGAGCACGGGCCCAACCGGGGCATGCATCGCGTCTTCGACCCGCAGAATCGTCTCTTCACGTTGTTCTTCCAGCGAGGGAAGCTCTAATCCGTCCTGACGTGTGAGCAGATCGAAAATTGGCGTGGGTTCGAGAGCTCGCGAGACCACGTAAGCCAGGGTATTAGCCACAATCACAGGAACAATGATGGAGTAATTTCCACTTACCTCCAGCACCATGAAAACCGAAGTCATTGGGGCACGCAGGAATCCGGCGAACAAGACACCCATTCCAACCAGACAATAAGTTCCGACCGAACCGGTCAGGTACGGGAACACGATTCGCTCCACGTGCCCTACCGCGCCGCCCAACATGGCTCCGATGAATAGAGTCGGAGCAAACATTCCACCGGGAGTACCGCTGACGAAGGAGAGTGTCGTAGCCAGGATTTTCAGCGCAGCGAGCATGGCCAGCGTCTTCCAGGTAAACTGGCCGTGCATTGCCTCGTCGATATACTCGTAACCGGCACCCATCACTTGAGGAAAACCCACATAACCGATCAATCCGATCATCAACCCGGCAATGCCGGGCTGTAGGTATTGCGTCCAGCGCGGCAATACCTTGAGACGGGGGCGAAGGAACCCAATGCCGCGGGCAAAAATCACCGCCGCGAAACCGCCGACGATTCCCAGCGCAGCATAAGCAAGCAATTCCTGGGGGCGAATCAGTTGGACAGCGGGAATCCGGAACATGGGTTCAGAGCCCAGGAACCAGCGCATCACTACCACGCTGGAAACAGCCGAAAGAACAACGGATCCGAGAATGCCGGCACTCCAGCGGCCGATGACTTCTTCAATGACAAAAAGGACGGCAGAAATCGGCGCGTTGAACGCAGCCGCTAATCCGGCGGCCGCGCCTACGGGGGCGAGAAGACGCAGCTTTTCGCGCGACAGCTTCAGGCGGCGTCCCAAGGCAGAGGCCAGGCTGGCCCCGATCTGGAGCGAGGGATCCTCTGGACCTAGGGAATGTCCAGCCCCAATCGCCCAGGCCGAGGTAATGAACTTCCCGACGCCGGTACGAAGCGGAATATAACCGTTATAGATGTAGAGCGCCGCTTTGGTTTGGTTGACCCCGCTGCCGCGTACCGTGGGAAAGGCGTGCAGAACCAGGATCGCGACCACGATTCCGGCGAGGGACGGCGCGAGGATCACACGCAGGCCGGAAGGGGAGAGCCGTGGCCCCAGCAGCCACAACCGACTCCAGTCGATAGCTAAGCGGAAGCAGACGACAGCCAGCGCCGAAAAGATCCCTATAAAGACCGAGAGAACCAGAAAAAAACGTTCTTCCCGGAACGCAAATTCGAAGGGCCAGCGCCTTAGGCTGCGGCGCGGGGTAGCGACGGTATCGCAGGGCGTATCTGCCGAGCTTACCGCAGCACTCACCGTTCGGCCCCTTCGCGGTTGCGGCCTATCAGGACGAGTGCCTGATCAAGCCCGGTCGGCGAACCGCAGTCTGCCGTTTGTTCTTCCACTTCGAAGACGAAGTCCATCACGCTTTCCTGGAAGTCGGGATCATTGAAGGTTCTCCCGCGGAGTTTGGGTCCGAGATCTGTCTGTCGGTTGTGGAGCTTCTCGATGGAGTTCTCGGCAGCGCCGTGACCGGGGGACTCGCCACGTGCCTCGATGCAGTCATTAAGATGCGCGCTGGCCGCGCGAAAGGCATTTTGCACTCGGCGCTTGCGTTCTTCCATGGATACGTTGGGTCGGAAGGGGTTGCTTGCGAGAACCAGGTTGGCGGTGTTGAGCTTGTTCCTCGATACCTCGTCTTTGCGGTTAGCAGCAACGGCCGACTCCAGGTAGCGCACGGCGGTTCGGTAACGGCCGAGCTCAAAAGCCGCTTCCCCTGCTCCGGCGGCAGCTTCGACGTTGCCGTGATCAAGCTGTAACACTTGCCGGAACTGGGCAAAGCCGTTTTCGTAATCATCGATTTTGCGGAAGAGTTCCGCGACCTTAAGGTGCAGCCAGGGGTCTGGAGGCAGCCCAGCCTGCATGGCAATTAACTCGGACTGGACCTGGGCCCGGGCGTTTCTCTGCAACAGAAATTCGACCAATTCCAAGCGCGCAGCACGCCGGTTCTCATCCGGCTGGCTGTCCCAAATTCCGTAAATTGCGTTGTGGTAATAGCGCAGAGTCTGGCTCATGGCGTCACGGTGTACGGCTAGGCGCGCAAGTTGCACATTGACCATTCCGTTTTGCGGCTGCCGCTCCCACAAGTTGATCAAGTACGATTCGGCCTCGTCGAACCGGCCTTCTGCCTCGAGTGCCTGGGCCAGACGGAATTGATAAACAGAGTTATCCCGATCAAAAGCGAGGGCGGAACGGAAATCCTCGATAGCTCGACCGGCACGGCCAGTTTGCAAGTCCCGCTCGCCCCGCCCGCGCATTGTTTCCGCCAGCGACGCCTGCCAACTGTGAAAACGTGTGGTGAGCCCCAGAACGGCTGCGAAGGCAGCGACGGCAATCACTGACAAGACCAGGGAGACCAGTGCTTCGCGTTGCGCCGTGGGCTTGGAGGTTGGCTCTGCCGTGTCCATTAGGTCGTAGGACGAGATAATGTCTCCGCTCCATGTTATCGCAAGCTTAGGAAACGGGAGGATACTAACCGGGCTTAACCAGCGAGTAGTTCCGCTGTTACCAGATCCTCCAATGCGCAACCGACGCTCTTGAACAGCGAAAGGTCTCCCGGTGAGGTTCGAACCCGCTTCTTGCCGCTTACCAGTTCGTGCAGGTCGGAGAGGATGTGAGTGCGCGTGATAAGGCCGTGGTTTAGCGGGATTATAATGTCTCCGGCTTCGGCAAGCGCCCCCTCGTAAGTATCCACAGAGATCCGGGAACGCTCGACCGTGACGTCATCGACTTCGCGCGCCTGCGGCTGGAAGGCACCTACCAGGTTCAAGTGAGTGCCGAGGCGAAGGAGGTTGCCGTCGAACAGGGGTGTCTTGGAGGTCGTACAGGTACAGAGGACGTCAGACTCGGCAGCGCAGGTTTTTGAAGAAACTGCTTGGACGGGGGCATCGAGTTCCCTTGCCATCTGGGCGGCAAATGCTTGGCTGCGGCCGGGATCAGAACCCGAAACCAGGAATCTCTCAAATTGCCGAACCAGCGGGAGAACCTGGAGATGAGCACGTGCCTGACGCCCGGTTCCGAAAATTCCCAACACCCGCACATCTTCGCGAGCCAGAAACTTTGTGGCTACCGCTGAGGTCGCAGCGGTGCGTACGTCTGTGAGGTAACGCGCTGAAATCACGAGTTTGGGCGCGCCGGTTTCCAGATCGAGCAGTAGATAGGTGGCGTGAACTTTCTCTTCCGGATGGGAAGAACCCTGCGAAACCGTCGCCAGTTTGATGCCCAATTCTCGGCCGCCGCGATCATAGCACGGCATCACCAGGAAAACGCCCTGCGCCAGGTCCATCTGCATGCGAACGGGGATCAGGGTTGTGGGGTAACGATCGCGAAAGGCTTCCTCGATAGCCCTTATGACACGTTTCGGATCGATCGTGACCTTCACATCGTCTTCGGTGAGCGTTCTCACAAGATATTCTGTCCATCCCGCGCAAGTCGGGTAAAGCATATCCCATGGAGTAAGATACCTGCCGCATGAACCGCGAATATCTGAAGGGTCACAGTCGGGAACTGGGACGCGAAATGGAGCTGCTGGTGTTTGGTCACAGCGGCATGCCTCTGGTCGTATTCCCGACCTCCCAAGGCAGGTTTTTCGATTATGAGGACCGCGGCATGGTCGGAGCCCTGGCGCCCAAGATCGATCGCGGCGAAATGCAGCTTTTTTGCGTCGACAGCGTGGATGCGGAGAGCTGGTACAACAAGGGCGCGCAGCCCCGCGCCAGGGTTATGCGCCATGTGCAATACGAGCGTTACCTTTTGCACGAGCTGCTTCCCTACCTGCGCTCGCGCAATCGGAATCTGCAACTGGCCGCAACCGGGTGTAGCTTTGGCGGGTATCACGCCTTGAATTTCTCGTTAAAGCACCCCGATCTGGTGGCTCAATGTGTAAGCATGGGCGGGGCTTTCGATGTCCACCAGTTTCTCGACGGACATTACGATGACGACTGCTACTTCAACTGCCCACCTGATTACATGGCGAACATCAGCGACGACTGGTTTCTAAGTCGGTATCGTCGCATGCGCATCGTGCTGGCTACGGGTGAGTGGGATATGTGCATGGATCAGAATGTGAAGATGTCAGAGATCCTCAACGCGAAGGGTATCGCTCATTGGCTGGATGTCTGGGGCGACCATACCGGCCACGACTGGCCTTGGTGGCAGAAGATGGCCGTGAAGTACTTTTAGTGGTCAGCGGCTGGTTCCCAGTTCTCGGTTCCGCCTACAAGCGGCAGGGCCAGGAGTTCTGTTATGCAAAAGAAAATTGGAATCATCTTTGGGATGGAGAACACCTTCCCGCCGGCGGTGGCAGACCGAATCAACGGGATGAGAGTAGACGGCGTCAAGGCGGAGTTCGTGAAGCTCGGCGGCGTGAAAATGGCTGAGCCCAGCGGCTATCGCGTGATCATCGACCGCATTTCCCACGATATTCCCTTCTATCGGGCCTACCTCAAGAATGCCGCTTTGAATGGGACGATTGTCATCAACAATCCCTTCTGGTGGACGGCGGATGACAAGTTCTTTAACTACGCGTTGGCCACGAAGCTAGGCGTGGCCATTCCGCCAACCGTTATTCTTCCCCATAACCAGCACCCTCCCGGGACGACCGACCAGTCGATGCGCAACCTTATTTATCCTCTCAACTGGCAGGAGGTCTTCGACTACGTGGGTTTTCCAGCTTTCCTGAAGCCTTATGCGGGGGGAGGATGGAAGCACGTCTATAAGGTTCACTCACCGCAAGAGTTTTTTCAGCACTACAACCAGACCGGCGACTTGTGCATGACGCTACAGCGCGGCGTGGAGTTCAAGGAATATTTCCGCTGCTATGTGGTCGGCCAGGAAGATGTGCACGTGATGGTGTACGACCCGAAGGCTCCCCATCATGAGCGCTACGTGAAGAACCCACCGCCCATTCAGCCTGAGCTGTACGAACGAGTGATGAAAGATTCTCTGACTCTCTGCCGCGCCCTGGGGTATGACCTGAACACTGTTGAATTCGCGGTCGAGGATGGAATTCCTTATGCGATTGATTTTATGAATCCGGCTCCGGACGCGGATGTGAACTCAGTCGGAAACGAGAACTTCGATTGGATCGTCAATCGGGTGGCGGAGCTGGCGGTCGAGAAAGCGCTTAGTGATGAGAATCCAGCGCGGGAATTTCGCTGGGCGGCGTTTCTGGCGGGCGTCCCGGAAAAAGAAAGGCCGGCTCGAAAAAAGCAAAAGGGACATAAAGCGGCTAGCCATTAGCCGACCAGGGTTGCCGCGCTTCTGGGAGTTGCGGGTGTTTTTGGGGTGGCGCAGGGCTTCGCCGCCCGCGACTAACCCGCCAACCCAAGCGCGGCGCCTTGTGGCGGTTGTTATACTTGACCAGCCTGACTTCTCGCGTATCGGGGTGGAGAGGCGGCTTGCCGCGTCTCCGGCTTTGAGTGTTTCTCCTCAGTATGGGTCCTGCCTTCACCATCGGGATCGAAGAGGAATATCAGACCGTCGATCCGGTCTCCCGCGACCTGCGCTCGCATATCCATGCCGAGATGATCGAGAAGGGCAAGATGCTGCTGCAGGAGCAGGTTAAGGCGGAGCTGCATCAGTCCGTGGTCGAGGTGGGAACGCGGGTTTGCTCCAATATTAAGGACGCCAAGCAAGAGGTCAAGAAACTGCGCCGCGACATGGTCAGGCTTGCCAAGGAAAACGGGCTGCGGCTGGCCTCAGCGGCGACGCATCCTTTCGCTGACTGGCGGGTGCAGGAAATCACTCCTGACGAGCGCTACAAGAACATCGTCGAGGATATGCAACTGGTAGCGCGGGCCAACCTGATCTTCGGTCTGCATGTGCACATCGGTGTGGAGGACCGGGAAACCGCCATCCACATGATGAATCACGCCCGATACTTTCTGCCGCACATCCTGGCGCTCTCCACCAATTCTCCCTTTTGGCTGGGCATGAACACCGGGCTGAAGTCGTACCGCTCGAAAGTCTTCGACAAATTCCCCCGCACCAATATTCCCGACTACTTCCCTTCTTGGGGCGAATACGAAAACTTCATCAATCTTCTGATCAAAACGCGTTCGATCGATAATGCCAAGAAAATCTGGTGGGACATCCGGCCGCATCCTTTCTTTCACACCCTGGAGTTTCGCGTCTGCGACATTCCCATGCGCGTCGACGAAACCATCGCCCTGGCGGCGCTGATCCAGGCCACTGTCGCGAAGCTTTACAAGTTGTATGCGGCGAACCAGGGGTTCCGCCTGTATCGCAGGGCCTTGATCATGGAAAACAAATGGCGCGCCTCGCGTTACGGACTGGCTGGCAAGCTGATTGATTTCGGCAAGCAGAAAGAAGTCCCTGTCCATGACTTAATTCACGAGTATCTGGATTTCGTGGATGATGTCGTGGACGAACTGGACTCACGCGAAGAACTGAACTACATCCGGACGATTCTGGAAATGGGCAGCGGGGCCGACCGCCAGGTCCGCGTCTTTGAAGAGACCGGCGACCTGAAAAAAGTGGTCGACTACATTATCGAGGAGACGGAGCTCGGCTTGAGCGAGCGAGCGGCCTCAAGCGCTTCCAGTAAGACAGCCTAATGAACGTTCCCGTCCCTCAAGCTCAGCGGCGGCTCAGCGCTATTGCGGTTGACCCTGAACTCGTCCCCGGGGCACGCAATGCGGTAAACGTGTGTCTTGACGTGAAAGCTGCCGAGAGAGTGGCCGTTATTACCGACGAAGCCACCAAGGAAATTGCGGCTGCGCTGGTGTCAGAAGTCGAAGCTTTGGGGGCACCCTATCGGGCGTGGGTATTGGAAGATCTGGCGCCGCGGCCCTTATCGAGCTTGCCGCAGGAAATTCTGGACGGCTTGGAGAGTAGCCAAGTCAGCATCTTTGCGGTCCAGGCGCAGACCAATGAATTGAAGTCGCGCATGCAGATGACCGACATCGTCAATCGCAGGAAGATTCGTCATGCCCACATGGTCAATATCAACCGGCAGATCATGCTCGAAGGCATGCGGGCGGATTACCTGAAAGTGGATCGGATCAGCCTAAAAGTGCTGGAACTCGTTGGTCGCGCGAAAGCGATTCGCGCAAAAACCGCCGCCGGAACGGATGTGACCGCAACTCTGAATCCGAATTATCGCTGGCTGAAAACCAGCGGCATCATCAGCCCGGACAAATGGGGCAACCTGCCCGGGGGGGAAGTCTTTACGACTCCCGGCGAGGTGAATGGAACCTTTGTGATTGATGGTGTGGTTGGCGACTATCTATGCTTCAAGTTCGGAGATTTAAGAGCCAACCCCCTCACGATTCGCGTCCGGGGAAACCGGCTCAGGGAAGCTCATTCCACCAATCGTGAATTGGAAGACGACTTCTGGCGCTATACCCACACGGACAAGAACAGTGATCGCGTCGGCGAGTTCGCGATTGGCACCAACATTGAGTTGAAGGACGTGATCGGGCAGATTCTGCAGGATGAGAAATTTCCCGGCGTGCACATTGCTTTTGGCAACCCTTATGGCGCGCATACGGGGGCGGAGTGGTATTCGTCCACGCACATTGATGTGGTGGGACGCAAGTTTGACATTTGGGTCGACGACCAGCAGATTATGCGCGATGGAAGGTTTCTGCTGACTGCTTAGACGCCGGCGCTATCTATGGTCCCCGCTCTTCGGCAACGGTTTAACGCTAACTATTCAGCGGCGAAGTATCAGGCGCTTCTCCAACGTTTAGAAGACCAATGCGATACGCCTGTGAAGTTTCGCGTTTCCGAGACGCCTTGCTTCTTTCCTAAGTCACTTCTGGATCGCGTGTCAGAAGCGGGAAAAGAACTGGTTCAGCAGTTGGTTGGCGACCCTCAGTATCAGGCCCAATCCAGCCGGTCGATCCCACCCGAGTTCAATGTTCCCAACGAAGCGCCACATCCCGTGTTTGTCCAGGTGGATTTTGGGCTGGTGCGCGGTCAACACGGCGAATTGCAACCGAAGCTCGTGGAATTACAAGCCTTCCCTTCGCTTTACGGTTACCAGGCCGTCTTGTCGGAAAGCTACATCGAGGCATTCGGGCTGGATGGGAGGCTGCAATACTTGTTGAGCGGATTGGACAAGCAGTCGTACGTTCGCCTGCTCGGCGACGCGGTTGTCGCTGAGCACGACCCGGAAAACGTGATCTTGATGGAAGTCGATCCCCGGCATCAGAAAACACTCCCGGACTTCGTCGTGACCGAGAAGATGTTGGGCATCAAGACCGTATGTATTACCCACATAAAGAAGGAGGGTCGCCGACTCTACTACGAGACGAACGGCAAGCGAATTCCGATCCGTCGCATCTACAATCGCGCCATCGTGGACGAACTGGAACGCAAAGGAGTCAAACCGGCCTTCGATTTCCGCGATGATCTGGATGTGGAATGGGCCGGACATCCCAACTGGTACTTCCGCATCAGCAAGTACTCGATTCCTTATCTCCGGCATCAGTCGGTGCCCAAGACCTGGTTCCTGGACCAACTGCACGACACCCCCGAGGATCTGGAGAACTATGCTCTGAAGCCCCTCTATTCCTTCGCCGGTTTGGGAGTGGTGATAGGGCCAACCAAAAGAGAAATCGCGGCAGTCCCGGCTGACAAACGTTCGCAATACATTCTTCAGGAGCGCTTGCACTTTGAACCGGTAATCGAGACTCCACAGGGCAAGACCAAAGCTGAGATCAGGGTGATGTATATCTGGCTGAAACAATTGCTGCCCGTGATGACCATCGTTCGCATGGGCCGCGGCCTGCAGATGGGGGTAGACCACAATCGTGACCTCGAGTGGGTTGGCTCCTCGGCAGGGCTGTATTAAGGGTGGCTGTCCTTCCCGGGTCAGCGGCTAAAATGGCTAAAATAATGGGTGATCTGGCTAACCAGATTCTCGGCATTCTCGGCACTCTCGGCACTTACTCAGTTGACCCGAGGACGGCACGGGCCTAACATGGGCGCCGAAAGCTACGGGAGTTCCCGGTGATTGGCGAGACCGTTTCTCACTATCGCATTGTGGGGAAACTCGGTGGCGGAGGCATGGGTGTAGTCTATGAGGCTGAGGATGTTCGCCTCGGCCGTCACGTAGCTCTCAAGTTCATTCCTGACCAGTTCGTAAACGATCGGAAGTCTCTGGAACGATTCGAGCGGGAAGCCCGCGCCGCCTCGCAACTCAACCACCCCAACATCTGCATCATTCACGAGATCGACGACAACAAGGGGCATCCCTTCATCGTCATGGAGAAGCTGGAGGGCGAAAGCCTGAAACAGCGCATCCGCAACAAGCCCCTGGATTTGGACGAGGTGCTCGATATCGGAATACAGATCGCCGACGCCCTCATCGCTTCTCACGCCAAGGGAATCATTCATCGCGACATCAAGCCGGCCAACATCTTTCTGACCACCAACGGTCAAGCCAAGATTCTGGACTTCGGCCTGGCCAAACTGTCGCGCGACTCCAATATCACGACCGACAGCGGGATGGGGGAGGAATCACTTACTGGCGTCGGACTTCTGCCCGGCACCGCCGTGTACATGTCGCCCGAGCAGGCGCGGGGCGAGGAATTGGATGCGCGCAGCGACGTCTTTTCGTTCGGAATCGTTCTCTACGAGATGGCAACGGGCAAGAAGCCGTTCTCGGGCACCAACATCGTGACCACGCTGGATGCGGTCATGAACAGGAAGCCGCCCTCGCCGCATCTGGTCAACCCTAACCTCCCGATCGAACTCCTAAACATTATCGGCCGCGCCATGGAAAAAGACCGCAGTCAGCGGTACGGGAGCGCCTCCGACGTTCGGGCGGACCTACAGCGGCTGAAGAAAGAAAGCGAATCGGCGCTGACCAGGACAGCACGCCTTCCCGTGTTCCTCTCGACCAACACCTTTCAGAGGACGAGCCGGCTGCAAGCTTATCTATTGTTGGCGACCAGTTGCCTGCTGATCACGGTGCTGGCCGCGGTTGGAACCTGGTGGTTCAAGCATCGTGGGTCGGCTTTTGGCGTTAATAAGAAGAGCATCGCGGTGCTGCCGCTGCAGAACCTCAATGCCGATCCCAGCGTGGATTATCTGCGTTTCGCGCTGGCCGATGAGATCGCGAATGTGCTCACCAACAGCCGCGCCCTGGACGTTCGCCCCTCGGCTATAACCCGGAGATATAACGGCGCAGACCTGGATCTCCAAAAGATCGGCCGTGAACTCAAGGTCGGCAATGTCCTGACTGGACATTTCGTGCGCCAGGAAAAACAGCTGCTGGTCACGCTGGAAGCGGTGGAAGTGACCAGTGAGCGCGTGCTGTGGCAAACCACGCTGACCGCGGCGGCCAACGAGCTCATCTCCTTCCAGGCACAGCTCGACACGCAGGTACGCCAGGGTCTGCTGCCGCTCCTGGGAGCCGAAAGGGGCTACATCGAGGCCGCCAGCCGGCCGAGAAATCCGGAGGCTTACGAGCTCTATTTGCGCAGCATAGCTGCCTCCCACGATCCCGGCCCCAACAAGCAGGCTATCGCCCTGCTCGAACGCGCGACCACCCTGGACCCGAACTACGCGCCAGCCTGGGAAGAATTGGGATTACGTTACTACTACGATGCCACATTCTCCGACGGCGGAGAGGCAATGTTTCAACAATCCAACACCGCGTATGAGCAGGCGCTTGGCCTGGATCCCAACCGGATCCTCGCCGCGGGACAGCTGATCGTCAACCGAGTGGAAAGGGGAGAACTTACCAAAGCTTATGCCGAAGCTCGCGAACTTGTCGAGCGGCGGCCGGAAAATGCCCAAGCTCATTTCACCTTGAGTTATGTTTTGAGGTATGCGGGAAAGCTTGAGGAGGCTGCCCGCGAGTGTGACTCCGCTTCGGCAATCGACCCCGGCAATTATCTGTTTCGCTCCTGCGCCTGGGTCTACCTGGAACTGGGAAAGACGGAGCGGGTGCCGGACTATGAGCGCTTGGACGCGGGTTCCGAGTATGCCGGGTTTGTAACCATCAACCGGCTTCTGCGAGAGGGCAAGCTGGAGGAAGCTCAGCAGGCAGTCCGGAGAGTGCCGATCAATCCTCGCGATCATCGCGAATTCCTGGAAGCATGCCTCGAACCCGGTCGAGCTACTGGTTTGGACAAGCTCGCCGCACGAACCCAGAGCGCGGTGCTGGCCGAGCCCGATCCGGAGAAGTGGTACCAGCATGGAGCCATCATGGCATTCTGCGGCAGGAAGGAAATTGCCCTCGCGATGATCGGCCGCGCCATACAGCAGAACTATTGCTCCTACTCCGCCCTCGAATCCGACCCGCTGCTCGCACGGTTGCGCAGCGTGCCGCAGTTCGATAAGTTGCTCACCGCTGCGGATAATTGCCAGAAAGCTGCCGCAGCGACGCCTGACGTTCCACAACCGTGAGTTGTCTGTTAGGCTGAACGCCCCTGAAGCCCTGGAATGAATTCTTGAACCCACTCCGGTAAACTATGGAAGCTGGTACCCGGGAAAAATATTGCGTCTCACCTTTGACAAAACCAATCCCCTGGGCATGACAGAGTCGGACCGCTGGCCGAAAGCCGGATCGCGCGGCTTTTCCAGCCGCGTCGCGCGGCGGGCGCTCGGTTTTTTGTTCGCGCTCGCGCTCGTTCCAGCCCTGGCCCAGAACCCAGCCGACAAGGTCAGCCCGGTTAATCCGCTTCCCCAGGACACCGGCGCCGCGGGCCTCAACGAGATGCTGTTGCGCTTGCCCACGACGGCGCGCCTTTTGCACATCACTGCGCATCCCGATGACGAAGACGGCGGCATGCTCACGTTGGAATCGCGCGGCAGAGGTGTGACGGCGGAATTGCTAACTCTCAATCGTGGCGAGGGTGGACAAAATAAGGTCGGCAGCAATCTATTCGATGTGCTCGGGGTCTTGCGCACGCTGGAGTTGACTGCATCCGACCGCTACTACAGAGTAGAGCAACGCTTCACTCGCGTCGCAGACTTTGGATTCTCCAAGACTGCCGACGAGACTTTTCAGAAATGGCAAGGTCACGATATCGCGCTGGCCGACATGGTGCGCGTAATCCGCACCTTTCGTCCAGACGTGATCGTCTCGCGCTTTGGCGGCACCGACCGCGACGGTCATGGCAATCATCAGGCCTCGGGAATTCTGTCGGGTGAAGCTTTTCGAGCCGCCGCCGATCCGAACCGCTTTCCCGAGCAGATCGCCGAGGGGCTGCCGCCCTGGCAAGCCAAGAAACTGTATATCGACAACGTCTGCCCCTTCCGCAGCAATGAGTGTCCGGCAAAGGACTACACCGTCAAGCTGAGCACGGGCGAAATGAATCCCGCTCTGGGTATGACTTACGTCCAGTTCGCGATGCAAGGACTGAAGCGCCAGCTTTCGCAGGGTGCCGGCGGCTGGTCGGTGGATGCCGGTCCACATTACGCCTTCTATCGCCTGCTAGATTCGGCTCTGCCGTCGACCACCGACGGAGATGGGCACGAAAAGGATTTCTTCGATGGCATTGATACGACCCTGCCTGGACTGGCAACCCGTCTGGGCGATGAAGGAAAGAAGGTGCCCTTCTTGAAACCGGCACTGGTGAACCTGGACAACGTCGCTGCGCACGCGAGGGCAGCGGCTGCCCACGACCTAAACTTGGCTGTGAATGCACTCCTCACCGGGTTTCAAAGTACGAACGCCCTCATTGCCCAGATAGAAACATCGTCGCTATCGGCAGGAGGAAGGAACGCTCTGCTGGCGGAACTGATCACCAAGCAGGCGCAGTTCGAAGCGGCGGCAAATCTTGCGGCCGGGATTCAATTGGAAGTCGATGCCGACGTTCCCATCGCAAGCGATGCGGAGGACGCCTTCATGGCGGTGCCGGGGCAGACGTTCGGAGCCACGGTGCGGGTCACAGCCGGAGCCGGAGCGGTGGTAAAGAGAATCGAGCTTGACGTGCCGCCGGGTTGGACGGCTAAGCAAGTCGGCGCGCCAGAAACGGGTCTGGCAAGATTTCAGGTCACGGTCTCGCCCGAGGCGCAATATACTAAACCCTACTGGCATCGTGCCGAACCAGAGATTGACGCCATCAACACCGTCGATGACACAAATTACGCAACTCTTCCGTTTCCTCCTGCCCCGGTCGAAGCGCATGTGATTTATGCCCTGAACGAACGCGAAGGGATTGCGCGTCGGGTCTTGATGGTCAGATACAAGGAGCCGGATGGAACCGAATCCAAGCGCCCGCTTGCGGTGGCACCTCCGTTTTCAATTGCCTTGGAACCGGGAAATGCGGCCATTTCCACCTCGCATCCTGGGAACACCGAGATCACCGTCGGGTTACGCAGCAATATCGCAACTTCCGGAGAAGCGCAGCTCCGCCTGGAGCTACCGAAGGCGTGGAGTGCAGAGCCCTCAGGCCAAAAAGTCGGTTTCGATCATCCGGGAGAATCCAAGAACTTCAACTTCCAGATCCGGCCCGCGGATCTGCGCGAAGGCCATTACCAGGTCAAGGCACGATTGGACTACCGGGGCAAGTCCTATGACTTAGGCTACAGCGTGGTTACGCGCTCTGATCTCGACACCTTTTATTACTACCAGCCTGCAATCCAGCGCCTGAGCATCGTGGACGTCAAGGTGCTCAAGAACCTGAAGGTCGCCTACATCATGGGCGCTGGGGACGATATTCCGACGATCCTCAAGCAGGTGGGCGTGGATGTGAGTCTTGTTCCCGCTGAGAAGCTTCGAACCGAGGACCTGAGCCGCTACGGCACAATCGTCCTCGGAATTCGCGCCTACGACACAGAGAAGGACGTCGCCACCAACAATAAGAAGTTGCTCGACTACGTGTCCGACGGGGGGACCCTGATCGTGCAGTACAACGCGAGCGTCAGCGACTTCAACAGCGGTCATTTCACACCCTATCCTGCACAGTTGAGCCGGGCTCGCGTTTCGGTGGAGGAGGCGCCGGTCGACATTCTCGCGCCCGATGACAGCGTCTTCCACTATCCCAACCAGATTACGCCAAAGGACTTCGAGGGATGGGTGCAGGAGCGCGGGTTGTACTTCATGGATCAGTGGGATGAGCACTTCAAGGCCTTGCTCGCCTGCCACGATCCCGGAGAGGGACCGCAGAAAGGAGGGCTTTTGCGGGCGCGGTACGGCAAGGGCACGTACATCTACGCCGGCTATGCATTCTTCCGGCAGCTGCCGGTCGGCGTTCCCGGAGCGATCCGCTTGTATGTGAATTTGTTAAGCGCGGGACATGGGACATGACCAAGACTTTCTTGGCGCTAGGCCCTAGGCGTTGGGAAGATAGGGTTCTCGGCCCCAGGCGTAACGTCAAGAAATCAAGAGCGAAAACCTGAGAGCCTGGAGCTCAGAGCCAACTTCCATGGAACCTGATCCCCATCCCCACGATACCTCCTCTCCCGACCTGATCCGCGGCATAGGTCTAGGCAGCGCCACCGCCCTCAACATGATCGACATGATCGGCATCGGCCCGTTCATCACGATCCCGCTGATCGTGAGTGCCGTCGGGGGGCCACAGGCCATGCTGGGATGGATTCTGGGAGCGCTCTTCGCCATGTGCGACGGTCTGGTTTGGGCAGAACTGGGAGCAGCCATGCCCGGGTCAGGCGGATCATATCGCTTCCTCAATGAAATCTATGGCCCCAAAACGCTGGGCCGGCTGATCTCGTTTCTCTTTATCTGGCAGCTCTCCTTCAGCGCGCCGATGTCGATTGCCAGCGGCTGCATCGGGCTATCCCAATATGCAGCCTACTTCTGGCCCCGCCTCGACCACGTTTACGCCGCGCACAAGCTTAGTCTCGGCTTGTCCGTCCTTGGTACGCTCGAGCTGAACTGGCTGGTTTCGGCGGGGACATTCGTGGCAATTGCCGGCTGTCTGATTGCGATCTTTCTCCTGTATCGCCGGATCACGAGTATCGGGGCGCTTTCGAAACTGATGTGGCTGGTCGTCGTGGGCACCATGGCGTGGATCATCTTGTCCGGTCTCGCCCATTTCAATCGCGCGCGGGCCTTCGATTTTCCTCCCGGCACCCTCCACCTTTCCCGGCCATTCTTCCGGGGCATGGGCTCGTCCATGCTGTATGCGGCTTACCTGTATTGGGGCTACTACAACGTCTGCTTCTTTGGCGGCGAGGTGAAGGAGCCGGGAAAAACAATTCCCCGCGCTCTTTTGCTGTCCATTTTGCTGGTTGCCTGTCTATATATCGTGATGAACATCAGCGTGCTGGGTGTTATCCCTTGGCGGGAACTGGACCAGGCCGCCAAGTCGAACCGCGGGATGTACACAATTTCCCTCTTTATGCAGCGGATTTATGGCCCCTGGGCGGGCTACTCAGTGACTGTGCTGCTGATGTTTGCCGCCTTTTCTTCGGTCTTTTCGCTGATGCTGGGTTACTCCCGCGTGCCCTACGCCGCCGCCCTGGACGGTAACTACTTTCGAGTGTTTGGGCGGGTCCACCCGGAGGGACGATTCCCTCATATTTCCTTGCTCTGGCTGGGGCTGGTGGCCACAGCTTTCTGCTTTTTCAGTTTGGCGGATGTAATCGCCGCATTGGTGGTCATTCGCATCACATTACAGTTTCTTGTGCAGGCGATTGGAGTTATTGTCTTGCGGGTCCGCCGGCCAGAGATGCCCCGTCCCTTCCGCATGTGGCTCTATCCGCTTCCCGCGCTGCTGGCATCGGCTGGATTCGTGTTTGTGCTTTTCTCGCGAACCAACTCCATGAAGCAGATCCGGTACGCGCTTGTCCTCCTGCTGACCGGGCTGGTTCTCTATTTCGCTCGGGCCTTGTATAACCGCGAATGGCCCTTCGGGCGGGCCGTGGCGCCGGTGGCCCACGGAGCACCGACCCGCTGATGGCGGAAACGATCAAAATGCCGGTTGCCAAGCACCTTCCGCGCTCCAGTTCTGCATTGGCTCCTCTAGGAGAGCCGTTGTTCCGCTCCCTTTGGATCGCCGCTGTGATTTCTTACACGGGCACCTGGATGCAGAACGTCGGCGCGGGCTGGTTGATGACTACCCTCACCATGTCCCCGTTCAAGGTGGGCATGGTACAGGCGGCCGCTACCCTGCCTGTATTTTTGGTCATTGTTCCGGCCGGCGCTTTGGCCGATATGATAGACCGGCGCAGGCTTCTGCTGTTCGCTCAGACATGGATGGTCCTGGCTTCTGCAATCCTTGGAATTCTCACGCTCCTTCAAGTTGTGACCCCGTGGGTGTTGTTGCTGTTTACGTTTTTGCTGGGACTGGGCGCTGTCATGAACGATCCGGCGTGGCAGGCAATCACCCCGGAAATTGTGTCCCGCGAGCAACATGCGTCGGCGGTGGCATTGAATTCGGCAGGCTTTAATGTGGCGCGGGCCGTTGGCCCCGCTCTGGGCGGGATCGTGGTTGCGAGCGCCGGTTGCGGAATCACGTTTCTGCTGAATGCGCTCTCTTTCTTCGGCGTGATTCTCTTTCTTTATCATTGGAAACGGCAGGGGCACGAGCACGTCGAGACGGGGCGCGTTTTTGATGCGATCAAAATCGGGTTCAGTTATGTTCGCAAGTCCACCGTGGTGCAGTCGGTGTTGATTCGCACCGGAGCTTTCAGTCTGGCGGCGAGCGCCATATGGGCCTTGTTACCGATCATCGCACGACCTCATGGCGCCACCGGCTACGGGATACTTGTGGGATCGTTCGGAGCCGGAGCGCTGGCGGGCGCTGCGGCCCTGCCGCGGCTTCGGCGACAGTTCTCCGTGGATGGCGTGGTCGCGTTGGCGATCGCGGCTTTCGCCTTGGTCACGTTCTTCGCAGGCCGGGTTCATGATTTCGGCCCGTTGTGCGTGGTTCTGTTTGTGGGTGGCACAGCCTGGATCGGCATCCTAGCCTGCCTGAACACGGCGGCTCAGACTATGAGTCCCGACTGGGTCCGCGCCCGGGCCTTGTCGATGTATCTGCTCGTGTTACAGGGAGGCATGGCCCTGGGCAGCGCGGCCTGGGGAGCCTTGGCGACGAAAATCGGCGTGCGCGGGGCTCTGCTCTGGTCGGCTCTTGCTTTGCTGGTCGGGCTGACCAGCATCCGGCGGCACCGTCTATCCGCGCGAGACGTGGAATTGGCACCGTCGGTGGTGAGGGATTAGCTCACGTTCGTCGGGGGATGGCCGTCCCCGCCCTCCGTCCAGCACGCCAACCTGGCTTTTGTGCCAGCCTTTGCGCCGTAAGTTGTCGTGGTTGGGCAGTTTTGTGCAGTTACAATGTTGCATTCACAAGGAGAGCTCAATGAAAAATCTTGCTCGCTTGTTCTTGGCTCTGATCTGGCTGATGATCGGCTCGGCAGGTTTCGCCCAGGCCTCCAAACCGGCCAGCGAGAATCCTACAATTGCCCAAGTTCTGGATCGTTCGGTGTCTAACGTGGAGAACGAGTTTGTGCCGGCGGCCGCCGCCATGCCCGAAGACAAGTACAGTTTTGCCCCGAGCCATGGCGAATTCAAAGGCGTGCGCACCTTTGCGCAGCAAATAAAACATGTGGCGGCGTCAAACTACATGATTGCTGCTGCCATCTTAGGTGAGAAGCCGCCCGTGGAACTGGGTGGGGAAAATGGACCAGACTCGATGACCGCTAAAGCGGACATCGTAGAGTTCGCGAAAGACTCGTTTGCCTACGCACACAAGGCGGTCGCGACCATCAACGAGAAGAACCTGGTGGCACCGATAAAAAACCCCTTTGGGGAGGGAACTGCCACCCGTTTGGGCATGGCCACTTCGATCACGTGGCACAGTTTTGATCATTACGGGCAGATGGTGGAATACCTGCGCATGAACGGAATGATTCCGCCGGCAAGCCGGAGGTAGCAACTCAAGAGTCGGGTGTCACAAAGTCGCGGGCTGCCACTGCGGACTGACGACTGAGTGCCGACTACTAACTAACTAGCAGCCCTTCCCCCAGCTTCAGGAACCTTGATGAGCCGTAACCAACTACTCGCGCTGGTCCTCCTTTTTCTGACCGCGGCGTCGTCTTTGGGCGAGTCCAGTTCGACTGGCGACGGAATTGGACAACCCATCTACACGGTCCAGCCGATTCAGGGTCTTCGCAGGACTCTGCCTTTTGTAACCTCGAGCATCGTTACGCCTCCCATCTGGACTGGTCAGTTCACTTACAAGATGCCCAGCGGCGGACTACGCGCGTTTCGCTACCAAATGGTGGGCACGAATCCCTGGGCGGGATCGGCAAGCACGATCGTTCCAGTCGACATAATTCCAATCGCTCTGATTTTTTCCAACGGCGCCAGCCTGGACGGGGCTAGCCGCGTGGCGTCTACGATTGCTTCTCCCATCTTCCAGCCATTCGCCTCCGAGGCCGGCTTTACGCAATTCGGTGATGCAGTGTTGCGGGCATCTTTTTACGACGTGGTGGAAAAGGCTAGCCCGGATTGGCATGTGACCCTCAGCCATCCCGCGGTGTTGCCAACGCTTAACATCACGGTGCCCCCGGAGTTTGGCTTCGAATTTACCGGCTCGGTTTCGGGCGTTCCCATCGGTCTGGTCAACATGGATTGGTTCAGCAAACAGCTGCGCAACCTGCTGACCATGGTGAATCCTGACCCGCGCGGCCTCTCGATTTTCCTGACCTATAACGCCTTTCTTTTCTCTGGGACTCCCGACAAATGCTGCGTGATTGGGCTGCACAGCGCAGTAGCTTCCCCGGGGCCGGGAAACACGCAAAACGTGAACACATTCGTCTGGGCGAGTCACAATGACGCACAGATTTTCTCAGTCCCACTCGAAGACATTACCGCTCTCAGCCACGAGGTCGCGGAGTGGTATAGCGATCCGTTGGTGAACAACGTTGTGCCGGCCTGGGTACAGCCGGGCTCCTCCGCCTGTTTTTCGAACCTGCTTGAGGTCGGCGATGCGATCGAAAGTTTCCCGAACCTTTCCTTCCGCGTTCTGTTAAATGGCAGCGAATACCATCCCCAGGATGTCGCGCTTTTTTCCTGGTTTGCCCGGCAGTTGCCCTCCATCGGCTTGAAAGGCCGCTATTCTTACCAAGGCGGCAAGCTGCTCTCTGTTGCTCCGCACTGCTAACCACGGGAGCGGCCACGCGCCTTCTTCCAACCCTTCTCGTCGCTCGCACCCTTATCGGCAATCGAGGTGAGAAATAGTTCGGCGGACAGACCATGCTTGCCGAGATGCCGCACCATCGCCGCCTTGCTCTTCTTCACCAGATAGGACGGATCAAGAAACACCAGGACCGAGGGGCCCGCGCCGCTGAGGGCCACGCCGAGCATACCCTCTCTCGCCTGCATTTCCTGCACAGCGGGAAGCAGGGGACACAAGCGGGCGCGATACGGTTGGTGAATCTTATCCTGCAAGGCAGAAGCGAGGAGATCGTGCCGCCCTTGAACGAAGGCCGACAGCAAGAGCATAGAATTTTGGATGTTCGAGACGGCATCGCCTCGCGAATACTGATCGGGCAGCACCCGACGGGCCTCTTCCGTCGATAAGGCTTCGTTCGGAACGGCCAACAACAAGGGCCATTTCCCTTTGGGCACGATCTTCACCGCCTGAGCCTCGCTTGCGCTATCCATTCGCGCCACACACAAGCCCCCCATCCAGCATGCTGCAGCGTTGTCGGGATGATGCTCGCGGCGGGACGCCTCGCCGATAATTTGGCGGTCGTTCCAACCCAGCTTTCCGAAGTGGACGGCCAGGGCAATGCCGGCGAGTCTGGCAGCCGCCGAAGACCCGCACCCCTTGCCAATGGGCATTTCGTTCTCAATCCGCAGCGCTAGAGGCGTGACGCGCTTTCCTTGTTCCTCGAGCACCTCGCGGTAGGTGGTCAGAATCAGATGGTTCTCGAGTTGACCGCAAAGGTCAGCATCGCGGCCCTCGGCCTGGATCGAGAATGCCGGAGCTGCGCGGGCCCGGACATTCAGATAGAGACGGAACGCCAGGGCCGCGGCATCGAAGGCCGGTCCAAGATTGGCCGAGGTGGCCGGAAGCACTAATTCCAGCGCCGAATCTCGCTTACTCCTCATCGAGCCGGCACTCTCATTCCGCTTTCTCCGCCTGCTCCAGTGTTTTCATAACTGTATCTACACTAGCGTCGACAATTATGGGGGCGCGTTGATGAGGAGCTAGAATCTTCGCGTCCTCGGCATATTGCGTTCCCGAAAATAGGTCGCCACGATGAAACTTCAGGGTGAACTCGGGGTCCTTCAGTAGATGTCCCGTCAGGAGCAGGACTACGCTTTCGCTCGGTTTCACGATTCCTTGCTTCACTAATTTCTTAAGCCCAGCCAGTGTGACTGCCGAAGCCGGTTCGCAACCGATGCCGTCGCCGCCGATCTCCGCCTTGGCTTGAGCGATTTCGACTTCACTGACCTCCTCCACACTTCCGCCGGTCGCTTCCAGGATTCGCAGGGCCTTTTTCCACGAGGCGGGATTGCCTATACGAATCGCGGTCGCCATCGTCTCGGCTTCGACGGCCCTCAGTTGTTTTCTGCCTTCGCGGACCAGGCGGACCAGTGGATTTGCGCCCTCCGCCTGAATGATAGACAGCTTCGGAACCCGCGAAGTCAAACCCAAGTCCTTCATCTCGAGGAAGGCTTTGCCCAGTGCTGAGGAGTTCCCCAGATTTCCCCCGGGTACGATCACGTGATCGGGAACGTCCCAGTCGAAATGTTCCAGCAGTTCGATAGCGGCCGTTTTTTGACCCTCCACTCGATAGGGGTTCACGGAGTTCAGGAGATACACCGGCATGCGTTCAACAACTTCATTGAGAATGCCCATGCAACCGTCGAAGTCGGTGCGCAGCTGGCAGGTCACGGCCGCATAATCGAGTGCCTGCGAAAGTTTGCCCCAGGAAATCTTGCCTTCGGGTATGAGCACCAGACTTCGCATGGCACCGCGCGCGGCGTAGGCTGCCATGGATGCTGAAGTGTTGCCGGTCGAAGCGCAGGCCACCCAACGAAATCCTCCCTGTTTGGCAAAGGAAGCGGCAACCGTCATCCCGGTATCTTTGAAAGATCCGGTCGGATTCATTCCCTGATGCTTGGCAAACAAGCGATCGACACCTGCACTACGAGCGCAAGAAGGCAGATCGTAGACAGGCGTGTTGCCCTCGTGCAGCGTGATCACCGAAGCAGAATCGGTCACGCTGGGGAGAAGTTCCCGAAAACGCCAGACGCCGCTCTGATCGATCGGCAAGAGCGATTTTCGACGCGCGCGCCAGAGCGACTTCAGGGCCGCTGCGTCCAGTCCTGCCGGGCGCAGCTTCCCTTCGATGTTCCAATTTGGATAGAAGGCCTCCAGCAGGTCGCCGCACCGGCGGCATCGGAAGTTCTGCGAGGCGCTGTCGGACACCGACCCGCACGAAATGCAGCGTAGACGCGAGGCGGCAGGCTCGAGCTGAGACTCCGACGCAGTTGGTTTTACCTTCATGTTTTACGCTTATCGTAGCAAGGGCAGGCTTCAGAGTTGGCGTATCAGGGCATGGCTTTAGCCATGCCCTTGAGCCAACCAACAACCGGCCGCGTCAGCGGCTGCCCTTCGACTAGTTCCGCTTCAATTCCTCGGCATCGAGCAGCTAAAGCCGCAACATTTTTGGCGAGAAGTTACGACATGCCGCAAAACGCGCCATGATACAAGTATTGGCAGCTTTTCAGCAGCTTGGGAAGCCGCACCCTGATACCAAGTCAATCCTTCACCTTACTTGGTTCCTCGCAGATAGCTGTCATCCTTATTCATCCAATCGGCGCGCGGGGGGCTGAACACGTCCAGATCGAGCGTATCGGCCAGTGCCTCGGCCTTATGCGGCATGTTAGGCGGGATCGTCAGCACCTCACCGGCGTTGACCACAATCTCTTTTCCATCGATCCAAAACTTCAGCGCGCCATCGAGGATGTAGGTAACCTGCTCGTTGACATGGCTATGCTCGGGCACGATGCAGCCTTTCTTCATGATGACCCGGGCCACCATGATGTCTCGGCCGACCACGAATTGCCGCCCCAGCAGGGGATTTAGCGTCTCGATTTCCACCGTGTTCCACGGAATGTGCTTTACTTCGGCCTTGCGCCGCGTCCTGGGAATTCCTTGCTGCCGGAAGAGGCTGCTCTCACCGGCAACCGCAATTCTGCTTTTCTTCTGTGTCGCGTGCTTCTTGGTCTTCGCTCGAGCCATGTCAGTGTACCTTTCCTTGGTAGAGCCCGGTGGCGGTATCGTGCAAGTAAGCCTTAGCCATTTCGAGAGCTTTGGCTTCGGTCACCTCACCCATAGAAACCATTTCCGCCAAGGCGGCCGAGAGTCCGCTTCGCGCCGACTGCACTCCCAGCCAGTAGCTTTCTTCCGCGCCGAGAGCATCATTGTACGGGAAAGCGTCTGTCCCAAAGGTAATCTTGTCGGGAAAAGTCTCCAGCCACTGCTTGAGAGAACGCTTGAATTCCGAAGGATATTCCGCAATCTCCATCAGCGACGAATCCATATAGACGTTCTTCACCGCCGTCAGCCAGATCGCTTCGCGCTCGTAGGGATAGCCGCCGTGAATCATGACAAAGGTGGTACTGGCATACCGCGGATCGCGCAGGACGTTTTCCAGATTCATGATGCCGCTCTCGGTCAGGCTGAAGTAGTCTCCGATGCCGACCGCAGAGTGAATGTGCACGGGCAGATGCAGTCGGCCGCCTTCGCGGATCAGGTAACGAAACAGGTAATCCTGAAACGTCTTGTATTCCTCGGGGCTGGGTACGCCCCGAGCGACGTACTTCTTATAGATCTGTTCCGCTTCCTCCCGCGGCGGATCGCCGAACCTGGTCGAGCGGAAATACGCCACTTCGAACTTCATTGCAATCCCGCCCTTCTTCTGGTTGTCTTCGAGGGTGCGGCTCACGAACGAAAGATAGGAGGCAAAATCCGGCGGCAGCTTGGAAACGCCCTCCTGCTCGATCCAGCGGTGCAACATTTTTTCCTGCAGGGGAATGTAGACCTCTTCATCCGGATTGCGCGAGCGCTGCTGGCTGTTGTCGAAGGGCCACATGAAGGCATCAGCGAAGAAGACCCACGAAAAGCGCCGGGGATCGAGGTAGTCGGCCATCATGGCGCGATTGGCAACCGAGCCCTCGATGTTCAGTTTATCGAGGATATTCGAGAAGTATCGAGTTCCTTGCGCTCTCTTGAGTTCAGCCTTCTTTTGGACGAGCCAGCGGGCGTGCTCGGGCGAGAGATCGGTAAACGGATATCCGAACAGGGCCTGGGCGGCCGTTACAAGCTCGGGATTGGAATCGCGTTCCCGCAGGGCAGCACTTCCCGGCGGCGCCGCCATCGCGTCCACGTCGGGATCATCAGGAAAGCCGGGATGGGCGTGGTGATCGAAGATCTCGATCTTCTCGATTTGCGCGAGCAGGCGTTGATAGATCTCGTGAACATCGGGCCCAGGAAGCGGGCGGGCCTGAGCAGAACACAATGGGGGTAGGCCGCACAGGATGATGAAAAAGACACGAATACCGACTCTCATGAGCGTTGTTCTCTCCCCCGGCAAGATCAACCGTGTTCAGAATCCAATGTGCACCATACGAAACCCAGCCGCAACCAAGCGCAAGATTAGGCCCCCCGGCGCCGGCCGTGAGTCAGCACAAAATGGGAGCGGCCCTGTAAGAGCGAACGACCGCCGAACTCAGCCTATTATCGCCCTGCCGGTGTACCCTGCCACGCGGTGGATACCTTTAAGATTCTTTCGACCGCCTCCTTCAACGTAGCGGCCGAAGACGCGAACGAGAACCGTACAAAATCGTTGCCTGACGGCCCGAACGCAGCGCCGGGAATGGCGGCCACTCCTGCTTCCTCCAGCATAATCCGGCAGATTTCTTCCGCGCTCATGCCGGTATCGGTAATATTCACCCAGGCATAGAACGCACCTTCCGGCGGCGCACAGCGAAATCCGGGAACACGGTTCAGGTGGCCTGTGAACTGCTCGCGGCGCTTGGCGAATTCGGCGACCATCCGCGGAGTCGCACCCTGACGGTCACGCAGCGCTTCGATGGCGGCGTACTGCGTGAACTCGGCCACGCACGTGTAGCTGTTCATCGTCAGCATGTTGAGTGCTGGAACGATGTGCGCCGGCGCAACCGTGTAGCCTAATCTCCAGCCCGTCATGGCAAAACTCTTTGAGAACCCGTCGATGATTAGCGCGCGCTCTTCCATCCCTCGATAGCGCAGCATGGAGGCATACTCTCCACCGTAAATAATGCGCGCGTAAATTTCGTCGGACACAACCAGCAAATCGTGTTGCACTGCCAGCTCGGCAATGCGCCGCTGGACTTTGTCGGTGTAAACGGTTCCGGTAGGATTTCCCGGGGAATTGGTGAGCAAAACCTTGCTGCGGGAGGTAATTTTTGCGGCAATCTCGTCGGGATCGGGCTGGAATTGGTTTCGCTCCGCCAGTTCAAATGGAACTGGAACTCCACCTACTCCGAGTGTGATGGACGAGTAGCCGGGGAATCCCGGGTCGGGATAAAGCACTTCATCGCCCGGCTCAACCAACGCCATCATCGCCATGAAAAGCGCAATTTTGCAGCCGGGTGCGATGACGACGTTATCGGCAGAAACATTCAGTCTGCGGGTGTGATTCAGGTAGGCTGCGAGTTCCTCGCGCAGCGCAGGTACCCCCTGCACTGGGCAGTAGCGGTCTTTGCCCTCATGGAGTGCCGATTTCGCGGCATCCAGCACCGGGGCGGGGGGATGAAAATCAGGTTCACCCAATTCGAGATGGATGATGGAGCGGCCTTTGCGTTCCAGTTCCTTGGCCCGCGCAAAAACCGCCAGTGCGCCTTCGCCACTCATCACCGACATTCGTGAGGCAAGAGGTCTCATGGAAATTGCCGGATCTCGGTTCTCTGCCGTGCGGACAAGCGATCTGACCGAGAACTTAGATTGGTCATTCTAGCGTGTTGACCGATCTCTGGTCTCTGGTCTCTGGTCTTTGGCCTTTGGTCTTCGGTCTTTGGCCTTCGGTCTTTGGCTCGTTCACCTTCTCGGCGGTGGCGTGGTTGGAACGCGCAGAGCTCCGATGAACCGCGGAAAGAATTCGAAGGCCGCCGCCACGGCCGTCAGCTCCAAAATCTCCAGCTGTAGACGCGCTTCACGCGCGCATAAAACGCATCGTCGATCTCGCGGGGCGAACGGTGCAGCCGGTCCGCATACCGGAAGCCGAGCTTTTCCGCTTCGGAAAAGGGGGCCGCGTTCGAAATCTTTCAAACTGTTGATCTGGTCCTCCCCTGCGCCCTTTTGTTTGGCGGACAGCGAGTGCGCCTTGATGCCGTACTCGAAGTCGTGCAGCAGGCACACCCGGATCGCGACCAGTTCTTTGTACCAGCCCCGGGCAGCGCGCCGTCGCCAACGATCGGCTTCAGGAAAGCAGCAAAACCCTGGGCCATCGCCGGAATATGCGCGATGGTCTTGAACATGTTAGGAACGACGCCCCGCTCGGCCCGCAGGGCGTCATAGAGCTCGCCGACCCCGCCGAGACCTGATCTCGCTCCAGCATGGGAATACGGCCTGGTTGCTTTATGCTCAGTTCAGAAGGCATAGCGCAACGAAAGCTGGATCAAGCGCGGATTTCCCGCCGTGGACGTGATCTTCGCGAATTGGGGATTGTTGATGTCCTGCTGGGCGATGGCCGGGCTGGCGAAGTTCGCGTGATTCCAAATATTGAAGAAGTCAGCGGTAAATCGAAGTTGCTGACGCTCACGGATCAAGAAGTTCTTGACCAGAGAAAAGTCCCAGTTCTGCTGGAACGGTCCCCGGTAGAGATTTCTACGCAGGTTCCCGAAGCCCGTTGTACAGGCGTTTTTCGGATCGAGTGCACAACCGGCGGAATCAGCGTGGGGAGCGGTTGTGAAATTGTTGACATCGAGGTAGCCGTCGAGGCGGCGATGAATATCGCCCGAGGTCTGGCCTGATGCAATCGTCTTGCCGGGCGCTAAGGTCGCTCCCAGGGTTTCGAAAGCCAGGCCATTCGCGACGTAGGCCGAACCTGCCGTGGCGTCCAGTACCGAAAATGGCGTGCCAGACTGCGCGGTGGTGATGCCGCTAAGCGCCCAGTTGCCCAGCGCGTGGTGAGCCAAGCCCGCTCCGTGCGAGAAGAACGGCAAGTCGTAGCGGTAGCTGACCGTAAACCGATGGCTGCGGTCGAAGTCCGACAACCCGTACGAATTGCTGATATTGCTTTCGTCATTAAACGCCGTGTTGAAAGCGGTATTGCCCGTTGAGGTGGCGTCCAGCGCCTTGGAGAACGTGTAGGCGGCCTGGAAGTAGCCAGCGCCCCAGCGGCGCGAGAGCGTTGTCTGCAACGAGTGATAGTGCGAGTATGCGTCATTGGCAAACAACTGCATTCCGCCGTAGCCGTTCACACCCTGGAGGTTGGAGCGCGCCACAGCGTTTGCCGTGGTGCTTTCGCTGATCTTGTATTGCACGCCATCGGTCCCGGTCACAAAGATCGGATTGGCGGCAGTCGCCAGCCGGGACTGCACGTTCGTCCTGGTCTCACGAAGGTGGATCGTGTGATTGCCGATGTAACCGATCTCGACGATCCAGTTCTTGCCCAGATCGCGCTGGAAGGTCAGGTTCCACGCTTGCGTGGACGGCACGATGTAATGACGGGGCACAGCCAGAACGAAGAGGTCCTGAGAGGGCAGCACTCCCGCGCTCCCGTTGGCGCAGGTGTAGGCTGGGAATGTGGTCGTGTCGCCGTTCTGGAAGCTTTGTAAAACCCCTAAGCAGGGCACAAAGTTGGGGTCAATCGTGCCCGCAACCGGCAGAGCATTGGGGTTGGCGCCGTTCTGCTGGCAATTGGCCGGAGCGTTGGCGGAGAAGAACGCGGTGAGGCAACCTGGGTTATTTCCCAGTCCAGCAATCGGCAAATACGGCGCCTGGAACGACAGCTGGTCAACCGTCCCCACGTCCTCGCGCACGTAGTACATGCCGAATCCGCCGCGCAAGCTGGTTTTGTGGTCATTAAGAAGGTCCCAGGCAAAGCCCACACGGGGCCCGATCGTTGTGCTGTAGTTGTTGCTCATGGTGCTGTCGTTCCCTCGACCGCCCAGGCCGGGAACCTTGAGGCCGTTGGCGCAGCCACCGTAGACGAAGGGATCCTGTCCGCTGTTTCCCGCCGCCAGATCGAAGTTACCGATGTGGCAGAGCTTGTCGTAGAATGCGCCGAACATCTCGGTGCGCAAACCCAGGTTCAGCGTCAGGCTCCGACGTACTTTCCAGTCATCCTGCACGAAAAATCCGAAATTGTTGCTGCGGTATTCGTGGTTGGAAATACCAGAACCGCCGAAGCTAGCCTGCGCGGCTCCCTGCAAGAAGTTCTGGAAATCATTATTTCCGTCGGAGGTTGGGACAAAGAACAATTGGCCATTGAATACCTGGGGAAAGAGCTTGTCGAGGTTGACGCGCGTAAACTCGCCGCCAAACCGCCAGGTGTGGTTGCCGCGCACCCAGCTCAGATTGTCGACAAAGCTGAAATTGTTCTGCGTCTGATACTGGTCAGCAAACGGCGTGGGCCCCAGCTGAAAGCTGGAGAGAGTGAACTTGTAGATGTCTTTCGTGACATTGTTGGTTGGCCGGTCGATACCGAGCAAAGCCGCCGTAAGGGGAGCGGCAGAGCCGCCATTCAGAGTGCCGACGGGTTCGATATTTACCAGGCTGTCGTTGATCCGGTTGTAGCCAAATCGGACATCATTCACCACCGAATTCGAAAGCAAGTGGGTTTCATTCAGCGTAAACAGCCGGTTGTGGACGGGGAGATCCAGCGGAAAATTCAGATCACTTGCTGCGATGCTGGTGCCCAGGGTTCCACCCAACGAAGCCTGCAAGCCGCCTGCGCCGAACGGCAGCACCTGCTCAGAATCGGAAAAGAAGAAGCGCGCCGACAGCTTGTCATTGCCGCCATTGAATTCCTTGTCCCAGTTAGTCGTGAACTGGTCATCGGTGAATTTGCCGGGCTTGCTGATGATGAACTGCCCCGTGGTTCCCGGAACGCCCGGAATCGAAGGGATCAAGTACCCTCCGGATGAGTTGCCGAACTGGTCGCTCTTGAAATTCAGCAGGTCGTGGACAACCGGATCGATAGTGGGAACATTGAAGGCAGCCATGAGGGCGGCATCGGAGCGGTCGGTCGGCAGCACCGGGAAGCCGGGGTTGCTGATCTGTGTGCCCGGCGAGAGACCGCTACGCTGCCGGGTGCCCTGGTAATTCACGAAAAAGAATCCCAGCTTGGCATCGGATGCGATCGGTCCACCCAGGCTGCCACCAAAAATATTCTGTTTGACTGAGGGCCGCTTGAGTCCGCTTCGATTCAGGAAGTAGTCGTTCGCATTGAAGACGTCGTTACGCAGAAATTCGTACCCGTCGCCGTGGAATTCCCTCGTGCCAGACTTGAGAATCGCGTTCATATTGCCGCCGCTGTTGCGGCCCTGGCTGGCGTCATAGAGCGAGGTCTGGACCTTGAATTGCTGAATGACGTCCGGATTGGGGAGCGGGATGTTGGTGGCTTGCGCCACGTTGTAGTCAGTCGCGCTGATGCCTTCGATCAGGTAGTTGTTGTTGTCCTCGCGCTGGCCATTGACAATTACGCGAACATTGCCGCGGCCAAGTTGGGCGGAGGCGTTCAGATCGCTCTGCGCCCCGGTCGACAAGGTGAGCAGCTGTTCGAAGTTCTGGGTTGCCAGGGGAAGCTCGCGGATCGTGGCCGAATCGATAGCCTGGCCCGTGGTGGCGCTGGTGGTTTCGACTTGCTGCACTTCGGCCTGGACTTCAATCTTCTCGAGCACCCTGAGCGGTGCTACTCTGGCGCTCATCCGGGTGGTCTCGGTCACACGCACGCCGATGTCGGTGAACTTCCCTTCCTGGAAGCCGGGGCTGCTCACCGTAACGGTGTAGGTCCCGGCGGGCAGCAGCGGAGCGGTGAAAGAGCCGTTGGCATCGGTCTTCGCGGTACGCGTCACAACGCCGGTGTCCTGGTTAACGATGCGGACCTCTGCGTTGGCCACCACGGCGCCTGTGGGATCCTGCACCGTTCCCGTGATTGCCCCCGTGGCACCGCCTTGCGCAAAGGCCAACGTCGCCAGGAACCATCCCAGCAACACCAGGAGAACCGAATTTTTCCCCGACCTGGACATACACTCCTCCCCGTTTGTCGCCCCTTTTTGGAGCATGACTCCCATCTTGGTTACGGAATTCGAACCAAGAACAGAAAAGCGCAGAACTCTTTGCGCGACTGGCTTGAACGATGATTGCGACCTGCTGGCCCCATGGACACCGAACCCGAGTTCTGGAACAAGGCTTCCCCGTAAGATCGCAGGCGTATGAACCGGGGAAATTGCGCGCCAGCTTACTGGAAAATAGCAGAGTTGGCAAGGTATGTCGTAGGCATGTGTCGTTAGCACATGTCGTAGGCATGTCGTACGCCAATGTCGTACGCCAAGTACGCCAATGGTAGCCTAACTCCCGCGCGCCGATTGTCAAGACGCCATCGATGGCTTATGAGGAGCGCAACGATCAGCTGGACAGAGGCGGAAACATTGACAATCCTCAGCGATGGTACGAAGACTGGGATCAGCCAAGGACTGCAATATTGCTAGCTTTTTGCGTGCCACTTCCGCACCAGGACCCGGCTGTTCTTCATTAAGAAAGAGCTGCAGCTCAGCGATAGCGTCGATCGTCTTGGTTTTTCTGTTCAAACACGCGTGCCGCGACCGGACGCACGAAAGCAGGGCGTGCGGCATGGAATGGGCCTTGCGGCACGTAGCGATGGCCTCGTCACCCCGGTAGCAGCGGCGCGAGGAGTGGGACGTGCTCTCGCCGGATTCGGCAATCGCAACTCCTCCCGTGGAGGCCGCAAAAGATCTCCGAACCCTCGCGACCTGTGTCTGGTCAGATTGAGATTTCGTGCCGTTTGCAATTACCCGCAAGCCTTTAGTATTGGAGACGCGCTGCACGGTCGGTGAACGCCATTCCCCATTGCTGCAAGCGCTGGACAAGTTCTGCTTGGACCCCGGCATCACGGAACTGTTGTGCCGCCTCCCATACCTTCCCGCCGGTTATGTCCCCGTATGCGCGGGGCGGGGTGTAACGCTGGTGCAGCAACCCAATCGGCAGGTACTTCGCCATAGGGTATTGCAGGCTTTTGTCCATCCATGCGGCGAGCAACGACCCGGTTAGAGCCCGCCGTACCTCGGTCGGGAGAGGCTTGAACAGGGGTGCCCAAACCGGGCTGATCATGATGCGTGGATCGATGTTCTGGTCAGGCCGCCAACCCTGGCTAAAGTCGTCCGGGTCCAGGCGGGGGTCCGTAGACTGCAGCGCCTTGGTTACGGCCACCAGCACTCGCGTGGGTTCTGGTTGGTGTGTTTGCCCATAAAGGTCAAGGAATCTCCCGATCAGATATACCCAATCCACCGGGGTGCGATCTCGGTGTTGATGGTTACCGCTGTTGAGGATGATCTGCAGCTCATACCAGGAGGCTGTCAAGTATTCATTCGTCAGCGCGCTGCCGCCCGCTCCAGCTGGTCCGTCCGGTATATGGGCAGCCGACGGGGCAGTCTCTGCCGGAACGGCATTGAACCACCCGCGGGAATCCGCGCTCGCCCCAAAAAGGTCGCGCCCGCGGCCTTCAAGCCCAAACTCCTGCATCATCTCCCATGTCTTCACTAGCTGCCACAGTTGGGTCGAGTAAACCTTGTTGGTTAACTCCGATGACCATAATGGTTTTCCTTTGACCAGGCGTCCGAGAAAGGTGCGCCGGGCATCGGACCAGCGGGAGAACGCGGCCATCAAAGGGCGAATGTTGCCACTTCTAGCCTGGACTCCGGTCAGGAGTGTACGAAGCGGCGACATTGTGCCGCTTCTACCCTTGCCTTCCGGGATCATCTCTCCAAGGTACGATCTCGCGAATTCGCTCTGTGTAAAAGCTGGTCCCCAAGCATCCTTGGGATGGACACGAGGCAGCCATTGGCTCCAATCCGGAAGTTGTAATGCAATAGGAATCTCACGAGGACTGAGATTGCCGTCGGGGCGAAAAAGGTCCGGGGTAATCTGCCCCACCAGGTCAGGGAGATTGTGAACATCTCCCGGTAGACTGAGACCTGCTCTGCCAATGCCGGGGCCGTGCTGGCTAAGCAGATACGGCAATGCGTCTCGATCCCGGTCGAGGACCCAGGCGAGTCCGGCACCTGCAGCCCAGCTCGAGATCGGTTGCTCGTCTGTTCCGGGTCCCGGTTGGTAAGGAGGGTTCCACGGGCGCCCGGGATTGGGAAATGGCAAACTGCGGATGTAGCTTGCAATCTGTTCGCCCTGCAAGGTGGACAGGCCATGGAAGCGTGCGCGGGCGACAATGCTGCGGTTCGAGAAGTTGAAGTACTTCAGGTCGCGGCCATCCTGCGCATGACAGTCCGCACAGTGCGCCTGGATGGGTTGACTGTTGGGCAGGCTGCTTGCCACCAGCGAAGCGGTCTGCCAGAGTTCCCGCCCGGCCTCTATAGAAGCTGCATCGGGCAAGGGTGGAGTCCATGCATCCGGTGCATCCTCCGCAAAAGAGTCTGCGGGCAGGATCTTCCTTCCCTCGGTAGTTACGAAGTTCCACGCGAGAACGCGATAGCCGCTGACGACTCCGTCGGTGTGGTTGAACCGGAAGCGGATTGTGTCAGCACCGCTGATGACCACGCCCTCTGGGAGGGCCAGAGTCATCACGAGCGTGCTGAAGCCTCCGCCAATTCCACCGAAACTCCTGCCGGGCTCGGCAATTGTGACCGTATTGTTGTTGAGAGGTATCCAAGCGCTCGTGTTGACCTGGACGCTGGCTTCGTCCGCATACCGCAGGCCATGAATTTGCATCCAGAGAAATCGGACCGACTCGGCTTCTCCAGCCTGGAGCGTGACAGTCCTATTCACCGCCGTCCCGGTTGCACCCAAGACCTCGATCGGAAATAACATCCGGTTTGTGGTGGTATCTACACTCCCGGTGGAGATTGTTGCAACTGCCATGAGCAAAGGTGCCAGCCGCTGGGGCCCTCGTGCTGCGTGCAGGATACGAGAGAGCCAGCCGGCACCCGACTGCGCATTGCCGGCTAAGTCGTTTACCGTCCGGCGAACTAGATCACCAATCTGTTTCAATCGGGAAACAGCAGGGTCCACCAGGTCGGACGAGGTCATCTTGGCCATTTGCACGATGCTCGGTTCCTGCCGCCTTGCTCGGCGGCTTTTCGTCTTAATTACTTGCTCCGCTGCGGCCCTTGGGAGGCCTGATCGCACCTCTCGGCGCTGCTTTGGAAGGGCCACGCGGGTCCTACCTAATTTTATGCAAATGAGCCTGATTATATTAAAAGCAAATTTTCCGATCGCACTTCCCATGCCGGGCGAAGATCTCGCTGGCGCGCTCCGATCAGTTCAATAATGCGGATCGTTACTGCGGTTCTCGGCATTTTGCAGAAGGGAGCGAGCAAACTGTAGCTCGATGAACGACCATCGCGGGATGGCACAGAAGTGGGGGCTGTACCTCGCACTACGGGCGGCGAACTCTAACGTGCGGGTTCATCAGGATCCGGCGGAACTCTAAGTATTACCTACGGGCCACACCACCTGGGACGCTACACCGCCGGAGCACGGTCCTCGCATCAATGCAAAACGGGGCGCCGGCTGGCTACAGACCTTTGTAAGCTCCGCCGTCGACCAGCAGGGTTTGTCCGGTGATGTACGAAGCGCGTTCCGAGGCCAACCAGACAACCGTCTCCGCCAATTCCCTTGGCTCGCCCACACGTTTCAAGGGAGCATCCGCGGCCCAGCTTTCAAAAATCTCCTTCTCGTTTTTCCCCAAAGCCGCCGAGCGCGCCCTGGCCAGCTCTTTGAGGCGGTCGGTAGCGGTATAGCCAGGGCCAACATTGTTCACGAGAATACCGTCTTTCCCGAATTCATTGGCCAGGCTCTTAACCAGGCCCACTACGGCTGCACGCACGGCATTGGAGAGAACCAGGTCGGGGATGGGCTGTTTCGTAGTCAGCGAGGTAATGGTGACGATTCGTCCCCAGTGCTGCTTCTGCATGTAGGGGATCACCTCGCGGAGGAAGTACACCACGCTGAGAAAATTCAGGTCCACCGCTTTCTTCCAGTCCTCAAGGGTAGTAGCGAGGAACCCCTTTGCGGGAGGGCCCCCGGCGTTGGTCACGCAAATGTCGATTCTTCCGAATTTCGCAGCTACGCTTTCCACAAAGCGGTGCACGGCGCTCGCATCCGTCACGTCAAGCGCCTGCGCGTAGACATCCACCGCGTGTTGGCTGTGGATCTTATTGGCCACAGCCTCGAGCGCTTCGGCATTCCGCGAACACATTGCCACCCGGCAACCCTCGGCGGCAAAAGCCTCGGCGGTCGCCTTGCCCAGACCCTGGCTGGAAGCCGCCACAATCGCGACCCGGTTCTTCAGTCCCGTTTCCATAGGCACCGAATTATAAATGCGGCTTTGCGAAAATCCGGTGGCACCGGTGGCTCCGGTGGCTGCCAGACCTTGCCCCACGACGCAGGGAACGGTAGTCTTTTAAGGATTGACTCCATAGGGGATTCCATGGCACCCAGCTCAAAGTACATCTGGATCGAGGATGAACTGAAAGACTTCTCCCAGGGAACGGTTCCCTTCATCACCGCCGGGCTGCATTATGGCATCAGCGTCTTTGAAGGCATCCGCAGCTATGCCACCGCGCGCGGTTCTGCGATCTTCCGCCTGGAAGAACACGTCGACCGCTTGCTGGATTCCGCGCACGTCCTTGGCTTCCGCGACTTGCCGTTCACACGATCCCAACTAATCGACGCGATTCTCCAGACCGTTGCCGCGAACGGTTTTCCGGCTTGCTATATACGTCCGCTGATTTATCTGGACGGCGGAATGAATCTGGTTATCGACACCGGCACGCCGCGTCTGGTGATTGCGGTCTGGGAATGGAAAACATTTTTTGGTCCAGAAGCAAAGGAACGCGGTCTACGGGCCAATATTGCATCGTTCACACGTCTCCATCCCAACGTCTCGATGACGAAGGCGAAGATTTCCGGAAATTATGTTGGCTCCGTTATGGCGAAGACCGAGTCCGTGCGCCTGGGTTTCGACGAGGCCATCATGCTCGATCCGGGAGGCTATGTCGCCGAGTGCACGGGGGAAAATCTGTTTGTCGTCCGCAAAGGCACGATTTACACCGTACCCAAGAGTTCGATCCTGGAGGGCATCACGCGAGACAGCCTCATGGTTCTGGCTCGCGATTTGGGATATACCGTCGTCGAAGAGCCCATTTCGCGGGACCAACTCTATATTTCTGATGAAGTCTTCGTTTGCGGAACCGCGGCGGAAGTCATCGCCATCCGCGAAATCGATTTTCGTACCATCGGCGCCGGCAAAGCCGGCCCGGTTGCCCGCGCCTTGCAGGCAGCTTTCGACAAGCTGACCAGCGGCGCCCATCCCCGCTCCGCCGAGTGGCTGTCTTATGTTCCCGCTTTCGCCGCCAGCGGCAAAGCTTAGAAATAGAAGAAATAGAAAAGGAGATCGGTTATGAAACCGCATCAGCACCGTCCGGAAACGGAGGCCGTTCGTGGGGGCAGTGACCTCAGCAAGAAGAATGGTCCGCTCGCCACTCCCATCTACCAGACCTCCACCTTCGAGGTCACCGACTCCGATCAGCAGGTGCGTGCCACTCACACCGACATGTTCTATACGCGTTACGGCAACCCGACCCACACGGTTGCCGAAACTGCGATTGCGGAACTGGAGGGCGCCGATGCCGCTCTGCTTTTTTCCTCGGGGATGACGGCGATCACGACCACGGTTCTCGCCCTGCTGAAAAGCGGTGACCACGTCGTCGCGCAGCGCGACATCTATGGCGGGGTCACGAAATTTTTCACGCAGTGGCTGCCCAAGCTCGGCATCGAGACCGCGTTTGTCGGCACCACGGACTACGATCAGCACGTCCGCGCCATTCGTCCCAACACCAGGCTGCTCTACCTGGAGTCTCCCACTAACCCGACGCTTCGGGTCGTGGATCTGAAGAAAGTGTCGGCAATCGCCCGCCAGCACAAACTGATCTCCATGATCGACAGCACGTTTGCCACGCCGATCAATCAGCGTCCGCTTGAGTTTGGCATCGATCTGGTGATGCACTCCGGTACCAAGTATTTCGGCGGTCACGCGGACGTGATTTGCGGAATTCTCGCGGGCCGGCAGGATCTGGTCGACAAAGTGCACGAAACACGCACCACTCTCGGTGGAGTAATGGATCCGCACGCTGCATGGCTGCTCCTGCGCGGGATCAAGAGCCTTGCCGTCCGCGTTCAACGGCAAAATGAAAATGCACTGCGTGTCGCCCAGTTCCTGGCAAACCACCCCAAGGTGAAACGCGTGCATTATCCCTTCCTGGAAGGACATCCGCAGCGCGCCTTAGCCATGGAGCAGATGAGAGGAGGCGGAGGCGTGCTCAGCTTCGAGGTAGACGGCAGCGGCGAAGACGCTCGCCGCGTGGCAGAATTTCTCCGCCTGTTTACCCTCGCGCCCAGCCTGGGCGGCGTGGAATCTTTGGTCACGATTCCTGTGCTGACCTCCCACGCCATGATTTCTGCCCAGGAACGAGCGGAGATGGGCGTGACGGAGCAATTGATACGCCTGGCGGTGGGAATCGAAAATGCGGACGACCTCATTCACGATCTCGATCACGGATTATCCGTGCTGGCCGCCTCTGGTCAGCACGCTGAAGTCGCGCGCCGCTAAAGCCGTCGCTTACCCTCAGTTGAGGAGAATATCTCTCTTACGTGCGCCCAGAGCCTTTTCCACTCCGATCTCGCGAGTGGGTTGCGTTACGGACACCAGCATGATGCTCGTGAGGCCGACGCCTCCGATGCCTAGCCTGGATTATTCATGTTTTTTACAGACAGCAAAGCCTCCTCGTGGTACAAAGCCGTTAGTGACGCGGGTTTGAACCGAACAAGGAGGCTTTCGCTTGTCCCAACATACCACAACAGACTGTTTC
>Ga0209804_1000093_pt1 | contig 76229 bp, 67 predicted proteins | sample GraSoiAngelo_139_FD_185896 | JGI IMG/M metagenome (GOLD analysis project Ga0209804, IMG submission 185896) | Grasslands soil microbial communities from the Angelo Coastal Reserve, California, USA - 14_0929_12_20cm (SPAdes) (version 2) | ecosystem: Environmental > Terrestrial > Soil > Grasslands ... | reverse complement strand
GGCAATTCTCTCTATGAACCACTCCGAGGTACCACGATTATCAAAGGACGGGGCGGACGCAGGGCGCTCCAGCCAACCTTCACCGCTACCAATTCCGAACAGGGTGCAATATGAAGCGTAAGCCTTGTCTCTTGGACGACGCGGACGTGCCGGAACAACTCCGACGCTGTAATGCATCGCCATTTCCTGGTACGTTGGGTTGAGATCCGGATCATAGCGGCACGCGCGGCTCACACCGGTTCGTGTATTATCGGGAACCAGCAGTCTCGGCACGCCTCCAAAATATTCAAAAGCGTGAATGTGGCAACGGAGCCAGGCGGCCATCTGCTGATCCAAGGTGGCTTCGGCATAGGTGTAGCTGCTCGCGCCCAACACCATCAGAAACAGCGCAGCTCCACGGATTTCGCCCGTCTGAGGATTCTGGAGGGGGATGGTTCTTCCGGCCCAATCGACGAAACCCTTCTCTCCAGGGGTGTGGTTCTGGCGTAGAACCACGTCCTGCTTCTGGAGCCACCGCCCGTACAGTTCGCAGAAGCGGCTGTAGCCGTAGCCGTCCAGATGGACTTGCCGATACTCTTCCCAAGCCAACTGCAGAGTCAGATGACGATGTTGCTGGAACTGCTCGTGGAGTGCGGGAAAGTCGGGAAGGGCGCGCTGCCGCCGTTCGATAGGATGGCGATCACCGAAAAGCGTTTCTTCGATGCGTTTTTCATCCCAGTCTTCCGGCAGTGGCCAGCCGATCCCGGCCGCCGCGGCTTTCTTTAGGTAGTTATGAACCGCACCCTGGCTAATCGAACAAGCGCGGGCGATCTCTCGCTGGCCCAGCTGCAGTTCGAAGCGGAGGCGCAGGACTTCCTTGATCTTACGCATGGACATTCTCCTGGTTGGCACTCGGTCTCTCCCGTAAGGTACATAGGAGAAACAGTTTGCCTGGTGTGATGTCCAGCGCCACCTCGCCCCTGTGGAAAACATTCCAAGTTGATCGTGATCACCATTCCGGAGATCACGAAAAACTGATCACGATCACTTCGGAATCGGTGATCACGATCATTTCGGAACCCTGATCACGATCATCCCGGAATCGTGATCACGATCGCCCGGAATTACTGATCACGATGCCCCGGAATACGCATTCCGAACTCGCGGGCTAGTGAGCTATGGGTCAGCACTGAGCCATCTCGAGCTCACAACGCGTCCGGCCTTCGAGCAGCGGCTTTAATTTTAATGAGAACCTGTCAGCGAATTGGGTCCGTGCAAGCACAAAGTTCGTCTGCGTGTGTCTGGTTGGGCGTTTTGTTAAGTACAGAAGACAGGCAATTATTGTACGTCTCAAAGACTTTGCACGATCTGCAGCGCTTTCTCCAGTTGCGTGTCAACCCCAACGCTGAGGGATTCTGCAGAGTTTTCGACGGCGACGTCCGGCTCCACGCCCTTCCCCTCTATGGATTCTCCCTGCCAGGTATACCAACCGGCGACCGGAATACGCAGGATATAGCCGCCGACTAGCTTAAAATTGGCGCCTCCGAGAACCTGACCTGCCGTTCTCGTGCCGACTAGGGTGGCAAAGCGATTTTGCCTAGCGAAGCTCGCGACCATTTCAGCCGCACTATGCGTATGCTCATTGATTAGAAGAACCGTGCGACCGTGGAATGGCTGAGGGCCGAGGCCCTCCGAAACAAGGACCAATGAGCGGTCGCGCTGGAAGACTTTGAAGCGCATAGCCATCATAAGCAGCTCTGCTTTTGTCGCCGGAATCTTGCCGATTCGGGTTAGACTTTCCTTACGATAGCCATTCCGAAAACGCCGGCGAGTCAGGCTATGGCCTATTTCCACCTTGCCAGGACAGAGATAGCTCATGAGCCGCAAGGAGCCTAGACCGCCGCCGATGTTCCCTCGGATATCCACGATGAGACGTCCAATGCCTTGAGCTTTCAAGTCGCGAATGGCGTCGTCCAACGCCTTGGCAAAACTCTGGCCTACGGCCCCAGGGAATGTTGCCACTCGGACATATCCGACATCTGAGACCAGCAAGCGACACGAGAGGCTACGCGGCTCGATCATCGGCGGCCGGTCTTTTGCAGCTCGGTTTGGGATTTCAAAGTTGACTTGGCGCTTATTCCCGTTGAAACTGCCGATCTCTACATTATGATTGCCGCCGATGCGGAAGTTTGCGGTTTTCGGCGGGACCACCGGCTCGGAATCAATGGAAAGCAGGAATTCGCCAGGGCGGATTCCTGCTTGAGAGGCTACTCCGTCTTCGATTACATCCACGAACATCCAACGCTTCCCATGAGTGGTATCCACTGGGCGCAACGTCGCATTGATGGAGTAAGGTGGCGGAACACTGTCGCGTCGCTCGTGAAAAAAAGCAGTATGGCTGCTGCCCAAGGACTTGAGGAGTTCGCTTACGCCGGCCTCAAAAGCGGGTACATCATCGTTCATGAGATGCGGCGCGCGTTCGTCAACCAAGGCAAGCCAAGGACCGTAATCCTGATTTGGGTTACTTATGTTGATGTACCGTTCGGGAACTAGCTTTTTGACGGAGTTGATGATTTTCGTGCGCTCCTTATGTGTTAGAAGTTGCGACGTCTCGTGGGTAGTGGGCATTGGGACACCTTCCTCAGTTTGTCTCAGTTAATTTCTTGGAACCGATGTCGATTGAACGGTCGGCGGCGCCTTCTAATTTGAACCCGGCCCAATAGTAGGGAACGGTTTCTGGACCGTAGACCCTCAGCATGTCCCGCTTAGCCAAGGTCAAGGCAGATGCGACTGTATTCTTCGCGGCCAAGCGAGTGTAAAAACGCTTCATCAGGTAGAGAGCCGTCATGTCGTCAATGCTCCAAAAAGTCGAGACAACAGTCTTCGCGCCAGCTAACTGGAATGCGAGCGAAAGATTGGCGATTCCTTCTTCGCCTTGCAAACGGCCAACCGCTGTATCGCATGCCGATAAGACAACGAGATCGGCGTTCGTGTGCAAGTGCACGATTTCGCTTGCTTCCAGGATACCGTCGTCTCCAGATGAAGCGTCGCTAAGAAGTATCAACGCCGCTCGGTCCGGGTGCTGCTCGTTTGCAATGCCATGCACTGCCAGATGGATGATCGCATGTTCTTCCAAAGCGGAGTGTTCGAACGCAGACTTTGTTGCGTTTGTGCCAGTGAGTATGCCATGAGCGTCACTGTGCGTTACTGCCTGCGCCGCTAGAATCTCCTCTTTGGAGGCGGGCAGGTTGACCAACCGCCCGCTGATGTATCCCCGCAGCGCGGCGATTTTGGCGAGCTCCGCATTTTGCTCGTAAGGGATGCCGCCGACGCCGAGAAATAGCTGTTGCGAGGGCCGTGGCGCTGCCGCCTTAACCAAATGCAGGAAGCTCGCAGAAGACGCGTAGGTTATCGTGTGCGAAAAGATTAGGTAACGGCCGCTGCGGTCAACCAGGGCGTCGAAAGGTAGGAGATGGAGCCAGCCGTCGGGCACGATGATAAGTCGCTTCTTCCTCACGAGCTCGGGGATATTTTTCAAGAGAGTCGCATAGAGTTCTTGTCCTTGGGATTTCGATGAGGCTTTTGTTTTCAGCGTTGTCAGATAGCCAAGAACGGAGCTTTCGATGCTCGCGCGATCTTTAAGAGACGTGATGCGCGCGGAATTGTTGGTGATGACCAAACAATAGGAATGCGGTTCCGCCAAAACGTATTCAAGAACAACTTCGCTTGAAGCGAGACTCTCTCGTATGCGCTCCAACGGAATCGTCTGCCACGGCCTAGGATTCCACTCTCCCAGCACTGGAGTGAGCCACCGGGCCTGTTCGGCCAGAAAAATCTTGTCGCGAATTTCGTGGACCTGCTCCATGGACTTCGCCTTTGCTAGGTCCAGATTCAAGCGGCTGATTTGCTTCTGAATTTCGACCTCCTGCGGAGTATCGGGAGGCCTTCCGCTCATCAGAAGCTCGGTTGTTACGCGCCCGCGGGCGTGCTCAAGAACGGAGAAGGCCTTTGCATTGTCTTTCAAGTGGTCAGCGGCCAAGGCGAAGTGCTCTGCGTAAATGGCGCTCATGGAGTTAACGAGGCCGATTTTGCCTGCCGCAGAAGTGACGTTGCCGATCATCGTATCCAGGATGTCGGAGGCGCGATCATACGTGTCGCTTGCCTCGAGATATTTTCCTTGGCTCACTTGCAATTGCGCGAGCGCTTGCAGGCGCATTGGAAGTAAGTAGAGGTCGCCGCTGCTCTGGGTTGCCTCAGCAGCGGCTGAGGCCAGTGATTCTGCCATCCGAAGGTCGCCCTTCTTGCGATACATGTCTTCCAAATAGAACTGGGCGTCGGCTAATAGTCGAGTGAACCGACCCTTTTGAGCCAAGTCGATAGCCTCCTTGAAGAGTTCAATCGCCTTCGCTTGATCGGCCCTTGCATTGGCTACGGTGCCCGCTGTAATGAGGGCCTGCGTTTCTTTAACGTGTTTTTGCCTGGCGCGGGATTGATCGATGATCTCGTTGGCGAGCTGTTCAGCGGCGTCAAGTTTTCCCATACCACGTAAGGCTTGGAGCCTACCTTCATTGACAACGAACTGGTACCCGGCATCAGGAGTGGCAGCTGCGATCTTCAGTGCCTTGTCGAAATAACCTAGAGCATCGTCGTACGAGCCCATCTGGACGAAAGCGTGCCCGATCGCGGCCAAGTATCGGATTTGCGCGCCTGTATCGCCTAGCAGCATCGCACCCATGAGTGCGCTCGCGACTCTCTGGCGTGCGGAGGCCATATCCCCTTCGAGAAACAAAGCGAATCCGAGCTCCCCTGAGGCGCGGTTTTCCACCTTCTTATCCCCGAGTTCGTGGGCGACCTTGAGCGCTGTTTCCCAATCGCGGCGCATTGGCGCGGCGTCGATCTCACCATCGATGTCCCCAAGAACCATGAGGCAAAACAACCTGAGTTCTCTGTCCGATTGAAGCAGCGGATTGCCCTCTAGCGCATTTTCAAGTTCCTCGGATGCCTCTGGAAGAGAAAGCTGCTCCATCGTCGAGCGTATGCGGCCAAGATGCGCGTACAAAGCATCGCGCTTGTCGCCACGCGCAGCGTAGAGTTCCTCAGCCTGGACAAACAAAGGCCCCGCGTCCGCCCAGTTGTACAAATCGCCAAAATGAAGCGCTCGTTTTAGCAAGGCGTCAGGATCGTCGCTCTGCGCTTTCGCTCGGATCGAAACGGAAACCGCCGCGCCCAAGGATATCAAGATCACGGCTCGCTTCAGATTCACGGCTGTTATTTCCTACGGTTCGAGAAGCGCCAATCTGTTTCCACGAAAGCTCCTCCCAAGTTGGGCCATTTCAACGTTAGCTAAATCTTCCCGTGATTTGGCTTTTCGATCCTTCCAAGCTGCTGCGCTCCGGAGCCTGCCTCGTACAAAATCTCGCCGGCGTCATTGTATATGTAGATCCACGCATACAAGTCGCTATTGCGGTCAGCAAAGTCTCGTGCTTCGTCCAAGGTTTCGCAGTCTTTCCAAAGCGGTCCGCTCGGCCATGTTAGAGTGTCGACTGGATCGAGTCCTATGACGCGATACTGCCCCCTGGGTGCTCGTGTTTGCATTATTCACCTCACGCATAGTCTTCTGCAGAATGCTCAAATTACCGGGCCCACTTTGTCCACCACAAGCTCTTCTCCGAATTTCCTCCGGATCCGGACACGTTTACCGCACGAGTAGCGGAAAAGAAGACCATTCCAAGCCGCGCTTTCGGATCTGCAAAATATATCTGCCCTGGCGAATCGTAGAAGGGGGCACATCGACTCCCATGGAAGTGAGGCCTTGTTTGAGTTTTGCCCTTCCTGTTGCAACAAGGAGTGGCTCTCCTTGTGTCGTCATAATGCGAACATCGTAAATTCCCTCGTCGCTTCCAAAGGGAAGATAAATTTGCGCGTTAGACACGTTGTGAGCCATCTCGAGCAGCGGCACAGCGGGAGACGGCTCCCCGCCGCGCTGGGGGGAACGATCCCTCAAGTCGAGCACGGTGGTTTGCGTAACCAACGGCTCCTCTTGTCTTGGTGCCGTCGGTTCGTTTGGCCTTAGGACCAACGGTGCCTTTTGTCTTGGGAGCAAAGCCCAACCAGCAAAGGAGGCGACCATCACGATGGTTGCAGCAATGGCCACCAGGGTCCTCGTTCTCCGGTTTCGAAAGGCAATTCGGAACTGAGAGAAATCACAGTAGCAGGGGCTGCAGGAAGTAAGATGATCGAGCCACTTCTCCGCCTCAGAGAGGTTCATTTCATGAGAGGCGATTCTTTTCAGAACTTTGGGGCCTGGACACCCAATACGGTCAGGATTCGGAAAGTCTCTGAGCAGACTACGACCGAGCGCAGCCAGGATGCGCTTTTCCTCCCTCTCGGAATAAGCCTTTACGTTCAGGTCTGCCTCCCTTTGACCTCAGTGGCCTTGTAAGATTTCGGATCTTTCACCGACTGCATGATGCTCTGACGGATCTTTTGCAACCCGTAGTAGAACTTCATCTTGGCCTGCTGCTCGGTGATCCCGAGCCAAGCGGCGATCGCCTTCCATGAATACTCGCACTGCCGCCTCTGCCAAACCTTCTTCATCCAGGGGTTCATTTGGTCGATAACCTGTCTGGCGGCAATCGCGCGTTCGAGCTGTTCAACCCATTCGGCATCCAGAGCAGCCTCGAACTGCTCCAAATCGAGGACCGACGGAAAGGCCTCGATGGTCTCCGCTCTCTTCTGTTTCTTTTTAAGCTCCCGGTTGAGACGGTGGTGGAAGGCTCCAATTAAGTAGGATTCCAGGTCCCTGATCGGCGACCGGAGATCTTTGTTTCGCCGGCGGGTCTTGGCAACGGATACGAGGACGCGTTCCCAGATCTCTGCTGCTAGTGCGGTCCTCTCCCGACCTGATTCCTTGTCGAGCAACCTGAGTCGGACATGTGCCAGCACATGGGGCCAGGCCTTTCGCGCCGCGGCCAGCAACTCTTCATCCGCTGGGAGTGGAAGTCTGCCCGGGTCCTGTTTCCCCGGAAATAGCACCCATTCGGCGTAAGGGTCCGGTTTGTCCATCGGGTCTCTTGGAACAGTGAGCAGGTCGAATGGGGACGGGTCAGACTGGCACGGGGTTATGCCACCCGTCAAGAGTACGCGGCATACTATCCGTACTGGACGTCTCCCCCCACATTCGCGTGGAGACTCCCGAATTCCCGCTCTCTTACTAGGGAACATGCAGAGGGAGAAAAGTAAGAAAGGTGGGAACCACCGTTGGATACCGGCGGATACGTTTGCCTCGCGGGTCTGCGGAGATCATTGATCGACCCGCCCTTACGTTCCCCCCTACTGAGCCGAGGATTAGTACTGTACCAAACGATGGCGTAGCTCTGGATAAACCCAACGCCAATTCCGCGCATCCGACGCAGTACAATCAATCGCGAATAAAAAGGCGTCAGCCCGTGCGGACTCTTTCCTCGAAGCTCTGGTTCTTTGTTTCTGTCTTGCTTGTCGCCTTTGCGCTCTTTGCTGCCCTTTCTCGAAAGTACTTCTGGCTTTACGCTACGCGAAGAGCTGATCCACCGCCCCCAGCCGCCGATCTCTTAGGCGACGCGAGCACTTCGAGCAATCCGGAGGTTTTGCTTGAGGAGGCCAATCGACTCGCATGGCTCTTCAATTGGCCAAAGGCAGAGCCTCTCTACATTCGGGCCGAGGACTTATTCCGCGCGAAGGGCGACACTCGGAACGAAATATACGCCCGGGTTGGAAGGATTCGTGCTCAATCGGAGACGATGTCTTGGGCCGACGTTTCCAATGTCCTCGGACAACAGCTCGACCTGTCGATCGTCAAGGCCGACCCGAAGCTGCGGTTATGGTCCCTTGCGGCGAAGGGGTACACGGACCTTGAGATCAGTCCGGCTTCCGCTAAGCGCGCGTGGACGGAGGCCCAAACAATTGCTCATCGCTTGGGAGAAGCTCAATGGGAAGCTCGGGCCGAGGGCGAACTCGGGATTATCGCTTTCCTTGAAGGGAACAGTCGGCGCGCTGCGGTGATGGTCGGCGATGCGGTCTTGTCTGCAAAAGCGAGCGGTGATGTAGGCGGCCAGGTTCGGATGCTGGAGATGCTCGGCAACGGTTTCAACGAGGCCAAGCGCTATGGCGAGGCGATTGGGTTTTTCGAGCGCGCCATAAAGATCAACGTCACCACGCCTGATACTGGATTCCCATTTATGGCGTACGAAGGCGAGTCCTACTCCCTGGAGGGCCAAGGCAAAGTTTCGCAGGCAAGGGATAAGCTGGTAAACGCCTTAGGCATCGCACGAGAAAGCCAGAAATTCGGACATGAAACTATGATTCTGCAGTTGCTCGGTGAGCTCGAGATGCGGGCAGGGAATCGCCAAGTCGCAATGCAGTACCTCGAACAAGCGGGTGAACTAGCGCAGAAATACAAGTTCTATCGACTGGTTGGCCAGCTGATGATCGATCTCGCCGGGCTCTATAGTGACGCCGGCGATCTGAAATCCGCCGAAGAGCGCGCAAGAATTGGCATCGACGCCAGTCGGCGCGTGGGCGACCGGTACTTCCTTCCGCGGGACCTTACAACGCTTGCGGATCTGAAAGCGCGGCGCGGAGCCATCCCGGAAGCTGAAGCTCTCTACGAAAATGCCGAGGACGTGATCGACGGAATGCTCGTCAACTTGCGTGAAGCCTACTGGACGAGCTCGCTCGCCGGGGCAATGAGCGACACCTACCGGCGGCACTTTGAGTTAGAAGCGCGCCAGGGACACGTCGAGCGCGCTTTCAATGTCTTGGAGCGCGTCCGAGGACGAACCGCGGCGGCGCTCCTGGAAAACAAGGTGTCTTTGGAAGAGGACAAGTCCTCCGAAGTGCGTGCCTTGGAAGAGGCAGTTTCCGATCTGCAACTTCGCTTAATTCGTTCTGAGGATGCAAAGGAACGAGCCAGCCTTCTTGACCAACTCGTGGAATACGAGCGTCGACTGGAATGGACGCGCACCGAGCGAAACGAATCGAAGTCCGATTGGTTCGATAAGCCTGCACCGCTGAAAGCAATCCAATCAAGCCTGCATGCTGGTGAGGTTATCTTAGAATACGTGCTCAGCGAGCCTCATTCGTATTGCGTCTGGATTTCTCGGAGCGACGCGGGCGTTCAGGAATTGTCCGCAGGGCGCAAGCGCATTGAGGACCTAACTTGGAAATTCCTCGAAAGCGTAAAGGCTAGGCGTGACGATCCCATAGCCGCCCAGGAGCTCCACGACATTCTCATCGGCCAACTGCCTGCAGAGGCAAATCTGGGGAACGTCATCGTGGTCGCGGACGGACTGCTACATCTCTTGCCGTTCGATCTGCTTCGCGATTCCAAGGGCGCGCTACTGCTGGAGGCTCGCACGGTCAGCTACGCGCCGGCGGCAACAGTGCTGCAAGTTGTAAGGAACGAAGTCAAGCCAGCTGTCAAGCAACGCCCGTTCTTTGGAATCGGCGATCCTGCTTATCAAGATCAAGGGCACATTTCGGCGAAGCTCGAAAAGCCAATCGGATTTCAGCGGAGACTTGAGCGCAACTTGTCCGACGCCTTAGGAATGCCGCTGTACGATTTACCGCAGACTCGCGAGGAAATCCTCACCGCCGGCAAAACAATTGGCCCGGACTCCATCACGCTGATTGGGCCAAATGCCACGGAGACCGCATTCAAGGCCGAACCCCTTGTGGATTTCCGGATCATTCACATTGCGGCGCACGGATTCGTTGACACGCAATTTCCAGAGCGTTCAGGCTTGGTCCTGGGCGTTGACCCATCCTCTCATGATGACGGCTTGTTGCAAGTCCGCGAGATCATGCGGCTGCATTTCAATGCCGACCTCGTCACGCTTTCTGCCTGTGACACGGGCGTCGGAAAGATCGAAGGGGAAGAGGGTGTAACCAACCTGGTCGAGGCGTTTCTCGTGACGGGCGCGAAGGCCGTTGTGGCGAGCCTCTGGAGCGCGGACGATATATACACGGGAAAATTGATGGAACGGTTCTACACCCACGTTGCGGAAGGTCAGCCAAAAGCCATGGCCTTGCGGCGGGCAAAACTGGACTTGCTCGGACAGAACGATCGCGTCTCACCGTATTATTGGGGGGCCTTCGTTTTGGTCGGGGAGGGCGCAACAGGGATCCCGCTGAGGGCACGATGAGTCTCGACGCACAGGCGAAAGAAAAGATCTATTCGCGTGTTAGCGATCTGGTGACGCGCAAACACTTCGATCCCGGAATGAACGGAGCGAATTGGGAGGAGTTATCGAAAGGACGCCGAGAGGAGATTCTGCGAAGTGCCACTGACGAAGAGTTCGAGAACAAAATCCAAGGCCTACTTAATGAGCTAAGGACAAGCCACACCGGATTTCGCCACTTCAAGAGTCCTAACGTCCCTGGACGCCACGCCATTAGCGCCACCTTTATGCACTGCAATCTGGATGGCGAGCAGCGCTGGATGTTCCAAGACGTGCATGAAGGCGGACCGGCGCACGTTGCCGGATTGCGTCCTGGCGATATTCTCCTTCAGGTGCGTGACCGGGAATTGAGGGCGCCAGAGCCCCCGATTTTCCCTGTGGGTGAGGAATCCCAATATGCAGTTCAAAAGCCTGATGGAAAGCGCATCGTAGGCACTTTGAACGTCCCCTCCCCACGATCAAAGAACCATCCCGTAGTTGTCCCAAAAGCAGTGTTGTGCTCTCAAATGCCGGACGGAATTGGTTGGTTGAAGGTGACCATGTTCCCCGGGGCGGTCGGCATCGACCTTGCCAGGATGCTCGATGCCGCGTTTGCCCACCTAAAGGACTCAACGCGCCTAATTGTGGACCTTCGCGGGAACACCGGTGGCGGCATCGGCGGCCTTCGCCTCATGAGCTATCTGACGCCAGGAATAAGAGAGGTTGGATACAGCCTGACACGCGCGCGCAAAGAAAAGGGATATGCCCGAGAGAAGTTGCCCAGATTCGGCCGGATACCATCACACAAGGCAACGCTTCTCTGGCTGGCGCTCCGATACGGATTCATCGACAAATCGATCCTCGTTGTTACAGAAGGGCTCGGACCGCAACGATTCCACGGCCGCGTCGTCATTCTCGTCAACGAGCACACATCAAGTGCGGGCGAAATGGTCGCCGCCTTTGCGCAGGAGAGCGGCCTGGCAACCATTGTGGGAACAAAGAGCGCTGGCCGCCTCTTGAGCGGCAGCGCCTTCAAAGCGGGGTTTGGCTACTTGTTGGGTCTTCCCGTTGCCGCCTACCTAACGTGGGAAGGCAAGCTGATCGAAGGTAAAGGTGTATCCCCGGGCATTCCTGTCGAACTCTTGCCCGAAGAGCTGAAAAGAGGCGAAGATTCCCAAATGCGCATGGCGTTGCAAGTTGCCCGCGGCATGTGAGTGCTGCGTGTCACGACCTTTATTCTATAATTCCAGCCAAAGTTGCGAGGTACCAGGGGCAAGGCCGTTCATTCTACTGGGTTAATCTAGCCACAAATTCAGAGGTCCAGTGGCAACTGTTGCGACTGCATTTAGGCTGCTGTGCCCTCTTTCTTTTTCCGTCCTGGCTTTTTCTCCCTTGCCCACCTGGCGAGGGCCGCCTTTCGGGCGCTTTCACTTCGCTCCTCTGGCGTCAATTTGGCGGCTCTGACCTTTCCCCCTTTTGAGCCTCCAAGCTTTCCAAGAGCTACCGCGTTAGGGTTCTTTTCTCGCATTTGATCTCACAGGACGTATATTCCCAGGCCGTTTCGAAAAATCAAGAGAAAACGCTTGACAATGCGTGGGCGCTTACGCATACTAAATGCGTAGGCGCCCACGCATAAACGCTGTGAAAAACGAGGTCAATGTGAAAGTGAACGGTGGGCGATGGAAGGAGGTCTCATGAAAAAACGAGAAAGGGTGTTGCGCTTGAATCTCGATTTCGCAAAAGCGATTTGGGGGCAATTACCAAAGATCGTGCAGCATGAACTTGAAGAACTCACGGCGAAGTACGCACTGTCTGTACCTTTAGGAGATGTTAAATACATGGGGGATCGCTGGTACGTAACTCATGCCGGCCTCTTGCGGTTAGCACAACGGAGGCACTGTGCCGGTATCAAGGTCCAACAGGTGCGCGAGTTTTGCGATCCAACCATGGGCCGATGGGTCTTCAAGGCCACGCTCTACAAGAATCGTGGCTCGCAAGGGTTCGTCGGCTACGGAGATGCGGATCCGTCAAATACTTCCCCTCTCGTTCGTGGCGCTGAGATGCGTGTGGCGGAGACGCGAGCCGTAAACCGCGCTCTCCGCAAGGCTTATGGAATTGGCCTTTGCTCTGTCGAGGAGTTGGGCGGGATTACCGGTTCCCCTAGTTCCACGAAGGAACAGATTCAGTCTGTAAAGCCGCACCAGAACGGTTCTAGCAACGGGCAACCAAAGCTGCGCGACCGGCTGTGCGTCCTAATCCGTCGGCACAACCTCGACCCCACACTGGTCAAAGCGTACGCGGCGGACTTCTGCGGCACATCGACTCTTCGAGAAGCGAATCGAGAGCTGGTTCAATCCTTTATCTCTCATCTAGCAACGGCCGCACAGGAAAACAGGGACGCACTCGTCTGCAAGCTCAATTCTTACGCGCGGCCGGTGGAGGCGAAATCATGAAGCGCCAAATTCCTGGCCTTTATCTGAATCAACACGGAGTTGAAAGCAAGCTCGACGGTTTGTTTCTTGTTCGCGTGGACCGCGCCCGCTACCGGTGGCATCCGCAGAGGCCGTTTGTAGAGTTCCAATTCTCGGTTCTCGAACCTAAGGCCTTCGCAGCTCGGTCCTTCTCCGGTCGGCTGTACTGCACGGAGAGAGCGCTCTGGAGACTCAACTGGTTTCTCCGAGATTTCGGTTACGACGCGCAGCTTCTAAAGGATGACCGCGTCGATGAACAGGCCCTCCTGCATCTCCGTGGAGTCGTTCGCACCTCCTACACGACCCTGAACGGACGCTCGTATCAAAACCTCGAAGCGTTTGCCCCGGAAGCAGACTGGGAAGCTCTCGATTGTACTTCCCTGGCTGAAAGCAACGGGCAGTGAGGCACTCATGGTCTACAGCTACACCCAAATCAGTCAATATCTCCGGTGCCCGCGCAGCTATCGGTATCGCTATTTGGATGGCTGGCAGGAGAAGGAAACTCGTGCGTCCATGGTCTTCGGCCGGTGCTTTGAGAATGCCTTGGCTGCTTACTTCCGAAAAGAAGATTGTGGTGCCGCACTCTTTAAGGAGTGGGAAGCCTATCGCGATGCGCTGTTTGAGTACAAAAAAGGAGAAACCTGGGATCGCTTGTTGCATCAGGGAATCCATCTGCTTGAAACATTTGCGAGACAGGATCGCGTCCGTATTCATGATCCGCACAACGATCTTCAAATTAAGGAAAGCAGGACACTTGGTGTGGGAAGCGAGTTCGTCGCTTATCTGGACGCGATTGGTGAAGTCGACGGCGTGCGCTGCCTGATCGATTGGAAAACAACGACCAGCCGCTACCCAGAAGCACCGGAGGGCTTATTTTCGCTCGATCCTCAGCTCATCTGTTATTCGTGGATCAGTGGGATTCCCGAGGTGGCCATGATTGTCTTTGTGCGGAAACATGCCCCCGAAGTCCAGTATTTGAGAGCGACGATTTCCGAGGAACAGCGCCAGGAGTATGGACGACTGGTAGAGACGATGGTAAACCAGATCGGAGCAGGCCACTTCAATCCACACAGTGGCATCAGGTTTCCTCAGAACGGATGCATGAGCTGCCCACATCTGGGACTCTGCCTTCACAACGATCATCTCGTAGCGGCGAACCTAGTCCGCAAACCGGGAGCGAGCAACCTTGATTGGCTTGACGAGCTTGTGGATTAAAGGACGACCGATGGCGTCGCCAGAGCTCAATCGTCGACGAGCCTTATTCGTGCTGGGCAAGATCGACGAGATTCTGGCGTGGGAGAAAACGAAGGACCAGGAGCGAGACGTGCGGTATGTGGATCTGGGGCGTTATCTATGTGAGGTTCGCATCGGGCAGTATTGGCGGTTGGAGCGACTGAAGTCGTTTGACGAGTTCTTGCAGCGGCGGTTTCCCGAGTCTCGCCGGAAGGCATACTACATTATGACCATCCATGAACACTTGAGCCGGATACCAAAGCATGACCTCAAGCAGATCGGATGGACGAAAGCGCGAGAGCTAGTAAGAGTGGCGCGGGCGGAGGGTCAGCGGTTCGATTGTGCACCCTGGGTGCACAAAGCCAGAGAGTTGCCGAGGGAAGAATTTCAGCGGGCCGTCGAACAACACCTAACCGGCAAGGAGTCCGAGCTCTGGGAATTGCTCTACTTCAAAGTCTATAAAAGCCAGTTGCAGGTCATTGAGCGGGCCCTTGAAACGGCTGGCCTAATGCTGGGAACGGACAAGTCACGAGGATACTGTCTGGAAATGATTTGTGCGGATTTCTTGGCGGGAGCCAACGCGGACGGAGCAAACCCCGAGGCCCTGATGCTTTCGCTGCGCCAGATCTACAGTTTATTGCCGCTGGAGCAGCAAAACCAATTCCGGCATGAGATTAAGGGCCCGCTGTGTCGAGCCTGAGGCCAAAACAGCCGCGGTTACGATTGGACCCAGACGCGTACAAGGCTATTTGCAAAGAGGTTCTGAACAGGGATAGCTGGCGTTGCCAGAATTGCGGCGCATCCGAAAATTTGCAGGTTCATCACATCCAGTCGCGCAGCAAGCTTGGACACGACAGGCTCGAAAACTTGATCACACTGTGCGTCAGCTGTCATGAGTCTCTCCACCGGAATCTCGGAACGTCAAGAAGGATAGGTTAGTGTGCAGGCGTCAGGAAGGCAAAGAATGACTAGCCAGAAGCGATGGCCGCTTCAACGCCATCAACCAAAGTCGCCTGCGAGAGAGGCAACCATGGCTGCCACAAAAGGTAGTGGGTTCCGCCCTTGGGTGCAACCCGCCCAGTTCCGTTTGGCTTCCAGCGCAGACTTACGCTGCCCAAACTGCAGCAGCACAGACCTCAAGAAGGTTTCTCTGGCCTACCAGGAAGGACTCTTTTATACAGCTGCCCGCACTCGACTGCGTGCTTTCGCGGTTGGCGGCTGTGGCCCAGATTTGATAATTGGAAAGGCGACCACGCGAGGGTTTCATCAGTCCGTTCTGTCCAAGCGGCTAACTCCTCCAGCGAAGTGGTCGTATCGCAAGCTGACTCTCTGGTGGGCGCTGGTGTTTCTCTCGATCGGCTGGATCATCTTCTACATAAACACCATTACTAAAAATTCTGCAGCTGTTTTGTCGCCTCCGTTGGTTCTTTGGTCGGGATTATCTGCCGTCACGTTCTTAATGCTGCTGGTTCTCTTCTGGAGGCACAATCGGTCCACCCACAAGCGTCGTTATTCCCAGTGGGAACGCTCGTTCCTCTGCCAACGCTGTGGCACTGTAACGGACCAGGAATAGGCTTTGCACGAAGGTCGTGTAGGCAGAGGGTAGTAGCGGATGCGCTTAGGCCAGCCAGTCCTGCCCGAACTCGAAGTGCATCCCTAATTTGTCCTGAGGGATAAACAGACAAAGGAAGGGTCGCAGAGGAATGCTGAGTATTACAGAACGGGCTGGACCAAATATTGTGCCAACAAGAGGTTAGCGCGATCCAGAAGGCAACTTGATTGCCCATTGCCCCATTGACAACGGTGGATGCGGCTAATCATACTGCGGAATATGGAAATACACCTCCGTCCTGACTTGCAAGCAAAACTCGACCGCGTTGCTGCCGAAAACAACCGCGACACAGAGGAATACGTCCGACAGTTGGTGGAACACTACGTTGACCATGACGCTTGGTTTCGTCAACAAGTGAAGAGAGGACTTGACCAACTCGACCGGGGAGAGTCTCTAACGCATAAGGAAATGGGTGCCCGCATCGAGCAAATGTTCCGGTCGTAAATGCAGATCCGGTGGTCACCAGCTGCTGCGGAAGACCTTTCGCGCATTTTCGAGTACATCTGTCCAGAGAACCCTTCCGCCGCACAGCGTATTGTCAAAACCATTTACGAGAGCGCCGGTTCGCTGGAATCCTTCCCGTATCGCGGCAGAGTGGGCCGGGTAGACGGCACCCGTGAGCTGCCCTTGCCTTCGCTTCCCTTCGTAGTGGTCTATCGAGTGCTCGAGGAGGCTGTTGAAATAGCAGCCGTGATCCACGGCGCCCAGCGGTGGCCGCCGGCGGGTTGAACTAGGCTGGCGGTTTGCTGCTCAGCCCTGAGAGTCAGGATTTTGATTTCGTAGTCGGAAAGGCGACCACCCGCGGATTTCATCAGTCCGTTCTGTCCAAGCGGCTAACTCCTCCAGCGAAGTGGTCGTACCGCAAGCTGACTCTCTGGTGGGCGCTGGTGTTTCTCTCGATCGGCTGGATCATCTTCTACATAAATGCCATTACTAGAAATTCTTCTGGTGTTTTGTCGCCTCCGTTGACGCTTTTCGCGTTGTTGTCTGCCGCCACGTTCCTACTGTTGCTGGTTCTTTTCTGGAGGCACAATCGGTCCACCCACAAGCGCCTGTACTCCCAGTGGGAACGCTCGTTCCTCTGCCAACGCTGTGGCACTTTAATGGAGCAGGAATAAGCCTCCAGAAAGGTCGCAGACGGAGAACGGTGGAATCTTCGAGAATCCTGCTCTTCGAGCCTTTATAACCGCCGAACACGTGAAGGCTTGCAGGGCACCTTGGAATCTTACTCGACGGGACCGTTGTCGATTTGGTTGCCGACGACGAGGGTGACGAGTTCTTGCCGTGTGGCACACGCAGCGCGGTGTTTGCCCGTCTCGTTTCACTTGTGGTTGCCGAGCCGTGCTAGAATACACAGTGTTCTTTTGTATTCGGAGGATATTCATGGCGGAAAACAGGGTAATGACGCTGCGGCTGGAGCCGGAGGTGCGGAAACGCCTTGACGGTCTGGCCAAGGCGCAGCGCCGCAGCCGCTCTTTCATTGCTGCTGAAGCCATCCGTCAGTACATCGCCGTAAACGAGTGGCAGATCGAGGAGATCAGAAAGGGAATGGCAGAGGCGGATCGAGGAGAGTTCGCAAGCGACGAGCAGGTGCGGCACACAATGAACAAGTGGAGCGGCGGTAAGCGGACGCGGCGTGCCGGGTAGGCCGCTGAAGGTCCGGTGGCTGAAGCGGGCGCTGGCGAATCTGGAAGCGGAAGCCGAGTATATCTCCCGGGACAGTCATGCCGCCGCGCAGCGCGTGGTGCTGGCAATCGAGCAGGCCGTGCAACTACTTGCCAACCACCCCGCCATGGGCCGGGCAGGGCGCGTCGAGGGGACTCGCGAACTGGTGGTTACAGGTACGCCCTACATCATCCCGTATCGGGTGCGTGAGGACAGAGTGGAAGTTCTGCGCGTCTTCCACACCGCCCGGAAGTGGCCGCTAAATTCGTGAGGCAGAATGAGACATGAAGCTGCATTCCTATCCCGAAGCCGATTCGCTCTATATCGAACTTGATCCCAAGCTGAGTGCGGATTCGCGCGAGGTTTAACGATGCCTGATGTCATTGCCTTTGAGAAATTCGCGAGCCTTCGTATAATGGACCAAGAGATTTACGACGGACTGATTGCTCGCTACGGAAAGCCATGACAAAGCCTCCCGCAAACGTTTTGAACCTGCCTTTGGAACAGCGGGCCGAAATGCGGAAGAGACTTGCCTCGCTGAGCTTTTCTGAGAAGATCAAGATATTAGAAAAGCTGCGTGACCGTAGCCTGGCGATTGCGGCCAGTGGACTCAGACGGAAAAAGGAAATCATGCCGGCAAGCGGTAACAGGTAGGCGGATTGAGGTTGTGGCTGACGCGGTGCCATCGGAGGGTTTTGCAACCCCCAAAAATATAAATTAGTTAGTGGTGAGGGTAGACAGAGGGATTCCGCGCCGCTTCCCTCCTCGGAATGAAAGGCTTGTGCCGGTCGGGTGCGTCGTATGATACTCGAACGCGGGGGCAGCGTTTAGAAGCTGAACCGGACCGATAGAATGGCGCGCCGGTTGCTATACTGCGCGCCCTGGATGGTGCCGAAAGCCGCGTTGGTATTGGCCCCCGTCTTGTAGTCCAAGGTCAGCGTGGTGTTGGGGTTACCGGGGTTGAAATGGTTGAGGGCATTGATGGCTTCAATCCTGAAGTCGAGCACCCTGGCTTCCGCGAGATGAAATTCCTTGACCAAGGCCGCGTTGAATATCTCCATGCCCGGACCGTAGGTCAGAGTCGGAGGTTCGTTGCCGATCATGCCGCGGGTGAAGGTGGAGGTCACTTTCGGCAAAACGAAATTGGTGGGATTGAGCGGATACCACAGCCGCGGGTCCGCGGTGGAGCCGACGGAGGCAGGTGTGGTTCCTGGAGGCAGCCATAGATTAGCGGGGTTCAGCATCTGGCAACGGAAGAGAACGCCGCCGGTGGGCGTGCCGTTGGGCCAGCCGACCGGGTTGTTCTTGTAGTTGCAGCCAATATTCATGGGCGCGCCGGAATAGATCGCCGCAGTCCCATTCAGGCTCCAACCGCCGAGCAACTGCTTGCCGATCGCGTTATGCCAGTGGGAGCCGGCGGGGAAGGTGTACCCGAAAATGGCGTTGACCGCGTGCGGCCGATTCCCTGTCACGTTTTTGGTCAACTGGTCGTCAGTGAATTGCTGATGGGAATATGTCAGCGTCTTGGAGCACGTGTAATTGCTGCTGAACTGAAGGTTCTTGCCGACCTGCTTGTTCACCTGAACCTCGAGGGAGTTATAGTTCGACGCGCCAATGCTCGAGTACGTGGGGATCTGTCCCACTCCCTTGTATCCCACCAGGGAGCGGATCAGGTTCGCCGAGTAGAGCGCCCCGCTGGAGCTAGTGGGGTCCACGAATTCCTTGTTAGCGCCTCCGGATGGAGTCCAGGTGGTGAATGGCGGCACGGCGTTCAAATCATTCGCGTTCCAGACATATCCATGGTGAAACGTGTTGCCTACATAGGCCACGTCGAGGATCATTTGGTGGCCGATGTCTCGTTGGATGCCGAAACTCCAGTTGTACGAGGAGGGAGGCACAAAATCCCGCGGCCCGGACTGAATGTTCTGGGGAGCGTACAGCGCTTGAGCGCCGGAGAGCGCCGAGATGGTGGAGTCGAGGATAATGGGCGCCAGAAAATGAGGCGGCGCCGCCTGCGGGCCGGTCCCCACTCCTTCCGCGCCGATGTCATCAACGATCTGGGCACGATCGTAGAAAATCCCGAAGCCGCCGCGTACCGCGAGCTTGCCCTTCCCGAACACATCCCACGCAAAGCCGGCCCGCGGGCCGACGGCGATGGAAGGAGTGTTCCAATAACTGCCGGTATATTGGGCGATGCCCGTAAACGGCGTACCGGTGGCGGCGAAACTGGCCGGATCAAAAGTGCCCTGCAGGCCGTAGGGATAGACCGCCCCGGTTTCCGGGTTGATGGAAGCCTTATTGCCGTTCACCATCGCCGGGTACAGCGGCTGCCCAGCCTTGCTGGGATCGTACAACCTGGGATCGAAGAAGCCCAGCGATTGTCCGGCCGTATGGATCGCTCCCATTCTCTGGAATCGCACGCCGAGGTTCAGGGTGAGCCGCGACAGCACTTTCCAGGCATCCTGCACGAACCAGTCTTCCTGCGTATAACGCGCGTGATTGACCTGCTTGGTGCCGTCTTCTCCGTAAGCGAAGAAGCTGCCGAGGAGCAGATTCGAAAAGGGGTAATTGGTGTCCACGGGGCTTGCGGTGTCCGACCCAAAGTAATAAGTGCCTGCAATATTGTAGGTGGAATATATGCTGACGTTGCGGGCCATTCTTTCCAGATAGAAGCCGAGCTTCACGTCGTGTCGACCCTTGATCCAGGTGAGATTGCTGCTGACGGTCTGGAGCTGGTCGGTTCCGTCGAAGGGCCAGCGGCTGTCGAATCCGTAACCGGGGGCGTTCGTAACGCTCTGCCCCTGGGACTGGGGGCCGAAACTCGACGGGAAGCCGAAACTGAAGTTGGGCCTCAGGTTGAGATAGTTGGATCGGGAAATGCGGGGCAGAGCGATGGCATTACCATTGGAATCCTTGAGCGGGAGGAGGCTGTTCTGGTACAGCGTCGGGTCGGTTGGGTGGTTGGTCTGATGGCCGCGATTGATACCCCAACTGGTCTCGCTGATCAGGTTGGGAGTGAAGGTGTGAATTAGGGCCGCCACCACACCCGCCGAGGGAATGTCATAGCCATGAGGAAACTGCCGCCAGCCATCCCCGGCCGCGCCGAGGATTTGGCCATAACCGTCGTTGCCTGTGTAATCCTGCAACAGTCGCACGTAGGAGGTGGTCTTGGAGTTAATGGGATAGTCCACGCGGAGGATCTTGTCGGTCCGAGGCCGGGAGAAAGGATTTACGAATTGTGCGTTGTACTGGCGCTGCCCAGTGGGATCGGTGGTGTTGGGCAGCGGGAACAGGTCTATTATCGCCAGTCCGGCCGGGTCAAACCGCCAGGAAGGAATCTTGTTGCCCTGGAACGGCATTCCTGTGGTGGGATCCTTGATGACAATCAGCGCACCCGTCGTGGTGAACGTTTGGGAAAAATCACCCTGCCTCTCGAGGGCGGTGGGCATGGTAAAGCGGTTGGCGCCGGTAACTCCCGTATTGTGCAGGTAATCGTAGGAGAAGAACCAAAACAGCCGCGTGCGGCTCTTGTTAAACCCAGTGCCCGGGATGATGAGCGGACCGCCGATCGTGCCGCCGGGATTCTGGTAGCGGTACAGCGACCTCGCCACGCCGGTCTTGTTGTTAAAGAAATCGTTGGCGTTGAGCGCCTCGTTGCGGAAGTAAAAATATCCGCTGCCATGGAACTCATTCGTGCCGCTCTTGATGATCACGTTCATCTGGCCGCCCGAGCGCGCCCCGTATTCGGCATCGTAATTCGCCATCAGCACCTTCACCTCGCTGATGGCATCCACGCTGGGCGCGATGTAACCGAAATCACGGTTCCCGGAGTCCTGCGAGGCGGCACCATCGATGGTGAGCAGCTTCTGGCCGGTCTGGCCACCGAGCATGGTCGGGCTTCCCGTGCCCCAGCCCCGCGTGTCGTACGAATTGGCGTCCTGGACCCCCGGGAGAAAACTCATGACGGCCATAAAGTCGCGGCCCCGTGTGACCGTGTCCTGAATTTGTGTGAGAGTGACGCTGACAGAACGGTCGGAGCTGTCGGTGGCCACATGCACTGGCTCGGACTGAACCTCCACCTTGTCAGACATTGGTCCTATCTCCAACCTCACGTCGTGCAGGTCCACCCGTTCCACGGCGCTGACCGTGATCCCTTTCTGATCATAGGCTTTGAACCCTGGGTGGACGATATGCAGGCTGTAAGTGCCCAGGGCGAGGTCAGGGAAGACAAAACCTCCATTGGAATCGGTGATGAACGTGCGCGTCAGTTTCGTGAGATCATTCGTCAACTGCACCTTTGCGCCGACGACAACGGCGCCGGCGGGATCGACTAAACGCCCAGAAATCTGCCCGCTGACGGTTTGAGCGTTCGCTGTCGCCAACATGGCGGACAGCAGAAATGGCACACAGGCAATCGTTCGAAGGCACCTCATTAGCCCACTCTGTTGGCGTGAGCTTCCCATCTTTGCAACTAGGTATCGCATGTTCGGTCCTCAGAAGGCAAAGCATGGGCCAGACGCAGCCCGCCGTGGCCGGGACCCTCGTGCCCAACAGCCGCAACTGTGCGCGGGCCGGACGGGGCATCGTGAAGGCAAGGCAGACAGGAGAAATAAAAAGGCGCTGGTTCAAGGTGGATATGCATTTGGCATGGGCAACCTCCGCGGACACCGGACCGATGTTAGCGAGGTTGTAGTCACTGAAGTGGCAGACGTCAATTAGGGGAAAACCCAGTTATCGGTGCAAGGAAAATATATAGGGCGGGTCGTCCGGGAACCCAGAAAACCACAATTTACCGAGGCCTGGCGTACCAACTCCACATTTCTAGAAACTTCACATTTCATCTGGAATGTTATGTGCTCAGAGTCTGGAAGGCAACTGGCAACCAGATTTGCTGTTCCTGCTGAAGCAGGAGCAGGATGGCTATGAGTTCTGCCAGCGGCAGATAGCAGAGTGTGATCGCCAGCTCGCGCAGTATCTCCAGCAGAGAGAGGATCGCAGCCAGGGTGCCCCACTGCCGGAGGAGAAGCGCAAGGGTCGGCTCAAGAAAAAGAGGGGCAATAATCCGCGGTTCGAATCTGCTCCTCACTCGCCTTCACTCGAGGGTCCCGAAACTCAGCCAGCTTATGCGGATTGCGTTCACCTGCGAGAATGGCCTTGATGATGGCCTGTCCGGTGGCGCCGCTGATATCGGTCAATTCGCATGACCGGTACGGACCTAACCCGGATCGACGGCATCGATGTCATGACTGCGACGACAGTCATTAGCGAAGCCGGATACGATATGAGCAAATGGAAGACTGAGAATCACTTTGTTTCCCTGGCTGCGGCTGTGCCCGGACAATCGCATCAGCGGGGGCAAGGTCATTGGCAAAGGTCGGCTGCCCACCAATAATCCGATCAGTATTGCTTTGAAGATGGCGACCACCACCTTGCGGCAAAGCAAGACCTATCTGGGAGCGCAGTTTCGTCGATTGAGAACCAGGTTGGGGGCTCCTATCGCGATCAAGGCCATGGCCGCGAAGCTGGCCCGCTTGGTCTACCGCATGCTGCGCTACGGGATGAAATATGTCGATCAAGGAGTGGCGTTCTACGAGGCTCAACACCGGCAAGTACAGATCAAACAGCTCAAGTGGAAAGCCGCCAAGCTGGGATTCCAGACAGATCGTCCAAGCTCCGGCCGCCTAAAGAACAAGAGTTTCTGCGGAGCACGGGCCGCCGCTGCGCGGCGGTTATGTGACGCTGAAACTCTACGAGAGCCGGAGCCCTCACCTCAGATCAGAGTTGCCCAATTTAATTTAGAATCTCCATTACAACCTGGCTCGGCAGCTAAAGACAGCATTTTCCCTGGAGCGTTCCTGCCCGATGGAGTGCATGGCTCCGGTTCTGGCGATTATGTAGATGGTGGCGGGCGTTGTCCTGCAAAGGAGAACGGTCCAACCCCGCTGCGGAGATTGAGTAGTTTTCGCTAACCGGGCCGGGCCAAGTTGAATTTGACATGGGAAGGTTAGCATGAAACCTAAGCGACAGGAGAAAACAAATAAAACAACCAACCACCCAACGCAGGGACCGAAGTTCGACTTGAACGGCTGCCGCCTGCCCATAGAAAAGGTAGTTCCCCGATCAATGAGTCGCGATGTGTGGAGACCCACATTCACCCTGGACTCTTGTCGCCATTGCACCTCAAATTCAGGTATTTATTCGATTGACAGCAGTTTCAGATTCGAATAGGTTCCGCTCGCTGATTCCCTGCCGGGGGATGGCGAGTGGGATCTGGGAGTCGCGAATGCTTCACGCGACCTGGTGAGTTCCTCATGCATTATTTATCGCATCCGTAAATTTCCGATTTATCCGCGAATGGGTACAAGCGAGAGCTTGGCAGAAGGCGTGCCATGCCCAGTCAAAAATCCTCCATTGCCGAACCCGGCGGTCATCAGGAGACCCGAAAAGCTGCCAGCCGGAGGTTCTGCCCACTTTCAGTTTGGCGCTATTTTCGAGGGAAGGAGCAAAATGACAACTAGAAATCTTTGTGCGGCGCTCATCTCCGGACTTTGCATGTCTATCCTCATGGGTCCGGGCGCACCGTGGTCCCACGCGCAGGCCGCAAGTAACGGCGCCATCCTCGGGACCGTGACGGATCCCTCCGGTGCGGTGGTTCCGGATGCCGCGGTCACGATCAGTAATATTAATACGGGAGCGCGTTGGGTGACGCACACCGATGCCGGCGGGCGTTACGACCTGGAGGCTCTCCCCGCCGCAGGAACGTTTTACAACGTCAGTGTGAAGAAGGAAGGGTTCAAGACTGAAATTTCGCAGGGCGTGAAGCTCTCTCCCAGCGAGCGAGTAACGCTGAATGTCACCCTTAGTGTGGGTACCAGCGTCAGCGAAGTGACTGTGGAGGCTGCAGCGGTCCATGTGGACACTTCGAGCGGGGAGTCAAGCGGCACGATCACGGGAACGGAAATCCAGGAACTCCAATTGAACGGCAGGGACTTCCGCGGCCTTGCGTTGCTGATCCCTGGGGTGAACAGCGCGGCGATCACGGGACGGTCCGTGGGGGGCGGCTCGCTGAACGGCGGCGGGCTGACCGGGGAGACGCCCATTTCCGTCAACGGCGAAGGACGTGAGATGAACATGTATACCACCGATGGCGCCTATAACATGAACACGGGCAACGAGATTAACCTCAATGTGACCCAGCCGATCGACTCGATCGCAGAGTTCCGCATGCTGAAAGACAACTACAGCGCAAAGTACGGCATCGCTGGCGGCGCCCAAATTGCGCTGGCGACGAAGTCGGGCACCCGCGAATTTCGGGGCTCTCTCTACGACTACCTGCGGAACGACAAACTTGATGCCAGGAATTTCTTCAACCCGAACACAGAAAAGCTTCATCAGAATATCTTCGGGGGGAGCGTCGGCGGGCCTGTCTACATTCCCGGGAAATACAACACGGATAAGACCAAGACGTTCTTCTTTGCCAGCGTCGAGGCTCGGCGGCGGAACGTCGGCCTGGTTCTGCGCGGGGCGATGATTCCGGAGCCCATGCGGAACGGCGACTTTACCAACAGCCCCACATTTTTGGCCAGCAGCGGCTTGAAGCTGGATTCGACCGGGGCGGCGCTCATGCAGAAATTTCACCCAGGGGTCAACTGCGTCCCCGATTCGACTCACCTCAATTCCGCTTGCTTCGACACGAACGCGGTGGCGATCATGAACCGCTTTTGGCCACTTCCCAACAACCCCGGTGGCGGCTTCCTCAACTACATCAACAACGGGGTCGATGAATTCAACGTGCAGGACCACACTTACCGCATTGATCAGTACTTCAGCCCGAGATTCCAGCTTCTCGCTCGCGTCTCTTATGAAACGGCGACGGACTCGCCACCCGCGCTGAATTGGGGCAGCAACCCCGCGCCGACGGAAAGTCAGCAGATCAAGACCACGGGATTCAACAACCTTTTGCGCTTTACGGCCAATATCAGCCCAACCACCATTAACCAGGTCAGTTGGACTCAGACCTACGACAAGCCCCGACTTCGAAACCTGAACGATACTCGGAACACGGTTCCCGGATTCTCGATCGACTTGCCCTTTGGGCAGCAGGCCGACATCAGCAACCGCGTCCCGAACATCTCTCTGGCCCGCGGCTGGGCTGGGACAAGCGACGGTGGATTGCCACAAGACGCAAGCGACGGAGAGCAGGTTTTCTCTGAAGATTTCACGAAGGTTCGGGGCCCTCACACGATTCAGGCTGGGACGCTGTTCATCTTCGGGATCAAGCGTCAGAGCGGTTTCTCCACGCCCGAAGGATCTTTCAGCTTCTCGGGAGTCCACGCGGGCGACCCGGTGGCCGACTACCTGCTCGGCCTTGACTCGTCCTTCTCCCAAAGCAACACGCGTCTTCGCGGCTATTTCCGCTACCGGCAGTCAGAATCCTACATCCAGGACGACTGGAAGCCGAGCCGAAGGCTTACGCTCAACTTGGGCGTGCGGGCCGTTTACTTTACCTCGGATAAGATCGAAGGCAACGGTGTCAGCGACTTCGATCCAAATCGGTGGAATGCGGCTAACGCTCCCGTGGTTCTGTCCAATGGTCAGTTGCTGACGAACGCCCAGGGCCAGCCGGTCACTGCCTCCGGCTCTCCCGCCGACCTGCTGAACGGCGTGGCGTTTCCGGAAGATTTCAAGGGCGGACCAGGCATTCCAAGCGGAACGTCAGACGTACCGGACGGGATTTTTACGACCACTCTCCATTGGGCACCGCGTGTGGGCTTTGCCTGGGACGTCTTCGGTGACGGCAAGACAGCCTTGAGAGGAGGCTATGGAATCGGTTATGGTCGAATTCCCTTTGACATTTACAACCAGGACCTCGGGAATCCTCCCTTCATCAATTCGGTCACGCTTCTCAATGGGACGCTGACAGCTCCGGCCCTGGGCAGTCCAGGGGCGTTGACGGTAAAAGGCATGGGCAGTATTGGCCCGCCTGGCGGAGAATTCAAACCTACGAAAACGCACACCTGGAGCCTAACGGTGCAGCGTGAGGTATTGCCGAACGGAGTCCTCAGTGTGGCCTACGTGGGGACGGCTTCGCGCAATATACCGGGCAGCCGTGATATCAACTTTCCGCTTCCCGTTTCTGCACCTTCGGTGAACGACCCTCGCTGCCTCTCCCCCGGCGAATCGGCCAATCCAACCGGCGGATTCCAATTTGATCCTTGCCTGAACAGAGGTGTTGTGTCGTCGGCTATTACAAGGCCGTTTGTTGGATGGAGCGGGATTAGCGATACGGATGCCGGCGCCTATGAAGGCCAGGCCAATTACAACTCATTGCAAACAGGCTTCAATTATCGGGCCGGCCGCAACCTGACCTTCACCACTGCGTATACGTATGGCAAGGCCTTGAGCGACGTTGCCAGCCGGGGCTTTGACGCCAGGCAAACCAACAACGGCGCCCAGAATCCACGCAACTTTCAGGTGGAGTATGGACCTGTGGGGTTTGATCGCACCCATATTTTCACCTCCGGCTACGTCTGGAACCTGCCGCTCCTCGAGGCCAGAAGCGGCATTGTGGCGAAGGCCTTTGGTGGCTGGACCTTTTCGGGCGTCACGGTGATAGAAAGTGGGTTCGTCTTTGCTCCCGGGATGGCGACCGGCACCAGCGGGTTGGCTTCCAGGCCAAACTGCGTCGGCAGCATCTCCGGGCCGAAAACCGTCAGCCAGTGGTTCAACACTGCCGCCTTTGCTGCTCCGGCCTTCGGGTTGTTCGGAAATTGCGGGACAGGCATCATCCGGGGGCCGAGAGAAAATACCTGGAACTGGGCTATGTACAAGTCTTTTCCTGTTAGGGAAAGGGTAAAGCTACAGTTCCGGTCCGAATTCTTCAACATTTGGAACCATCCGAGCTTTTCGAGTGTTTCGACCGGCTTTGGCAGTCCGAACTTCGGTCAGGTGACCGGCGCCTTGGAGCCGCGCCAAATCGAGTTTGCTCTGCGGTTGGATTTCTGACGCGGCAACCTCATTACAAGAATGGCGCGGTGATGCCGCCCAGGAAACGCGAGGTTTTTCTCCGGGCCGTTTCACTTTCTGGCGGGCGAGAAGGCCTCGCTTGGAATGGCCCACTACATGTGCAGCCGGCCGTGTAAACAGCCGATAGGAATGAAGGAATCAACATGAGCGGTCCCGTTCGAAGAATCGGGACCGGAGAGCAGAATGGAGATACCGCTCCGTGAATCGCCGGGATTTTATGAGCTTAAGCCTGTCCGGTGTCACAGGTGCGCTCTTCGAACCGAGTCGCACAATGGACTGGAGCGGAGTTCTTCGAACATCCGCTGACAGCCCCGTTTTGCGGATCCGTACCGACCTCGAGCGTCCGGCCATTCCCTTCTTATCCTGGGACACCGAAGGAGGTGACCGCGCTCGCATCAACTTGCTGCGGCACGGCTCCGGCGTGAGCTTGCGCGTCCGAGTTGGCGAGCAGTGGCGTCCGGCGGAGCAGTTAGTCACGAAACCTCAGCTTTATGCTGACGGAGGCGCAAGCTATCGCGTCAGCATTGCGGCAGGCTCTCTTCTGGTCTGGTTCATTCACCCGAGCGGAGGCCAACTCGCGCTTCGGTTGTCAGCTGAGGCTGCGGAACCGGACGGCGCAACGGGAATCGAACTGGTTTTCCCTTTTGACCCGCGGGTAACCCCAACCACAGCGCTTCCGAGCGCGTGGACGGAGGACCGGAATCTCGTTTTACCCGCTGTTATCAGCGCTCCGGATTTCGGCCAGATGCTGCTCGAAAGCGAGACCCACCCCGACTTAAAGGGCCGGTTGATCGGGAGCCGCGAAAACCAAACCGTGGATCTGGTTCTTGAACTACCCCTGCTGCAGGTCGGCGCGCCCTGTAAAATCGGCCTCACCCCCGTTCATCTGCAGCCGCCAAAAGGAATGGAGGACCAACAGCTCTGGCGGCTGGCCCGCCGGGGTTGGTTCAACGCCTGGCAATCAAGCTCAAAGTGGGGCGGAGAGGGAAGAGCTTTCAACAGTCCCGCCGGAATTCTTGCCAACAACGTCATCAGCGATCCGTGCAGCATGTCGCTGCCGTTCTATGCCGACGCAGCATACTGGATTCCTGAAATAGCCCGGGGGATTTCCATTGTCCGCCTGGCGCGTCAGTCTGCGGAGTGGTGGATGGAGCGCGGCACTTCCACCGAGGGCGTTGTGACCGGTTATTGGGATTACCAGACCTTCCTGGACGCGAACACAGGACCCCTTCTCACTGCCTGGGATTACGTTGAGGCAACCGGTGATGACGGCTGGCTCGAACGGTGGGTGGATCGGCTGGAGCTGATTGCGGATTATCTGGCGCGACGCGATGCGGATGGTGATGGCCTCGTAGAGGCGACGCAGAGCGGGAATCCCAATACGCTTTCCCAGCCCGCGCGCGGCTGCTCGTGGTGGGATGCTTTGAACTCCGGCCACAAGGACGGCTACACGAACGCAGTGATCTACCGGGCTTGGCGATGCTTGGCCGACCTCGAATCCCGATTGGGTCGCCGGGCACAGCAAGCCCGCTACGATGGCTTAGCGGACCGTCTGAAAGCCGCTTATGCCAGTGCGCTCTACAATCCGAAGACAGGTTGGTTCGCCTGGTGGAGGAGCGCCGATGGCCAGTTGCACGATTACGCCACACCCGTGGTGAACGGTATGGCGGTGGAGTACGGGTTGGTTCCGCCGGAAGAAGGTAAAAGGATTCTGGACCGGCTGTGGAAGAGGATCCATACCGCGGGGTTCCATCACTTCGAGCTCGGCTTGCCGTGCGCTTTGGTTCCCGTTCATCGCAGTGATTATTTACTTCCGGACTCTTTAGGATGTCCCAAGAAAGAGGACGGAGCGGACACTTTTGGTACCTACATGAACGGTGGAATCACGGCAGGGCAGGTTTTGCACTTCCTCGCAGCTCATTACGTCATCGGCGAGCCCGAAAAAGCAGATCCTATTCTCCGCGCCATGCTGCGCCGCGAGGTGCAGGGCGAATTCGAGAATGGGGTGCGGAACAAGTTTCCTGAGGGAGTCGATTGGACAACCTGGGACGGCAAACCCTGCGGGTACGAAGGTTATTTGGCGGATGTTTACCTCTTTCTTCAGGCGATTGTGCTCCGCGAGGCCTCTCTTCGCCGCCGCTACTATCGTCCGCTGGGCTTCCGTTAAAGAACCGTGGCGTGACCTGCCTTGAAGCGGCCTTGCCCCGAGCGCCGAGCTATGCTAGCTGCTAGGGAGGACGGCGACGCAACAGCGAGAATGGCAGGGGCTGTCTCGGAAATCGTCTCTGAACTGAGGGAGCAATACGGGATCCGAGCACGCATCGCCTTTTTTATATGATGACCAGGAAGTGTGGCCATTATCGATTGGGGACAGTTCTTGTGTTGGTCGCCTTCAGCGTCTCCGCTTACGGCCTTCAACTCACTCCTGACCAGCGTGCGGCGAAACATTTTGAGCGGGCTGGCGTGCTGGCCAAAGAGCACAAGCTGCCGGAAGCAGAACGGGAATACCGCGCGGGTCTTGAGATCGACCCCGGGTCGGTGACCGCCTATAACAACCTCGGAGTGATCTACTTCGAAAGCGGTGACTTTCGCCGGGCTGTGGACGCTTTCCTTCAAGCCCGCCGTCTGCGGCCGGGCGATGCAGACATCAACTTTAATTTAGGCTTGGCCTTCTACAAAACAGGAAATTGCAAGGACGCGATCGCGCCGTTGGCTGCGGGCGCGGCATCTCCCCAACACATGGCGGATGCGCATTATCTCCTGGGAGCTTGCCATTATGAGAGGAAGGAATGGCAAACTTCGATCCAGGAACTTGAGACCGCCCGCAAGGCGCGCCCGGATGACGAGAAGATTCTTTTCCTGCTGTTCAACAGCTACCGAAATATTGGGGACCGGACGCAATCACTTCACGCAGCGGCGGAGCTTCTCGAGAGCCATCCCGATTCCGCCTTCATGTACGAGATGCTCGGCGAAGCACATGACGCCGCAGGCCAGCCGCGCGAAGCCGAACGCGAATTCGAGCAGGCCATCCGAGCTTATCCCGATGCGCCCGAACTCCATTTCCTGCTGGGTTACCTCTATTGGAGGTGGGGGCAATACGAGAAGGCCATCGGGCCGCTGGAGACCGAGACTCGCGTCGATCCAACCTTTACTGCGCCTTATTTCTATCTCGGCGATATCGCCCTGAAACAGGGTCGGATTGAACCGGCCATTGCTTACTTCCGGGAGGCTTTGCGTCTTGCGCCGTCCTACGGTGAGGCCCGCCTTGGGCTCGGCGAGGCTTATGCCAAATCGGGACAGTATGAAAAGTCGCTCCCCTTCCTCCGCGAGGTCGCGAGACTCATGCCCGACCGCGTTGAACCGCATTACTGGCTCGGCAAAACTTTAATGAAGCTCGGCAAGACCGAGGAAGGAAAAAAGGAATTGGCAAGGGTGCAGGCCATTCACAGCCGGCAGCACCAAAAGGTCGATGGCCTGATGCGGCAAGCGCCCGTGCCCGACGACTTCAATCCTTCCGCGGGTCCGATACCACCGTAGCGAGATCCGAGCCTCGCCCCTGCCTCTGGGCAAACAAGAGGTCGGAAGGAATCGAGTTCGGGCCGCGCGATGTGCGGGGTCGCTCTTTTGCTCGCAGCCCCGGATCTTCACGGCTGGTTTTGGATGGCATCCCGCATTTGCCTCAACAATTCTTGCCCTTCGGAGTAACTTGTGGCGCGGTACCTCTGAAACGTTTGGAGGGCTTGAGCTGCCTCCGCCTTATGGCCTAGCCGCTCCAAAACATGGCCCAGTGGATAGTAGGCTTCATACAAGTTCGGCTCGAGGGCGATTGCTTGCTCGAGTTCGGTTCGGGCAGTTTCATCGTGGCCCTCGCGGGCCAGCAACCGGCCTAACTGGTAATGGGCCAACGCGTACGACGGTTCGAGCGCAAGAGATCTCCGAAGGTGCTTCTCAGCCTCCGCAAGCTTCTCTTCGGAAAGCAGCACCATCCCGCAAAAGCACTCACCGTAATGATTCTTGGGGTTCAACCGGAGCGCTTCGCTCAGAACCCGCTCGGCGTCCTCGTAACGAAACAAAGCGAAGTCGGAAATTCCCAGGAGGAAGACGGCCCGGTCATATGCGGGGTCGAGGGCGAGCGCGCGTTGGACGTATTCCTTCGTCCGTTGGAAGTCGCCGGCGATGAAGTAGCTGACCGCAATGCTGTAGGGGACATCAGGCAATTTGGGACTGAGGCTCTCGGCCTGTTCAAGGATATTGAGCGCCTTTTGTTGGCGGCCATCCTTTTGGTAAAAGCGCCCGAGGGTCAATAGGTAAAGCGCATTTTGAGGATCCAATCGAATAGCTTGGTCGATTTCAGAGAAGGTGCGCTCGCTCGTTGCCAGCTGTTCCTCAGGTCTGTCCGCGGCTGTCTTGCCGCTCGGGATTTGATCGGCCTCGAAATAGCTTTGCGCCAGCAAATAATGGTACTGAGCGATACGCTGGGCCTTTTTTTCTATGGTGTGGAGTGCGGCAAGAGCCCGGCCTGGGTCTCTTTGTCTCAAATAGACCTCTGCCAAAGGCAGCACGATTTCCAGTTCCGAAGGCGCCAGGCGGTTAGCCTCCTCGAGAAAGCCTCTGGCTTGGCTCGACAGGCCCTGGTCCAAGAACGCCTCTCCGGCGCCCAGATGGAACGACGGTAAGTCTCGGAATCGGGCGGCGGAAGTGCGCGCAACCTCAACCGCGTGGTCCGTTTCCCCCGCGCGAAGATAAGCCCTCACCAGGTTAACAGAAAGAGCCGCGCTCGCCGGTCCTAACTGATTTGCCCTTTCGAGATATGGGATCGCCTCCCGGGCCTTTTTGTTCTCTAGCAAGAGGACGCCGAGATTGTAGAAAGCATTTGATGATTGAGGGTCGAGAGCTGTGGACTGCCGGAATGATTCCGCGGCCGAAGAAACATCCCCCAGTTGGAGTTCGGTGAGACCGAGGTAGAAAAAGGCCCGTGCCGAGCGCGGGTCAGCACGGACCGCGCGCAATAGCTCGTCACGCGCCTGAGCATACCGTTTTTCTTCAAAAAGATTGATGCCTTTTTCTAAGGAAGCCTCTCTTGATGGAGAGAGGGGATGAGCGATCTGAGCAAGAGCCGGTACAGGGAAGGGCGACAACGCGCAAAAAACAATGACTCCGCCGAGCAATCGCGTCATACTCCGGCCCTGCGGCAAGTATGAGAGACGTGACAGGCGGTGTCAAGGCTGCCGTCGAGCGGTGCTGGGCAAAGCGTTTTGCAAATAAAAGCAAATGAACATGCAACACAACTTCACGACGCGTTTGCTGGTATCCATCTATCTTACCGCAATTGCTGCCTTCGGGCAGGGCCACGGTAGAGAAGCGCCGGCGGGTATTCCGGGCAGGTTTTCAGACGTGACTTCCGCGCTAGAGGTGCGCTTCCAGCACGCCGCTTCCCATACTTCAAAGAAATATTTGCTTGAGACTATGGGCTCGGGCGCGGCGCTGTTCGATTACGACAATGATGGCCGCCTGGATTTATTCCTGGTGAATGGGGCGCCCATCAGTGACCCCACTTCCAAGGGCACGATCCCGCAGAAGACGGGACCGAGGTATTGGAACCGCCTCTATCATCAGAAAGCAGACGGCAAATTCGAAGACGTTACAGAAAAAGCCGGGCTGCAGGGCGTCGGCTACGGCATGGGCGTGGCGGTTGGCGACTACGATAACGACGGATTCGAGGACCTATACGTGACCGCGTATGGAGGTAATACGCTCTACCACAACAACGGCGACGGCACGTTTTCCGACGTGACGCAGCGAGCTGGTGTCGCCGGCGGCGGCTGGTCCACCAGCGCCGCGTGGGTGGATCTGGACAACGACGGCCTTCTGGATCTGGTGGTGCTGCGCTACTTGCAATGGGACTTTGACGATATCTGGTGCGGAGAACGCAAGGGAGGCTTTCGCTCCTACTGCCATCCCGATCAGTTCGAAGCCGTCGCGCCTCTCGTCTATCACAACGACGGCAATGGCCACTTCACGGAGGTCTCGCAAAAGATCGGGTTCTCGAAACCGGGAAAGGCTTTAGGCGTGGCGATTGCCGACTACAATCGCGATGGCCACATCGATGTCTTCGTCGCGAACGACTCCATTCCTGAATTCCTGTTTCAAAACAAGGGCGACGGGACGTTCGAGGAGGTGGCGCTTTTTTCTGAAGCGGCCCTGGATGCCGATGGCCGCACCTTTGCTGGCATGGGCGTAGACTTTGCCGATTATAACAACGATGGTTTGCCCGACGTGGTCGTCACGACCCTGGCCTACCAGATGTACGCCCTATTTGAGAACAATGGCGACGGAACCTTTGGTTACGTTTCGCACCGTTCCGGCCTCGGAGGCATGACCCTGCTGCATTCCGGCTGGGGCGTGCGCTTCCTCGATTATGACAACGATGGCTGGAAGGACCTGCTGATAGCACAGGGCCACGTTCTCGACACAGTGGAGCTGACTTATCCACAATTGCGCTACCGCGAACCCATGCTGCTGGCACGAAACACCGGTCACGGATTTGTGGACGTCTCCGCCGCTTCCGGAACGCTGTTTCAGACGGCCTGGGCGGCCCGGGGAATGGCCATCGGCGATATCGATAACGATGGCAAGCTCGATGCTGTGATCACCACCAATGACGGGCAAGCATACGTGCTCCACAACCGGACGTCGGGCTCGAACCACTGGCTGACGCTGCATCTTGTAGGACATAAGAGCAACCGCGACGCGATTGGCGCCGAAGTAAGCCTGGTCACGGGCCAAGGCCGTCAATTCGCAACTGTCACCACGGCGGGCAGTTATCTTTCTTCCAGCGACGAGCGCGTGCATTTTGGCTTGGGACCGGAGGCCGTAGTGCAGGAGATTCACATTCGCTGGCCCAGCGGGAAAGTCCAGACATTGAAAAACGTAAAGAGCGACCAGTTCCTGCGGGTGGATGAGCCGCTTGCCACTACGGCCCTATCCTCGCTCCCCAACGCAGCCCCGCCCATACCTTCAACACTGGCTGCTGATTTGTTTTCTGGCTCGCGGCTCCTGCGGACAGTGAATTCCACCGGCAATCACGGACATTTGGTCTCATGAAGCAAGAGCGCCACTGTCTGCGGAGAACCGCGGCCACTTGGGACTGAGAAAGCAAGCCCTGCTGTTGCCTCCAGGACGGAATTCTGTTCTGATCCGTTTGGGCCCACAAGGATTCCACAAGGATGCTCCAAGGTAGCTCCAAGGTGCCACCGGGTGCCGGTTCGAGATGGAAGTGATATAAGAAGAGACCTAAAAGCATGGAAGCGCAGCTTTCCCGACGAGCCGTGGCGAATTCGGAGAAACGAACCTGAGTGCAATGACGCGCAAGTGTTTTCTGGGCATTACTGCCACACCTATCCTGCTCGCCGAATCGCCAGTAAGCGATCGACGTTCTCACCAGTCACGGGCGTCCAAGGAACGAGATACTCGGTCTTTTTCCCGTCATCCCACGATAGCTGTCCGGGATATTGATTCCATATATCGGACATTGGCTTATAGGAGGGCCCAATCAGAACTTTCAATGCCAGGTCTATCGAACCCTGTGCCTGGGCATTGGCATCCTGAAGAGTGGTGGACATCTCGCCGCGTTTGACCGCCTCCAGGGCATCGGTGAGCCCATCAATGCCGCCCACAGGATGAGTTGCGAAGTCGATTCCACGTGCTTTCATTGCCTCGATCGCGCCCAAAGCCATCTCATCGTTGTGGGAAATTACCCCGTTGATTGTGTTGCCATGCGATGTCAGCCAGTTCTCCATCAGCGACTGTGCTTCAGCCCGCGACCAGTTGGCGGATTTTGTTTCCAGGACTTTTATGTTTGGCGACTGGGCCAGCACCTTGTTGATCCCCTGGCGCCGCTCGACCTGCGCCGATTGGCCGATCAACCCCTCCAAGACAACGACATTCCCTTTGCCACCCAGCCTGTCAATCACACCGTGGGCCACATATTCGCCGCTGATCACGGATTCTGACCCGATATATGAAACATAGAGGGAACGGTCTGCCAACAATGTGTTGGAGCCGATCACTGGAATGCCAGCGGCCTTGGCTTGCGTGGCCGGGCCGACGCCGGCTTGAACGTCCACGGGAATAAAGATGATCGCGTCATAGCGCCGGGTGATGATCGTGTCGAACTGATTCGCCTGTGTCAGCGCATCCATGCGGCCATCAAAGACGGTAAAGGTTGCGAGGCCGTTCTTGATCGCCGGGTGCGCTTGCGCGCCTCGAACCCACAACTGCATGAATTCAGCGGTCATGCCCTGAAGTGGGACTGCGATGCGATGAACGGACTTACCGCTCTGATTGCGGCATCCGGTCACGAAGCCGAGCCCTGTGACAGCCAGCCCGGCTTTCAATATCTGCCGCCGCGTCAGCAAGGAACTGGTCACCGCCGGTTTAGGTGTAGTGGCCAACTCCTCAAGCCGCATCGGCATGCCTCGCTTTGTCAATGAGAACGGCCGCGACGATCATTAATCCTTTGATTACCTGCTGGTAGTAGGAAGAGATACCGAGAAGGTCGAGTCCGTTGTTAAGCAAACCAATGATGAGAACGCCTACCACGGTGAGTGGGATGCCGCCGATACCGCCGGTGAGACTGGTGCCGCCGATCACCACGGCTGCAATCGCATCCAACTCGTACGCGACACCTGCCTGGGGAAGGGCAGCGGTCGTGCGTGCGGTGAGCGTTACCCCAGCCAGCGCGCTTAGGAGGCCCATCAACGCGTAAACCGAGAAAATGATTCCCCGCACGTTGATGCCGCAAGTATGCGCGCTGCGCATGTTGCCGCCAACAGCATAAACACGCCGGCCATAGACGGTGTATGCGAGCACGACCCACGCGGCCAATGCAGTCGCTCCAAAGAGCACTACCGACACCGGTATTCCAAGGAATGTTCCCTGGCCAAGAAACTTAAAACCGGAACTCAAATTAGAAATGGGCATTCCTTGGCTGTATATAAGCGTGAGCCCACGCACCGCGCTCAGCATGCCGAGCGTAACGACGAACGCAGGCAATCGAACCCACGCAATGAAAATGCCACTGCAAGCCCCGGCGACTACGCCTACCGCCAAGGCAGCCAGGATGGCGAGGATAGGAGAGTGGGGCTTGCTCCCCACGACCAGGCTGGCGCCGACCATGCCAGTGAGCGCCAGGACGGAACCGATGGAAAGATCGATTCCGCCGGTCAAAATCACGAACGTCATCCCGACGGCGAGTATGCCGTTGATCGAAACCTGGCGCAGGACATTCGTCAGATTGCCGCTAGTGAGAAAGTTGTCGCTCAAAACGCTCAGCGCGAGAACGATGAGCCCCAGGGCTATCACGATTCCATAGCGTGCGAAGAGTTGTCCGAGCGATCCGAGAGTCCTTGATCTCGCGCCGGCCCGACCCATTTGCTTGGTAGAAGTGGTCATCGCGGGTAAGAATTGTACTCTCGCTCAATCAACCTACACTACGAGGCCCAATGCAGCAGGAGCTCCGGCGTGATCCTCGTAACCGGTGATTCTGCAACTTGTCGGCCGTGGCGAAAGACGACGACACGATTACAACTCGCGAGAATCTCCTGAACCTCCGAGGAGATCATGAGCACAGCATTCCCCTGAGCGGCAAACTCCGCCAGAAAAGCATGAATCTCACGCTTTGCACCCTCATCGATGCCACGGGTTGGCTCATCACAGATCAGGATCCGGGGCGAGGTCGTCAATGAACGGGCAAACAGCACCTTCTGCTGATTGCCCCCGCTTAGCTGCCGGACTGGTTGATCCCGGGTACGGACTTTGATATGGAAGCGTTCGATCATTCGCTGGGCGACGGCTTTCTCTTTCCGTTCATTGATGAAACTCCGGCGGGATAGACTCGACAAAGACGTCAGCGAGATATTCTTACGTACGCTTTGACTCAGGAATAGCCCCGAGGCTTTGCGGTCTTCGGTGATCATCGCGATGCGAAACTTCAATGCGTCGCCTGGCGAATTGATTTCAACTTCTGCGCCGTCCATCACCAACCGGCCTCGATTCCGACGGGAGATTCCATATAGCGAACTCGCAAATTCGCTCCGTCCTGCGCCCATGAGTCCGTACAATCCGACAATTTCTCCGGACTTTAAAGAAAGATTGATGTCCTCAAACTCGCCAGCACGGCTGTACCCTTGCACTTCGAGCAGCGTCGCCTTTTCAGGCTCAGTGGCCGCGCATTGTTGGTCAATAAGGCTTCCCCCTACAATCAGGCGTATCAACTCGTCGCGATCAATGTCCTTCATTAAGCCAGTCCGGACAAAGCCGCCATCGCGAAATACTGTGTATTCGTCAGCAATTGAGAACAGTTCTGACAGCCTATGTGAAACGTAAATGATGCCGACGCCTGCGGATTTTAACTGCCGGATCGCGTCAAACAGGACCGCGGTTTCTTTATCTCCGATCGCAGATGTCGGCTCATCCATGATGAGAACCGAGCTGCGCTGGTCAATTGCCTTGGCGATCTCGACTAACTGGATCTGCCCCAGCGACAGCCTGCGCATTTTGACGCGCGGATCGACAGCGAAATTGAGGCGCTCCAGAAGCTCTGCGGCCTTGCGCCGCATCACCGTCTGGTTGACGAACCATCCGGCACGCCGGGATTCACGCCCAAGGAAAATGTTCTCGGCAACTGTCATGTCGGGAACGGGGCTAAGCTCCTGCGTAATGATCGCGATGCCGGCCGCTAAGGCGGATGCCGGAGAGGCGAATCGGGTTTCGCTCCCGTTGAGCCAGATACGCCCGCTATCGGGCGCCTCCAGCCCCATCAGGATGTTCAGGAACGTCGATTTGCCGGCGCCGTTACCACCGCACAGGGCGTGAACGGTGCCCGCACACAGCTCAATGCAGCCGTCATGCAGCGCCAGCACACCGCCGTAGGACTTTTGTATCCCCTCAGCCTTGAGGAGAAGGTCCGAGCCGGACATCACTTCGTGCCTCGCAACATTCATCTGATTCGGTCAACGTTCCAAGATGTGACAGACGAATTCAACGGCGGCAACATGAAGTATAGCGAATGGTTGGTGGGTTCGCATTAGCTTCATCTGGTTTGGAGTTGGAATGATGATCGGCTTGAGACCAAGAGGCAGCAATGACGGCCGAAACGTCCGCTTTTCCAACTTTTCGGCCTGGGTGATGATTTCACGATGGCTCCTTCCGTGATCGCCGGACCCACTTGTCATGCTTCTAGAACGCCAAGATCGTGCGCGGAGCCGAATATGCCGCCCGGGAACGCGGATATTTCCTGATCGTGCTGGACTCGCAGCGAAGTCACGATACCGAGATAGACATGATGGCCCTGCTCCGGCCGCGTGTGGACGGCATCCTGCTGGTCACAACCGGGGGCTACAAGTGGTCAGCTGAGAATGCGGCGGCGATCGCCTCGGGTCCACCGGTTGTCTGCGTGGACTGTCTCCCGGAAGGCTTGAATACAGATTCCGTGTGCGTGGACGGCAGGAAAACGAAACAGAAGAATTTGACATCCTCATCTTAAACTCATAGATTGAATTCGCAATTGAGACGTCTCATTTGAGCGCTGCTGTCGTGAATTTGGGCACTGAAATGGTTATCCATGCCTTTATCCAGGAGCAGCAACCCTTTCAGGTGACGGCCTGAAGTTTATGAAAGAGAGTAAGGTGATGACCGGCCCGCAGGCCGATTTCTGGTTCTCGGTGACACCCAGGCAATCGGAGTGGACCGGGCAGTTTACCCGGAGCACAAGCCTCTTGGCATGCTCGCTTGGCGGGTTGAATCAGCGCCGGGAAGCCATCCAAAGTTGCTAGGCAACATCGGGAATCGCGACGCGCTCGGGGCTACGTTAAGGTCAACGACTGGAACCAGTACCTGATCATGGCGAGGGGCGGCACATTCATCCGCGTAATCAACGGGCAGTTGATGGCAGTCTATGTGGATGACAATCCGGATTCGTCCAACAAAAAAGCCTGGGGTTGGTAGGAATCGAAATCGAGGGTACGCCTACCCAAGGTTTCGGTGCGTAATATCTGGATCAAGAAGCTGAATTAGCCAGCGGACGATTCGGCTGAACTCGCGTTCGATTGCAAGTTTGGCGTAACCAGCTTGCCCGCGGTTTTTTAGGAGAAGACATTATGGAACCCGATCCCAAGACCTCGAAGCTCACCAAATTGAATCGGCGCGCCTTCGGCAGGGCGGCCGCGGTCTCTGCGCTTGCCGCGTTTGCGGGCGGAGATTCGCCTGTTCGAGCCGAGAGCCCCGACGACAGCGCTTGCGGATCCCCGTATCGGACGGGGAACGGCGCCTGGACCTATGACGTTGTGCCGCAGTGGGGAAAGCTTCCGGCAGGCAAGCAGTTCGGCGGAACCCACGGCGCGATCTCCAGCGACAAGGCCGGCAATGTGTATGTAAGCACCCAGAGTGAAACTGGCGTTCTCGTGTACGAACTTGGCGGACGTCTCGTAAAGACCATTGCCATGGAATATCCCGAGATCCACTCACTGCACTGGAGCGCCGAAGGTGGCGAGGAATTCTTTTACGCCACCGTGCAGAAGGGAACTCCGGCGGAGAACTGGCTGGTCCTGAAGATGAAGACGGACGGCACGGTAGTGCAGAAAATCACCGCCCCTGGCGAAGCGGGATTCAAACAGGCAAATGAGTGGAGAGTGACAGCCGTTGTGCCCGGACCTGACGGTTCGATCTATATCGCGAACGGCTACGGTGACTCCCGCATCTTCCGGTTCGATAAACACGGAAACTACCAATCCAGCTTCTCGGGGAAGGGCACCGAGGACGGGAAGTGCGATTGCAGTCACGGATTAGCCGTGGACAAGCGCTACGATCAGCCGCTGCTGCTTGTCTGCGATCGGGAAAACTTTCGCCTCAGCCACTTTGACTTTGACGGCACGTTCGTTGGCCACGTCACGCAGCATTTGCGGCGTCCGTGCCAGGTTAGTTTTCATGGGGACTACGCCATCGTCTCGGAGTTGCAGGGCAGGGTTACGATCCTCGACAAGAACAATGTGCCGGTCGCGTTTATCGGCGACAACCCGCAGCAGAGCCAGTGGGCGAATTACCAGCTCAGTCCCGACAATATTTCCACAAACGTTTTCAGTGCAGCGCATGGGTGCTATATAGACCACCAGGCGAATATTTACGTGTCGGATTGGAATCACGTCGGCAGGATTACCAAGTTGACGCGAGTGGCGGTTTAGCCGGAGTGAGTTCGGGGATCGCGTGGTTCACAGCGAGGCGTGGGATTGTTTGCAACGGCATAGTCTTGCAAGCGCGTTTCGCTCTTGGTTTCGAGTTGTGGATCGGCGATCCCGCCGAGGCCAGTCGACGCCGGAGCGAGTTGTTGGAGCTGCTGGACCCTACCGGCACGGTCGCGCTGGCTGTTTTGTCGAAGCCGTGGAGCAAACCGGGACGAGCAGAATTCGAGAAATTGGCGTTAGGCAAAGAGGGATCTGCGTGCGGGTAGGCATGGAGGCTACCGGATATTCTCGCTGGTTCGAGCGGCTGCTGGCGGAGGAAGCCAACAAGCGACCCGAAGCGCTGCGATTGATGACCCATCCCGGCGTGGGCCCGATCACTGCACTCGCCTATGTGTTGATCATCGGAACTCCCGAGCGGTTTCACCGCGGGAAGCAGATCGGTACGTACGTGGGGATGATTCCGACGGAGGACTCCAGTGCCGGCAAGCAACGGCTGGGGCACATCAGCAAACAGGGCAATTCCTTGTTGCGCTACTTGTTGGTGGAGGCCGCGCAGGCGGCCACGCGCTTCAACCCCCACTGGCGGCGTCGGTACCTGCACCTGGCGATGCGTCGGCACAGGAGCATTGCCAAGGTAGCGATGGGTCGCAGGATGGCGATTCGTTTGTACTGGACGTGGCGAAACGGATGTGAGTATTTGCCTTCGTTAGAGTTCGGTTCGTACGCGGGACAGCTCGAGAAGCGACAAGGTGGGAAGTAGAACACCGCGCTGGTGATTGAGCATCCCGCTCCCTGCAAAGGGAGTTCGAACAAGTAATCCTGGTCGAAGTACGGATCGATGAGATGTTTGGGTCGGACTGAAGCCGACCGAAAGATTACGAGCGAGCCGTGATCGTCGATGCAGAGGTGAAGGAAACGAACAAGACCACTCGCGGGAGTGAACGGAGAAGTGTGCTCGAAAAAGGAAAAGAGGAACAGAAAAAATTAAAAAAAGGACTTGACCGGGCCGACATTGTTATCGCGCTGGGAAAGCTTGGAAGAGGAGGAACCGAAGATGAGACGGTAAAACCCCTTGAAGGAGTCCAGCGGGTGCAAGTCCCGCACGGCCAAAGCGAGCATGCAGGCCGGTAGCGAGTGTTGCCATTCACCGGGCGACTGGTGGGTGCGAAGCATACACAGATGAGCGATCGAAAAGAATTGTCGCTTCGGATCCTCCTTGGCTAGTTCGGATATTCTGTCGATTTGTGTGGACATCGACGGATACTTCGCCTCATCGGCAAGTGGTTGTTTCACCTACATTTGTGGGCAAAGGTGGAAGTCCGGCAAATTCCTCGTTCTACGCAAGACCATCCGCCAGCGGCTCTCTGCTAAATTGAGAGCGCTGAAGGAGGAGCTTCGAAGACGCAGACATCTGTCCGTGGCGGAGCTCGGGAAATGGTTGAGGTCCGTTGTACAGGGATACTTCAATTCAACTATCATGCGGTTCCCGGGAATCTGGCCAGTCTTCGAAGTTTTCGGTTACAGGTGATCCGACGCTGGATGCGCGCGCTACGGCGTCGCAGCCAGAAGAGTCGGATGACTTGGCAACGACTTGGGGCTCTCGCGAAGCGCTGGCTCCCCAAACCTAGCATCCTTCATCCTTATCCCAATTTGCGCTTTGACGCCACACATCCGCGGTAAGAGCCGCATGCAGCAATTCTGCACGTGCGGATCCGTGCGGGGGGCGTCAGGTCAACTGGCGTCCCTACCGCGACCTGAAACGACTGGGGTGACCGATAGCAAGGTTGTGGACGTTCCGTTCGAGTGAAAAGCGCGATTTGAAGCGATTTTCGCGCGTCTGTTGAGTGACGGTCCGAGGAAGCGGCGCGCCTCCTGCATGGACACTTGAAAGCGACGGTTTGCCAAGCAGTGTTAGGGGCGAAACCTCCTCGGGGCCGAATCCCCCCTCGCTAGATTTGTCTAATCCCTCCGTTTACAACTGGCTCCGTCATGCGCAAATGCAGGGCTACTGTCCGGGCCAAGCTTCTAGAAAGGGCCGTATCGCTTCGTTCCTCAATCCGGCCCACGATCAAATGAAATTCTTGAACGTCGTGGAGTCAATTTGCTTGTGAATGGTTTCAGGCGGACAAGGGCCATCTAGTTCGATGTAGGAAGCAGAGTTTTGGAAATTTTGAGGATAGATGGCAGAACAGAGATTGTGCGTCAATACTGAATCGTACAAGACTCCTTCGATCCCAGCGTCCAGCACAATGCGGCCGAAAATTTGCGGGGATGCCGGCACGTCGTAGCCCATTGGCCATTCGCGCCACTTGGGCGACTGGAGCTCCTTTACTAGTTGGTTGGTGCCTCTAACAATTTTTACTGGGAACAACCCTACCCTTCTGGCTTTCGTGACCAACTTGCTCGATAGCTTGAAATCCTTTATCAGGTTGACGAAACCCGCCAAGTTCTTCGAGTCGCGTATATCCAGTACGGATTCCAGTTTTCCACTCACTGATACAACCGTGATGGATATTGATTTTGTAAGAGCCAACTCTTCAGGAGTCAGGGAGTCCACAGGTCCATCTCGCCCGAGGAGTTCGGCAAGGGCAGTCTTTTTATCGGAAGCCAAGTACAGAGCCGGGAACAGTGGAAAACGAGACGGGTCAATTGCACCGATATTGAACCGACCCCCTGGGTCCACGAGACTTCCCTTGGTGCTTAGCGGCGCAAGGCTGTACTTGTACTTTACTGCGCGTTGCCACGCTGAAAACTCAAACGGCGCGGCCACTTCGCGCAGGGAAGTCTTTAATGCGTCGTAGATCTGATTTCTGAGGTACGCAAGTTCGGAGTAAAACTCCCAGTGGAATTGCGCCTTCTGTTCAAAAAGTTCTTTGGACTTCGGAATGTCAGCAATTAGGCCGTAGTCGAGGACCTCGCCGCCGTCGTGCGGGTCGTTCATGGGTTTGTAGGGAGTTCATTCTCGCCCAGAGCATTCAAGATAAATTGGTAGAGCTTTTTAAAGCGACCAACCCGTATCATGTCTCGTGGCGCGATATTTCCCAAGAGGGGATTCGGAGTTTTAAACCAGAGAACCGTCTTATGTTCGTTTTTGAAATACTGCGCAACGAGAGAGAGGGCGACCGCCCATTCTCGGACACGTTCCTCCAGTTCCTTTGGAATCTTTTGATCGTATCGAACTGACTGTATGGAAATTTGGGACGCTTTGGCTACATCTCTTTTCTTGAAATCCAAGAGCTTCACTACCCTTTGATAGTCAGTATCCCCGCCTGGAAACAACAGGAGGGGGTCATCTTTGGGTACTGTGTCAAACAGTGCAGCTCTATTCACCAACATACTCCTTCCACAGTTCAACCATTATTTCCCCACGATTCTACCACGCTTAAGGATCAAAGGAAAGGTGCATAATAGCTTGGTCTTATCCAGCGGAATTTTGACCTTGTCCGTACCAAAAACATACATCCTCATTTTCCCAATAGTGCTAAGGTCCGTTTCTTTTGTGATGAACTGGGGGTCCCCAAGGACTCTCTGCCAGCCAAGGTTTACGAGGGCGGCCACGAAAGCAAGCCGACACTCCGCTATTTCGTCGACAAGTTTCCCCTGTTTCTTTCTTCGCCTTTCTCAGGTGCTCTCCTGTGGTCACCCTGAGTTACGTGGATTCCGGCTTTGAAATTCCCATTTCGTTTCGCATCTCGGGGCTTACCAGGGGCTCTCTCGGCAGCTCAAGAGTTTCCCGCTTCTCTATATCTCCGCGAAGGACGCCTATTTTCAAATGCCGAGGAGCGTTTCCGCTCGCTGGTAAAGAGACCACTCGAATCCGACGTCTCGGGCGAGATCCTCCGCTACTTCCAAGTGCGCATGAAGTGGGAGCGCCACGAGTATGTCGTGCCGATCGCGGACGACCTGGAATTCCTCAGAGATGCCCGGCGGCGTTTCCATGGCGATCGCTTCGACAGCCTCTATCAGGCATGGAGCGCGGGGACGATCACGGAGCGCGACTTACGGCTGGAGTTTTCGCAACTCAAGCCCGACCGGCCCGTATTTTTCGGGACCTTCCTGGTGCAGGAATACAGTTCCCCAGTGGCAGAGCTCCTTCGTCGCGGTGACGGGTGCGTGAAAGACACACGTAACTCTCCTCGTCACCGTTCGCGTCACCCCCGGGGTGACACGAAGTTATTGGGAGCATAGAGGTTGCGCAAGGCGCGACGATCAATTTGGACGCAGGCAAAACCCCGGAATGGGCTGGAGCGACCCCACTTCGTTGCCACGGGAACCGTGGCGGTCGCTCCAGCCCAGTGAACAGGATGATTCTCTGTTCACCATGTGTTTTGCCCGCGTCCAGTAAGGCCAGGAAGAAAGAAAAAGGGAAGGAGAAATCATGTCCATTATTAATAGACCGCCGGAAATGGTGAAGCGCGAATACGAACTGCGGGAACCCATTGCAGTCGCGGTCGAGAAGTACGCGACCTTCATCCAGAGTACGCCCGATCACGTCGTCAATTCCGCACTGAAGATCGTGATTTGGAGAGATGTGGAGTTCCGCCGCTGGCGCAAGCAGACGCAGGCTGACAGGAAGGATGGCCATGCCGCGCCAAAGGCGGGGCGGGTATGAACGAATCCTCCATTCGAGGCATTTCCTCGCCTGTCACGGGAATGGCGCTCTACTTCAGGACGCCATTCCCGGAAGACAATATCTTTCTGCGGGTCATGGCCATTCGCTCTCCGCCGGCCTTCATCTTCTTCAAGTACTCCTACGCCCTCTTTCTCTATACGACGCCTTACATCGCCTATTCAATCCTGCTTTCCGGCATCTACATTTTCGCCCTCAAGGCAGGCCGCAAGATTCGGGCAGGCAAACTACCTCTTTATCCTGCCCCTCGGAAAAGGGCAGACCTTTCTCTCGTGGCGGGCGAGGCACATCACCCCCGTAAGCAAAGGCCTTCGGAAACGCCGCGCTGGCTGGTCATCCCGGAACGAGGGCTCTTCACGGGCATCGCGATGGTAGGCGCGGTCGGCTCTGGAAAAACGGCAAATTGCATGTACCCCTTCGCCGAGCAGATTTTGGCCTATCGCGACGAAGACTATCGCGGCGCCGACAAAGAGGATCCGATTTACTACGCACGGCACACCGTCATGAAGGCTCAAGCAGAGCAACAACGACAAAGCAGTGGTGAACAAGCTGGTGAAGATCAGCGAACGACAGCTAAGGAAATCGCCTTGGATCATTGAGGACGTCTGTGTGACCCGTGGAAAGACTTGACGACGGTTGGAGACTTTATGAATCGCGCAATTCCGTTTACAACTGATGGGAAGGAATCACCCGGCTCCGAGCGTGGCCGGAGCACCCAAGGCGATCTTCGCAATAACACGGATGCTCCCAAGTTGGTCGTTTGCCTGCTCCTTGTACCGGAAGACGCTCAGGCCATCTTAAGTTTCTTGCAGAAACTCGTGGTGAGCGGTCGCGATCAGTCTCCTGATAGACCCGCAATTGACGGCAATACGTCCATGCAGTCAGCGCCTGAGGATTCTTGGTTAGGCCACTCCGAAGCTGCCGCCTATCTCGGTGTATCTAAAAGCACGCTTTACCACTACTCAAGCGGCGAGCAAATCTAGCGCCGTAAGCTTGGCGGACGGCTCGAATATCGCCGGTCCGCGTGCTCGATAAAATTTAAAGAAGATCACACGCAGCCCGCTAGCCATCGCTCAAGCTCCGCGCGTATAATTGCGTCGGCTCGCTCCTCTGGCAAGTAGAAAGAGCGACGAATGGGCCTGTATCGAAGAAACGGTTCGAGGTTCTGGTGGATGAGCTATACGGCGGACAAGGAACGCTCATTTGAGTCGACCAAGACTTCCAGCAAAGAAATCGCCATGAAAATACTCAAGAAACGGGAAGGCGAAATCGCACTGGGATTGTTCACGGTGGGCCTGCCGGGCGAGCGCATGGATACTTTGGAATCCGTAAGTTGACGGAGATCCACAGGACGCCGCCAGCCATCCCAGCGGAACCCAAAGGCTACCGTCAAAGGAGCGACCGTTAACCGGGAGATTCAGTGTCTTCACCGCATGTTCCAGTTCGCGATCACTCGGAAATACATCACCGAGAGCCCTGCTGCCGGTGTTAAGCATTTTGATGAACGCCGGGAGCGACCTGTAAAGCGAATGCTGACCGTAGAAGAAGAGCAGCGGATTCTTGAAGCAGCACCGCCGCACCTCCGCGTGGCGATCATTCTGCTTGTGCAAACGGGCGGAAGAACGTACAGCGAGGGACTGTCATTGCGATGGGAACAGGTGGATCTGGAAAATCTCGTCATTCACCTTTGCGGCGATGTTAAGACCAAAGACTCCGCGCAACCCGTTCCATTAACCCGGCTCGCTTGCGACGTTTTGCGAGAGTGGAGGAAGGGTCAGACGAGACAAAGTCCGTTTGTCTTTCCGAGCCCGTACAATCTCGACAAACCGATCGGATCGGTAAAGACAGCTTGGAAGGCCACTCTCAGGAGAGCGGGTGTTTCATATTTTCCGATCTACAACCTGCGGCATGTGTTCTGCACTCGATTTTATCAGCTGGGGTTGGCTCACCAGGTTCGAGAGCACCTCGAACGCGTGAACCGAAAAACGGAGCAGGAACGCGACTCTTTACAAATTCGTGACAGTGGCTCGCGTGAAGAGCAGTCCAACAAGTAGAGGTTTGTAACTAGATAAAAGAGAAGGAGAAAGTGGCGCGCCCGGGGAGACTCGAACTCCCGACCCTCTGCTGAGAAGGCAGATTACGTCATACTGATTCAGGAGAACACGTGAAGCCTGGGCCAAATAAAACGGTCATCTTTCGCGATCTGTACTCGTTGATTCTTCTCTCTGCTTGCGTGGGTGTGATTGCGATCGCAATGTCCGCGCAAACGCCCGGTTCAGCGGCTCAAACTGCGGACTCAAGCGCTGCTGCTGACACACACCCCGAATTTCCTCCCGGCCAGGGGCGAGATGCCGTGCTTCGGCTATGCGTTAAGTGTCATTCTCCGAACATCATTCTGGCCTCCGGACAGGACCGGAGGGGTTGGGAGAACACCATCACCAAGATGGCGCGGCAGGGGGCCGAGGGCTCGGATGAAGATTTCACCGATATCGCCGACTATCTCACGGCAAATTTCCCTCCGTCTGCGGTGAAGAAAGTTTTCGTAAACATGGCTACAGACAAGCAAATTTCGGACGTTCTGGGAATCAGCCTGGACGATGCGAAGGCGATCGTCGCTTACCGCGATAAGGTCAAGGGATTCAAGTCTCTCGAACACATGAAGGCGGTTCCCAACGTGGACGCGAAGAAGATTGATGCCAAGAAAGATCAACTTGTCTTCGGAGCCGGAGTCAGAAAACCTTAGGCCAGGTGAGCGATTCCGGAATCACCTCCGTCACCTGGCTGCTGATCCAGTACTCAGCGTCCAGCCGTCCGCGGGACGCAATCCATTTGTAAGCAGCGGCATCCAGTAGCCGGTTGCGATCCACCATCTCTCGCCTGGTTTCCGGAAAGGGCGACACACCGAACTCCATCCCGCGGGTTACGGTCTTGCCGTCCCACGGAGAAGCCTGGCGGCTGCAGTTTTCTTCCCAGATACCCAGCCAGGGGAAATCCGCACGCTTCCAGACGTAGCCGAAGGCCTGCCGGAATTGTGGCGTGAAAGCGACGAAGTACGCATGGTCGCGCTGTGGGTCAGCGAGATGGGCTGTATAGCCGCTGGCGGGAGCGGTCTTGTGCATCTGACGCAGGTCCGACTCCCCACCATCTCGGCGAGGAGCGATTGGCCATGAAAACTCTTTCCCCGGAGTCAGGTAAGCGTTGAAGCCTGGATCCGCTTGCGAGACGACCGAACGGGTCATAGAGGCGCGGAACTGCGTTGTCGCGGGATCGAGAAAGGGCGGGCTCAGCGTGACGTGCTGCGTCCAGGCGAGGGGACGGTCCATCGCGCTGAGATTCTCCACGACTTCGCGAATCCTGACGTACTGCCCGTGCAGTTGAACGGACCGCTCGAACTTGAGTTGAGCCATGGGAAGCGTCAGGCGCTGAAGCAGTTGCCCGGAAGATTCCGTGATGTCGTAGCGATCCACCGAGGCTTCGCCGTGAACAGTGAAGCCCGCGACAGCTTCTTCGGGCGAGGGCCCTCCAAACAAGTCGAGGCACAAATTGTGGCCCATGATGCCTGCCAGGAGCTTGGCATCGGCGCCTGTTCCGAAGTTGCTGTGTTGGTCGGGTGAGAAGTCGGAGGGCTCGAGCGACGTCCAGTGCGGGATCCAGAGGGGACTGACGCCGGCGCGCTTATCGAGGACCTCGGCGATGTGGCCGCCCTCCTCGAGGACCGTCACACGTAAGAAGTCGTTTTCGAGATGGGCGGCCCGACGGCCCTTAAAGATGGCGTTGGTCAAGATCGCGATTCCTACAATATCGGCCGCAGCTAGGGAAGCTTCTTCAACCAGATGTTGCGGTGCGAGATTTTGACATTGCCGGAGCCCTCGATTTCAACGGCGATCAACCCTTTGGTCCTGCTGAATTCGGGATCCGTATCAACCAGGACAGACAGAATATGCCCGTTGATGATGTTGATCAGAGTGTTGCCGTCCGCGATGACCTCTACCTGATTCCACTCGCCGGGTTTGATAACCGATTTGAGTTCGTCCGAGGTGCCCAGGTTAGCGAGCAGAGTTGGCTTCTTTCCCGCTTCGGTGGCAACCACCTGGCCGCGCCACGCGATGATTCCACGAGGCGAACTTTGCTCGTAGAGTTGGCCGGTATATTTGTTCTTGTAGTCGAAGTCCGCCTGGTAGCCGCCAAGATTCCACTTGGCGTGCTTGCGATCACGCTCCTGCCCTTTCTTCCACTGTTCTTGTTGCTCGGGAGTAAGGTCCGCGGGCGGCGGACCAAGGTTCGGCTCAACGTGATAGCTGCGATATTGCAGGCCGCCGTTGGCGCCGGTTCCTTCGAGTTTCATCTCCAGTTTTAATTCGAAGTTTGCGGGCTCGCCTCCGCGCCAGATGATGTTTGTAGTGCCGGAAGGATGCTCGGGGGTCGAAACTCCAACGAGCGCGCCGTCTTCGACGTGCCAGATGTCCGTGTCGCCATCCCAGTCTTTGAGCGTTTTGCCGTCGAAGATCTGCGTCCAGCCGTCATGATCGTCAAAGTTGATCGGCTCTGGCTGCACAAAGCCGCGGAACGCCGGGGGATGGGGCTTCGCGGCCGGTTGCTGCGCGATGGCCAGCGAGGAGAATAGGCAGAGTAAAAGCGTTGCAGCCACAGCAACTGAGAGCAAAGAACCTGTCCGCACGGGCCGGTTCTGACCACGAAGTCCAAACGGCATATCTCCTCCTTGAAGCGCGCCGCGGCTGATTCTCAGGCGACCGGTACTGCTTCCCATTTCTTGGTCTTTGCGGATTTCAGCACGGCGTCGGTTACGTAGTCGGTGGCCAATCCATCGCGGAAAGTCGGGGCCGCGGTGCGATTGCCATCCAGGGCGACCAGGAAATCGGCTATCTGATGAATGAAGGTGTGTTCATATCCGATCTGAAGTCCCGGAACCCACCAGTTCTTCATGTACGGATGGTCGCCGTCCGTGATGTGAACGCTCTTCCAGCCGCGGAGTTGCCCCTCATCGCAATGGTCGAAGTAATTGAGCCGGTGCAGGTCGTGTAGGTCCCACGCGGCGGAGGCGCGCTCACCGTTGATCTCCAGGGTGAAGAGCGCTTTATGGCCGCGAGCGTGGCGGGTGGCTTCGAACAGCGCCAGCGATCCGTTTTGAAAGCGGCATAGAAAGGCGCTGGCATCGTCAATCTTCACCGGCTCGACCTGGCCGGTGAGGTTATGCTTCCGCTGCTTGACGAACGTCTCGGTCATTGCGGAGATCTCTGTGATCGGGCCGTTCAGCCACAGCGCCATATCAATGTTGTGGGCCAACAGGTCTCCGGTGACACCGCTTCCCGCCACCGCGCTGTCCAATCGCCACAGACCCTCGCCGCCCTGAGGCAGATCCTGCGAGATGGTCCAATCCTGCAAGAACTGGGAACGATAGTGAAAGATGCGGCCGAAGCGATCTTCGTCGAGAAGCTTTTTCAGCAGCACCACGGCGGGAACGCGCCGGTAGTTGTACCAGACCATGTTCGGGACTTTCGCTTTCTCTACCGCGTCCACCATGGCTTTGGCTTCTTCCGCGGTTCGGCCGAGGGGCTTTTCGCAGAGGACCATCTTGCCGGCCTTGGCCGCGGCAATCGCGATCTCGGCGTGAGTGTCGTTAGGACTGGCGATGTCAATGAGTTCAATATCTTTACGCGCGACCAGAGCGCGCCAGTCGGTCTCTACCGATTGATAGCCCCAGTTCTCAGCAAATCCCTTTACCCGGTCCGCGTTGCGCGCACAGACTGCTTTCAACACCGGACGGTAGGCCACATCGAAAAAACGGGGGGCCTGCAGGTACGCATTCGAATGGGTGCGCCCCATGAATCCGTAGCCGACGATCCCGACATTCAAGTCTTTCTTCTTCGACACAGCTGTAGCCTCCGCGTGTTAGTCCCACCCGTGCGCATCGCGCACGCGAATCAGAGTCGCCAGAATCTTCACCCATGTCTCGGGCGAGGTCATCATGGCGTTAGGAAACATACAGCCGTCCCAGCAGATATGTTGGTAGGCCCGAGTCGGAGTTCCATCGTCTTTGCGCATCCACAGGCCGGCAATTTTGACGATATCCATCTTGCCGTTGGAATCGTCGGGCGGGCAGTGGCGTCCGGTCTTATCGTGCGAGCCCGAGCCTTTGACCGTGCCGTCGTTTTGCGCCACGTGGAAGTCTATCGTCCAAGGACGCAATGCCTGGGCGACTTGACGAAGCGCTTCGACCAGAACGCCGCGATCCGACCAGTCATAGTCTGCGGGAAGGACTCTGCTCTCGGGAGAGTTGTAGCCCAGCGTATAAAGCATGGTGTGCGCCATGTCGGCCTGAAAGCCAAGCGTCCTGGGGCGTCCGACCTGTTCCAGAAGCTCCACCATGTGCTTCCATCCATGCATGCCGCCCCAGCAGATTTCACCTTCGGCGGCGAGCCGCTCGCCGTATCCCTCGGCAACGGTGCACGCCTCGCGAAATGTGTCTGCAATTCGCATCGTGTTTGCGGCTGGATTTTCGGCCCAGGATGCGGGGCCCACGGCGGAGTCAATGCGTACAACTCCGTACTTACGAACGCCGAGGTCTCGAAGCTTCTTGCCGATGGCGCAGGCTTTACGAACCTGGGTGAGAAAGGCGCTGCGTTCTTCCTCGGATCCCATGGCGGACCCTCCGCCGACCGGAGGCCAAACCGGCGCGACCAGCGAGCCGGCTACGAGGTTGTGCGCAGCCAGTTTTTCCGCGAGTAGCTTGAGATCGTCGTCCGTTGAATCGATGTCTGTGTGAGGCAGCGACAGGAACAGGTCCACGCCGTCGAACTTCGTCCTATCTACTTCGGCCGCAGCGGTGAGGCTCAGCATGGTGTCGAGGTCAATGAAAGGCTCGGAGTCAGAGCCTTTCCCGACAACGCCCGGCCACATCGCGTTGTGAAGGGCCGGGGACTTATGTTTAGAGGTGCTCATAGCGGATGCCCTTTTCAGCGGTCTTTGCGCAACGGTTCGGCGTCCGGATTGCCGGGACCAAAGTGTTTCAGAATCACCAGCGGGTCGGTGCTGCTCGGGTTTTCGATGCGCACACCTTCCTTCGCTGCGGCGGCGGTCACGAACAGTTCATCCTCTGTCAGTTGACCGAAGCGGATCATGGACGGCGTGGAAACCGGAGTTGCGCCGAGCTTGCCGTATCCCTGGGTAAGAATCAACCCGTAGGCAGCCGCATCTTTGATCGTGACGGTGCGGCCGGGCAAGACGGTGAGTTCCTTCGCGGAGTAGTATCCGCCGCCGTAGGTGATCCACAGTTCGCGGTATCCCGCTTCTTCGGTTTCCTTGATCGGACGAACCGGCACCGGGTGCCGCTTGTTGCTCTTGGCGAACTCCGGGTTCACGTTGGCGTCCCAGTCCAACATGCTGATCAGATAGTCGAGATCGTGATGGTACTCGGGCAGCACGTCCTTGGTCAGCAGGCTCCAATCCACGATGCGTCCCTCGACCTCCGACTGGAACATCGCGAACACATCGCTGTTGACCTGGGGCTCATACGTAACCAGCGACCCGGGAGCATGCAGAATGCCTGGGTCGATTTGCCATCCACTGCCCGGCTCGAGACGGTAAGCGCGGGCGTGGAAGGTGATTCCGTTGTCCCCGCGGTTCCAGTTCTCCAGGCAGCGGTGAATGTCTTCCTTTGTGGTTCCCGGCTCCAGGCCCATGTAGGTGTGGGGAAAGTTATTGCTAATCTGGTTGTATTGCGGAGGGAAATAGTAGGCTTCGGGTTTGCCCTTGTGTCCGACCAGCTTGGCGAACTTGTCGCTCTGATGCATGTGGTGCGGAATCGGGCCCATGTTGTCGAAAAACTTGCAGAGCAGATTCCAGCCCTTTTCACGCTCCATGACGTCGGAACCGAGCAGTAGATCGCCGGCGCTTTCCACCGCATCCTTGAGCAGAAATTTGCTTCCCGCAGAAGCGTGAACATAGCTGAGGCCTTCATCGGGCGTGGTGGCGGGGCCGTTCGAGGCTTTTGTGGTCGAAGAAAACCACCGCTCGTTGATCCCGCCTCGGTGCGCGCCGAAGGCGTACAGATCGTCAGGATGAAGTTTTAGCCGGCGCCCGGGAATCATGAAACTACGCGGCACCCAGCACGGCTCCAACCGGAGCACACCCTTGCCTGCGTTGACAGCTCCCTGAACAGTCGTTCGATTCAGCATTCTCGGTAATCTCCTAGCCGCTCATTTTGCGGTGTGGCAAAACGTTAGCCTGCAGCGATTCGGCTCCTCAGTGCTCTAATCCGATCCCAAAGGAATAGAGGACGTTATCGTGATCCGTAAAAAACGCGTGACTGTCGCCTACGGAAACACCGGACAGATCCGCGTAGCTAGGGATCTCATCCTTGCTGGAATAGAGTTCCGCCCCGGTCGCGGCATTCAGTACAAACAGCTTGGCGTGAGTTGAGGGGTTGCCGCCGGACAGAGCGATCACAACGCCATTGGCGATCCGTGGCGGCGCTGGATTCACCATGTCCTCGGAGACCCATACGGGGTTGAGAGCGAACTTGCCATCGATTTCGGCGATTTTGAATGCCACGACCCCACCGTGCGTAGTGGGACCATTCAGCTTGACGGCGCTGTCATTCAGGGTGATGCCGGTAGAGATAGAGGCGAATGCCCAGAATGTGCCTTCCTTATCCTGCCAAATTGCGAACCCATCCCAGTCGTGCTTTTCGCCAGCCTTGGCGACGGGAGGCGTTTCGAACAGCGGGGTGTGGTGATCCGCGCCGCCCAGCGACGCGGCGTCCAGAAGGGCTAGACTCCCATCTTTTCCGGGGGCCACCACCAACTGCTTTTCCTTGTACGTGAAAGTCGCTGGAGAAACGCTCTCGTAGCTGGCCATTCCGCCGGCGGGAGTGTACCAGTCCGCAATTTTCATGTCTTTAGCGACCGAGACCACGCTGCCGGCATAGACGCCGGAATTTGAATCCGAGGTTCCGGCGCCGGTGACGACAATCGAGTTGCCGTCGGGTGTGATTGCCGGACCGGTGAGCGCGAGAGGACGGACCTGCCGGGATGGATAGCTCGCGACCGTGTAGTCGGGTGAAGCCAAGTTGATCGCCCACAGACCGTTGGGCACGCCGCCACAGCCGTGGCCGGTTGCGGTGTAGATCATTTTGTCTTCGAAGTTCAAGCCGAACGGGCTTGCGTCCGCGGCCGGGAGAAATTTCACGGGAGGCGCGAAATCAGCGCCGGTGGTCATCACCTGCTCGTGGAGCATACCGTCCGGGGTCAACACGTAGATGCCCTTCAACCTGAAGTATCCTCCTCCCGGCGCGACGCCGAGGCGGCGCTCATTGGGCGCCGCCGGGGGTGCCTCAGGTGGCCTCGCAGTACCTGGAACGCGCCGCCGCCGGGCGTTGAAATTGATTACCATCGGCGGCTCCATCAGTATCGGCAGGCTGGAGACGGCGCATCCCGGCGCAGGCCTGGAGGATGACTTGAACTCCTTCGTCCAAACCATCGAACCCAACTCCGAGTCCACGGCGTAGAGGGTGTCCGCGGAACTCCAATACACGATGTCTTTGAAGCCCTGAGCATTGATCAGGCGGCCTGCCAGTAGCGGCTCGCTGAAGGACCGCGCCTCCTTCGACGGTTGCCCGAGCTTGATCTTCCACAGGAATTTGAACTTGGCGCCGGTGTTCTCCGGGGTGAGGTCTATTTCGCCCTTTTGCCAGCCAGTCTGTCCCGCGTCTGCACCGGTCAATCTCCAGTCGCCGCTCTGTTCCTGAGCAACGGCCGCAGCGGCAAAAAGAAAGCCCCCGGCACAACACGCCCCGATTGTCCACCCTAAGATTTTTTTCTTCACGTCCACAATCCCCAATCCGTTTCCGCTAAACCGCCAGACGAACGCATGCTGAATCTATTTCAGTCCGAAGCAATAGATCGTTCCGTCGAATGTGCCGAACATGACCTTGTCGTCGGCGACAGATGGGCCCGCCTGGTGAAGGAACGACGTGACCTGCTCGCCACTCGAGTAGAGTTCCTTGCCGGTCATGGCATCCAGCGCATACAGCTTCGCGGGAACGGAGTGATTGACCCGTTCCTCCGCGCTGAACAGTCCGCCCACCGCATCGTTGGCCTGCATGGTGTATTCGCCGGCCGCCAGGACGAACACTACGCCGTTGACAATAATGGGAGGCTCGGAAGTGAGCATGTCTCGCGATTGCCAGGCTGGAACGAGTTGCGTCCTGCCGTCCTTTTCCTCCAGCTTGAAGGCAACGACTCCGCCGTTCGGCGTTGATCCGTAGGACTTCGGAAATTTCACCGCAGTTTCACCACCGGTCGGACCCAGTACCCAACGTGTGCCCTTTTTGTCTTCCCAACTGGCGAGGCTCCCCCAGGTACCTTCCTTCTGAAAATTCACGTTCTTGTTGGAGATGAGTTCGCTGCGGAATAAGGGTGTCAGGTGATCGGCGCCGCCCAAGGACTCGCTGTCGAGGACGAAATAGCGGCCTTCCTTGCCGGAAGCGACGATGAGCTCCCGCCCTTTGTAGGGAAAAACCACGGGTGTGACGTTCATGTCCAGGTCTCGCCGCGAGAGCCAGACGTGATTACTGGGTGAGTAATAGTCCTTGAGGGTTAACTGGTCATTCGAAAATGTGAACGCCTCGACGCTCGTGGAGAGCTTTCCGGCGGCGGCATCGTAGGGACCATCGCCGGACTCAAAGTAGATCGTTCCATCCGAGCCTACCGCGGGTCCGGCCGTGCCCCACAAGCCCGCCTGGGGCGGGGTGGACACGGTAACCTTCCGGTTGTCGAGATTGACAGCGTAGAGGGCATTGGGCACGCCGCCGCAACCCTGACCGGTGACCGTGTAGAGCACGTTCTTGACCAGGTTCAGTCCGTAAGGTTTGCCGTAGGGCAAGGGAAGGACCTGAATCGGCGGGTCGGTATCGCTGCCGGTGGACAGGTCCATGATGCGCAGGTAACCATCGCTGGTGAGCACATATAAGCGCCTGGCAGGCGCGTCCATCGGAGAGACCACCGGAGTGGCAGTCAGTGCGTTGGTGCAGATAAAGCCGGCGCCTTCGCCTGGCTCCTGCGGCTTCTCGGATGACCACTTCAGCTTGGTCTGCCAGATTACTTTTCCGGTTTCCGCATCAAGGGCGAAAACGTCGTTCGACGCTCCCGCGAGAATGGCGACGGTTCGGGCGCCGTCCGCAGTCTTTACGCCGGAAACGATCAATGGTTCCCGGAACGACTGCATCCCCATTGTTTTGCTCTCAACTCTTGTTTTCCAGAGCAGTTGCAGCTTGCGCGCGTTTTTCGTGGTGATCTTCGACTCGCCGCGCTGCCAGGCGTCACGCGCCGCGTCCGCGCTGCTGGTGAGCCACTCGGCAGTAGATTGGCCGTACGCCGGGCTTAGCACCACTAGCGCACATCCGACAAGACAAATCGCCCGCAAGACCCTCAAGCCGTGCGTGCTGCTCAAACCGCTATGGAGAGACATGAAGCTGACACCCTCCGGTAGAAGACTGCGCTCTCTGAAATCCGGGAGTGGCTCCCGCTTGCTGACTCAAACGAGAGTGGCGCTCACCTGCCACCGCCTGGTAAGGATGTGCTCCTCAGAATCGGGGAATGAGACGGCTCATTCGCGAGCAGAATACTAGTCGCCGCGTTCGACATCTGTCAATGAAATGCGGCCCGGATTTCGAGAGGTTTATGTTCCTTGGGAGTGATACTCGGAAGTATGATCACCCAAGAAATCTGCTCGCTCAGGACAGCAGGAAGAGACTTGCTTCTATGCCGTGTTTGCCCGTTTCGTTTCTGTGCTGCCTGCTCTTTTTGATGGCGATCGCCACAGGCTGTTCCCCAAATTCCAGGAAAAACTGCGCCGCCGGAGCAAGTGCAAGAGGCTGCCGCTCCCGCGTATCAGGTTGATCCGCTCACGGCCGGATCTATCTCGGGAATATTCGGGAATGATTCGCTATATCGGCAAAAGGCCCTTGCCGAAGAAAATTGACATGAGCGGAGATCCCGCGTGCGTCGAAGCCCATCACGGAAACGCGTTGGATGAGTCTTTGGTTGTGTCATCCAGGGGCGGGTTGGCTAACGCCTTCGTATATGTGAAATCCGGGCTGGAGGGAAAAACCTTTGCGACGCCCTCAACGCCGGTTGCGATTGATCAGAATGGGTGCTGGTTCAGGCCGCGCGTTCTTGGTATTCAGACGAACCAGGCCCTGCAGATTTACGAAATCCGATCCGGTCACGCACAGTATTCACCCATGGCGCAGATCAACCGGGAGTGGAACCATAATCAGGGAGCGGGAGAGCCGCCGCTTGCCCGAAAGTTCGCCGGCCGGAGGTCATGATCCACGTGAAGTGCAATATTCATAGCTGGATGCGGGCTTTCATCGGTGTCGTGGATAATCCTTGTTTCGCCGTGTCCGGCGAAGACGGCTGCTGCCGCATCGGAAACCTGCCGCCCGGCACCTACACCGTCGCGATATGCAAGAAAAACTGGGAATGCAGGAGCACCAGGTAACGGTGGCTCCGCATCGAACACGCAGGCGGACGTTAAGTTCAAGGGGACGAATTGATGCGCAAGAGATTTTTCATATTGCTGGTATTTGGTGTTTGCCTGGCTCTGGCAGGCTGCAACTCCGCGAAACCGCCGGCCAGCCCTGCTCCGGAGACCGCTGCCGAATCTTCGGCTCCTCGGATTTACGTGACCAACGAAGTGTCGGGCGATCTCAGCGTGATTGACTCCGGCACCCGCAAGGTCATCGCTACGGTTCCGCTGGGTAAACGCCCGCGTGGGATTCACGCCAGCCCCGACCAAAAGACTTTGTACGTTGCGTTGAGCGGTTCGCCGATGGCTGGCCCTGATGTGGACGAAAGCACGCTGCCGCCGCCCGACAAGAGCGCAGACGGTATCGGAGTTTTCAGTGTGGCGCAGAACAAGATGATTCGCGTTCTGCCCGGAGGGTCAGATCCGGAGAACTTTGATGTCAGCAAAGACGGCAAACAGCTTTTAATTTCGAATGAAGACACGTCGGCGGTGAGCATCGTTGACATCGCCTCGGGGACGGTGCTGAAGACGATCAAGATAGGCGGTCAGCCCGAAGGAGTTCGGGTCGCCCCGGATGGAAAGCGGGTGTTTATTACGTCTGAAGAGGATGGCACCATCGCCGTGCTCGATCTCGCGGCGGGCCACATTATCTCCACCTTCAAGGTTGGGCATCGTCCGCGCTCGATCGCATTCATGCCTGACGGTTCTCGTGCCTACGTCAACGCCGAAAATGACGGGACGGTCGTTCTGGTGGACGCCGTGAAGTTCAAGACGTTGAAGACGATCCCTCTCGGTAAACCCGGCGTGATCAAACCGATGGCTGTGCTGCTTTCACCCGACGCGACCAGGCTGTATGTCAGCACGGGCCGCGGGCAGCAGGTCTTCACGGTTGACACGGCGACTCAGACCGTTCTCGGTTCGGTGACAGTGGGTAAGCGTCCGTGGGGCATCGCTCTCTCGCCGGACGCGAAGACTCTCTACTCGGCCAACGGGCCGTCGAATAACATTTCGGTAGTGAATCTTGCCGACAACACAGTGGCCGCAACGATTCCAGCCGGGACTGGGCCATGGGGCGTAATTGTTTTGCCGCGATAGCCATTGCGGCAACCGACATGAAAATTGAGACGTCTCAAAAAGTTGTGCCTGCGGGAACTCCGATCGGTATATAGTTCCTGACGGCCTTGAGATCACATTCGGCCCCCCAAAGGCCACACCCGAGGTTGAATCATGGAGAGCGCACCCAGAAGTCAACGAATCGCGAGCTGGGCCGTCGTTCCGCTTGCCATCCTTGCATGCACCATCGGTGCAATCGTCCACGCCGGTCAAACCGCCCCAGCCTCGGCACGGAATATCAAATTGCCCAACGCGCACCCGGGAAGCCTATACGCCCTAACCCTGGCGGTGAAGGACCTCACGCAACTACAGGGGACCGACTCCGTCAAAGTCACGGTGAACGACGCGCAGGGAGAAGTCACGTCCAAGTGGTTGCACCCCGCAGACCTCGATTTCTATCTGACGCTGCAGCCGCGGGCCGCGGGACCGGTGACGGTCAACCTGACCTCAGCTTCCGGAACGCAGACTCCGGAGATTAGCGCGACCCTCAGCAAGATTCTCCAGGGTACAGCTGCCCTGCCACGCGGTGTAGCTGACTTTAAGCGGGGCCTCATCGCTGCGGCGCCCAACGGTTCGTGGCAAAACGCCCAGCCGTTCGAACTGGGCCAGACCATATTCGGCAGCGATGACGAGCGCCCCTACGCTCCATCGAAGAGTGAAGATGGATACGCAGCGATGGTTAAGGGGTTCCAGTGGTTCCGGTTCACCTTCCACGAGGCGCAACCGCGGCTGGTTTACTTCTTGTTGAATGTGACGGATCGCGACGTGCCTTTCGACGTCGACATCTTCCGGGCGGGCCAGGACGCCGACGGACAGGCGGATGTGGTCCCATTCAACGACGGACAGTTTGTTTATCAGGTCGAGGCGACCCAGAATTATCCCGGCCTCTACAAGTTCCGCACCCGCATTCTTCAGCCGGGGCAGGAATATTACGTGCGGGTGGCGGCGAATCACCCGGCTTATCAGTTGCACACGTATCAATATCCCGTGCCGCCGAATAAAGATCCACACGATGCGGTGCGCGCAGGCATGGACTTCCTGGTCAACATGGGCGACTCCTGGCTCTCCAATACACCCCGCCGGGGAGCGATCGCCCTGCGCACTAGCATGCAGCACTCCGAAACCCAGCTCTGCATCGCCTGCCATCCGTCGCAGTTCACAACACGAGGCTATTTGAAAGCAGTGGAGAAGGGATACGCCCCGACGCAGCGCGCAAGTCTCGAGTTTTTAACCGATCGCATCTACAACAACGCCCGACCCTTATACGGAGAACCCAACACCAACTGGGTGCGTATCATCTACAGCGCCCGCACCGTATCGAGCCGTCTGCCCCTCATCGCTCATGCTTTTGAGCAGAACGTCACTCACGACAAACCGCGAAAGAACTTCGATCTGCCGTACGCGGAGTTTTTGAAGATCCACTACAAGGGCGTGACTGTCATGCCGGGCGACGAAGCCGACGGCTGCGAACCTGATGTGAGCCCATTCGAGATTGCGCAACAGAGCTGGCATACCTTCGACCTCGAGTACAACGAGACCCACAACCAGGAGTGGCTCGCCGAGCGCGATCATGTGGAGCAACTGGCGTTGCCCTACGAACCGAAGAATATGATCGATCTGAATTGGAAGATCATGTTTCTTTCGGAAGTCAACCGCGAAAAATATGCCGCGCAGATTAACACCCTGATTGACAAGCTTTACGAGTATGAGACGCCCGAAGGTGGATGGCCGTATCCGTTCGACAAGACAGCCAAGACGGCAGACTTTATCTCATACAACGCGGTATTGGCCTTAGCTGAAGCCGGGCACAGACCCGAAACCGACGAACACCTCGACCGTGCGGTGAAAGCGCTGCTGGCGGCGCAACGGCCGGAGGGCAGTTGGGAAGGTGATCCGGTCTACCAGGGCTTCAACACGCCATTTAGGGCCACGCAGTTTGCTGTGATGGCGCTGTCAACCTTGTACCCCGGCACCACCAAGGCAAAAAACTGGGATGCCGCGTACCCCCCGCCTCCCACGACTCTCGCCAAGAATGACCTGCCACTTCTTCTGCAACAGCTCGACCAGTTCTGGGATCTGGCGCCGGAGCCGGTGTTGGCCCAGATTCGCAACGTGCTGGCGGAAAGCGATCAACCGTTAGCCCGCGAAGCTGCGGCGCGCGCGCTGGGACACATGGCTGATCCGGGTGCTATGCAGGTGCTGATCAAGGGCCTCGGCGATCCCACCAAGATGGTGCAGACCAGTTCGGCGTATGCGCTTCGCATGGTGCTCTCGCGCCGGCAGGAGGCTGCGCCGGCAGGACGCAAACTGCTGGCTGCGGCGCTGGCTTCGCCCAACGCGCGCACTCGTTGGGGAGCTGCCCGACTCTTCAATCAGCATTTCCGGGATTTGACGAGCGATCCGGAGCTTCTGGCCGCCCTGGAGCGGGATCTCAACGATCCGGTGCCCTACGTCCGTTTCGAGGCCGCTGGAGGAGTATGGCGCTGGTACTACTGGCAGGTGGACCAGCAATCGGTGCGCCGCGGAACGCTGGAAGCACTCGCCACTCGATTGAACACGGAGACCGATCCGATGGTCCGCCGCGGGTTGCAGGAGAGCGTGTACAACCTGCTGGATGAAAACACCGGGTACCTCTCCGCCTGGGTGCGGGCGAGTTCCAAGGACGAAGACAAAGACCGCATCAACGCTGGCTATGAAGCGGCGGTGCGCGACCAGGCGCAAGTACTGGCTAGAGTGCTGCGCGAGGGGACGCCTCTCGGGCGTGAGGGAATCCTGAACGCGTTGTGGGACTTCCATATTCGTCACTACGCGCTGCCGGAACTGAAGGCAGATACAGTCTCGATCGGCCTGCCGGCGGTTCTGACCAAGTACGTGACAGGAGTGCCCGACCTGCACCGCCCAGGCTACGAGTATCCGCCGTATCGCGAGACCGTTGACTTCAAGTACGACGTGCGTAACGGCTTCTTTCAAACGCGCATCGGCAACGACAGCGATCTGATTCACTTCTTCAAGAGTTCTGGGCCGGAGTTGGAAGACGCTCTGCTGGCGTGCCTCAAAGACGCCAATGACTCGATGAAGATCGAGGTTCTGAAGGCAGGAAGCACGCTCAGTGAAGCAGGCGACGCGCGGTTCACCCTCGCTGCACTGAATCTGTCGGAAGACTCGAACAACGAGGTGCGGCAGACCGTCCGCTACGTGTACGAAGGCGGCCAGCGCGGAACCCTGAACCTCGACACGCCGGAAGCGCCCGATCCGCACCTGGTGAGCAAGGTGGTGGAGATCCTGCAACACGGAAGCCCTGACAGCCAGGCCGTGGTGCTTCCACTGCTCGGAGCGTTGCCGGAAAACTCCGTCTGGGAAAAGCAGACGGATGTGCAGGACGCTTTGCGGTCAATGCTCGAAGCGAAGCCGCGGCCGGCAAACTACGCGCAGGTGCTGGAAGCCGCTTCTTCGTTCAAGAGCCTGATGCACGAACCGGGTCTCCAGGAACAGGTACTGGCGGGGCTGCATTCCTTCAACGCCGATGTGCGGCGTGCTGCTGTACGCGTTTCGTTCGAACATTTTCTCGGAGACCCCCAAACCGAGTCAGCTGTGAAAACCGCGTTTGCAGGTCTAAACGCTTCGGCTCTCGCCATTCTTTTGGAGGAGGCAGGCAATCCGCAATTCTTGAAGAGGCGTCTTGGAGTTGCAGGAGGGGCAGTCTCGCAGGACCAGGACTACCTAAACCGGCATACCGCCGCTTTGAAGATCAAGGAACCGCTGGAATATCCGCTGGTGGTGGACACGGTGATGGCCGCCCTGTTGAACCCCGACGCCAACATCAGCGCCGCGGCGCTGGATACGCTGCGTAAAGTGAAGGGCGTGGAGCAGAGACCCGATTTCCGTGCCGCGATGGAGAAGCTGAAGACTTCCAGCAATCCGCGTCTCAAGCTCATCTGCACCAGCGTGCTGCAAGGAAAGCACCTGAGCGAAGCGTTGAAGGACGTGCAACCCGGCTCCGTGCTCGACTTCCGCTACTTTGTCACCAAGATCGAACCCATCCTGGCCAAACCCGGCGCGGACGGCAAAGCCTGCGTGTTCTGCCATGCCAGCCACGTGATCTTCAAGCTGGCGCCACCCAATGCCGAGGGCGTCTTCTCGGATCAGGACAGCAAAGAAAATTACCGCTACGCGATGCGCGTGGTGGACATCACCAACCCGGACCAGAGTCTGATGCTGATCAAACCCACCCGGCCTACCGACAGCGCCGGCAACGTAGGTGATTACCTGGCGACGCACAACGGCGGCCAGCGCTGGCACGGAAACGAATCCAGCGACCAATACCGGACCATTCTCGAGTGGATCCGCGGTGGCCGCCTGGAAGACGCGAGTCTGCAAAAATAGAAAATCGTTGAGCCGCATCAACCCTGGTGTTCGCGATGAGTGCGTTCTGGAAAGGCAGGGATTGCTGGGGCAGCGTCCATGTGGCACGCCACCGCGGCCTGGAGCACGTTCACCTTGGGTGATAGCGCGGTCAGCGCGACTAATTTGAGCAACTCTCTTCTTTCCATATTTCTCCTCGGACCCTTAAACGCAGCGTCGTCCGTGCGACTCTGCGAACATACTCATCTCGTCGAGACGTCTTACGAGGTCTTTAAAGCCCTCCTCTTCTTCGGTGGTTGTAGCACGGGCTGTAAACATGATCGGTGGCGCCATCCTGGTTAAAAGGCTTCTTCCCCTGGAGTTCATCCAGAGACATACTCACCGAATTTCCCAGGTGACCGTGCAGATAGTGGCCGACCGCGCCGCTGGCCCCCGTCACGAGCGGCATTCTCGCCGAGACCGGTGCCGGCGTTGGCGGTGTCACCAAAAACCTGAAGCGCCACACAGAGAAAGCGGAGTAGAGTCGCGGCCGGCGCCGGTACAATAACGCGGCATACGGGTCCTGTCGGGCTTTTCTTGAGGGAAGTGAGGGAAGTGGAATTTCTTGACAGCAAACTTGGGAGGGCTATATGCTGCGCCACCAGTCGAGGTCAGGGAGGCTGTTGGGAGTCAAATGATGAAGCGCAACGCAATATGGAGATGGGGGCTCGCGAGCGCTCTGTTTGTCTGGATGGGCCAAACGCACATAGCCTACTCGCAAGCCATCACGGGCGATATTCTGGGTACAGTGAAGGACACCACAGGAGCCGTGATCCCGGGAGCAAACGTCACGCTGACGCAAGTGGGGACGGGTCTTACTTTACGCTCTGCGACGACGGACTCGAGTGGCGACTACCTCTTGGCGCAGTTGAAGCCGGGCCATTATCGCATTGACGCTTCGAAGCAGGGCTTCCGAAGCACCACGGTTTCGGATATTGAGCTTCTGGTGGGTCAGAGGCCGCGGGTTGACATTACACTGAACCTCGGCTCGATCGCTCAGGCCGTAGAGGTGCACGCGGGTGGCGTGCAGTTGCTGGAGACGCAGACGTCCTCGATGGGGCAAGTCGTGAGTGAGACAGCGGTAGAAAATTTGCCGCTCATCGATCGCAATTTCATGAACTTAGTGACGTTGGCGGCCGGCGTTGCGCCGATTGGCACAGGCAATTCGCCAGCCTCGTTCTGGACAGGGGCGGGCAGCGGTCAAGTCACGACGAGCGTGGCAGGGACGAGAGAGTCAAATGAGAGCTTTATCGTTGACGGCATCGAATCGCGCAATGCGCGATTTGGCAGTGCCAACCTGCGCCCGTCTCTCGATGCCGTTCAGGAAGTCAAGGTGCAGACCAATAGCTTCTCGGCTGAATATGGCCGCTCCTCGGCGGTAATCAACACGACGCTCCGATCAGGGACAAACAGTTTGCACGGGAGCGTTTATGAATTACTTCAGAATACCGTGCTCAACGCCAACGACTTCTTCTCCAATCTGACTCACCAGCCGCGGCCTGCATTTCAACATAACGATTTCGGCTTCAGCGTTGGCGGTCCGATTGTTTTGCCGGTCCTTTATAACGGCCACGACAAGACGTTCTTTTTCTTTAACTACGAGGGCATCCGGGAGCGTTCCGGTGGGAATTTCACCGCCCTTGTTCCGAGCCGCGCCCAGCTAGCAGGCAATCTGGCCGACAATTCGGCGGGGACGGGAATTTTCCCCACGTCCTCGTCTTTCTGCCAGGCTAACCCAACATCGATAAGTTGCGCGAATGCCATTGACCCAACGACCGGCCAGCCTTTCTCCGGAAATGTTATCCCTGCCAGTCGCCTGGACCTCGTCGCTCAGAAATGGCTTCAGTTTATCCCCGCGCCCAATCTTCCGAGCCCACCCCTTTCGACGACCACGGGTCGGGCCCTATTTAACTACTCGGTTTTCAAAAAAGGCTATAACGACATGAATCAAGTCAACGTCCGGATCGATCATTCGTTGACTTCCAAGGATCAGATTTGGGGCAGCTTTACGCACGATGACCGGCCCCGCTTCAATCCCTCGGCAATGCCCTTGCAAGGGACAATATTTCCCTTGAACGATTATCTCGGGACCATCACCGAGACACACACCTTTTCGCCCACAGTGGTGAATGAAGCGCGCTTCGGCTACAACCGGGGTAGGACATTCCTGGTGTCGGAAGGGGCTTTGGGATCCAACTACGCCCTGAGTGTCTTCGGGTTCCAGAATACGTCTTCCAACCCGTTCGATTTCGGTGTTCCAGACGCAGGCATTGCGGGGTTCAAATCCCCGGGTTCGTTTTCGGAGTCTATCGGGGCACTCGACGAAGATTTCCAATGGGTGGATAACCTCAGCGTCATGCGCGGAAACCACGGCATTAAATTGGGAATTAACTATATCCATGAGAAATTTTTTCAAATTACTGACTTTTCCGGTATCCCAAGCTTTAGCTTTAGCGGCCGCTTTACACAGATTCCCTTCGGCTTGGGGGATTTTCTGTTGGGCGATCCTCAGTCTGCCACCGCTTCCGTAGGGGACTCTTCGCAGCATTTGCGGTCGAATTACTATGCCGGCTTCCTGGAAGACGATTGGCGCGTCCGGCCCAACCTGACGCTGAATCTGGGACTGCGATATGAGTACGGACAACCCCCTTATGACATCCAAAACAAAACGGCGTGGTTCGATCCCGCTGTGCAGCAGGTTGTTTATTCGCGCAGCGGCCAAGTGCGGAACGGCATCGTCGATCCGGACTGGAACAACGTCGCTCCGCGCTTCGGCCTCGCTTACACGCCCTCTTTTTCCAAGAACACGGTCATTCGGGGTGCGTTTGGCATCTTCTATGCCACAGACAATTGGAACGAGCTGCAGTTCCTGGTGATTGCCCCAGACTTCTTCAAGACCCAAACGCTGAATTCCAATCCAACGACCCCCACTATTTCCCTCGGGAATGTCTTTCCTGCCGGCACGCTCGGTGGCGGAACAACAGTTCCCTTTAGCGTTGATAAACGGAATCGCACGCCCTACGTGCAGGAGTGGAACTTCGACGTCCAGCATACCTTTGCCCATGACTGGGTCCTGGACGTCGGCTACATCGGCGATGTAGGTCAAAAGCTTCCTCAGCGACGCAATGAAGACCCGCCAAGCTTCGATCCCACAGGCACCATCCCCATTAGCCAGCGTGTACCTTATCCGCAATTCAGTTGGATACTTTTGACTTACAATGGCGGCTGGTCAAGTTACAACGGGCTGACAACGCGCGTTGAAAAGCGCATTTCAAATGGGTTTTACTTTCTCGGTTCCTATACGTACAGTCGCGCAATCGACCTCGGTGGCACGGACGACTTTTCAGCATCTCAGTGCTGTTTCAAGGTGCTCGACAAGGGCAATTCCGACTACGATGTTCGCCACCGCGCGGTGTCCAGCTACGTCTATGAGTTGCCCTTTGGCCATGGCAAACGATTCCTTGGCAACGCCTCGGCACCACTAAACAAACTCATCGGAGGATGGCAAGCGAACGGCATCACGACGTTCTCCACGGGGCAGTACAAGACGCCCACACTTCCGCAGGACTGGCAGAACTTCGGAGCCTTCAGTACGTCGCGGCCCAATAAGGTCGGCAACCCCTACCCGAGCAACCAAGCTTATACGAACTGGCTTAACATCAACGCCTACGTTTTCCCCGGGTGCCCTAGTTTCCAACCGTGCGCACCGGGACTTCACCTCCAGGGCAATGCGGGGCGGAACAGCCTAGAGATGCCCGGCATCAATAACTGGGACATCGGCCTTCTGAAGGACACATCCATTACTGAGCGGCTGAAAACACAGTTTCGCGCGGAGTTCTTCAATGCCTGGAACCATACCCAGTTTGGCGACGCAGCTACCTCGCTTTCCCCGGGTTCCTTCGGCGTGATCAGCAGTCTCCGAGTGCCCGCAAGACGGATGCAGTTCGCCGTTAGAATTCTTTGGTAACACTCCTCGAGCTGGTTTCACGGAAGGCGACGCCGGACATTGCGAACTTGACTTTCGATTTTCAAGGCCCCGGGGTGCCGAACATCATCAAGGCATAATTCCAAGGGGGCGTTCGTCAGCGCGGCTTTCACCACTCGACGGAAACACACGGTACAACCAAGAGGAATATGCGCGGTGCGGTGCGCGTTCCCTTCCACGAAGAGTTCGCCTGATGCTTCAGTGTGCTCATACGGCCCCCTTCTGGCGGGAGGCAGACGGTGGATCGCAGAACGTTCCTGGAGGGAGAGCACTCGTGTCGCAGCGCGCTTTCGCACGCGAGGACAGGGTCATAGAACGTCCTGGAACTCCCAAAGTTTGCCCAGGATTAGGCAAAGATTTTAATCTTTGTGGAAGTATTGGCCAGCATCTCTTGCTCATTTACCGGAACTATCAGCAGCCAGAACAAGCGGGATATTTGCTGACTCCCAAGTGAAACGTTCAGGCTCGTCAGGCGATCGCCGCTCCTCAGGGAAAGACATGTCGAAGGTGGCCAGAGGCGTGCCTCAGCTCAATTCAGATATCGCCAGGGCCCGAAATCCATTGACGATGGGAAAGCTGTTCGGCGTTCGAGAAACAACCGCTCCACCGATGACGCTCGCTTTGCCCAGTGTCTTTCGCATGAAATCTAGATTCACGACGTCGCTTTCGGCGGGCAATTCGGTCCACTTCGCTTCAAAGAGTTCCAATCGCCCGCCGACATCGACTACGAAGTCCACTTCACGCGTACGATCACGCCAAAAGAACAAACTTCCTGCGCGTCCCGCTCGGCGTTCGCGGCTACGCAACTGGGCGAAGACAAATGTTTCCCAGATCGCGCCCACCGCCGGTGATTGGTGAAGGGCATCTTCAGAACCAATATTCAACAAAGCACAGAGCAGTCCGGTGTCGGCCAGATAGAGCTTCGGACTCTTCACGATGGACTTTGTGCGGTTCGAGAACCACGGCTCGAGTAGCACTACCTGCCCCGAGGCCTCCAGGGTCGACAGCCAATGATTCGCTGTGGAAGGGGCAATACCCACATCACGTGCCAGATCAGCCTTGTTCAGCAAGTTGGCAGAGCGCAGGGCGCAGGCACGCAAAAACCGCTCAAAGTCCCTGAGATTGCCGACGTTGGCCAATGATCGAACGTCGCGCTGGAGATAGGTTGCAAGATAGGAGTTGTAAAAGGTCGTGTGGTCGATGTCTGCGTTGGCGTGTAGTTCCGGAAAACCGCCGCGAACGATGGCCGCCTCTAGCTTCGTTTGCGGCAGGGCGGCCCGAATCTCGGCCAGCGAAAGGGTCTCTAGTTCAAGGATGTCCGCCCGTCCAGCCAAGGATTCCGAGACGCTCTTCATTAAGGTGAATTTTTGTGAGCCTGTGAGCAGGAACTGCCCGTTGCTTGCGCGGCTGGCGTCCACGGCTACTTTGAGATGCCGGAATAAGCCTGGTGCGTATTGCACCTCATCAATGATTGCCGGGGCGGGATGGCGGCGAAGAAAATTATCGGGTTCCTTCTCGGCCTGTTCCGCTTCGGTCGGGAGATCCAGCGAGACAAACGCGTAATTAGGAAACAGCCGCAGAAGGGTAGAGGTCTTTCCGGTCTGACGAGCCCCTGTGAGCACTATGACCGGACGCGTTCGTGCCGATCGCTGCAGTTTGGGCTCTACATCGCGTGTAATCCACATGGTTATAAAATGCGATAAAATCGAATATATCGCAAGCCCAGTGAGAAGAGCCATTGCCGGAAAGGTGGGTCCTGGTTAAAGACCGATGCACCAGTGCGTTTAGTCCGTGGGTTACATTCGCGACTTACAGGATTCACCTGATTGACGGCTTACTCCGCAACCTATTATAGGGGCTGCGGTGTGTTGGTTTGTTCCTCCGTCAGGCTGTCGAGGCGGCTTGAGCGTAAGTAGCGATCGCCTAGCCGATGAGGTTAATGCTGGGCTGGGCTTAGCCTTTTGTTTCGAGCGTGGTGTTTGGGGTCACGGATTTTAAGTGCTACAAAAGCGAGGTCGCCATGAAAAAACGGACCTTGACGTTCCTCCTACTCACTCTGCTCTCCTCCCCCGTAGTCTTCGCCCAAAGTTATCGGGGCCAGATTCAGGGTCAGGTCACAGACCAAAGCGGTGCTGTCGTTGCGGGCGCGAATGTAACGCTGCGCAACGTCAACACCGGCATACAGACCACGCGGCCTTCGAGCAGTGCCGGAGTGTATCTCTTCGAGTTGCTCGATCCCGGCGTTTACACCATTACGATCGAGGCGGCAGGATTCCGCAAATTCATCCAAGAAAACATTATTCTTCAGGCCAGCAACACCATCACGGTGAATGCGACCCTTCGGCCCGGTGAAGTGCAGCAAAGCATCACGGTGACGGAAACTCCAGCGACTGTTCAGCTCACCACCAGCAGTCAGAACATCACTCTAAATTCCACCCTCGCAACCGAAACACCTCGCTACGACCGCAACCCGTTCAAGCTGACGCTGCTCGCTCCCGAGGCCATCAATACGCGCGGCGAAATGTTGCCCTTCCTCTCGTGGTCTGCCAACAGCGTGGATTTGGGCGGAGGAACGAACCTGAAGAACGATATTCAGGTTGACGGCAGCCCGGTGGGGCTGGGCCACAAGTTTAGCTACCCTCCCAACATGGACGCTGTAGAGTCGGTGAACGTTTCCCAGAACAGTACGGACGCTGAATTTGGCCACAGCGCCGGTGGCGAGATTACCTTGACGACCAAGTCTGGCAGCAATGCGTGGCACGGCTCGACGTATTACTTGGGACGCTATCCCTGGCTGAACGCGATCGCCAACAGGACCACACTAGGCACCAATTCGACGCGCCAAAACATGATCGGGGGCACGCTGGGCAACCCCATCTTCAAAAACAAACTCTTCAACTTCGTGTCCATCGAATATTGGAAAGTAGGAGTGCCAGGAAGCTTTGTGACGACTGTGCCCACGGCTGCAGAACGAAGCGGCGACTTCTCCCACACCTACAACGTCGATGGGAGCCTAAGGACGGTATACGACCCGTGGACCACCACCACGGATCCAAACACCGGTACCGTCACGCGCCAACCTTTTTCCGGGAACATTATTCCGGCCAATCGCCTCGACCCCCTTGCCGTCCAGCTGATGAACGCGATGTGGGCCCCGAACAATCCTGGGGACAACATTACCGGCGTGAATAATTTTAAGAAGAGCTACACGGATGCCTGGAACTACTGGAACTGGTCTGACCGCGTGGATTACAACATCACTGATAAGTGGAAGTTATGGGGCCGTGCCAGCGGTTACCATACGACCGACATCTATTCGAACCCGACGCCGAATAATTCCGACCTGTACGTGCCCACTGGCACCTACCGCACAGCGCAACAATATGCGGGGGATGTCGTTTGGACGGTGAATCCAAAAACGATCGTGGACTTTCAAGCCAGTTACCACAACGTGGTAGACGCCTATGTTTCCACTCCCATGCCAGCGCCGGGCTGGGCCTCGCTCTGGCCCAATAATTCTTGGTACGTGCCCTATCAGCAGGCTTCAACTTTCGTGCCCATCTACTTTCCGGATTTCAGTGTTGGCGGTAACACTTTCGGGGGACGCGGTTTCTACTGGAACCAGAGGCCTGAGGGCGAGGATTTTAGCGCCAAGTATTCTCATCAGTTGGGCTCGAGCTTCCTGAAGGCCGGTCTCCAGTGGCACCATGCTTATGGCCCCGTCTACGTGTCAAACACCTCCGTTTTCAATTTTCCCTCGGACACCACCGCAAATTCGTACATAAGTCCAGATACCAAACATACTGGAGACCCGTTCGGCACCTTCCTGCTAGGCGCGCTCGACGGTTCTTCTGAGATGATCGGAGGGCCAGCTCCGGACCCGCACACCACCAGTTACGGCTTCTGGGTTCAGTACGATTGGCGAGTGAACAACAGGCTCACCCTGAACTTCGGTTTACGCGACGAGTACGAAAAACCCTGGTCTGATCCGAACCACACGCTTTCTCGCGGCCTAGACTTGTCTCAGCCTACGCCCGCAATGCAAGCGAACCCGCCGCAGATGCCCGCGCAGGCCCTGCAATTTGTGGGTAACAATTTCTATCGCTGGTACGGGATGTGGCAGTGGACCGACAACAACCATCCGGGAATGTGGGATCCGCCCCTCTTTGCGCTGGCGCCGCGTGCAGGTTTGGCCTTGCGCATCAATGACAAAACGGCTTTCCGCTTCGGGTATGCGCGTTTTGTCATCCCGACCGAGTTCAATTTCACAGCGGCTCCGCTGCTTGGCTTCGAGGATATCAACTTCCTGGAACCTCCCTTCTACGGCATGACGAGTTATCAAAATACTGCGCCGCTGCTTCAGGGGGTGCCGCAGGAGACCATCTCGAATCCCTATCCGGCTAGCAATCCCCTCGTGCCCATCTCAGGTACAGCCGCTGGACCGGACGTGGGACGAGGCAATCCGAGCGGCCTCCTTTGGTACCCGCACAATTTTCAGAAGGCCTGGAATGACCGCTTCAATTTCAATTTCCAGCGCCAGTTGCCTGGGCAGATTCTGGCTTCCGCTACTTGGTTCATGAACCTTGGTCGTCAACACTACACGAGGGAATTGAACGCCATTGACCCGCGCTTGCAAGAGCAGTATCAAACTGCGCTCAGCGTGACGGTTCCCAATCCTTTTCACAATTATCTAAATCCCATTGTATTCCCGGGGCCTTTGCGGAACCAACCCACCGTGTCTTTGGGCTCGCTGCTGGTACCCTATCCGCAGTACGGCCCGCTCTTCGAGATCGGCGATTGTTGCGCACTCGAGCATTACAACCAAATCCAGATTCAGTTGCAGAAGCCTTTCAGCCGCGGGCTTAACTTCCTTTTTGGCTATGTCTATACGCGGGAGCGCCAGCAGATTAACAACTTCAACGATGCCACTTACTATTTCAACCAATTCCAATGGCAGGACAGCAACCAGCCGCACCACCGCCTCAGCGCGGCAGGTACTTATGAATTTCCCTTTGGGCGAGGTCACCGCTTTCTGAACTCCTCTAGGGCCGATGCCATCGCGGGCGGATGGAGATTCACGCCTGTATGGCAATACATCTCCGGCGACTTTCCCCGGTTTGGGAATATGATCGTGTCCGGCAACCCTTGCATTTCAAACCCCACGCCGCAGCATTGGTTCAATACGGCCGTATTTCAACAGATACCTAAAGACACATACGTGCTGCGCCAGAATCCTTTGCAATTCTCGTGTTTGACCGGCCCCCATTTCTGGAATCTGGACGCCAGTTTGGCAAAAGAATTCCACATCACCGAGCGATTCAACGGCCAGCTCAAGGTGACCGCTTACAATGCTCTCAACAATCTCAACCGAGGCGACCCCGACACGAATGTTAACTCCTCGACGTTCGGCGAAGCCCTGTATCAAGGCTCGCCAGGAGGCGCTTTCGGCGGGCAGGGGGCCTACGAATACGTCAGCGGCCGTCAGGTCGAGTTAGGATTCAAGATCTTTTGGTAAGCCCGCAGCGCCGTCGCCGTTTGCCCACGACATGAAAAATCGTCTGCTTTTTGTGTGAGAATCAATCTAGCAAGACGCCCAGCTCACGAGCAGTTACGGATGGACAGTGTGGACAGGCGCAGCTTTTTGGGCTTGTTGGCTTGGCCAGTCCTTGGCGTTAGCGGTCAGCAAAGGGCGACGAGCAGCCAGGGAATGTCATCTCGCGGCGTCCCACCGAGCCCCCGCGGTAAGCCTTCGGGGATTCCCTTCCATGCCCGCTTTACGGACATAGCCGATCGGGCCGGATTGAAAGAACCTGTGGTGAGCGGCCACACGAACCGTGCCGATTACATCATTGAGTCCATGACCGGCGGCGCCGCGTTTTTCGACTACGACAACGATGGATGGCTCGATGCTCTGATACTTTCAGGGTCCCGGCAAGACGATCCGCCGGCAACAGCAACATATCGCCTCTACAAGAATAACCGAGACGGCACTTTTTCCGATGTCACAGAAAAAGCAGGACTGTTCCACACAGGGTTCGCCTACGGCGTCACGGTGGGAGACTATAACAACGATGGCTTCGAAGACTTGTTCATCACTTATTGGGGCCAGAACGCGCTCTATCGCAACAACGGAAATGGAACTTTCACGGATGTCACGAAGGAAGCCGGGCTGCTCAGCGCCCAGCCGCGCTTCGGAACCGGCTGCGCGTTTCTTGATTACGACCGGGATGGCCACCTCGACCTTTTTGTATCAAACTACGTGAAATTCGACATTTCAGTGCCTCGTCCCGGGGAACCGGGCAGTTGCCACTACCAAGGTGTCCCTGTGTTTTGTGGACCACGCGGACTGCCTTACGGGCACCACAGTCTCTATCACAACAATGGCGACGGCACCTTCACGGATGTCACTGCTTCATCCGGCATCGGCAAAGCGGAGGGAGGCTACGGCCTGACGGTAGTCTCCGCCGATTTTGACAATGACGGTTGGCCCGATATCTATGTGGCCTGCGATTCCACGCCGAGTTTGCTGTTCCGCAACAATCATGATGGAACGTTCAGCGAACAGGGTCTCGAGCGGGGCGTGGCTCTCAGCAACGACGGGATGGAGCAGGCTGGCATGGGCGTGGCGGTCGGCGATTTCATGCTGAATGGTTGCCTCGACATCATCAAGACGCACTTTTCGGAAGATACATTGGGCGTATATCGGAATGATGGCAGCGGTATCTTCTGGGACGTCTCGCGCAACGCGGGGTTAGCCGTCGAAACCCGCTACGTCGAATGGGGCGTCGGTCTCGTGGACCTCGACAACGATGGCAAACCCGATATTTTCGCCGTTACGGGCGGCGTCTACCCCGAACTACGCGACGGCTACAAGACGCCTCGCGTCATTTTTCGCAACCTGGGCAAGGGGCAATTCGAGCAGGTGCTCGGCCAGGGGCCGGCTGTGGATGCCCCGCATGCCAGTCGTGGCTGTGCTTTCGGCGACTTCGATAACGACGGCGACGTGGACATCCTCATTGTGAATCAGAATGAGCCGCCCTCGCTGCTTCGCAACGACGTGACGGGTGGCAACCACTGGATCAAAATCAAATTGGTCGGTACCAAGTCAAATCGCAGCGCCATTGGCGCTTGCGTTATAGCGAGGTACGGAGACAATGTACAAGCACAGGAGGTCTTGAGCCAGTCGTCGTACCTCTCCGCGAACGATAGCCGGCTGCACTTCGGGCTCGGCCCGGCGACCACAGTAAACCTCGAGATTCGCTGGCCGTCGGGGCAAAGCGAAAAATTGACCGCGGTCGCGGCCGATCAACTCGTTTTCGTGACGGAGGGTTCGGGAATTACGGAAAAGCGGAAGCTGGCGGCATCATGATGCTGCGGGTCCTATCTTCACTGTTTTGCTCCTCGCTGCTTTGCGCTTCTCTGCTGTTTGCGCAGCAACCTCGGTTGGAACATGCCTGGGACTTGCTGGCTAAGGGCCAGCGCTCGGAAGCCGTTCATTTCCTGCACGACTTGATCAAGGCCAATCCCCGCGATGCCAACGCGCATCTGCTGTTGGGAAGCGTGCTCATGGAGCAGGGAGAACGTTCCGAATCGATTGCCCAACTCACCGAGGCTGTTCGATTGCTTCCGAATTCCGCGCGGGCGCAGAATGCGCTCGGCGAGGCCTTCAGCAAGTTTGGTGATTTGGACGCCGCGCGCAAAGCGTTCGAAAAGGCTGCGGAGCTTGACCCGCGCTACGCGCCCGCGCAAGTGAACCTCGGCCGAGCGCTCGTCGAGTCCGGCCAGTTCTCGCAAGCGTCCCCCCACCTTGATCGTGCCATCCAGCTCCTGGGACAGCGCCCGGACGCGGCTTATCCGCACTATCTTCGCGCGAAAATATATAGCGAGGGCCGTCAAGTCGAAAGGGCCGCCGCGGAATTGCGGCGGGCCATATCGTTGCAGCCTGACTTCGCTGAGGCGTGGTCCGATCTCGGAAGCGCGCGAAAGATTTTGTTGGACGACGCCGGGGCGCTCGCGGCTTTTGAAAAAGCTGTGCGCTTTGCGCCCAATGACCCCGTTGCCCGAGAGCGCCTCGGTTCGGAACTTCTCAGCCAAGGGAACGCGCAAGAGGCCGTACCACATTTAGAAGAAGCTGTGCGTCTCGATGGGCAAAACCAAACGGCGCTGTATAACCTGCAACGCGCCCTCCTCATTGACGGTCATTCCGAAGAAGCCGCAACTATAAAGATGAAACTCACCGCATTGTTACGCGAAAAAGATCAAGCCGATCAGCGCGCCGTGTTGGCCATCCAACTGAACAATCAAGGCGCCGCCCTCGAGAAAGCCGGCAAACTGCCGGAGGCTCTTGAAAAGTATCAGACGGCGACGCAACTCGACCCGGATCACATTGGGATACGCTTAAACCTTGCGGCCGCCCTGCTTCGACTCGGTCAATGGAGCCAAGGCATCGCCGAATTGCGCGAGGTCTTGCGCCGCGACCCCGAGAACCCGGACGCAAAGAAAGCTCTAGATCAAGCCCTCGCCCAAGGGCCTTCCAAAGCTCCTTGGTAGACGGCGCTAATCACTATAGAGAAAGAGCGGTGGCTTGCGCTGGTCGCAATAAGGACGGATCGCCCGTGTCTTTGGAAAGCGCCAGGAGGCCGCCCAAGATCACGCCCTGGTTGTAGCTCCATGTGGTTTGGCCATTATTCTGGCAAGAGGAATTGAGTCCGTCGTTTGATGAGGTTCTGCGAGTTGATCATTCCGGACGCGGAAAACCAAGTCCATTCCTTTTGCGCCCAAGCTAGGTCGCTGGCTTGCACTGTAGCGCTGGTCCGCGCGGCGAGGCTGGCAGCTACGGAGAGGAAGAGTTCGTTGGCAATGGCATTCTTATAGGTGCGGTTCTTGTTCCACCAAATGCCACCGCAGCAACTGCTGTCCCAGCCGGTGGTCATGTCCGCAAAGATCTGTTCCGCCATGTTCAGGTACTGAGCACTGTTCGTTTCTTCGTAGGCCGCGATCCAAGCGAGCGCCCACCAGCCCTCATCGTCGTAATAGTTGTTGAGGAATCCGCCGCCGCCGCCCCTTCTGCAACAAGAGCTCGAACTCTGTCGAGACACGAGCGCGCCGAAACTCATAGGGAAAAGCCGGCG
>Ga0209804_1000092_pt1 | contig 76492 bp, 60 predicted proteins | sample GraSoiAngelo_139_FD_185896 | JGI IMG/M metagenome (GOLD analysis project Ga0209804, IMG submission 185896) | Grasslands soil microbial communities from the Angelo Coastal Reserve, California, USA - 14_0929_12_20cm (SPAdes) (version 2) | ecosystem: Environmental > Terrestrial > Soil > Grasslands ... | reverse complement strand
TAATCCACCCCGGCCTTCCAGGCGTCGTGAGTCATCGAGCCGACCACAAGTCCGTGGCGGCTACCGCTGTCATAAATCGAGCTGACCTCGTAGCTGGTGCCGCTGGTATTGATCGGATTGCTGCGATATCGGATGAAGTGATCGTTGTCCCAAAGCACGATCAATACGCGAGCATCTCTGGAGCTGCCAATATCTGCCCCCCGCGGTTCTGTCCAGTTGAATTGGGGCGAACCAGTTAGTGCTGATTGTCTCTGTTCACTGCGCTTATTCGAGTCTGTCGAGCACGACGGCCGTGCTGTCATAGTCGTTGCGAAGGTTCACGTGAATACCAGAGCTCATCAGGTACGCCCCCGTTAGCTCCGGCTGTTTCTCCCGCAGCTTGCCATCGATGCAAGTAATGCGGTAGCGCGCACCCGGCTCGAGTCCGCGGAGCAGAAGCGTCGGCGCAGGCGTGTTGAATTGTTGCGAATGCCGGAACACGAAGAGAACTGACTGCTTGGCGTCGGCGGAGACGTACTGATTAGCAGCTAGGCCGTCGGTACGCGGCGAGCGCAGGCGATAGAGGTTGCCATCCTGTATCGTGGGGCGAATTTGCTTATAGAGCGCGATCATCTTCGCCGCGAATGTCATATCCTCTTGCGACCATCTGTTGAGGTTGGCACCGATGCCCAATGCGCCTTGCATCGCGACGAGGAAGCGGAACTGCAGAGGCGTACTACGCCCATTCATGTTCGGCACATCTGTAACCCAGGCGGACATTAGCTTCGGTGCATAGGCCTGGGTGAAACCTTCCTGAATACGCAAACGATCAAAGGCTTCGGTGTCATCGGAGGTCCAGATAATATCGACGCGCTGAAGGATTCCCAAATCGATCCGGCCGCCTCCACCCGAGCATCCTTCAATTTCGAGCTCCCGGTGTTTCGCCCGAAGCCGATCCATGATGTCGTACAGATTGCGCACGTATTCCACCCAGACCTTCTTCTGGTCAGGCGCAGCAACTTCGGGCCACCCCGGCTCGGAGAAGGAGCGATTCATGTCCCATTTGAAGTACTTGATGTGGTAATCGCTGGCGAGCTTATCGAGGAAATTGAAGACGTATTCTTTTACCTCGGGACGCGCCAAGTTCAGCACTAACTGGTTGCGCAACTCGCTGCGTGGGCGGCTGGGGAAATTGAGGACCCAGTCAGGATGCTTGCGGTAGAGATCGCTGTCAGGGTTGACCATCTCGGGTTCCACCCATAGGCCGAAGTCCATTCCGAGGCCATTCACATGATCAATAAGCGGCTTCAACCCGTTAGGGAACTTCTGCGGGCTGACATACCAGTCGCCCAGGCCGGCGCGATCGTTGTTGCGTTTGCCGAACCATCCATCGTCCATCACGAACAATTCGACCCCGAGCTTGGCGGCCTTATCGGCGAGCCCTTCCTGTGCAGCCTGGTTGACATTGAATTCGGTCGCTTCCCATGAGTTGTACAGGACCGGCCGCAGACGCGACTTCGCGCCGCCGGGGACAATCTGGTCGCGCTCGAAGCGGTGCATCGCGCGGGAAGCGCCGCCGAAGCCGTTCGTGTTGAACCCTGCGAAGAACGCCGGCGTGTCCAGCGCTTCGCCTGGTCGCAGAGAGTAGGCAAAGTCAAACGTGTTGAAACCGCCCGTGATGCGGACCTGCTGGTAGGGCGTCTGTTCGATCGTGATCCGCCAGTTGCCGCTCCACGCCAAGCCGCCAAACCAGACGCCGCCCGTCTCCTCAGTAGCGTCGCCCGCATCGATGGCAAACCAGGGATTCAGGTTGTGGCTGGTATGGCCCTTGCGACTTTCGAGCACCTTCATGCCGGTGTGAATCGGCTCGCGATTGATCTGGTCTTCGCCAGCCCAACGGCCGCTCAGGTACGTAAGCCGATATCCCTCGCCGGGCGGCAGGTACCAGGCAGCAGATTGTGCGCTCTCGATCGTCAACTGCTGCGCCGTGCCATTGCGAATGGTGGCGTAGCGCCGCAGAATGCTGTACCTCGGATACACGCGGTAGTGCAGCGTAACTTCGACGGGATCGCGAATATCTGTCAACTCGATTTCGAGATCGTCCTGCTGGATACGGTGAGAAACGTAGCGCAACACTAGGTCGCGGTCGCCGTCCTGGCGGGTGATCTTCAGCGCTGGCTCTTCGTATAGAGGCCCTCCCCAACCGGGGTATTCCTGATTATCGAGCATCTGGTGCGGATCGAACGAGGAGATATCACGGCGAGGGGCGGCTGGAGGAAAGTCTTGTATGCGGGGGAGGGACGGGCCCCAGTACAGATGCTCCAGTTCCCCTTGCGGTCCAACCTCCATTGCATAAGAGCTCTGCTCATTTGAAAACAACCAGAGCTTGCGGCCCTCGTCGTATTGAATTGACTGTGCGGTCAACGATGTGGCGAAAACCAGCAAACAGGTGAGCAAACTCGGCGGAACAGCAGTGCTCCGGTGCATGGGTTGCGATAATAGCAAACGGCCCCGAGCCGCAGAAGAGCTACGTTTGGAAGATCTCGCTAAGAGAGGCACTGGGCGGCCCGCTATCTGGCTACGACTGGGTCGTTATCGGCTGCGCGAACCCCTTCTACGAAAAGTTTTCCCGCTTAATCAGACCTTAACAGCACGGCTGGTCGATGAGCTGCGCACTCATCGGATGCTAAATGCAATCGATGCCATGCGCTCGCTGAAGCACGTGGCCACGCAAACATGCACCAAATTCCCCTTCTGACGCACCGGATCATGTAGTTGGGCAGAGAAAGCGGGGACTAATAATAATAAGTCCTTATGCTGAGGCAAGTTGAACGATTCTGGCGGGCCCTACGGGACGATTTTCGAACTTGGATACTGGCACCGGCGACTGTCTGGCGCTTCAGAAGCGGTAAAGCTCCAAAGCGGTGAGACGCGCTATATGTGAGAAATCCTGGTCTAGCGTGAAGACCTTGGCCCTGTGCTCAACGGCAATGGCCGCAATTAGAGTATCTATCGTCGTCAGGGTCAGTCCCTTTGCGCGCGCTGCCCTATACATCACGGCAGCGTGCCGATAGGTGTCAAATCCCTCGGGCTCCAACATGTCGCAATTCCCCAGAAGGCGTTCGATCGTCGCGACATCCCTCGTCAGTCCCTGCAGCACTTCTGAGACGACGACTCCCGTGATGGCGAACGGTTCGCTCTCTTGGATCATGCGCCGCAGTTCGCTGCCGCCTCGTCGGGGAGAGGCGCTAAAGAAATCGACCCAAACTGAACTGTCCACTAAGATCAAAATCGATTTCTCCGCGAGGCCTTGAGATCCCCTTTCCAGACCCCAGCGCTGTAGTAGCGAAGCAAACCCTTTCTGGTTTCGGATCGAACCAGCAATTCCAGCGCTCGATCCACAACTTGGCGCTTCGTTTTCAGGCGAGTCAGCTTGCGGGCCTTTCGCATCAATGCTTCGTCAATGTTGATGTTAGTGCGAGCCATTGGAAACATCATACACCATTTTGTGACATTGTGGTGTATCCAGGCGAGCTGCGAGGCGGCGGTCAGAGCCGGGATGTGCAGTGGAGTCCAATGCACTACGTCAGATCCGCCTGGAGCACGGTGAAACCGCACCCGTAAGAGCAATGGGACCAGTTGGAGTCTACGGGGTTCTGGCGTACACGGTTGAGCAGAGCAAACATGAGATCGGCGTGCGAATGGCACTGGGCGCGCCGCGAGCACAAATCCTGAGATTGTTCCTGGGTCAGGGACTCAAGTGGGCAATGTTGGGCGGCGGTGCGGGGCTCCTGGCCGCATTCGTACTCGTGCGTTTCATGCGGAGCATGCTGTTTGAGGTCGGCCCACATGATCCGAGAATATTTGCCAGCGGCGTAGCAATGCTCACGATAGTTGTGCTGCTGGCGTGCCTTCCTGCGCTCCGAGCTACGAAAATCGATCCGATGGCGGCTGTGAGGAGTGAGTAGGAAGGCGCCCTCCAAATATGATCGCTTCGTGGCAGTGGCCAGCAGCCTAAACAGGAGGCTGCATCTATGCGCCATTTGATGCCGATCGTTACGCCACGACTGATCTTGCGTCCGCCAACGCTTGGCGACTTGGATTCGATCCAGACCGCCAAGGAGGAAGCGTGGCCCGATTTGCAGCGTTGGATGACTTGGGCCTTCGAGAACCAACGGTCGCGGCAAGCGATGGAAGATTCTATTCGGCGAGTGATGGATTACCAGAATCAAGCAGGAATCGCATTGGCCGGATTCCATCGGATCAACGGGGACTTCATCGTCAGAACCGCACTGGATCTTACCGATGAGCAAGACGTCTATGAGACAGGATACTGGGTGGCGCCCACATACGCCGGACGAGGCATGGCGACAGAGGCGGCAAACGCAGCTATTCGTTACGCGTTCGGCCAGCTTGGCGCGAAGGCAATCAGTATCGGGTACTTCGAGGGAAACGAGCCCTAGGCGTTGCCCATAACGCGGCGACACGTTGCCTCGATGGCACGAAACTCGATCGGCATGAATACATCCTGAGAAGCCCCGATGCACTACCCGAACTTGACGTTTCCTGGGGTTGAGCCCAATCCGGCTTATTGCCTCATGCGAGTCCTATTCCGAGACTGTGACCTTGCTCCTCTTCGGCGGGCCGTCCCCCTCGCTGGCTAACTGGTTCGGTCTTCGGCCCGGCCGGCTCCTGTTCCACTTCGGTTGCTGTACGTTGCAGACTTTCACGACTAAGACTACGGGAGAGCTTGCTTCCGTTGTTTGTGTAGATGTGGGCGCCGTGTCTTCGTATTGCGCTCCGCTGAGTTCTTGGGCGAGTCACGAACACCGCAGATCGCGTGGCCGGTGCAGCTGTCGGGCTGCATAGACCCGCTGAAACGACGTGCTGATGGAGCGGCTAGGTGCCTCACTCTCTGTCGCCGTGCTCTTTGCCGGCCCGAAAGAGCGCCTTCAACCTTCAACTACCTATGTGGGTGGGAGCGAAAGCGTACTCGATGCGTGCTCCCGACCCAAGGACCTTATACGAAATAAGCGGGTTGCCTCTGGACAGGTGTTCTGCTGAAATAAAGCAATCAAACAACTACGGAACGATTCGAAAAATGAGAGGGGGGTCCCTGCGTGCGGGTGTACTCTCAGTTTTTCCGGGTGCCTGGTTTCTCCAGTCTGCTATATGAAAGTGTTGGTGCGCCGAGCCAAGGCAATACAGGATCACCGCTCCGCTTGGTTCAATGGCCCTGTCGGTCTTCATGTTAGGACTCGGAATGAAAATATCGCTCAGCCTTGACAATTGAATGCAAACGAGCACTCATACGCAATCTGAGAGGCAGGTCATCGGGGCTGCGGCCGTTTCGACAGTTTCACGGGAACAGTCCGATGTGAAGCCCGGTCTGCACGACCCACAGCAACAAACATTTCGATCTGTTGCAGGTGTGGCGACAAGTGAATCGCACATAAAGTTCCTGTTCCGCATCATCGGAATCCTTCTCGGACTTGCTCAAACTATTGTTGCCCGTAACTCCATAGGTCCCGACGGGCGTTCGTACATGGAGATCGCCCGAGCGTATCTGGGACACGACTGGCGTATGACAGTTAACGCTCATTGGAGCCCTCTTTATAGTTGGCTATCGGCGGTGATGCTGGGTATAGTGCGTCCATCGTGGCGCTCCATCGTGGCGCCAGTCCACGCCATGAATTTTCTAATTTTTCTGGTGGCCATAGCAGCGTTCGAGTTCTTTTGGAAGGGGCTTCCGCGCAGCGAATCTGGAATTCCCAATCTGGAGTTTTGGGTCCTCGGTTATGCATTTTTCCTGTGGTTAACCGTGGCACAGTTATCACTTGTCAATCCCGACCTATGTGTAGCCACGATGGTGTACTTCATCATGGGCTTGGTTATGCGCGTGCGGAAACAGGGGCGAACCGTAACCCACATCTGGCTGGGAGGAGCGCTAGCCTTCGGATACTTTGCCAAGGCAATACTTTTCCCGCTCGCCTTTGTCTTTCTTGCAGTTTTGGTTATATCGCGGGTAAATACGAAGAAAATTGTTTTGAGCTCTGCAATATTCCTGGCGATTGCAGCGCCACAGATTCTGCGGCTCTCACGTGCCGAAGGACACATCACGTGGTCTGAAAGTGGCAGGCTCACTCTCGCGTGGAGCAACTGGGATGTGCCGATTCGAAACTGGCAGGGACAACCTCCAGGAAACGGCACGCCGGTTCATCCCACTCGTCAAGTCTACCTTCATCCGGCGGTTTTTGAATTCAACGGACCAATCCGCGCCAGCTACCCTCCCTGGTACGATCCCACTTACTGGAACGAGGGGCTTAAATTTAACTTTGTGCCGCGTGTTTTGGTGGCGCATGCCACACACAATGCCGCTCAGATTCTGGTTGGTTTTTTGCAACCAAAAATTTGGGTTCTGGCCATGGTTACACTGCTCGTGCTGAGCACTCGTGCAAGTTTCATGGGAATCGCCGCTCAGTGGTTTCTTCTTGTGCCCGCCCTTGCAGCCTTTTCCCTATACTCCCTCATGTTCGCCGAATTCCGCTACATGCCAGCTTGGGAGATGCTGGTCTGGGCTGCGCTGCTGTCCGGGTTGCGAATGCGAAGGCGAGCACCGCGAGTTGTCTCGTGGATAGCCGCTGGCTCAGCAGCAATAATGCTTTTGGCGTCCGCCAACGGAAGCCGAGGCCAATTTGCACACGGCCGACACGATGATGCCACACCGGTGTACGCAATTGTGGAAGGACTGCAGCACCTGCGAGTGCAACCTGGCGCAAGAGTCGGTGCTATCGGCTACGACACGGATGCCCACTGGGCTTATCTTTCCAGGTTGTCCGTCGTTGCTGAGATCAATGCAGACCAGACATGTGAGTTCTGGTCTGCCAACCCCAAGATCCAACAGGAAGTTCTGGAAAAATTCAGAGCGGCGGGCGCTTCACTGCTAGTAGCGCACGTCGGTGGCGGCATGAGGCCCACGAGCTATGCCCATCCGCCGGACCTGGCAAGTTGCACGCAACCTCGAACTGGTTGGCAGAAGTTATCGCCGAGCTCCGATCTCGTTTATTTTCTTCATTGAGTTTTAACCTCCACCAGCCGTTCAACGATGGTCTGTCAGGCGATTTCCGCACGATAAGCCGATAAGCAGGGGCAAAGGGGCCGCCCCTTTCCCCTGCCACCCCCAATCCCCGCAGAACCAAGACTCCGCTTCGCTCCCGGTCACCCGGTCACGCTCTCAGGGTAAGCGGTCGGTGAGCTACCAGACGCTTACCTCTCAGGAACTGTTCTCTCAGGAACTGTTCTTGACGATCCCGATCGCTTCCGCGACAATCGCTTCGCCAGCGTGACTGCGCTCCGATCCCGAGAAGTCCTCGCACATGACTGAGGTACTTCGCCAGGGTGCTCTCGGTGCAACCCTTTCGGCGTTCGGCTTCGAGCCAGTGCAGGTAATCCTCCAGCTCCAAGTGCCACAGCGCAACCTCGGAACGCAGTCCGGCGATCACGCGGCGCAGCGTGCAACGCACGTCGACGATGGTGCGCGGCGTCTTGCGCCCGATTTTATCGAGGTAACTGAGGTAGCCCTCGATTAATGGATCCATCCTGCCTGGGTTGGCTTTCGTCATGCGGTTGCTCCCTGTCGCTGTAACCAATCGTTGATGGGGTGGAGGGCGATCGCAGCGCGGCGCTGTGGATCAGCGATATGCACGTAACGCACCGTGGTCGAGATCACCGAATGACCGAGAATGCGCTGCACCTCTGCGAGGTGCACGCCCGCTTCCAGCAGATCGGAGGCACAACTATGCCGGAACTGATGAAGGCTGTGGATGGGAACCTGCGCCAGACGCGAGATGTCGTGGATGCCGTTGCTGATGCCACCCCCGCTGAGACGCTTGCCGTGTCGGCTCACCAGTAAGGCGACTTCACCAACGAGCCCACACTGTTCCAGCTGGTTATGGCGAAGGGGCAGATATGCTTCCAGGCAGCGGAGCACCATCTCCGGAAGAGGTACGCAGCGTTCCTGTCCCGTCTTGCGACCATCGATGCGCAGCGTGCCTTCGGCCCGATCGAACCCATCGACGTTCAAGCGCACCAGCTCACCACGGCGCAGACCAGTGCCGTACAGCATCGCCAGCACCGTCACCCATAAATGCGAACTGTAATCACCGCCGCGGTTTGCGGCTGCACGCCACATCGCTTCCATGTGCACGTGATCGATCCGTTTCGGCAAGCGACTGTAGGGTGTGACCTTCGGTCCCTTCATTCAGCGCAAGGGGTTGATCTTCCATAGGCCCTGACGCACCAGGTAGTCCCCGAATCCGCGCATCGTACTCAGCGTTCCGTAGACCGTCGCCTTCGACCGGAAGCTGGTGCAGCTGGAAATGTAATGGGTGATCAGGAACTGCTGGAGATACTAGACCGATTGGATCCTTCGCTCGCTGAGTTGGATCGAGCAGTAGCCAAAGAAGCCGAGCAACGCCCGGGCGTCCGCTGCTTGATGGAACAGCCGGGGGTGGGGCCAGTCACGGCCTTGATGTTCGTGCTGACGATTGGGCCGGTGGAGCGCTTCAGGAAAAGTAAACAGATCGTGAGCTATCTGGGACTGAACCCCCGGGAGAGTAGTAGCGGGGGTCGGCAACGGCTGGGATCCATCAGCAAGCAAGGTAATTCAATGGTGCGCTTTTTGCTGGTTGAGGCCGCTCAATCGGCCTCGCGTTATGACGAGGAATTACGGCGGAACTATCAGCGGTTGAAGTTCCGTCGCGGCAGTGCGGTAGCGAAAGTTGCTCTCGCACGAAAATTGGCGGTGCGGCTGTATTGGAAGCTGCGCAAGCAGCCCAGCCCAGTGCCGCCGGCTCGCACGCAGGGTAACCCGGAGAACTCCTTGGTGGACGTAAGTCCATCGTAAATCTGATTGGGTGCCCCGCCTCCACCTTTGGCAACAGAAAAGATGTGGGGAGTTCGAAACATGAATCATGGTCTTTGTTGATGATCGAATAGATGGGTGGTGGAGTTAGAAGTTCCATCCAGGATTCCAGGAGACGAGTCTTGGTCAGACGCCGCAAAAAGAATCCTGCTAAGGAACGAAGCTCAACTGAACTTCGTTTCGCTTCGTTCCTGTTTCGATTGTGTTCGCGCGGCGAAGCTGTCAAGGGTCTTCGATGAACGCCCTTCGGGCGCCCTTGACAGCCTCGCCGCGCGGTGGGAGAAGTGTTGCTATTTTTTGCTTGACAACGCCGACGTTGTTATAGAGGAGTTCTGAGGGTAGCTACCCGTTCTCCGAACTTTGCACGCGCCGCTCGAAAGGCGCGCGAAGCTTGTCTCGCCACATCCGCGGCGCTGCGGACGGCCCCGAACTCTGTTTGTTCATGTTCGTAGGAGTCAGGATCGGCAGCAATCAGCCCATGCGTAACGGACAGGAGTTCTTGAAAGTCAGAGCTTTCGGGGTAGCGTTCAATCGCATCCGAAAGAACGGCTATGGCGCGGATGTATTGGCCTCGCGAGACTTGCGAGAGGAAATCTTGGACGGTTTCAATCGCATCAGGTAGCCTGAAGGGTTCGCAGCGAACCTCAGGCCGGCGACCGGTGAGTCTCCGCTCGAGATCGTCAGGGTATAGAAGCCATAGGGAAGTTTCGCGTCCGCTTCTACGGGTGGGTCGATGAGCGGGATGCTGGCGAGCAGGTTTGAGCTTTCAGCGCCAGCGAGAGCGACACTCCATGTCCGGTTCCGCGCAAGCGGATCGGTGTCGATGAGAACTCGAACCCGATCATCTTGAAGACTCGGTTCGATCGTCAACGTTACGGTGCAGCTGCGGCCGGTTGCAGGGTCCGTGAGGCGCTTTACTACTGCCCTGAACGGGTTGCCAGTGAAGCTGATCGTATCGGGTTGGGCAGCCAAGCCTGACCCGCAAGGACGACCCGGAACGAACGCTTGTAGGCAACTGCCTGACCTCCACGAACGATCGCCGGGGCAAAGCGGCCGGCCGAACTCCGGATGAAAAGCACCAAGCAAGAAACCAAAAGCAATCGTTACAACCTGGTAGAAGAGAAATCCTCGTCGATGGAGAAGCAAAAGCCTTGACCCTTACCCGCCGCGCTCTTGTACGACTTTCTTTCCTTTCTGCCGCCTTCGCTGCAACTCCACGACTCCTGGCGCAAGGGGTTGCCGCGCACACGGTCAAACCCGTGGCGCGACCAGCACCTTCGGGACGTCCCTTCTACGCTCATTTCGAGGATGTGGCATCGGCCGCAGGGTTGCAAGCTCCCGTGATCTACGGCGGCGTGGACACCAAGAAGTACATTTTGGAATCTGTCGGTTGTGGTTGTGCCTTCATCGACTACGACAACGACGGCTGGATGGATATCTTCTTGCTATCAGGTACCCGCCTGACGGGGGACCCGCCTAGTGCCACTAATCGCCTTTACAAGAACAATCACGACGGAACCTTCACCGATGTCACGGAGAAGGCTGGCCTGAAGGCAACGGGCTGGGCGTCCGGCGTTTGCATCGGCGATTACAACAACGACGGATTCGAGGATATTTTTTGTACCTACTTCGGGCAAAACCGTCTCTATCGCAACAACGGCGATGGAACTTTTACCGACGTGACCAACAGTGCCGGCCTTTGGAACGATCAGCCACGCTGGGGAGCGGGATGCAGTTTCCTTGACTACAACCGGGATGGGAACCTTGATTTGTTCGTTTCCAATTACGTGCGCTTCTCTTTCGAGCACGCACCGGTGCCAGGAGAGAACCCGAATTGCAACTGGAAGGGTGTCCCCGTTGAATGTGGGCCAGTCGGATTGCCTACGGGAAGACATTCGTTGTACCGCAACAATGGCAACGGTACCTTTACCGACGTCAGCCAGCAGGCAGGGATCGCGACGGCGACCGAATGCTACGGGATGACGGTCGTCGCGGCTGATCTTGATGAGGATGGCTGGACGGACATTTTCGTCGCCTGCGATTCCACCCCCAGTCTATTGTTCATGAATAATCATGACGGGACTTTTCGCGAGGAAGGTGTACTCCGTGGAGTGGCACTCAGCGACGACGGCATGGAGCAAGCCGGAATGGGTGTCGGTGCAGGGGACTACGATCTGGATGGTCATTTGGATCTCTTTAAAACGCACTTTGCCGATGATGCCAACGGCCTCTATCACAATGACGGCAGAGGGAATTTCGATGACGTCACCCGCTCCTCCCTGCTCGCAGTCGAGACCCGGTTCATCTGTTGGGGTGCCGGCATCGTTGATCTCGACAACGACGGCTATCCCGACATTTTCATGGTAACAGGCAACGTGTACCCGGAAATCGAGCGCAAGTTGCCGCAATACGCGAACAAGACTCCGCGCGTGCTGTTTCGCAACCTGGGTAACCGTAAGTTCGAGGAGTTGGGACAGGAGGCTGGCCCGGGAGTGACGGAAGCCCACTGTAGTCGGGGTTGTGCCTTTGGAGATTTCGACAACGATGGCGACGTGGATATCTTGATTGTGAATCTGAATGAACCGCCGTCCCTCTTGCGAAACGATCTGAGGGCAAAGCACAACTGGATCAAAGTCAAGCTGGAGGGAGTCAAGTCGAACCGCAGTGCCATCGGCGCTCGTGTTCTGGTCCGCTATGGCGGCAAGGTTCAGGCGCAGGCCGTGCTTAGCCAGGCGAGCTTTTATTCTGGCAACGATCCGCGGCTGCACTTCGGTTTGGGCATTTTTGATTCGGTCGATATCGAAGTCTTTTGGCCCAACGGTCTACATGAAAAGTTCAAGGCGGTTGGGACGAATCAGCTGGTGACCCTCCGTGAGGGAGCAGGGATCGTGCCTTCGAAAGGCTGGGTGAAAAGGTAAGGCCAACGGTTCCGTGGGGCTAGCGCCACGTTGCCTGGGCTGCTGCCCGGCCAGGTGTCGCGCGCGTCAGCGCCTGTTCCCCTGACGTCAAAGTCTTCGCCGGATTGGCGCTGGCACGTTGCAGTTGGTCCCGGGTGGCCGCGGTGGCCGCTGCGCTGTCACCTCGGAAATACTGGAGCTGATGCGACTGCACCTAACCCGATGAGGAAAAACATGAACATCAGAGGTAATAGCTTTCGAGCACTCGGAGGTGCACTGGCGAATTCTTTCCAGACAAAAACTCCCCATATGGCGGAAACCATCGTAGCCCCCTGTCCGATCGCGTACGAAATCGCTGGACCGATGACGTGCGCGTGCGAAGCAGCGAAGTTGAAAACCGCGCCCGTGCACCAGATCATTCCGCCGAGAATTCCCCACCCATGCCAGGCGGCCCGCCCTTTCCAGTAGTCGGCCATGCCCACGGGCTGGCCTCCGGTTAACGGCCTCCGCATGAGGACGTAATTCACCGGTACCGCACACAACGCAGTACCGAGAGCAAAGAAGAACGCCACAGTATAGGGACCGAGCGAGCGATCTCCCGTAATTGCTTTGGCAACCAGGGGATAAAAGATGCCCATCAGCAGGCCGCACGCGAGGCTGATCGGAATACCGCGTGCGCTCGGAGCCTTCTGTGTGGTCTCGCGTCTGCGATAGGCCATCGCGTCCACCACAATGGCGAGGACGATCAGAAACACACCGCTAAACAACAACACGGGACTTCCTCGCGGAGAAATGAAGTAGTTCAGCAGTACGCCCACCACGAGCGCCAACCCGATTCCGATTGGAAACGCGACCGCAAGACCGGCGATATCAATTGCGGCGACCAGCAGGAGGTTTGCGACGTTGAAGACCACTCCGCCGAGTAGGGCGAAGATGATATGAGTTGCGTCCGCTCTGCCGATATTCCTGAGGAAGGAAAGTTCTCCTCCACCAGCACTGCCGAGCGTAAGTCCCCACAAGAGGCTTGCCGCAACGATGCCGATTACGTAGTCCCAATAGAAGAGCTGAAAGGCCCAACCCGGAGTGAGTTTCATGGTGTTGGCCCATGACCCCCAACACAGCATGCTCCCGATCATGAACAACAACGCGATGCCATAGGCTTCCGGTTGATACATGGCCCTCCCGGCTCGGATCAAGTCGTCGCGCGAACACAAAGTTGCAGTTGCTTCAGCTTCTTCGCATCTTCGCTTTCCGTCCCCTTGTACTGGCCTCCGGCGGTAATTAGGTCTGCTCGATGATTCGGTGGTGACGGCACCAACTCCGCCCGTGGCTGCGCCTTGTCTTCAAAACGCGAGGTGAAGCCCAAACTGCCAAGCGCGCGGCAGATTCTGGCCGGTTGATTTACCGAAAAGGCTGCTGGACAGATCGCTAACCGGATTCACTAGGTTCACGCGGTTAAACAAGTTGAAAACATCTGCCCTGAATTCGATGGAAAGGCGTTCCAATTTCACCACCTTCGCGAATTCTGTATTGACGTTAGCCAAACCCGGGCCAGTGAAGGTGTTTCGGCCCACGTTACCCTCTTGTCCGAGTGCGGGGGCGGGGAAAGCGGACGCCGAAGCAAAGCCTGTAAGAAAATTGCTCCGGTTGCCCGTGTGAACGGCGTCAGCGGCCGGTGCGTTCGGCAGGTCGTAAGCATAACCGTCGGCGTTGAAGTCGCCGCTCCCCGGTTTCAAACCAACCACATTTCCGTTCGAATCCAGCACTGGATTGAACGATGCTGAGGTATATACGGAGAAGGGCAAGCCGCTCTGCAGCACCACGATATTGGACATGCGCCAACCCTCGAAAACCCTCCTCGCGAAGCTATTCTGGAAGAACCCTGTCGGGACTTCTACCACGCTATCAACCGTGACGCGCCTGGCCACGTTATAGTCCGCCCTGCCGTGCTGGAACGGAATGTTCAACGGATTGAAGACCGCCTCGCCGTTGTCCGTCCCGTTGTCGTTGCTGCTCATGTCGTCCGTGGCTTTACCGAAGGTGTAAATACCCCTCAATTGCCAAGAGTGAGTGAACCGTTTACTCAACATGAGGGTGCCGTAATGACCATCCGCCACTCCAACGGTGCGACCAAAGATAATGGGGCCGAAGTTACGATTCAAGCGCGTCTGAGTTCCCTTGTTGAGGATCAGGTCGCCCGGGAAACGATTCACGTCGGTCTGGACATACAGATTCTTACTGTGGGAGCCGTTATAGTCCGCCTCAGCAATCAGGCCGTGTCCAAGATCTCGCTGGAGGGAAACCATGAAGACGTGAGTGCGAGGCTGATCCAGGTTGGACACTAAGCCAGAGGTTTGGACTGGCAAGCCTACGATTCCTCCCGCCGCATTGGTTTGAAACGTTATGCCCGGCGGGACCGGCCAGACTTGACCCGTCGGGTCTCCCAGCGCATAGCTGAACGGGTGATTCGGACTAAGCGCGCTGAACGAGGGGATGGCCCAAACCGGGGGATTGGCGCGTGCCGGGAATGACCATGATCCGTCAGCCACGTTGTTGAAGAACAAGCCGTACCCACCTCGCAACGAGGTTTTGCCATCTCCAAAAATATCCCAGGCAAATCCAACTCGGGGGCCCCATCCCTGGGGTCTATTGTTCGTCACATACGCATTCTGCCCGCCTCGGACGGACATGGTTCCGCTAGCGACTTGAGAAGCAAAATCGCTCCCAGGACCCAGTGAGAAAAAGGGGAACGGCGTGTGTGAATTATAGTAGGTCCCCCAGTGGCCGAAGTAGTCGTACCTAATACCCAAATTCAGCGTGAACCGGTGCGTCACCTTCCAGTCATCCTGGACAAACGCTCCTCCGTAAAGCCAGCGCAAGATCTGATACAAGTCGCTGGCCAAAGCACCGTTAGACACGTGCAATGCAGGACCACCCTGCGAGAAAGGCTGATCCTGGGCGAAGTCAAGGAGGTTGGTAAAACCGAACCCCGGCCGGAGCAAAGGGCTGGTAAACCTATCGTCGTCATGATGCCGGTCGATATCGGCTCCCGCGCTTATGGTGTGACTGCCGTGAGTCCAAGTCAGCACGTCATGCCAGCTGTAGTTCTGATGCACCCAGCCAGCCGGACCCCACTGGTTATATCCGGACAGCCCTGAGATGTTCACATCGGGAAGACTCTGGTTCTTGATCGAACCGGGATTGGATCCGTCGGCATCAATCCAAGTGAAACCGGCGTCATTCAAGAGCCTTGGAGAGAACGCATGGGTCCAGTCGAGTTTGGCGAAGAACCCGTTGTTCGGAACCTTTACTCGATAGATCGGGCGCGGGTCGGCTTGTAGTTGGTCGGCGTAGGTACGAAACCAATCGAAGAAGAAGCGATCTTTCGATTCATTTACATTGTAGTCGAGCCGGACATGCCATTGGTAGGCGTTATGGGTCAAACTGAGTGGAAACGTTGCTGTTCCGAAAGCGGGCAGATTGGGATTGTTTTGAAATGCAGGGGACTCCGGATAGGAACCTGGCCGGGTTGCCTGGAGTTGTCCCACGGTGACGATACCAGTCGTGGGCGTGGCCCCCGGGGGTGCCTGCTTGAAGAATATCGACGAGAGATTATTGGGAAAATTTTGCTGGACAAATTGCGCGAACTGGGGCGTCTCGACGGGCGCGACCAGAGTTGTTGCATTGGAGGATCTCAACAGAAAGAGGCCGCCAAATGCGAACAGTTTGTTTTTGATAATCGGGCCACCCAGGGTTCCGCCAAATTCGTTCCTACGAAAGGCCGGGATTGCGCGGCACCCGGTAGATCCCGAGGGGCAAAACTGAAACTCGGTTCGGGCCGTCAACTTATTGTCCGTGTGAAACTCCGACAAGGATCCATGTATCTCGTTGCTTCCTGGTTTCGTGAAGACTTGCACGTACGCTCCGCTGTATCGCCCCTTGGAGGCGTCAATCGTCGCTCCTGAAATACGTACGGCCTGAATGAAGTCCGGCTCGGGAGAGAGGTTCACGACTCCGTCCCGAGACGCGCTGACCGCTATGCTACCGTCGACATCGTACTGGTTGTTCTCCTGTCGCTGCCCGGCGGCGTTGATCTGATATCCCGCTTCCTGCTCAAAACTATCGTTGTTCGCGGAACCGGAACCAAGCGCGCCTCCGTGCGGCAGCCCCGAGCCTGTGACACCTGGTGCCAATTCGATTATGCTGGTGTAGATATTTCTTCCGAGCAATGGTGCATCGTGGACGACGGTCTCGGAAATTTCTCGTGAAGTGCTTGTCTTGTCTACCTCAACCGCCGCTAGCTCTGAGGTCACGTCTACGGTGACGGTTTGGGTGGGCAAGGCGAGGGTCGGGTAAAGGCTCTTTACCTGATTGGATTCCAACTGCAGATCCTTCTGCACCCATGTCTGGAATCCCGTCTTCTGGATCTCAACCGTATAGATCGCTCCGGGCAGCGACGTAATGCGGAAGTCACCGTTATCCGCGGTAGTCGTATATCGACTAACATGAGTATTTTGATCGGTGACAACGATTTTGGCTCCCGCGATCGCCGCGCCAGTCTGGTCCGTCACCGTTCCTGTTAGTCCACTGGTGAATTGAGCGCGGGCGAGCACCTTAAGAGCCAGTAACAGGAAAACAAGCGCAATTATCGTCGCGACTGGACGTGATGCCTTCATGGTGTCCTTCCCTTCTTCTGAGGCCGTACTCATCTCTGAGCTAATTCGAGACTAGGCTTTTGCTGAGCTTTACGCTTCTCGGCTTGCTGCTCTCGTTTGAACGCGTCAATTAGAGCTCGCCCCTCCACTCGCCTTCCGGCCTTGAGATAAAGACGACCCAGGCTGTACTTCGCCGATAGGTGGTGTGGGTTCAGCCGTAGACAGGCCCGCAAGTTTTCCTCGGCGAGTTTTGGGTCCTTGTTGAAGTACAACTTCGATAGGTGGTAGTAAGAATCCGCAAAAGAGGGGTTTAATCGGACAGCTTCCCTGAATGCTTCTGCAGCCTTCGCGTCGTCCTTTAACGTTTGCTCGAGTGCGACGCCAAGGTAGTAATGCATCTGGAAATTGGACGGAAATCTTTTGATTGCAGAAGAAAGTGTGTTGATCGCGTCTTGTAGCTCGCCCGCATGCGTCTGGATGATGGCAAGACTTAGGAGGGCAACACTGTTGTCTTCCTGGAGTCCGCTGGCTCTACGCACGATCTTTTCGGCTTCGCCGAGGCGTCCAAGTTTTTCGAGGATGGCACCCTTCTGCACCTGCAAGCGATAGGAACCGGGGACATGCGTCAGTCCGATATCTGCCGCTTCCAGGGCCAGCGGATAATTTTCATAGTCCATGCAGATGGTGCTGAAATCTAGATAATTCACCTCTTTCCCCGGTTCGAACAATGCGGCCTGACGCAATGATTGGATCGCCAGATTGAGGTCACCATCCCTTCTGGCAAGGCTGGCCAGTAGATTCAAAGAGTCTGCGTCCGGCCTGACGCTGGTGAAATCTTTGAGCTCTTTCAGCGCTTCTTTGGAGCGGCCCATCCGGTCCAGGACAACCGCTCGCTGGTACTCGAGCCCTGATAGCCTGGGATCGAGCTTGGCTGCCTTTTCGAATTCTCCCAGGGCCTGTTGGTATTGGCTCTGTTGCGAGTAGAGGAGACCAGCCTTGAAGTATTCAGAGGCCGCTACGCCGGACATCGCGTCAAGGCTCTTTAGGACAGCATCCGCCTTCTGTGCCTGGTTCGACTTAAAAAGAGAGTGCGCAAACGATAGCACCGCCTGGGGATACTGATAGACAACCTCCCCGGATTCTCCTAGGAGCGAAGCGGATTTAATGAAGTCCCTTTGTTTTTCGGCAATGATTCCCAGAAAAAGAAAAGCTACTGAGCGCGAGTCGCCCGGCGTATCAATCAGTCTTTCAAATTCCTTGATGGCTAAGTCGTACTTACCCGAATTAAAATAACTTATCGCAAGGTTCTTGCGGGCAGACACAAACTCCGGGTTGGCTTCGAGACTCCTGAGCAAATAATTTTCGGCTTGCTCGAAATCGCCTTTCAAGCTGTAGGCAGCTCCGATCACGTTTAGAAGGACCGCATTTTGTGGATCGGCTCCGAGGCCGTTTTTGAAGGTTGGTATCGCCTCATCGAGACGTCCCTCTTTGACAAGGCTCATGCCTAAGCGGTTCGCCTTCGCAGCTTCGGACTCATTGAAAGCCGAGGGCATCGGAGCAGACTGAGCCCGAGAAGCCGGCGAACCCAAAAGGGCCAAACACAGTCCAACCGATAACGGCCTCCAGCACTTGAATAGATTGAAAATTCGGTGCCCGAAATGAATTGAGCTTCTGGTCATGTGATTCTCGCGAGCCTAGAGAGCCTCGACCCCCACGAAACTGGAATCACGACTTACAAAAGCAGGCGTTTTTTGGAAATCATCGAACCCACATTCGGGAGCAGAATTTAAATCGTTTCAAATTATTTTGTCAAGCAAAATTTCTTAACGAGGGTCCACAGTTGCTTCCCACCCGATGCCACTGTCCATGTTCCTGAGAGTAGGTTTCGCCACCGCGACCACCTCCTCGCGTGTCAAATGTACCCAGGATTGCGCTGGCGATGACAACTCGGTCCGGCAAGGGTGGCCAGATGAACGAAGAACCTGCTGCAGTGACGCCCGCCTGCGCCCCACGTGGGACAAAACAGTCTCGCCGCAGAGTGGTATGTCTCGCGTTACGATGGGGCCGGATCGTGCGTTTTGGCGTCACGGTTAAGTCGGTGAATTTCGATTTGAAGGTTGCCAAGCAAGTACTATTATTTTCAACAATTCCCAAACCAGAATCGCAAAAAAATCCGGTCGCCCCGTGGCGAACCCAAGCGGCTCCTTTTCAAACGGCTGTATCGGACGCGCCGGCAACCCGGAGCCTTACTGCCGGACGCATCCGATACAGTGCTAAACATTTCTGGACCGGCAGACCAAGAGCGGAATGGTTCCCGGATCACCTCTGTATTGGCGACGACACGTCCAAGGGCAGTTGTGCTGCCCCGTCGTCGCGGAGAAGACCGCTTGATGAGTCAGGACCTACAAACTTCATCCTAACCGTTGCTAACCCCTTTCGCAGCGAAGCATCAAGTGGACAACTGTTTTGAATCGTTTTATATTTGCGACGAAATCTGATACCCGGACCGAGGAGCCACCTCATGAGATGTCTACTCCTGCAAATCACCGTTTGTGTATTTGTCGCCGTCGCAATCTGCTCCGCTCAGGATTCGCACTTCTCCCCCAAGGAGCAACAGATTCCTGTACCAGAGTGCCTGACGATGAAGGGACTATGGGAGGGTGGCTCGAAGGCATGTACTCAGAATGAGCACGAATCGTGGTTGGCCGATATCACGCACTGGAGGACGGAACGTCGCATTCGTGTCGGCTACGATGGTGCGAGGTACGATTTGCCGGCCTTGAAATGGACTCAGTCGAGTTTCATACAACCTCAGATGATGGTTCAGGATCGCTACTTCTATGATCCGATCGCTGGCAACTACACCGTAGCCCGATATCTCGACGACGTTGAGAAGCGCTACGGGGGAATTGATGCGGTCCTGATTTGGCCGACCTACCCGAACATGGGAATCGATAATCGGAATCAGCAGGACATGATTCGTAGTATGCCCGGAGGCGTTGCGGGCGTGAAGCAAATGATCGCCGACTTCCATCGCCGAGGCGTGCGAGTCTTGTTTCCGATGATGATGTGGGACCAGGGCACTCGCGATCCCGGGATGCCGTGGCCGAACGCGATCGCCAGTCTGATGAACGAGATTGGCGCCGACGGTATCAACGGCGACACGCAGGATGGTGTCCCGTTGGCATTTTCGCTAGCCGCAGACAAGGCTGGTCACCCTCTTGCCTTCGAACCGGAGGGCGGGCCGGCAGACGAAGCACTAGCGTGGAACGTAATGACTTGGGGGCAGTACCAGTTTCCATTTACCCCGCTCGTTGACAAGTACAAATGGCTTGAGTCGCGGCACATGGTGAACATCTCGCACCGGTGGAATCGTGACAAGACCGACGACTTGCAATTCGCTTTCTTCAACGGAGTTGGCTGGGAAAGTTGGGAGAACATCTGGGGTATCTGGAATGGAATCACGCCGCGCGACGCGGAAGCCACCCGGCGCGTTGCCACTATCGAGCGTGGGGTAGCGCCGTTCCTGGTCAGCAAAGACTGGGAACCGATGTCGCCCATGCTCCGTTATGGTGTGTATGCCAGTCGCTGGCCGCTGGCCGGGCAAGGACTTTGGACGATCGTCAACCGAAACGAATACGACGTCGAAGGAGACCAGATCGAGGTTCCATCCATTGGGAGTATTCGCTATTTCGATCTTTATCACGGAGTAGAGCTGGAACCTCAGACTCGACCGGATGGAAGGGTTGTGCTGGCTTTTTCCCTCGAGGCCAAGGGCTATGGCGCAATCGTTGCGACGAGGACAGCGCCGGAGCAAGGACTTGTGACCTTAATGTCCAAAATGAATGCCCTGACCGCAACACCCTTGGTCAGTTATTCGCATGAATGGAGAGTGTTGCCACAACAGATCGTTCCAATTCAGGCATCGAAAGTTGCGAGCAGCGCACCTGCTGGCATGGTCAAGATCCCGGAAGGTGATTTCCTTTTCAAGGTCTCGGGAATTGAGATTGAGGGGTTCAATGACGTGGGGGTGGATGTGCAGTATCCGTGGGAGGACTCCCCGCGCCGCTTTCACCAGCACCCCATACACGTGAATTCCTTCTACATCGACAAGTACCCGATCACAAATACCGAATTCAAGAAGTTCATGGACTCCACCCACTATCACCCCAAAGACGACCTGAACTTTCTCCGCGATTGGAAAGATGGAAACTATCCGCAGGGATGGGAAAACAAGCCGGTCGTGTGGATCTCGCAGGAAGACGCGCGGGCATATGCGAGTTGGGCCGGGAAACGGCTACCCCACGAGTGGGAGTGGCAATATGCAGCGCAGGGCACGGATGGACGTCTCTACCCGTGGGGCAACGAGTGGGACCAGAGTGCCGTTCCAATGCCCGATAAATCGCGCAGCATGCGAGGTCCAGATCCGGTGGACGCACACCCGAAAGGAGCCAGTCCATTTGGAGTGATGGATATGGTCGGAAATGTGTGGCAGTGGACGGAGGAGTTCGTCGACGACCACACTCGCGGCGGCATTCTCCGTGGCGGCAGCTACTATCGGCCGCAGGGCTCGATCTGGTACTTCCCTCAAGCCTACAAGCTGAACGAGCATGGCAAGCTGCTGCTGATGTCTCCCAGCATGGATCGCTCAGGAGCAGTTGGCTTCCGTTGCGTAGTCGACTCGCACTGATGTGGCGGTTGTGCTCGGTGGCACCGACGACCGCAGCCCGCCAGTGCTGCAAGGCGGCAAAGACATGACAGCACCCGTGACAATGCGACAAATCGCCGAGCGAGCGCAGGTCTCGATCGGCACTGTGTCCCACGTCATCAATGAGACGGCAAAAGTGAGGCCGAAATTACGAGAGCGAGTGCTCGAAGCGATTCGCAGCTTGGGGTTTCAGCCCAGCGCCCTGGCACGCGGCTTGCGGCGAAACCGGACAAACATGCTGGGAATGGTCATTCCAGATATAACGAACCCATTCTTTCCGGGTGTGGTTCGGGGCGTTGAGGACGTGGCCTACAAGCGCTCCTTCCGCGTAATCCTCTGCAACGCCGACAACGATCCTTCCAAGGAAGCGTCGTACGTTCGCGAATTGCGCTCCTATCACATTGCTGGGCTGCTAATCATTCCAGCAGCGGGTGCGGACATCGTCGGTCACCTCCGAGCCTACACGTCGGCTTCGGTCCCCGTGGTTTGCATTGATCGAGTCCCGGAGGGGTGGAAGGGTGACGCCGTTCTGGTGGCTAATGCAGAGGGTGCTTACCAGGCAACGCGCCATTTGATTCAGATGGGGCATAAGCGTTTAGCCGTGATCACTGGGCCGCTCAAGCTGACCAACGCGGCAGAACGCTTGAAAGGTTTTACGCGTGCGTTAAATGAGAGCGGCATAGAAATTGAGCCGGAGTTTGTACAAGAAGCCCGCTTCGATACCGCGAGTGGCTACCAGGCAGCTCTTCGGCTGCTTCGGATGCTCCCGCGCCCCACTGCTATTTTTGCGTGCAACGATCTCATAGCTTTTGGAGTACTGCAAGCTGTCCGTGAACTCAACCTGCGATGTCCGGAAGATTTGTCGATTGCCGGTTTTGATAGTCTCGAGTTCACCAAGTTCACGGATCCTTCTTTGACCTCTGTTTACCAGCCGGGATACCAACTGGGGGCCACGGCTGCCCGCCTTTTGTTGCAGAGGGTGGATGGGATGCGGGCTGCGCCAAAAAAACTTCTTCTGCCGACCGAATTGAAGACCCGCAACTCGGTCGGCCCCCCGCCCCCAGGAATGCCGGATAGCAGCGAGCGAAAAACGAAGATGCACGCCCGCAATGGCCGGGAGCGCAGCAAGCAGTCGGTATGAGAAATCCGAGTTAGCATCCTTTGCGGTCTCGGTTCAAGGTGTCGCGGTTCCGAGTATCGGTAGTATCGGTTCCGAGTATGTCGAGTATGTTCCAAGTGTTGACAACCTCAAACCGGTGGGAGTAAATTTCTGTTTTTTAAAAATTTGAATCGTTTCAAGCACTTGGCACAAGAGATGCGCTTCGTCACAAATTCTTTTTACGGCCATCTGCTCTCCTGAGTGAATTCGAGATGTCGCCATCTCCTCAGGCAACAGACAGGTGAAAAGAACCGGTTCGGACGGGGTCAGGGTGCTCCGCTGGAACTGATGGTGGAACCGATGAGCGCTAAGCTCCACAATCAAAAACACTGGCGGAGAGAGTGGGATTCGAAGCTGATTTCAAGCGTCAAATAAAGGACTTAGTGCGACACGGACAGCATTCTTAGTACATGTAAGTCCATGAAAAACCAGTCTGCTGATTTGAAGTGATTTGCGGAGGCATTACCAGCGTCTGGAGCCTCTATGCCGGAAAACACCAAGAGTCGGACGATATCGAGAAGCTCCTCTCTGAAAAGAAGCCCTTGGGTGACCCCAGGCGAGCCCTTGTCAACCATCTGCTGAAACGGCGCGAAGTCGCGATTAAGTCGTTCGATGAGAGGCTCGCGAATCTGGGCTACCGCGCGAACTCTGCGGCCAAACGAGGTCACCACAAGAAGCCGCCGGCGAAATTTGCATCCGCTCAGGTGCCGTTAGCGAATTCGCTAACCCTCGACTCTAATACTTCGTGCGAACATACATTCCGTAGCGTCCGTAACACGGGGACCCAGAACGATTCTTGTGGGCATTCAGAGTCACGTCCATCGTTCTCCTGTTAAACGTCTTTCCGCAGACGGTGCACCGATAGACGTAAGTTGGCCCTTGATGCCTGGTTCTCGTCGTGCGACCCATCCTGGGCATGCTTGGCATTCGCGGTATCGCGGTAGACATCGCGACATTAAGCGGCCCCGTCGATGTCAGTTCAACCGCGTGACGCGGCGAAAAGACTTGCGAAGTCACCTTTGCCCCCTGCATCCGGTCCACGCGATAAGAACGGTGTTCATCCGAATTGCTTCTGATCGCGTGCAGCACGAAATTCCCCTCAGCCGTCTGGTACAGAGAATACGGCTCTATGCGGCGCACGGTGCCGTCGTAAGCGAGATCGACGCAGAGATGGTTCGCTGCGGCAAAGCGAATGATTTCCAGTGTCGAACGTGAGCGGATGGGAACGCCCATTGGCAGCACGCGCGTGCGGACTGGGACTTCGCCGGCGCCGTGCTCGATGATCGCGCGTTGCGGGATTGCCGCGCCCGTTACCCAGGTGAAGATTTCCGGAAGTGCGTCCCAGAAGTCATGGAGCGGCGGAAGAACGGGAAGCTGGTGCGACAGCATATCCGACCACATTCGTTCAAGCGCATGGCGGTGAGGTTGCAGCGAAGCAACGGTCGGGACCGGGATTGCCTTGTGTGCACACTTCTGCTGCAGCACGTCGAGCAGCACCGACGCCGTTGGTCGGCTGTCGGTGTGGCGGTAGAGGTTCACCACGTCATAAAGATCGCGGGGCCGCGTCCGCTCTCCGAGCGCGCGTAGCTTTTCACCGAAGGCTTCCTCATAAGCGTAGCAATTGGCCCAGATCCCACCTTCGGGCTTGTCGGTATAAGGATGAAATACCTCGCGGCGCACGGGAGGAAGCACCAGCCTTTCGTCCGCCGTCAGATCAAGCTTGATCTTTGGCCAGCCGCCCGACGTCGGAGAAACCGGTCCGCGGTAGGCGATCTTGCCCTGGCAGTTTGGCTTGCCGCGTGAGCTGTCGTAAATATCGAATTCAAGCTGATCGGCAGGAATGTTCAATCCTGATTGTTCGGTTACCCAGGCGACAACTTCCTCGAACACAGGCCGCAGGAATTCTTCGGCGAGATGGCTCTCATCGCGCAGGGTGAAATCCAGATCCTCTGAAAATCTGTACGTCTCGAAGTAACACTTTTTCAGACACGTCCCGCCCTTGAAAACCCAGCTTTCTGCGAGCTCTTCATGCGCGTTGATTCCAGCGAGTATCCAGCCCAGGACATAGTCCTTCTCGACAACGTTGGGCAGCAGAGAAAACGACGAGGCGGCTTCAAGCATTTCGCGTTTGTCGATCATGAGGCCGCTGCCTTCAAGGCGTCAGGCACCCAGAGTCGCCAGGCGGTAACGAGTTTCTCGGACCGAAGCGCCGGATCGAGTTTGGCATAACCGTGCGTCAGTCGCGCGCGGCACTCATCCGCGAGTTTCTTGTCGTTGAGCCGCGTGTCCGCAAGAAATCCGAGGCGCTTGAAGACGGCGCCGTTTTCGAATTGCACTGCATGACGGATCAAAAGCTCGCGATCGGCGGTCCTGCTGCCTAGATATGTGCTCAGGCAATCGGCCACGTGATCGATGCCGCCGCCCACTTCGGGCGCTGCGATCATATCGACCAGCGTGCGCGCGGGGTCCGATATCGATACTTTGGCGGAGCCGCGCCACAAGGTCTTCAATCCGAACAAGCGTTCCGGCTTTATGTTATGCAGCAGGAAAACAGCCCCCTGCGCGGTCACGCGCTTCATGGTGACGCGGCGCGTGGTGAAGACGAAGGTTTCATTGAAGAGCTGCTCGGTGAGTTCCCAATGATGAGCGGCCGTCCAGCCGCCGATGTAGCATTGACCAAAAAGCGTCGGAACAAGAACCCAGGGATCTGCAACGACCTGTTCGCTGTCGGCCAAGTCCAGGGGCACCGAAACGTAGAGCCCACGTCCTATCCTTCGGAGCCAGCCCTGCTTTCTCCAGCGTGACAGAAGCTTGGCAGCTTCACGCCGCTCGATCCCGAGCGTCTTTGAGGCAATGTCGACAGAAACGACCTCCTTGGCGGCGCGAAGCACGGAAGCAAGTCGCGCACGAGAGGCCGGCAAAGGGGTTGTCTCGCGATCCACAGCTATATTATATAACCTTTATTTCGCATTTTATGTGAACTTTGTGAGTAATGATATAGCTAGACTAGGTGCAACAGCCAGAAACCCCAGTAATTCAAAGGCGTCGTAGGTTGAATTTCAATCACATCGCCGGTTCCGCCCGGTTCGCGTGAGAACAGCAACATCCTGTCAAAATCAAAAGCGAGTTTCAGGCCTCGAGATGCTCGGGCCGCGCATATACCGCGGCTATCCAGCTAATCTCGCAGCCGCCCTTCAAGTGAACGTCACGAAGCTTCATGCGCCAACTGAGCGCGGTCGTTCTGCCACCTTGATGTCGCCCTCGCGCTCCGCGATACGATCACGCCTCGTGAAAGACCACGACTCGCCCGGAAATGATCCCGAGGTATAGCGCTCCGGGTCTTCCGTGTATTCCTTTTCCAGAGTTGGACCACCTGACCGGGCGGCCTCCCGCCCACATGAGCAGGCTCACCCATTTCAGATCTCTCTCACCTCAGAAATGCCGCAAGTGCAATCCAATTGTTTCTGCCATTGCGTTGCGAGTTCCGCGTGCGCCCGTTTGTATTCGACCAAAGGACGAAGCGCGGTTCGTACCTTTGCGCCGAACACCTCCGCGAAAGTCGTGCCCTCCTGAGATAAAATCGCGCATCATGCTCACCGTATTTTGCACGTACGCGAAGCGCGCTACGTTCACCTTCGGCGCGGGACTGTTTCTGCTCCTGGCCGCCTTTCCCTCGATCGCCCAGGATCAACCCGTGCGACCGCCAATCACCGGCATCACGTACGTCCGCCTCTGGTTCACGGACCTGCCGAAGTCGCTTGCCTTTTACAGCAAGATTCTCGGCCTCACCCCGCGCGACGCCGGCTGCGCGGGCCTGATGCGTCCGTGTTTCATCATCAATGAGCACCAGCAAATAGCGCTTGCGAAAGCGGCTTCCGACCCTCCCGCAAACTTCCTCGCCGAAATCGGCTTCGCCACAACCGATGCTGCGGGCATGCGCCGGTATCTCATGGCTCACAATGTGGCAGTGAGCACGATCACCAGGGACATCAACGGCACTGGACACTTTTCCCTTTTGGATCCCGAAGGCCATCCCATTGCTTTCGTGCAGGCGCCCGCGCACCGCCAGTACTCAGCCCCCGCGGAACAAGTCAGCACGCGTCTCATTCATGCCGGCTTCGTGGTGAAGGACATGGCCGCCGAGAATCGCTTTTACCTCGATCTGCTCGGCTTCCGCCTGTATTGGCATGGCGGCTTCAAGGATGACGGCCTCGACTGGTACGAAATCCAGGTTCCCGATGGTGACAGCTGGATCGAATACATGCTCAACGTTCCCCCGAGCGCCGACCACAAGGAACTCGGCGTGCAGAATCACTTTTCGCTCGGCGTGAAAGATATTCACGCCGCTGCCGACCAGCTCCACAAGAACGGCTTGCAGAAATTTGATGGCCCCGAAATTGGCCGTGACGGCAAATGGGGTTTGGACGCCTACGATCCCGACGGCACCCGCGTCGAAGTCATGGAATTCACGCCCGCCAAGGAACCGTGCTGCCATCCGTATACGGCGCCGCATCCGAAACAATGACGTGCCGCCGCTCGCCAAGCCATGTTCTCTTTCTGGGAAATTTTTATTGGTTCGTCGCTGATGTTGCTTTAGCTCCGGGCCTGAAGACCATGCTGGCGCCGGTTCCGCGGGGCAATCCGCCTAATGTTGTGTAAATTGTTGTGTAGCCGCCTCTAATGCATTGAAAACATGGCGGAGAGAGTGGGATTCGAACCCACGTTACCCTTTCGAGTAAACACGCTTTCCAAGCGTGCGCCTTCAGCCACTCGGCCATCTCTCCGGCGAGGCGTCTTCTAGGGAAGCAACTTAACGGAACCCTCTCGAAAGGCAAACCAAATAACCCATGCTCTGGTTCGCCTGGTTCGATTCTATGGGTATGCAGCGGGCAACCGCAACTCGCCGCCAGCTTGGTACTCGGTACGGGGTACTCGCCTACTTGTCTTCTTTATCGTGCAATTGCTGTGCCAGGTAATTCTCGATCCCCATTTCACCGATGGCGTAGAGCTGGGCCTCCAGCCAGTCAATGTGCTCTTCCTCGTCGGTCAACAATTCTTCCAGCAGGTCGCGAGAGCCGTTGTCGCCGGCTTCCACGCATGTCTCAATACCCTTATTCAGGCGCTTGACCGCAGCGTATTCCACATTGAGATCATTCTGCAGCTGGGCTTTGACGTTCTGGCCGATGTTGATCTTGAAGTAGTCGCTCATGTTGGGAGTGCCCTCCAACAGCAGAATACGTTCCATCAGTTTCTCCGCATGCTGCATTTCTTCAATCGACTCGTCCCTCGTGTGCTTGGCCAGTTTTTCGTAGCCCCAGTTTTCGCACATCTCGGCATGAAGAAAATATTGGTTGATGGCGGTCAATTCGGCTTTCAGAACTTCGTTGAGGACTGCTATGACTTTCGCATCGCCTTTCACGTTCGCCTCGCATAAGCTCCAGTGATTGCTTGAAACAGGCCCTGCACGCATCAGCGGCTTTGCGAACCAGACTGCAGGCCAACTGGATGCGCGAGTTGTTCTGAAAGAATATAGTCCCTCAACGGCGTTGGGACAAAACGCGGAAGAAACCAGTGTTTAGGAGGCTTTGTCGGAGCCGGCGGCGGATGCGGCAGCTGCCACCGCTTGATTACCACCAGGGGCAGGTTCGGAGACGGCGGGCAGTTTAGCGCCCTCAAGCACGCGGTTGTGCAGACAGTACAGCGCGAGTTCCAGGCGGTCGGCAACACCCAGTTTGTCATACACTTTGCGCAGATAATTCTTGACCACCTGTTCTGTGGTGCCAACCTTCTGCGCGATTTCCTTGTTCTTCATGCCCTGCGTAACGCAGGACACAATCAAAGCTTCTTTGGGGGTCAGTTGGACCTTGGTGCGTCCGCTGGCGGGCCGCGTGGCCTGTGTACGATAGGCTTCCAGGACCCAGTTCACCGCCTGGCCCTCAAGAAAAGGCTCGCCACTGGCTACCTTGCGCAGGCAATGCACCAGCATCTCCGGCTCGACTTCGCGGGAAACGATGCCATGGGCGCCGCGCCGGAATAATTCCAGCGTCAGTTCCTCATCGGGCTGTTCCGTAACGACCACCATGCGGCAGGCAGGAGAGTGACGCAGAATCTCACCCACCGCGTCGGACGGATTAGCGGACAATGCCGCCTCGAAAATTAGAATGTCGCCGGAGAACTTCTTGACCGCAGTGAGGGTTTGACTGTAGCTCTCCGCCTGTCCGACAACGCGGATGTCATCTTCCAGAGCAAAAATCTTGCGCAGACCGGCGCGGAAAATGGCCTGGGTGTCGGCCACGATCACCCGAATAGGAGGCGCCTTACCGTCGCCCTCACCCGGCTTTTGGATGTTGTCTTCGACGCTCACCGGAATACTCGCCATCGTTACCTTGCCCGCGCTCAGCGCTCAATACGATATTCGTCGATGACCACACCGACCCCACGGCGGCCATCCTCATCGAAACTGCGCACCACTCGCCCCTTACAGTCCACGCGAACGTCGTTATCGGACCCCACAACGTCGGCGGGGAACGAAATGGTGAAATCTACCATCGAGCCTACGGGCATATCTGAATCCAACCGGAACAAGACGCCATTGGCGGATATGTTCTGGGTCTCCGTGGTCTGGCTACCGGACTCGGACTTGACAGCAACCGGCAGCTTGATCGGAAAGCGTGCCGCACTCTGCATATCGGGATAGCGGCTGCGCCGGCCTTTCACTTCTTTTGCCTGTTCCTTCCCTGATTCGCTTGGCACCGGTTGCGACCAACCTTCCTCGCCGGGTTCCAGCGGAATTCACCTTTCCGCGGAAAAACCTTTTCCGGCATTTCGTTGGCAGCTTACACCTCCAGCAAAAGCTGAGGAAAGTTACCGAAGTCATGACACGTGTTCTGGCTTGGCTCCTTGCAAGCCGTTGGGAGGGAGGGGCTTAGAAGGTCTTAAAGTAGCACAAAAGAGGCTGAAGGGATACAAGAAGCTGACACTTGATAGTGCTCACCGGTGCTGGCCCCTGACCACTGATCGCTGACCACTAGAACTTCGTGACTTCCGTAAAATTGAATTCCCGCACCTTCATGGCGGGCACCACCATGTCGAACGACTCCTCACCGCTGGCGCGCACCGGCTCGCCCATTTCCTCCACATTCGACAGCATATGCAGAAGACTCTCGTTGAAGCGGAAATTTCGCACCCCGTGGCGGACTTTGCCGTTCTCGACGTAAAAGGTACCGTCCCGGGTCATGCCGGTCAGAATCTTTTCATAGGGATCGACCTCGCGGATATACCACAGCCGGGTCACCAGCACCCCACGCTCGGTCGAGGCAACCATTTCGTCAATCGTTTTCGCTTGGTCGGGAGGACCAAACACAATATTCGTAGGCGCTTCACCTATTTCGTTGGGTAGTGGGAAGCCATGGCCAGTAGGTTCGATAGGGCCAACTCTATCCTTGTATTCGGACTTCCTCATCCTTTCGGCGGTAGCTCGGGCATAGACCAGGCGCTTGACGACGCCCTTTTCAACCAGCTGCACATGTTGCCTGCGCACTCCCTCGCCATCGAAAGGAACTCCCGACTGTAGAGGGTGGGCAGCGTCGTCTCGAATATTGACGTTCTCGCCGAAAATCCTGGCCCCGACGCGGTTATTGAGAAATGACCGCTGATCGAGGATGGCCATTCCTCCAAAGTCATAAAACATGAAGCCAACGATGTCGAGCACCGCGGCCGGTTCGAGAATGACTGTGTATTTGCCTGCCGGAATTTCCCGCGGACTTGCTGATTCACGGGCCTTCTTGGCTGCTGTTTCAGCCAGAGCCAATGGGTCCAGGTCTGCAACATTCGGGGAGTTCGCCTTCTGCCAGCCGGAGGAGTCCGAACCCAGCATGGTGACCGAGATGTCAGACGAAGTCTGGGTGTGCCAGTCAGAGAGGCCGTGGGAGTTGGAAATGCCTTCGATGGTTTCTGAAGTAGCGAAGATTCCCGCGGCCGTAAGCTTGTGTGTTTTGGCTATTGCGACCATCTTCTCTACGCCAAGGGCCCGCTGGTCAGGAGTAATGGCTGCCGTCTGGTCGAAGTGTCGCTTCGGGATTGACTGTTTGGTACGGGTGCCCTCGCCCGCGTTCGGCATTGGCACCAGGTCCGGGTCGGGCTGCTGAACTTTGGCCAGACTCTCGGAAGCCTGCACTACCCGCTTCAGGCTCTCTTCATCGAGCTTGTTGGTGCTGGCCCGAGCGGTGCGCCGGTTAAATACGGTACGCACCGAGACCCCGTAATGCTCTTCGGCAACATTCTGATGGATGGTGTTGTTGGCGAAGCGAGTGAGAGCTGAATGTCCGCCATAGAACAGCGCTTCGACTTCATCGGCGGACGAGTGCTTCTTAATTTTGTCGAAGATCTCGCCAGCTTTGTCTTTCGTCAGCATTCGGCTTATTGGCTCTCAGCTCTTAAGCCTTCAGCTCCGGCGTTAGTTTCCCTTGTATGCAGAACCCACTTTGATGTTCCGGAATCTCGTCGGCGCCGCACCGTGGCCCGTCCCCATGACTTGTTGGGGCTGTCCCTTTCCGCAATTGGGTGTGCCCCAGAGTGTCCATTCGTCGCGTGAGCAAATTGCATCCATGGAATTCCAGAAGTCGGTCGTGATTCCCGAATACGAGCAGTTCTTCAGCATCCGCGTACGCCTGCCCTTCTTGATCTCCCAGCCAATCTCGGTGCCAAACTGGAAGTTGTAGCGCTTGTCGTCAATGGACCAGGAGCGGTTGGTCTGCATGAAGATGGCGTGATCCGTATCGGCGATCAGTTGTTCGCAGCTCAGCGGATTCTTGCCCGGCAAAATGCTAACGTTCGTCATGCGAATGATCGGCAGCCGGTTCCACCCCTCCGCGCGCAAGGTTCCCCCGGACCGATTTGCGCCGATTGTGTGCGCCGTCTCACGTGATGAGAGATAGCCGGTAAACAATCCATTGGTGATGATAGGTGTGCACTGCGCAGGGACCCCTTCGTCGTCGAAGGCGAACGTGCCCAGCCCCGGTCCGTGTTCCGGGCGGGCGTCGGCTACTACTGTTACCAGTTCACTTCCGTAGCGCAGCTTGCGCAACTTGTCCAGCGTGAGAAATGATGTGCCAGCGAAGTTAGCTTCCATACCCAGTACGCGGTCGAGTTCGATTGGGTGTCCAATCGACTCATGAATCTGCAGGCCAAGTTGCGAACTATCGAGAATGATGGTGAAAACGCCTTCCGGACACTGCTCCGCCTTGTGCAGGGCCACCGCTTCTTCGCCGATGCGCCGGGCGTTTTCGACAAGTTGGAGCTCATGGATCAGCTCGTACCCTTTGTTCTGCCATTGTCCGCCGTAAGAAGTGGGGTAGGAGCGCTTCTGGATATCGTTTCCTGCGAACGCGTAGGCCGCGTAACCCGTGCCGGTCGAGTACTTGGTCTGGTGGATATTCGCGCTCTCCGATGAGAAGAACCACTGCTCCTCGCGTCGGAAATTCAGGTTGGTTTCGGCCAGTGTGACTCCCGGAACCGAGGTTAATTCCTTGTCGATTCTAAAGAGCAGATCCAGGTTCTGCTCGACCGAAGTAGTAAAGGGATCAATTTCGTGAGGAGTCGTCCATTCCGCACTGGCCGGCTTCTCTGGCGCCAGCCGGACGTCCTGCTGTTTGACCTGGGCCGACGCCTTGGCAATGGCTACCGCGCGGGCAGCGGTGTCCTCGACCGCCTGGCGGCTGAGATCGTCGGAAGCCGCAAATCCCCATGCTCCGTTGGCGATCACGCGCACTCCGATGCCGAGTGACTCGGAGTCGGAAGCATTACCCACTTTGCCGTTCTTGGTGGCCAGAGCGCGGCTGCGATCGTCCACCACGCGGGCATCGGCGTAAGTAGCCCCTCGCAGGTTCGCTACATCCAGAGCCCAGTCAGCAATCTGCTTCATGGCACAAACCTAAAATTTACCACACGCGGTGTGCGCGTGTTTGTCATCCTGGGCGCAGCGAAGGATCTATGCATTGTTGCGTGTACCAATACCCCAGGAGACCTTCCTTCGTTAGGGCTGGTTAAAGACAGATTTCCGCACTCCATAGCTCACCTTCTCCTGTGCCCCGTGTCACTGACCAGCTACCCAATCGCAGGCTTCAATAAACGGTTGGGCAATTCGCGCCGGCGGAGAACTCCGTCTGCCAAGGAGACCATCATGAGCACGCTGGTACTCGATAAGAAAGCTGATCTCGCCGGGCCGGGCATTGGCGATTATAGGGAGTTGGAGAAAATTCTCCCAAAAGATTACCGCTCTCTGCTGCCCCCCAGAGAGACACAACAGGCCATATTCCAGGTGAAGCGCTACATCGAAGACAACCTCTGCAAGGAACTCAACCTGATGATGGTCGAAGTACCCTTGATCGTCAATGTCGAGAGTGGCGTTAACGACATGCTCGACCGGGATGGCTCGCGCACTCCGATCCAGTTCCACATCTCGAACGATCGCGACAAGCATCCGATAGATGCGCAGGTCGTACAGGCCGCTACCAAGTGGAAGAGAGTTGCGCTGCGGCAGTTTAACTGCCAACTCGGCGAGGGCATTTGCACGGACATGCGCGCGGTACGTAAGGACTACTTCCTCGATCACGATCATAGCGCCTACGTTGATCAATGGGATTGGGAGCGTGTCATTACCCTCGAACAGCGCAATCTGGAATTCCTGAAGGGAATCATTCGCAAGATATGGAGGGTGCTGGCGGGTGCCGAGAACTTTGCCCAGTCGATGTTCCCGCAGTTGAAGGATGTCCGTTATCCCGATCTGCCCGAGGAATTGGAGTTTTTCCATGCCGAGGACATTCTCGACATGTATCCCGACCTGCCGCGCAAGCAGCGCGAGACGGCGATCCTGCAGGAGCATCCGGCCATCTTCATCCTTGGGATTGGCTGGCCATTGAAGGATGGCTATCCACACGAGATGCGCGCCGCCGACTACGACGATTGGGTCACCGACACCCGCGAGCAGACCGGCAAAGATACCCATGGACTCAACGGCGACATCTTGGTTTGGAACTATGTAACCAAGCGCCGCCATGAGTTGACTTCGATGGGCATTCGCGTAACCAAGGAGACCTTAAGAAGACAACTTGAGATGGCCAAGCAACTCGACTTTCTCAAACTGCCCTACCACCAGGCAATTATGAACGACCAGATTCCGCTCTCCATCGGCGGCGGGATCGGACAATCGCGCACATTGATGCTGCTTCTTCGCAAAGCACATCTGGGCGAGGTTAGCGTGACCGTGTGGCCGAAGATCCTGAAGGAGATGTGCGCAAAGAAACGGATCTTCGTACTGGAGTAGTCACGATTAGCGTTCAGGAGTTGCCGGGGAGCGGCTTCTGCTGCTCCTGAACTATGCCGTTTTGCGCGTGTTCCTCTTCGGCGGGTTGAGCTAATGTGGGAATAGCCACTGTTCTTACGTTCCTTCCGACCACCCTGCCAGATACTCTTCCTGCTCGGGTGTGAGGCGATCAATCTTGATTCCCATGGACTCCAGCTTTAGACGCGCCACGCGCTTGTCGAGTTCTTCGGGAACCTTGTACACCGTTTTCTCGAGCTGCGAAGCGTTCTTCACCATGAACTCGACGGAGAGCGCCTGGTCGGCAAAGCTCATGTCCATCACCGAGGGCGGATGCCCTTCTGCCGAAACCAAATTAATCAGGCGGCCTTCGCCCAGCAGGTTAATTTTGCGGCCATCCTTCAATGAGTACTCCTCGACGAAGTTCCGTGTGGTGCGCTTCGAGGAAGACATTTTTCCCAGCGAAGGAATATCGATTTCAACGTTGAAGTGACCGGAGTTGGCGATGATGGCCCCGTTCTTCATGACTTCGAAGTGTTCTTTCGTAAGCACGTTCTTGTTCCCCGTCACCGTGCAAAAAACGTCGCCAATTCGGGCGGCTTCAAGCATCGACATTACGCGGAAGCCGTCCATCACCGCTTCCAGCGCCTTGGTTGGATCGATTTCGGTGACGATCACTTCGGCCCCAGCGCCGCGAGCCCGGCTGGCAAGGCCGCGACCGCACCAGCCATAGCCGGCGATCACGAACTTCGACCCCGCCAGCAGGAAGTTGGTAGCGCGAATGATACCGTCAATCGTGGACTGGCCCGTACCGTAGCGGTTATCGAACATGTGCTTGGTATCGGCATCGTTCACGGCAATGATCGGGTAGCGCAACACCCCTTCCTTGGCCATAGCACGCAATCGGATGACACCGGTCGTGGTCTCTTCTGTCCCGCCGATTACGTAATCCAGGGCGTCCTGGCGCTTGCTGTGCAGCACGCCCACCAAGTCGGCGCCGTCGTCCATCGTGATTTGCGGCCTGTGATCGATGGCCGCCACAATGTGCTGATAGTAGGTCTCGTTGTCTTCGCCTTTGATGGCAAACACCGGGATCGAATAATCGCGCACGAGGCTGGCCGCGACATCGTCCTGGGTGGACAGCGGGTTGGACGCACATAGCGCCACATCCGCGCCGCCGTCGCGCAGGCAGATCGCCAAGTTGGCGGTCTCCGCAGTTACGTGCAGGCAGGCAGAGATGCGCACGTCCTTCAGTGGCTGATTCTTGATAAATTCTTTGCGGATAATCTGGAGTACATTCATCGACTGGTTGGCCCAGTCGATTCGCTTCTTCCCCATATCGGCCAGATCGAGATTCTTAATATCGCAGTTGACTTGTAGGGGTATCGTCGGCATACGTCTCCTGTGGCGCGTTGCTGTTTTGACTGGTTCTATGTTCTCCACGAATGATCAAGAATACAACGAGCTGGGGGTGTCTCGCGGTCTTTTGATGACTGGTTGGGGCGACCGTTACCGCCCCGCTTACAACGCTGGCTATTTCCGGCTTGCCTGCGCCACCGGCTCTTGCCTGAGGCCCGCGTCACTGGCCAGTTTGGCCGCCTTGTCTGTTGTTTCCCAGGTGAAATCCGGATCATTGCGGCCGAAATGACCGTAAGCTGCGGTCTTGCAGTAAATGGGCCGGCGCAGGTTGAGGGACTCGATGATGCCCTTGGGCGTCAGCTTGAAATGAGCTCGTATCAGGTCCGGTATGATCTCCGGATCCACTTTCGCGGTTCCGAAGGTATCCACCATGATGCTTACCGGCTCTGCGACACCGATGGCATAGGCCAACTGCACTTCACAGCGATCGGCTAACCCGGCAGCAACGAGGTTTTTCGCGATGTGGCGGGCCAGGTAAGCGGCGGAACGGTCGACCTTGGTCGGATCTTTTCCGCTGAAGCAGCCCCCGCCATGGCGTCCCATGCCGCCGTAGGTATCGACGATAATTTTGCGGCCTGTGAGGCCGGTGTCTCCCATCGGCCCGCCGATCACGAATCGGCCCGTCGGATTGATGTGGTACTTGGTATCGGCATCGAGCAGGTTGGCAGGAATCGTGGCCTGGATCACATGCTTCAGGACGTCGCCCCGCAATTCATCGTTGGTCACCGTTTCGGCATGTTGCGTCGAGATGACAACGGCATCCACGCGCACTGGCTTGCGGTTGGCGTCGTACTCAACGGTCACCTGGGACTTACCGTCGGGTCTGAGATAGGGCAAGCGTCCGTGCTTACGAACCTCAGCCAATCGCATGGTCAGCTTGTGGGCCAGCGAGATCGGGGCCGGCATCAACTCCTGGGTCTCGTTACAGGCGTACCCGAACATCATGCCCTGGTCGCCGGCGCCCCCTGTGTCCACGCCGAGCGCAATATCACCCGATTGTTTGTTAATGCTGGAAATTACGGCGCAGGTGTTGGAATCAAATCCATAAAGCGCGCTGTCGTAGCCGATAGAGGAAATGATTCCCCGCACCAGGGTCTGGAAATCAACGTAGGCCTTGGTGGTGATTTCGCCGGCGATCACGACCAGACCGGTGGCGGTCAGGGTCTCACAGGCCACGCGACTCATGGGGTCATCGGTCAAGCAGGCGTCGAGGATGCCATCAGAAATCTGATCGGCGATTTTATCGGGGTGGCCTTCGGTGACAGATTCAGAGGTAAAAAGATAACGGTTCTTCGATGACAAGCTGCGGTCTCCTTGCCTGACTTGGACGTCGCTTCTGAAAAAGGCCGCTTCGGACTCAAACGGCCATCACGGCGTAGCTAAAACGGTATCAGAGAAGGGCGGCTGGCGCAATGGTTTTTGACATTGGTTCTGACGCTAAGTTGCAGCTAATAGAGGGTTTAGCGCTGCGGACGGCGTGTAAGAGGAGGTGAACGGCAGAAAATCGGGGGCGAACCCAGATTCAGCCAGCGCGATTCATTTGCGCGTCAAATTGGTATGGCTCGCTACGCATTCCCAGTGGTCCTTGCTGTAGATCCAGGTGTCAGTAAATCGGCCCCGGTGCTCAAAGGCTTTGCCCTTGGAAGTGCCTTTGGTGTGATAGGTCCCGAAGACCACGGCCGCATTCTGATAAAGGTGCACCTTGACGTCCTCATTCGCGACCAGGGTCGCGCGGTACGACACATCCTTGATGTCATCGAGGAACCGGCGCTTGTCCATCACCGTGCCGTCGTAGTCCGTGTAAATGAAGCTATCGCTTACCAGAGTTTCCAGGGCCTGCGCATCGTGATGCAATTGCGCTTGATTCCAAGCGTTCTCCAGAGCCACCAACTTGCTCTCGTCGGCTGCGGTGGAGGCTTTTTGGCGTTGCGCGCTGGCCAGTGTGACGAACAACGGCAAAACGAGCAGGAGAGAAAACTTGATGCTTGGTCGCTTCATGGCTGAGTTGGCGTTTCTGCAGATTGCCCCTCAAGACCATTGACTCCAAATGTGAGGGTCTTGGGCTTTCCATCATCTCCAATAGGCGGCAGTTTCTTGCCATTAAAAAATATTGCCAAGCCACCGGGCTTACCGGCTCTCAAAACTACCTGCCGAGTCGCCTGAATAGATTTTTCGCTGGGGGCGACCAAGTTATCTGTGTAGGAGGGCTGGCCGTCCACGCTAATGGAAACCCAAGAATTCTCATGCGCAATGACCAAGACCACAAAGGAACCCGGAGCAGGTGCCGACGGATTGTAGGATGTGGTCAAGGGTGCAGGAGAAGACCCAGAGGCCGAAGCGGGCGCGACTGCTTGTTCCGAGTTATTGGTCTGAGCATTGCCGCCTGGCTCGGCGCTGGCATTTTGGGGCGACGTCTGCTGACTGGAAGCAGCTGGTGCTGACGCGCCCGCGGATCCGTCGATCGGCAGAGCAGAAGCTGAAGTGCGATGCACAGTTGCATTACGAACCTGCTCACGAGAATAAAAGCCCCAGACGCCCAGACCGAGTGCCGCGAGCAACAACAGCACGGCCAGCGCTCCCCATGGCAGGCTGGCTGACTGGTTGACTCTCGCCTCTCGTTCCTTGCGTTCGGCGATGGCCCGCAGTTCCGTATCCTCAGGCCGAGGCTCAGGGTCACCGCCAAAAGCGGTCGCGTAATCGGCAAGGGTCTTTTCTTCATCCAGGCCGAGATACCGGGCATAAGCACGCACAAAGCCCTTGTTAAAGACCCCGCCGGGAAGCTCGTTGAACTTTTCTTCTTCCAACGCGTGCAGCATGCGAGGGCTGATCTTGGTGGATTTTGAAACCTCTTCCAATGTGATCTTACGGTTCTCGCGAGTCTTCTTCAGGCGTTCGCCGAAATTGCCCACATGAGTCTCCTCGTCCCGCATGCCCTGGAGGGTATGGCAACTATGATAAGTGAGGAAGCCGCCTCGAATGTAAAAATTACGACCTTTGGTAACCTGGGCAGACCAGCCTAAAGGCCTTGGCCGGATGTGGCATCAGGGGTTCGTCACTTACTAAGGTTTGTTGCCCAGCCCCGGAATTGACGCCTATAATCGGGCCATTCTTCCTATAATTCGAGGGTCCCCCGGGCATGACTGAGGCCACTGACGCCGACCGCAAACGGCAAAGCCAAGAGCTCAACATCTTCCACGATGTGGCCAAGGCCCTCACTTCTTCACTCGACCTCGATTCCATCCTGCAAACCATCATGGAAAAGATGGCGGAGTACTTCCGCCCCGACACCTGGTCGCTTCTGATGGTGGACGAAGACAAACAAGAGCTTTACTTTGCGATTGCGGTCGGCGACGCGGCCGAGGCCCTGAAGAATGTGCGGCTGAAGGTGGGAGAAGGCATTGCCGGGTGGGTTGCCAAACATGGCGAGCGGCTGATCGTGCCTGACGTTTACACCGACCCACGTTTTGCCAAGCGCATCGACGAAATGACCAAGTGGGAGACTCGCACAATCATCTGTGTGCCTTTGCGCTCCAAGCACCGCGTGCTCGGTGTCATTCAACTCGTGAACGTTAATATGGCCGGATTCAAGGACGACGAGGCCTTCTTTTTGCAGGCGCTGTGCGACTATGCCGCGATCGCGATTGAGAACGCACGCGCGGTAGAAAAAATTCAGGAGTTGACGATTACCGATGATGTGACGGGCTTATACAACGCCCGACATCTATATAAGACCCTGGAGCAGGAGGTCTACCGCTCGGCGCGCTTCAGTTACGAGTTCACCGTGCTCTTCATCGACCTCGACCACTTCAAGCTGGTCAACGACACCCACGGCCACCTCGTGGGCAGCAAACTGCTTTCCGAAATCGGCTACCTCATCAAAGCCCAACTCCGGTTGATTGATTTCGCTTTTCGTTATGGCGGAGACGAGTTCGTCATCATGTTGCCGCAAACTGGAAAAGACGCCGCCCTCACCGTAGCCAAACGCCTTCGCGATAACCTGCGCACTACGCCTTTTTGCAGTCAGGAAGCGCTCAACCTCATCATCAAAGCCAGCATTGGCTTGGCTACCTACCCCCACGATGCCAAAACCCCCCACGACATCATTCGCCAGGCCGACGAAATGATGTACCTGGTCAAGAACACCACTCGCGACAACATTGGGGTGGCCCAACGCGGAGTCATAAAGAGCTGAGCAACTTACGGCAGAGTCACTATCCGTGACAAAGGAGGGTCTACGTGATCTCCCGCAAGAAAATCGGGAACCCTCCCGATAGATTTAGCAGGAATCCACACCTACAAACTTAATATGGACTCTGCTACAGTCCTTCAAGTCGGTGTTGCCATAGCGATGTTGTGTCTTTTGGTCGCAGCACTGTGGCCGAAACTGTCCTGCGAATTGTCCGATAGCGAACAAGAGAGCCTCTCCAATAGCGCAGGCAGGTCAAGCCCTTCGAACGAAAGTATTGGATCGGACTTAGCGGGACGCTACGGGGAGCGAGCTCGTCAGCTGCTCCGGCGTGCTTCGCGATCAGAAAAATCCGGGCGGAACGCGGACCAGAACCCGGATGACAGCGCCGCATAAGGAAATTGCCCGCAAGTCAATCCCACTACTTAGGCTTTTGCAGTTCGACGGGTTTGTCATTCGATGGCTGGTTTGCCGACGGGCTAGGCTTCCAGGCGTCCCGATTGGCTGGAGCGGAGGGATCCACTCCGAAGTCCCAGACGTAAAGGTTCATACCCTCTTTGCCGAGTATTTCGACTACGGCGTACTCCCCAGGACTGAGCGCCGACGTAGGCGTGATCTTCACCCAGTTGCTGCCCGGCATCACCTCGGACTGAGTCGGAACCAGATCTTGCTGCTGGCTAACCTTGCCGTAAACCGCAATCTTGATAGCGCCCACGATGCGTTTATCTTCTTTGGTCTGCATGCGCACAATTTTGAAGCGTTGCGGATCCAATGCTCCTTCAGCGGGCCCGCCTTGCTGGGGCGGTTTGGATGAAGCGTCGCTATCGCTGGCAATGTTCACGAACAAAATGGGTCGGGTCACGTGAGATTGGATTCTGGCGTGCGTCCCAGGGAGTTCCACTGTCTGCTTGGCGCTGGCAATAGGATTGATGGTAGCCCGCAGGATGTTTCCCTTCATGTTCTTGTTTACTTTCCCACCGCTCTGCTGAATCTCGTCGAGCTGAGCTTGGCCCTGGAAATTGTCCAGCAGCAACACACCACCTTCGTCCGGCAGCTGCAAGCCCGGGGCGACATGGGGCGATCTGGCTTCGTCGGCTTTGCGCTCCGCCTCCAATTCCTTGTCCAATTCCGATGCCTCAGGCGAGGCGCCCCCGGCTGCGCGGTCCTTCTCATACTTCTCGGTAGCTGTCCAATCCACCAGGGACTTGGGCACCTCCTCCCAGTTTCCTCGTTCCGCGCTGTAGTAGCGGACTCGCTCGCCCTTAATCTCATACTTGGCGACGAGTTGATAGGAACCGTCCTTGAGGATGAGTCGCTTGGCCAACTGCTGGGCGTGAGTCGGTAGTGCCAACAGGAGAAGTGCCGCCAAGACTCCGCCAAACCAAGCCGCCATCCGGAAGTGAGAAGCACCACGCATATACTCACTATTTTAGATGCACTCGATCTCTATCCCGTGGAAATCCATGATAATCCGTGGCTACGCTGTTTCGGGTTCGGCAAAATTGCCCTCCGCGTCAAGCCATTTAAGAATGTAATCTTGGGGTCGATCGTCGAGACATTGGAAATGTAACCGCGGACCCGCCGTTGTCGCGGTTGTGGGAAAGTGCGGATCGCGCGCTCTTTGCGCGATTTGCAAGCTATTCCACAGCCGTTTCGCCGGCTGCGTTGTGTTTTCTCCGATCCCACGCGAACTTTCTTCACCAGCTTCACCGCGGGCAGATCCAGGTTCTGCCACAAGCGCAGCTTGAGTCGGTACAGGTCGGCGATGGCCTCCACCGCCGCTGGCGAATCGTAGCCTTCCCATCCCAGCGCGAAACGCCCTCTGGAAACCAGAATCACTTTCAGGCATAATTGATCGTGCACTCCAGCCTGCACGAATTTAGATCACAAAAATTCATGAGGAAGCGATGTCGCCAAAGTACATCTTTGTGACCGGGGGCGTAGTGTCTTCACTGGGCAAGGGGCTGGCCGCCGCGTCGATCGGCTGCTTGCTGGAAAGTCGCGGACTGAAAGTCAACTTGATGAAGTTCGATCCCTACCTCAACGTGGATCCGGGCACCATGTCGCCTTTCCAACACGGCGAGGTTTTCGTAACCGACGACGGCGCCGAGACCGACCTCGATCTTGGCCATTACGAGCGCTTCACGCACGCCAAGCTCAGTCGCGATAATAATTGGACTACCGGCCGAATTTACGAGCAGATTATCGCCAAGGAGCGGCGCGGCGATTACCTGGGCAAGACGGTTCAGGTGATTCCTCACGTCACCAATGAAATCAAGGCGGCCATGAAAAAAGTCGCGCAGGACGTGGATGTGGCCATCGTGGAGATCGGCGGCACCGTTGGTGATATCGAGTCGCTGCCCTTCTTGGAGGCGATCCGCCAGATGCGCCAGGAACTGGGCCGCGAGAACACTCTTTTCGTGCACGTCACCCTGGTGCCATTTATTGCCGCGGCGCAGGAACTTAAGACCAAACCCACTCAGCACTCGGTGAAGGAACTGCTTAGCATCGGAATTCAGCCCGACATGCTGCTCTGCCGCACCGATCGTTTTCTGGCCAAGGAAATGAAATCCAAGATCGCCCTCTTCTGCAACGTTGAAGAAAGGGCAGTAATTACGGCCAAAGATGTAGCTTCCATCTATGAAGTGCCGCTCGTTTTGTCCCACGAAGGAGTAGACACGCTGGTTCTCAAGTATCTCCACCTTCAGGCCAGTGAGCATGATTTGAAGCAGTGGGAAGAGATCGTTCACCGCATCTACAACCCTAAGGACGAAGTGAATATCGGGATTGTTGGAAAGTACGTGGAATACGAGGATTCCTACAAATCTCTCAAAGAAGCGCTGGTGCACGGCGCGCTCGCCCACAACCTGAAATTGCAGGTCAATTGGGTCGAGGCGGAAGGACTGGAACAGGACGAGGCCAGTCGTGATGCGCAACTTGCAGATTACGATGGCATCTTGGTGCCGGGAGGATTTGGCAAGCGCGGCATTGAAGGCATGTTGCAGGCGATCCGCTATGCCCGGGAAAAGAAAGTCCCTTATTTCGGCATTTGCCTGGGGATGCAAACCGCTTGCATCGAATTTGCTCGCAACATGTGCGGCCTGGCGGATGCGAATTCCAGCGAATTCGACCCGGCGACGCCGCATCGCGTCATCTACAAGCTCCGCGAATTGCGGGGCGTGGAAGAACTCGGCGGCACGATGCGGCTGGGCGCTTGGACTTGCAAAATCGAGCCCGACACCTTGGCACACAAAGTCTACGGAAAGCTTGAGATCAGCGAGCGGCACCGGCATCGTTATGAGTTCAACCGCGAATACGAAGGGACTTTGACCGCTGCCGGAGTGCGGATTTCAGGATCAACTCCCGACGGAACGTATGTTGAAATGGTCGAGCTTCCCGACCATCCGTATTTCATAGGCTGCCAATTCCATCCTGAGTTCAAGTCCAAGCCGCTGGAACCGCATCCGCTGTTCAGTTCATTCGTAGGCGCCGCTTATGAGCACGGTCAGCGTCGCAAGGCTGCAAAGCACGCGGAAGAAGTAGAAATGTTCCTGCGGCCAGAAAAGGTAGCCAGGCATTGAAGAATTCACGGCCGAGTACGCGGAGTATGCAAAGAGAACAATTTGTCCTCCTGAGCGGGGCATCCGATTCGCTACGCGAAGCGGACGCGGAGTCGAAGGATCCCATACTCGTCCGCGGTGCGTTAGAAACGTCAGGGCATTTTCACCATCGTGTCGTATGAAAATGCCTCGCAACAGCATGGGTTGAGCAGCAGCGTAGGGATCCTTCGACTCGGGCCAACCCCCTCGCTCAGAATGACAAAGCAATCGCATGGGTGAAGGCTTTCAAGTCGGCAACGCAATCATCGGCGGGGGCAATCTTTTCCTTATCGCCGGGCCCTGCGTGATCGAAAGCGAAGACCACGCCATCCGAATGGCAGAGATCATCAAGGGCGTGACGCGCTCTCTCGGCTTTCCCTTCATCTTCAAAGCCTCGTACGACAAAGCAAACCGCACGTCCATCAAGAGCTATCGCGGGCCGGGATTAGCCCAAGGATTGCGCATCCTGCAGAAGGTTCGCCAGCAGGTTCAAGTGCCAATCCTGACCGATGTGCACGAGACCATCGACGTCCCCAAGGTTGCGGAGGTCGCCGATGTCCTGCAGATTCCCGCATTCTTGTGCCGCCAAACCGACCTGGTGGTCGCGGTCTCCAAGAGCGGGCGCGTGGTCAACATCAAGAAAGGCCAGTTCGTTTCCCCCTGGGACATGAAGCACGCCATCGACAAGTGCCGCGATGCGGGGAATTCTCGAGTCTTTGTCACCGAGCGTGGCTCGAGCTTCGGCTACAACAACCTGGTAGTTGATATGCGCTCACTGGCCATCATGCGGAAGTTCGCTCCCGTGGTTTTCGATGCGACCCACTCTGTCCAGTTGCCCTCGGCATCGCAGGGGGACGACGACCAGCCGGCAGCCAGTGGCGGGCAGCCCGAATTCATTCCTGTGCTGGCACGAGCTGCAGTTGCGGCCGGCGTCGACGGCGTTTTCATGGAAGTCCACGACAATCCTAAAGAAGCCAAGTCGGATGGACCCAACGCGCTGGAGTCCACCAAGCTGCGCGGAGTACTTAAAGAATTGTTGGCGGTGCAAAGGGGATTGGCAGAGGCCGCTCGCGCCATCTAATTTCAACTCACTTTGTTCTCAGCAATGAGACTAGCCCGACGCTGAAGTGACCTCCTTTCGACAGACTTTACCAGCCGAACCCTTCAAGAAAGCTGAATCCGCTACCATCCCTGACTCATCGGATGTGAATTAAAGTGACTGCGTTCGCCATCCTCGCTGGCTTCGTAATTATTCTCGCTGTCCTGCTGGACGCTTTCGAGACCGTGGTCCTGCCCCGGCGTGTGCAGCGCTCCTTTCGGCTGACCTCGTGGTTCTATCGTCATACCTGGGTGCCCTGGGTGAGGCTGTCGCAGGTAATCGGAAACGCCAGCCGGCGGGAAGCGTTTCTGAGTTATTTCGGACCTCTTTCCCTGATCCTGCTGCTTGCGGTCTGGGCGACCGGACTTATTTTTGGATTTGCCCTGGTGCAATACGGACTTGGTGGTCATCTGTACCTGGGTAACCAACCGATCACGTTTGGCGCTCTCCTCTACCACAGCGGAGAGACTTTTTTCACGCTGGGTTATGGTGACATCGTTCCAATTTCGTGGCCGGCGCGGCTACTGGCGGTGTGCGAGGCGGGAATGGGGTTTGCCTTTTTGGGCGTTGTGATCGGCTATCTCCCAACCGTGTATTCTTCGTTTTCCGACCGAGAGCTGGAAATTTCTCTGCTGGATTCGCGGGCCGGTTCGCCGCCTAGCTCGTCCGAACTGCTCAATCGCCTGGGCTGCTGCCCTGACCAGTCGGTGCTCGATCGGATCTTTCGTGACTGGGAACGCTGGGCCGCCGAAGTTCTGGAGAGCCATCTCTCCTATCCTGTCCTGAGCTTCTTCCGATCCCAGCACAGTAATCAGTCGTGGCTTGGTGCCCTCACGCTGATGCTCGACGTGACCTCGCTGGTGATCGCTGGAATCGAAAGTATTCATCCGGAGCAGGCCCGCCTCACCTTCGCCATGGCGAGACATGCGGCTGTGGATCTGGCGCAGGTTGTGAATGCTCGCTACGATCCGAACGGACATACCCGTCTCAGCCCCGAAGACCTCGAACAATTGCGGAACGCGCTGGCAGCCAATGGCCTGAAGCTGCGCCGCGATGAAGCTGCGAACCAGAAACTAACCAAGCTGCGCTCGTTGTATGAACCCTACGTGGAAGGAATCGCGCGCAACCTCATCATCACTCTCCCACCATGGATCCGCACGGAGAGAAGAAAAGACAATTGGCAGGGCGGCCCGTGGGACAAGGTGATCCAGAGAAAGGATCTCGAAGACGCCGTGCGAGTCGTAGACGAGCATTTCTAGTGAGTCCCGGAGGTATCCCAAGTCCGACGATTTTTAATTGAAATGGTAGAGAGGGGGTTTGCTCCGTCTCAAATGCGGCGAGCTAGGCCTCTACTACGATGATATCTACTGCTTCTGGTCAGGAAGGTTGCTGGTAGAGGCCGATCAGGTTCCCGGCGGGGTCGCGGAACCTGGCCGTGATCTCCGGCGCGTCGACCCCGACCGGTTGCACGATCTCGCCTCCGTCAGCGCCGATGGTGTCAAGGGCCTTGGCCACGCTATCCACCATGACGTAAAACAAAAGGCCGGGATTCGCCGCGGGGGGGCGGCCGAGCACTCAGGCGCCGCTTGCTTCCCCAGTGGCGTCGTCAAATGCAGCAGCGCCATCCCCGCATTTCCCCACATTCCAGCCGAATACCTCTCCAGGGGCTTGCGATTCTAGCGGGGAATTACGCTCACGACAAACCCAGGTTCGCAAACAGCCAGCGACTTCTGCGTCTGGCCCCGCGAAACCACCGGCCCTCAACACCGCTGGTCTGCTAACATTCTTGCTCTCCATGAAGCAGATTGGCGAAAATGTGGTCCGTATTGAGGCGGAGGCGCTGCGGCGGCTCGCCGATCGCATTGCCGGGCCCATGGCCGACGCCTTCAACTGCGCGGTCGAACTGCTTCATTCCTGCCGTGGTCGCGTCGTGGTTACCGGCATGGGCAAAAGCGGAATTGTTGCCCACAAGATTGCCGCCACTTTGAGTTCGACCGGAACTCCTGCGCTCTTCCTGCATCCTGCGGAAGCGGTGCACGGCGATTTGGGCATGGTGGTCACAGGAGACGTAGTCATTGCGCTCTCCTCCAGTGGCGAAACAGAAGAAATTCTGACCCTGCTGGCCACTATCAAGCGGCTGCAGGTTCCGCTTATTAGCATGACCTGCGATCAGCTTTACAACGGCAGCAAGCTTTCGACCCTAGCGGCTGCGGCGGACGTCGCCCTCGATTGCTCTGTCGATAAAGAAGCTTGCTCGCTTGGTCTTGCGCCTACGACCTCTACCACCACTATGCTCGCATTGGGAGACGCGCTCGCCGTCGCAACCTCCGAGAAGCGCGGATTTAAAAAAGAAGATTTTGCCAATCTGCATCCGGGCGGGAAATTGGGAAAACGTTTGGCGCGAATAGAAACGCTAATGCATTCCGGCGATGCCGTGCCGCGCGTGTCGCCGCAGACGAAAATGTCGGACGTGATTTACGAGATGTCCCGCAAGAAACTCGGGGTAACGACAGTGGTTGAAGGAGACAAGCTGATTGGAATTATCAGCGATGGGGATCTTAGGAGGCTGCTCGAACGCCGTGGAAAAGAGGTGCTCGACCTCAAAGCCGGCGAATGCATGACACGTGACCCCAAGACCATCGCCCCGGAAGAATTCGCGATTACGGCTCTAGCCGTCATGGAAAACAAGAAGATCACCTCCCTGGTGGTCGTCGACGGCAACCAGACGTTGCGAGGTATTGTGCATTTACATGATTTGTGGGGAACGGAGATGCTGTGAGTTGTAATCGCCCGAATTCGACCTTTCAGACAGCGTTGCCAAGCTTCCACGTATGGGACACAAGCAATACTCCCGTCTCTCCCCCGTACGCCGGCAATTTTTTCTGATGCCGTAAGTTGGCCGACGTGGTTTTGGGTTTTGAGCGTAATCGGGATTTTTCATCAACTGAGCGCCTGACTCACTATCAAGTCGTGAGCTCTCATTGACTTGCCTAGTCTTCCCGCATAGCATGGCGGCGCGCCATGATCGGCCGGACCATCTCGCATTACCGCATCATCGAGAAACTGGGCGGCGGCGGGATGGGCGTAGTCTATAAGGCTGAGGATGTGAAGCTCGGTCGCTTTGTCGCCCTTAAGTTTCTTCCCGCCGATGTAGCCAAAGACCAGCAGGCATTAGCACGGTTCCAGCGCGAAGCCAAAGCCGCCTCCGCCCTGAATCATCCGAACATCTGCACAATCCATGAGATTGATGAGCACAGCGGACAATCATTCATCGTCATGGAATTTCTGGATGGCATGACGTTGAAGCACCGTATTGCAGGACGTCCTCTCGAAATCGAAACGCTTCTTCCGATTGCCATCGAGATCGCCGACGCTCTCGACGCAGCTCACTCGGCGGGCATTGTCCATCGCGACATCAAGCCCGCCAACATTTTCGTTACCAGGCGCGGGCACGCCAAGGTTCTGGACTTCGGCTTAGCCAAGGTGTCCTTCTCCCGAGAGCAAGTTGGAAGTTCTCAGCCCACTCTGGACGTGGGCGAAAGGCATTTGACTAGCCCGGGAAGTGCAATCGGAACAGTGGCATATATGTCGCCAGAACAAGCGCGTGGGAAAGAACTCGACGCACGAACGGACTTGTTTTCATTCGGGGTAGTTCTGTACGAGATGGTCACGGGAGTGCTTCCGTTCCGAGGCGACACCACGGCCAACGTATTCGAGGCCATCCTTCACAAAGCTCCGGTGGCTCCGGTGCGTCTGAATCCCGATCTTCCGGCAGAGTTGGAAAGTGTCATCAACAAGGCCATAGAGAAAGATCGGGAGCTTCGCTACCAGCACGCGTCTGACATACGTACCGATTTGCAACGGTTGAAACGCGATACAGAGCCCAGCAGAGCAGTTGCCATACCAGCCTCGCATGAACAGCCTCTCAAACGTGGCAAGCTCTGGATTGTCCTCGCCGCCTGCATCGCCCTCATCGGACTGGCGGTCGGTGGCACAGTGTACATGCGATCTCGAAGGACAGTCCGGATTGATTCGATTGCGGTGTTGCCCTTCACCAACCTGAGTGGAGATGCGAATACGGACTATCTCAGCGACGGCATCACCGAATCGGTAATTGCAAGCCTCACCCATGTACCGGAGCTGAAGGTAAAATCGCGCAACTCAGTTTTTCGCTACAAAGGGAAAGATGTTGATTTGCAAAAAGTCGGCAAGGATTTGGGCGTGTCGGCGTTGGTGAGCGGCCGAGTGGTGCCACGGGGGGACATCATTGAAGTGACTGCTGAGCTTACCGATGTTCGGGACAACACCGAAATTTGGGGGCAACGCTACAGCTTCAAGAGCGCCGATATCATCGGGTTGCCACAGCAGATTGCGGGAGACATCGCGGAAAAGTTGCGTTCCAAACTCAGCGCCCCAGAAAGGCAACAGGTCACCAAACAGGGTACCCAAAATCCAGAAGCGTATGCGCTGTACCTGAAGGGTCGATATTACTGGAACAAACAGACAGGTCCCGACACGGCAACCGCAATCTCCTATTTCAATCAAGCCGTCGCGAAAGACCCCGGCTACGCTTTGGCATATTCGGGTCTGGCCGATGCCTATTCCGAATTGCCTTCATTTGGTGGCGCTCCCGGCGAATACTTGAAGGGAAATGCAGCCGCCCGCAAGGCGCTGGAGTTGGATCCGACGTTGGCCCGTCCCCACGCCGTCCTGGGCGCCGCTGAGATGGAGTACGAATGGGATTTTGCTGGAGGAGAGGCTCAGTATAAGAAAGCTTTCGAGCTCGACCCCAGCGATGCCACGGCACACCAGTGGTATGCATGGGACCTTGCCATGATTGGGGGTAGAGAGCAGGAAGCCTTTACTGAGATCAATCGTGCTCACCAGCTCGACCCACTGTCACCGATCATCAAGCAGGACGTCGGGTTCGTTCACATCCGGGCACGACAGTACGACGAAGCCATTTTCGAGTACAAGAAGGTGGCAAATGAGGACCCGACATTCGCCATTACGCACCTTAATTTAGCCCAGGCTTATTGGGCGAAACACATGTACCCGCAGGTCATTGGAGCATGGAAGGTGTACGGCCAACTTTCCGGAGACCGAAGGGAATCTGATTTTGCTTCTGCTATCGAACAAGGATTTCGCTCAGGAGGCTGGAAGGGCGCTCTCACCAAAGGCATTGAGGCCAGGCAAACGCAACGCAAGACCGGCTACGCATCTGCATACCAGATTGCCCTCCTCCATGCCGATTTGGGAGACAAAAATCAGGCTCTCCAATGGCTTAACACTGCTTATCAGGAGCGCGATTTATATCTAATAGGCTTGAAAACTGACTTCCAACTCGAGCCCCTGCGCTCCGACCCGCGGTTCTCCGAAATGGTGCACAAGGTAGGGCTGCCGCAATAAGTCGAGGCGGAGCATGCGAAGTTGCAATAGCACGGAGACGATCTTCCGCGCTGTAGCCGTCCTCCTGAGAGAAACAGTCAATTGACGCTATCAGGCCATAGCACGTTTTGACTGCCGGTCATTGAGCGCGATTTAACAGCAATAATCAGCTCATCGCCGAATCTCGACTGGCGTTCCGTCAGGAACTGCTGAATAGATTTCCTCGATTTCGGCATCAGTCACGGCGATGCAGCCGTCCGTCCAATCCACAGCCCGATGTAGTGGGCCAAGCCAGCCTAAACCGTTCTGGATGCCGTGAATCATGATGTCTCCGCCCGGGTCGACACCTAACTTTCGTGCGCGTTCTCGGTCAGCATCACTTGGGTACGACACATGCAGCGCACGATGGAATCGGCTGTCTCCTTTGTGACGGTCTATGGCGTAAAGGCCCTCTGGACTCTTGTGGTCACCTTGACGTTGGTTAGGCTCAAGTCCTCCTCTGCCAATCGCAATGGAGTAGGTATGCATGACATTGTTGCCATCATCCAGCAGCAGAAGTTTGTGTTCGGTTTTCAAGACGAGAACTTTACTAGCCCGTTGCTGTGGAGGAGTGTGGCTGCCCCAAAAACGAAGTGTGACGCCTGCCACTGCGATAAAGACGATAACAGTTACGATGAGACGTTTCACATCAGCACTTTACGCCGAGTCGCGCACAAGTTTCCACGACAGTTGATGTTATCAGGCCATTACACTCAAAACCGCAATTGGCAGTGAAAGCACTGTCCGTTGTAGTGTGCCTGTCTCTAGCTGGTGCGGCCCCCGAGTTGCTGCTCTTTTTTAACGCGTGCAAGGCTCAGCTGCTCGATTGCTGATGCCATGCTGTTACGAGCATCCTTCGCATAGTCTTTCAAAAGATCATCCGTCTGGAGCGGTAGAACCTCGCCGAGACACTCTTCTAATCGTCCCACCAACAAGTCAATCAGTTGAATTGTACGGTCACCGGGCTGGACCGTGGGATCATCATTAGGAAATGCCATTCCCTATGTCCTCCCGTGCAACGATAGCACCGAGGCCCTATCTTTTGCCCAAAGACAACGCTACAGAGTCGCAGGGGCGGGGAGCAGCAGGGAAGTAGCCGTCTGGATGGCGCCACTGATACAGGCGCTCAACTGACGCTATCAGGCGTTAGCTGCTCATTGACCTTTGGTGACTGTGAACGCCATTTTGGGATGGCTCAACCTCAGGTTAGACTGCTCACATGAGTCCTGTCACACATTGCCTGACAGGCTGGGTGCTGGCAAGTTCAGCGGGCCTGAACCGGCGTGATCGAGCCGTCGTCACCGTGGCAGCGGTAATCCCTGACGTGGACGGGTTGGGTATCGTCGCCGAACTACTGACGCGGCATTCTCAGCATCCGCTGCTCTGGTTTTCTGAGTATCACCATCATCTGCACAGTTTGTTTTTTGCTGTGCTTGTCTCCATCTGCGCGTTCCTAATATCAGAAAGTAAGTGGGTAGGGGCAGTTTTCGCTTTTCTCAGTTTTCATCTGCACCTGCTGGAGGACCTCGTTGGGTCCCGTGGACCAGACGGATTCGGATGGCCCATTCCCTATTTGTTTCCTTTCAGCAGCCGATGGACTTGGACGTGGCAAGGTCAATGGGAATTGAACGCGTGGCCGAATGTGGCGCTGACCGTTGCATTAGTTCTTGTGACGCTGTGGATAGCAGTAAACCGGGGCTTTTCTCCGGTGGACCTTTTCTCTCGCAGAGCTGACCACACAGTAGTCACTGCATTACGGAAACGATTACAGACCACGGGCGCCTGAGTGCTCAGGACGTAGCTGATCTTGTAAGCAGGCGATTGCCCTCATTTGACCCTCAGCGTTTCCGAACCTCTCGTACCGTTGCCAAAATTTTATGAAAACGCTCATCATTGTCGACCAGCGCAACGAGCCAGGCTGCATGCACCAAGGCCTGATGATGATCCATCGTGACGTTTGGCCAGACAATTACGATCTTATCTCCGCTGGTCGTGACCAGCTGGCAGTTGCGTACGTCGATCTCCTCATCGTTCACGCTCTTCTTTAGTACTGGTTTGGGCACCTGAGGTCCTTGCTACTCCTGAGACCATACCCTTAGTAATCTGGCTGTCCGTAATTACGAAAGGTTCAGGCTGGGCATCGTCCGATTTCCAAAAAAGTTGGGGGTGTCTGCCCCTAAGATCCAGGTTCTCGAATGAACCACTACTGGTCGGCGATTGTGCCGGGATCGTCCGTCAATTCGGAAGCAATCCGTCGTTGACGAAAACAGGGTTTGCAATCAGAACCTGGTCAGTGAGTGCTATTTTGCGCCAATTGACAGTCTGCGACTTGCGTGTCCAATAGAGATATTATGGCCACATGATCCACAAAGTTCCCTCTGGCGCCATGGCTGGTGTGCTGGGTGCCGCTCTCCTGATTCCTTGTCCTTCGGGCGCCCAGACTTTCGAGCTCAATTCCACGAAGAGATTGCAGGCCCACGATGTGACCGTGGAGGCAGTGACTTACCGAGGTCGCAAATCAGTGCGGGTAATGCCAGTGGCCGCTGCGGATGCCGAGTTGGTGGCTCCGAAGAACGGCGAAGGTGGCGGAATCGTTTTGCTTCCGGGAACGTCGTTTCATAACGGCACGATTGAGGTGGACGTCGCCGGAAAACCACGAGCTGGGGCGCTCTCCGATGCACGCGGGTTCGTTGGCGTGGCCTTCCGGGTGGCCGCTGAACCATCAAAATACGAATGTGTTTATATCCGGCCTACCAACAGTCGGGCCGACGACCAAGTACGTCGAAATCACTCGACGCAATACATCTCGATGCCTGAGTACGAATGGTCGAGGTTGCGGAAGGAAGCACCGGGACAGTACGAATCTTATGTGGATTTGGTGCCCGGTGAGTGGACGAAGATCAAGATCGAAGTGAACGGCGTGAAGGCGCGCTTGTTCGTCGCCGATTCCGCACAGCCTGTGCTGGTAATAAACGATCTAAAACATGGGGACAGCGAAGGTGCCGTGGCGTTGTGGATTGGTCTCGGAACCGAAGGGCACTTTGCCAATTTGCGGCTTTCGAAGTGATTCGCGTCGTCCACCCGTTGATGAGTGAAATCGTGATTTTCGCCAGCAACACCGAGCCCCGCCGACCCAAGCTGCTAAACTAAGCTTCTCCAATCGCTTCTGGTGGCCGAAGTCATCGATGTAGGCTTGAAGAACTGGAGGAACGGTGCTCTTTTATATCAAGCGACATCTCTGGCTCGAAGTGATGGTAACAGTGCTCCTTGGCAGCACCGGATTGTGGGCAATTCACGCTCTCGGTCTACCGTTGCATGTGAAACCGAGGCCATTCGATGTTGTGCTCGGAGTCGTGGGTGCTGCTTGGCTCGGCTTATGGACTTTGCTAGTACAGCATAGTTATAGAGTTTTCAAGGGCAATACCTTCACCGAACAACTGACGGCCTCACTCGCCAAGGAATACGCGAACCCAAGTCCCGTGCAAATACTGCTCGGAGGGATAACGGCAGCTTGCGGCGAGGAAGTCTTCTTTAGGGGGTTTGTTCAGCAATGGTTGGGTCTTGCCGTTGCCTCACTGCTCTTCATGCTTGCTCATTTTGGAAGGAAAGACATCCGAGTCGTTAGCTACTGGTCGATTTTTCAAGGCCTGTACCTCAGTCTAGGGTCTAAGGAGCGTCAGGTCTGCCGCCGGAGTCAACCACGCTCGAGGCATCCAGCAGGAGCGCTAGCCAGTGCTGCGAGCAGCGCGACTGCCAGTCCGAGAGCGCCGATGTGCCTGATTGGTACAGCCGAGCCCGGCCATAACATCTTAAGCGGCCATAGCAGAATGTCCGCGAACCACCCCAACATGAAAAAGCGCTCTTGCCCAACGGTGCCACGAATGAACCAGAATCCGAGCCAGCAGACGCAGCAGTAGATGAACAGGTTGACAGCTATTAGCGGCCAACCGTGAAGCACAAAGAACCTTGTGCTGCCAGACCGCGACAAAACTTCTCGACTTCCTCGCGAGGCTGCAGTCGTCGCTCCTGTAACTCACCCGCCTCGGCGTCTGCAAAAGGCATTTGCTGGAAGCTCGGGTGATAATCGCATCTTAACAAGGCTCCTTTCTCCCGAGCCTTGGTTGGTTGCACACCACCAAAGTCTACTCGGGCGTGGGAGCCGACATTGTCATGGAATCAATTGCGCTCAGAGACCCGTTCATTTCCAGCCGCCGCGCAAGCGCCGCACATATTCGTCGGCATGCTCATCGGCCCAAAGGTCGTTCCCGGAACCGTAGACGGCTAACAAGGGTCGTCTTGTTTTGACTTAACCATTGGCTTAGTGCTTTTCACTGGCAACCGCGGATTCCTTCAGACCTTCCCGTAGGCAAAACTCTCTCCCCTAGCCCTGCGGATGCCAAAAAAAAGTCTACATCGATCATCGATCTGAGGAAGAGCACCGGAATTCGGCTCCGAGTGCTACATTTGCACTGATTCGCTCGTGCTCGGTACCGGCCAATCCTATCAATTACAATATTAGACTTCCTGTACCGCGAAGGTCGAACCATGTATCGCTGGTCTGAACTCTTCATACCCACGCTGCGCGAGGCGCCCGCCGATGCCGAGGTCGCCAGCCACAAGTTCCTGGTGCGGGCGGGTTACATCCGCCAACTGGCGGCCGGGATCTATTCCTATCTGTTTCTTGGACATCGCTCCTTCAACAAAATCATCGCCATCGTGCGCCAGGAGATGGACAAGATCGGACAGGAGTTTTACTTGCCCGCTCTACATCCGCGCGAACTGTGGGAAGCCAGCGGCCGGTGGGCCACGATGGGCGATAACATGTTCCGCCTGAAGGACCGCAAGGGTGCCGACTTGTGCCTCGGCATGACCGAAGAAGAGGTGATGACCGAGATCGCGCGCAAAGAACTGCGCAGCTACAAGCAGTTGCCACAAATCTGGTACCAAATTCAGAGCAAGTTCCGCGACGAGGCCCGTCCAAAATCAGGCTTGCTGAGAGTGCGGCAGTTCATCATGAAGGATTCGTATTCCTTCGACCTGGACGCAGCCGGCCTCGACGTTTCTTACCTCAAGCATTACGACGCTTACTGCCGCATCTTCGGTCGCTCTGGGCTGAAATATATCGTTGTGGAGGCCCACTCCGGAGCCATGGGAGGCTCGCAGTCGCACGAGTTCATGGTGCGCACCAACGCCGGTGAAGACCTGGTGGTGAGCTGCGAGAAGTGCGGCTACGCCGCGAACATGGAGAAAGCTACTTCCCGCCTGCGTCCCGTCGAAGACCTGCCTCCGGAAGGCTCCGGCAAGCCCCTCGAAGTCCACACCCCGGGACTGAAAACCATCGAGGACGTGGCGCGGTACCTGGGCGTCTCGCCCACGAACAAAATGAAAACTTTGGCCTACATGGCTGATGAGCGCGATCCGGAAACGGGAAAGACCAGACCTCGTCCACTAGTTGTGTTCATCCGGGGCGATCATCAGCTCAATGAAACCAAGCTTTCGTCTGCGATTGGAGGAAAACAGTTCCGCACCATGCAGGCAGAGGAGATCGAGCAGGTGTTCCGCTCGACTGCAGGTTTTCTTGGGCCCATTGGATTAAAAGATGTCGCAACCGCTAAGGATGGAGACTTCACTGACGGTGTGATTCTGCTCGTGGATGAAGCCTTGAGAGGGCGGCAGAACCTGATCGGCGGCGCCAACAAAGAGGATTACCACCTGAAGAACATCACACCCGGAAAAGACTTCCAGCCGACCACCTACGCCGATCTCCGGAGCGTGGCGGCAGGAGAAGACTGCCCCAATTGCGGGGAGGCCCTGCGGGTTGATACCGCGGTCGAGATCGGTCACATCTTCAAGCTCGGTTACAAGTATTCCAAATCGATGGGCGCGCGTGTACTCGACCGCAACGGCAAAGAAGTCACCCCCATCATGGGAAGTTACGGGATTGGAATTGAGCGGATCTTGACTGCGGCAATCGAACAAAGTAATGACGAGAACGGCTTCTGGCTCCCGCCGCAAATCGCGCCTTTTGAAATTCTTGTGACTCCGACCAACGTGGGCGATGACAAAGTGCGCACCACAGCCGAGGACATCACGCGGCGCCTGGAGGCGGCTGGATTCGACGTGTTACTAGATGACAGGGACGAACGGCCAGGGGTGAAGTTCAAGGATGCTGACCTGGTGGGCATACCCTTTCGTGTCACCGTGGGCAAGAAGGTTACCGAAGGCACGGTCGAGGTGGTTCATCGCTCGACACGGGAAATACAGGGTGTTAGCATCGCCGAAATAACGGACTATTTTGAAAAGCAATTGCGGCCCACACGCTAAGTACGCGGCGCCCGTGTGTGTCGCCTCGCGGTAAACGCTATGGGCACATTTAAATTAATTTTAGGGATAGGGCTGATCGTTGGCCTCATCGTAGTCGGAGTACAGGTCATCCCACCTTATTTCACGAACTACCAGTTTGAAGACGAACTGAATAATGAGGCTTTGGCTGCCACGTACAGTAACAAGTCCGAAGAGGATATTCGCGGCATCGTCTACAAAAAAGCCAAGGACATGGATATTCCACTCACCCCGGAACAGATCAAGGTGCATCGCACGGGAACGCAGGGGACCGGGAGCCTGTTCATCGAAGTGAACTACACCGTGCACGTGGCTTTGCCGGGTTATCCACTAGACTTGAATTTCCATGCGGCGACAAAAAACAAGGGTCTCTATTGAGTCCCCGCAACTCATCCTGATGTGATTTAGAATAGATCAAGGGGTACGGGCCAGTTGGCCGAACTGGCAAAGAGCGCTGTCCCAAAGACGGTGCGAACCATTACGAAAAAAGCTGGCTCTGGATAACTCTTACGAGCGCCTTATCGTCTGACAAAGTAGCGATTACTCCGACCATTCATTGTGGCCATTAAACTCAAGATCCCGAAAAGCACGGGCCCCAGCGCAGGAGGCAGCCGATTCCTGCCCCGTGATCCCGTGTTGCGTGCTGCTTTCCTCTTCTTCGTAACCATTTCTTTAGTCGTGGTCGCGTCCTTCTCCTACCTCTACGTCAAGTACGACCGCATTATTGAGAAGCGCTTTAGAGGACCTGTGTTCAGTAGTGCCGCGAGGATCTACGCTCTGCCGCAAACGGTCAAGGTAGGAGAAAAAATCGACGCCAAGGAGATCGCTACACTGTTGCGTCGTGCCGGCTATTCCGAGCGCGAAGGACAATCGCCGCTGGGCAGCTATCGCCTGGTGAGGGGCGGCATCGACGTCAGTCCCGGGCCGGAGTCCTATCACAGTCCAGATCCCGCGCAAATTCGCTTCAGTGGAGGCCAAGTCGATACCATCAAGGACAGGTCGGGCGAACTTGCTGCTTATGAACTCGAGCCGCAACTGGTGACTTCCCTGTTCGACGCGGAACAACGCTCCAAGCGGCAATTGGTCAAGTACGACGATATTCCCAAGATGATGGTGGATGCGGTCTTGTCCATTGAAGATCGCCGCTTCTTTCAACACAATGGCGTGAATTATTTTCGCCTGATGGAAGCGGCGTGGGTTGATTTCACCCACCAGAAACACGAACAGGGCGGTTCCACCATCACCATGCAGCTCTCCCGGGCTTTCTTCCTGACGCCCGAAAAAACTTTGAAGCGAAAACTGGTGGAGATGCTGATTGCGATCGAGCTGGAGCAGAAGTTCAGCAAGCAGCAGATTTTCGAATTCTACGCGAACCGGGTTGATCTCGGACAGCGCGGCTCCTTCACCATCAGCGGATTGGCCGAGGCGGCGCGCTCCTACTTCAACAAAGACTTGAAAGACATCACCTTGCCCGAGGCGGCCTTGCTGGCCGGGCTCATCCAGGCGCCCAGTTATCTTTCTCCCTATCGCCATCCCGAGCGGGCTCTGGACCGACGCAACCTAGTGCTCGAAAGCATGGTCGAAACCCACGCCATTACTAGAGCAGAAGCGGATAAGGCCAAGGCTACCCCGCTGAAGCTGGCTCCACCCAACGTTGAGGCAAGTGACGCGCCCTACTTTGTAGACTTGGTTCGCGATACGTTGATCAGCAAGTACAACGAGCGCGAGTTGAATGAGCAGTCCTATCGCATCTACACCACTCTGGATCCCGACTTGCAGAAAGCGGCGGCCCAAGCCGTGGAAACGGGAATAAAGCTGGTTGACGAACAAGTCAAGAAGATGCGTACGCACAAGGTCAAAGTAGGCAAAGGCAAATATGAGACGAAAGTCAAACCCGGGCCCGATGCCCAAGTTGCGCTGGTTGCGATCGATCCGCACACCGGTCAGATCCTGGCATTAGTCGGGGGGCGCAATTACGGTTTCAGCCAATTGGATCATGCCGTCGCCAAGCGGCCGACGGGATCGATATTCAAACCCTTCGTGTATGCGGCCGCGATGAATACCGCGCTTAATCCCACTACGGCGCCGGACGGACAAGCCATGGTGCTCACTCCGGCTTCGATGGTGGAGGATTCCCCCAGCACGTTTTCGTACGGTGACCAGATCTATGAGCCGCGAAATTACAAAGAGGAGTACCACGGGCAGGTCACCGCACGATACGCCCTCGCGTTGTCCTTGAACAATGCGACTGTGAAACTGGCGGAGGAAGTTGGTTACGACAAGGTGGCGGATCTGGCAAAGGCGGCGGGGATTACTTCCGTGAAGGCGACGCCGGCGGTGGCGCTTGGCGCTTATGACGCTACCCCCATCGACATGGCGGCCGCCTACACCGTCTTCGCCAACGGCGGTACTCGCCTTTCACCCGTCATGATTAATTCTTTGCGCAACACCCGAGGCGACGTTATCGAGGACTTCAACGCAGACAAAAAACCCGTTCTCGATTCGCGCGTTGCATACGTGATGACCAACATGATGGAAGGCGTGCTGAACTTCGGCACGGCGTATTCTGTGCGCGCTCGTGGCTTCATGGCTCCGGCGGCTGGCAAGACGGGGAGCTCGCATGATGGCTGGTTTGCGGGCTACACCAGCAACCTGCTCTGCATTGTCTGGGTTGGTTACGACGACTACAGCGATTTGCGGCTGAGCGGCGCTCAAACGGCTGCGCCCATTTGGGCGGAATTCATGAAAAAGGCAGTCGCTCTGCCCCAGTATTCCGACGTAAAACCATTTACCCAGCCTTCGGGTGTGGTCGATGTCCAGCTCGATAAGATCACCAATCGTCTGGCAACTCCCTCCTGTCCTGAGACGTACACGGCGGCTTTCGTTGCCGGCACGGAGCCTCGCGACACTTGCGATCAGGGGACAGGAATAAAAGGCTTCTTCTCACGGATCTTTGGCTCAGGCGCTGACAAGCCTTTACCCCCCGCTCCTCCTGGAGCGCAGGCGGGGCAAGCGGCCGACGGCCAGGACCCGGCGAAAAAGAAAAAGGGGTTGTTCGGCAAAATTGCGGGTATCTTTAAAGACGACAAGTCGTCCTCCGCACCGTCTAACCAGCCAAGCGACAGCAGCAATACCAATCCTCATTAGACGGCCTGGAGCGGAGGTGGAGTATCTGCTCGCGCGGGAGGTACCGTCATGCATCGGCAAACTGGTTTTCTGGTCGTCCCTTTCCTGATCATGTTCGCGAATCTCCCGGCTCTGGGGCAGGCTCCTTCCCCAGACCGGGTACAAGTTGGGCCTCCCGTCCGACGCATTGAACCGCCGTCTCTGACGGCATCCGCTGAAGAACTGGAACTGCGGGGAGACGAACTGCGGGGAGAGAAGGCCTACGCTGACGCGATGGATTACTTCCGCGCTGCCTTGGCGAAAAATCCGAACAGTCCTCCCATTTACAACAAGATGGGGATTGTTGAACTGCAGACTTTCCATCTGAAAGAGGCCAAAAAGAATTTCGAGCGCGCCATCAAACTGAAGCGCGATTTTGCTGACGCGCACAATAATCTTGCCGTCGTCTACTATGAACAGAAGAAATATGGCAAGGCAATCAAGCTTTACACCGAAGCCATCGACATCGACCAGACGTCTGCCTCCTATTTCAGCAATCTGGGTGCCGCCTACTTTTCCAAGAAGGAGTTCGAAAACGCGACCCTGGCCTACACCCATGCGATTCAGCTCGACCCCGACATTTTCGAGCGAACCTCCCGCACCGGCGTGGCGGCCCAGCTTCCCTCTCCTGAGGACCGGGCGCGGTACAACTACACCATGGCTAAGTTGTACGCCAAGATTGGGTTAACTGAACGTTCCTTGCAGTTCCTGCGACGAGCCATGGAGGACGGATACAAAGACATCCGGATGGTGTATAAGGACGCCGAATTCTCCAGCCTGAGGAAGGACCCACGTTTTACCGAGCTGATGGCGGCCAAACCGGCGGCCATCCCGGAATAAGACCCGGCATAAGAAAAGGTTGATAAAGTTTTGTAAAATCCGCAACTCTATGCCACCAGCTAGGTTAAAGTGAGACAAATACTCCTGAAAACAACAGGGTGAGTAAGGAGAAACGGTACCCACCGATTGCCTACCCGAGCACGCCCCAAGCAAAGGCAATCGGTGGGCTTGTTAGTACCTCTCGAGGAATCCCCTCGCGGTTTGTGCGGCAGCATACCTATTTTGCCCGATTGAACGTACTCTGCTTTTTGACCACAGTAGCGAACAGGAGGTACCTCGTCTCACGAGGAGACGTCATGCTTGGCGACGATCCGGGAGCGCTACTCGATCCCCCCGAGGGCACTCGCGAATCTCTGGACTCGCTAGAGACCAGGTTTCGCCGAGCCTATGGGCGAGATATGACGCCGGAAGAGCGGAAATATTTCGCTTTGGTGGAACGTGTGGTCCGCTTCGAACCGGATGGTAAGGGTGAACCACAGGCGATTCACGAGCCTAAGCGTGAAGACGCCCCCACGGCTGCAGCCGAACAGCCTGACGGACCAGATTCGGATAGTCCGAAGGCAGCGTAGTCCCAAAACACCGTTTGTCATTCAGCCGCACTCTTCTGCGGGGTGGTCGCGGCCGGACTTCGCTGGCTGATGTACTGCTCGACTACGCCGTCCCACTTCCCCTGTGCTTTCAGGATGTACTCCACCGCATCGCGCAACGCCCCATCGCCCCCCGCATGCTCCGTGACGAAGTGGGCCTCGTCCTTGACCTCCTTCCGCGCATTAGGAACTGCTATAGCCAGCCCGCAGTGTCGCATTACTGGCAGATCAATCACATCATCTCCGATGTAGGCGGCTTCTTCCGAATCCAGTTTTTCCTGGCGGAGAATCTCCTGAAAGACGGTCAGCTTATCCTGGATACCTTGATGGACGTGTTCCAGCTTCAGATCGCGCGCCCGCAGGGCCACCGTTTCCGAGATTCGCTTCGTGATCAGCCCCATTTTGATGCCGGCCAGCCGTGCCAGGGAAACAGCCGTACCGTCGTGGGCATTGAAGCCCTTGGCTTCCACATAAGACTGGCTGACGAAGCCGAAACCACCTTGTTCACCGTGCCTGGAGGCATGCTCCTGAGTCCTCAGTTGGGCACCGCCGGGCGCAGGAAAGATCCAGATTTTTCCGTCGGTCAGGACCCCGTCTACGTCAAATAGGAGGAGTTTGATTTTCTTTGCCCGGGGTTTGGACATGCGCGGGATTTTAGCATTCGAGCTGCCAGCCTCTAGCTACTAGCACCCAGGAAATCTGGCCTTGCTTGCTGGAAGCTAGAAGCTCTCAGGCGAACATTTTACGAAAGTCTCGACTCCGGGTAGAATGCTAGAAATGTCCTCTCTTCCTGCCAGTCTCGCCTGGGCGCACCCTCTGGTTCAAGAGTGGTTTGTGCGGCGTTTTGCCACGCCCACCGAGCCTCAGGAGCAGGGCTGGCCGCACATCCTGGCCGGGCGAACGACTCTCATCTCGGCTCCCACTGGTTCAGGAAAAACCCTGGCAGCTTTCTTAGCGTGTATCGATCGCCTGGTGCGGAAAGCGCTGACGGGAGATATTCAGGACCGCACGGAAGTGCTTTACATTTCGCCTCTGAAAGCGTTAGGCAACGACATCCAAAAGAATCTCGAAGTTCCTCTCGGTGAAATTCTGCAGATGGCTGGAGAGCGTGGGCTTCTGATGCCGGAAATCCGCGTTGCCGTTCGCACTGGAGACACGCTCATGCATGAGCGCCGGGCAATGCTGAAACGCCCGCCTCATATTCTGGTCACCACTCCAGAGTCGCTCTACATCCTGCTTACGGCCGAGGGAAGCCGAGCCATCCTGCACGATGTCGAAACCGTGATCGTCGATGAGATCCATGCCGTCGCTGACGATAAGCGTGGCGCGCACCTGACGCTCTCGCTCGAAAGGCTGGAAGCCCTCGCGAACCAACCGCCGGCGCGCATTGGCCTATCGGCCACGCAGAAGCCGATTGAGGAGGTCGCTCATTTCCTTACTGGCAGCGGCCGCCCTGATCCGGTCACCGTCAACATCGGCCACCGGCGCGAACTCGATCTCGCCGTGGAAACTCCTGCCAGCCAGCTGGGACCGGTGGCCAGCAATGAGATGTGGGACGAGATCTACGACCGCATCGCAGAACTGGTTCGCCAGCATCGTTCGACCCTGGTTTTCGTCAACACGCGCCGCCTGGCGGAGCGGGTTGCCCACAATTTGGCCGAGCGGCTCGGCGAAGAAGCTGTAGCGGCTCACCATGGCAGCCTGTCGCGCAAGCTCCGCTTAGCCGCCGAGAAGAAACTAAAAAACGGCGAGATTAACGTGCTGGTTGCGACGGCATCGCTTGAGCTTGGAATCGATATCGGCACGGTCGATCTCGTCTGCCAGCTCAGTTCGACGCGCGCCATTGCCGTGGCCTTGCAGCGAGTTGGCCGTTCCGGTCACTGGCGTGGCGCGGTTCCTAAGGGCCGAATTTTTGCCATGACTCGAGACGAACTGCTGGAATGTGCCGCCTTGGTTCGCGCCATCCGGCAAGGCGATCTCGACCGCTTGATGATTCCTGAATCTCCCTTGGACGTGCTGGCGCAGCAGATTGTCGCCTCTTGTTCCGCGGAAGAATGTCGCGAGGATGATTTGTTCGCCTTGATCCGGCGTGCTTATCCCTACCGCAATCTGCCACGGGAAGTCTTCGATTCAATCGTCGGCATGCTTTCCGATGGGATTGCTGCTCGCCGGGGACGTTACGGCGCCTACTTGTATCGCGACCAGGTCAATGGCCGCCTGCGTGCTCGCCGCGGCAGCCGGCTGGCCGCCATCACCAGCGGCGGCGCTATCCCCGAAACTGCGTTGTACACCGTAGTTGCCGAACCCGAAGGCGTCACCGTCGGCACAGTTGACGAAGACTTCGCCGTGGAGAGTCTTGCCGGTGATGTCATGTTGCTGGGCAATACCTCCTGGCGAATCCGTCGGATCGAAGGAAAGTCAGGTCGCGTAATCGTCGAAGATGCGCAGGGAGCGCCCCCAGGAGTCCCCTTCTGGCTGGGCGAGGCGCCCGCGCGCACAGCGGAACTCTCCGCTCATCTTGCCAACCTGCGGCAGGAGATAAGCGATCGGCTCCCTGGTGTCTCGCCGGTTGGCTTCTCGCCCACGCAGCCGGTCGTAGCCGAGACGATATCGTGGCTGAAAGAAGAATGCGGCCTGGATGATGCCGGAGCCGAACAGATCGTCGAGTACATCCTGCAGGGCCGTGCGGTCTTGGGTGCCGTGCCCACTCAGGAAACAATTATCGCGGAGCGCTTTTTCGATGAAGGCGGCGGAATGCAATTGGTCATCCACGCTCCATTTGGTGGCCGTATCAACAAAGCCTGGGGACTGGCGCTCCGTAAGCGCTTCTGCAGGAGCTTCAACTTTGAATTGCAGGCCGCAGCCACCGACAATGGACTGAACATTGCTTTGGCCGAGCAGCACAGTTTTCCCCTTGCCGATGTTTTCCAGTTCCTTCAGCCGGAAACCGTTCAGCCGATATTGGAGCAGGCGGCACTGGCCTCGCCCATTTTCGGCACCCGTTGGCGCTGGGATGCCACTCGCGCGCTGGCTCTGTTGCGCTTTCAGGGTGGCAAGAAAATCCCACCGCAAATCCAGCGCATGCGTTCCGATGATCTGCTGGCATCGGTTTTCCCGGACGTGGCCGCGTGCCAGGAAAATATCGTCGGCGACATCCAGATTCCCGATCACCCTCTGGTGAGCGAAGTCATGAAGGACGTGCTCACCGAGGCGATGGACATCGATGGATTACGCGGTGTCCTGCGCGGAATCTCCGACGGAAGCACCCGTTGTGTCGCCGTGGACACCCCTGTTCCTTCGCAGTTCTCCCACGAAATCCTCAATGCGAACCCATATGCGTTCCTTGACGATGCACCCTTGGAAGAACGCCGTGCCCGTGCCGTAGAGATGCGCCGCATCTTGCCGGAGTCTGTGTTACGGGAGGTCGGCAAGCTTGATCCTGCCGCCATCGCCCAGGTCCGCGAAGAAGCCTGGCCGGATGTTCGAGACCGCGATGAATTGCACGACGTTTTGCAAACACTCATTGCCGTTCCCGAATCCCCCGGTGATGTCGTCATTCCGAGCGGACGTGACCGCCAAGAGCCTGCCCTGAGCGGACAAGAGAGCAGCGAGGGGAGTCGAAGGGATCTGGCGCGCAGCGGTTCAAATGCGTGGTCGCCTTATTTCAGCGAACTCACTCACGAAGGCCGCGCTACGGTCGCCATGGTCGAGGGCGAGACACTCTCGGAACAGGCGGCGGGACGCCGGCGCTACTGGGTTGCTGCCGAGAAGGTAAAGAGCTTTACCGCTCTGTTCCCCTCCGCCAACTTCGAGACGACACTCGCTGAAATCGGGAGCGCAGTACCATCTAAAGACGATGCTCTTCTCGCGCTGCTCACCGGCTGGATGGCGCACCTCGGCCCCACGACTGCAGCCCAGTTGGGCGGCCTCCTTGGTCTTCCCGCAGCAGAAATCGACAAGGCGCTACTCCGACTCGAAGCCTCGGGCGCCATTCTGCGCGGCAAGTTCACCGATCCATCCACCTCGGATACGGAATGGTGCAATCGACGCCTGCTGGCACGAATTCACCGGCTCACCCTCGGCACACTTCGTAAGCAGATCGAGCCAGTTACTGCGGCGCAGTTCATGCGTTGGCTCTTGCGCTGGCAGCACATCGCCTCAGGCACGCAAGTACTGGGGGAACGAGGCACGTTGGAGGTCCTGCGCCAGCTACAAGGTTTTGAAGTTCCTGCGAACGCTTGGGAGCGACAGATTCTTGCGCGTCGCATTGCTGACTACGACCCCAAGGTCCTCGATCAGCTCTGCCTGACCGGCGCAGTAGGCTGGGGCCGTCTGTCGCCGCATCCGGCCACGCTTGAAGACACCGCCGAAGGCAAGCGGCGCGTGATCCCGACCAGCGTTGCGCCCATCACTTTTTTTGTCAGGGAGGAAGCCGATTGGATGATGCCGCGTCACTCCGGCACCGACCTGCCGGAGGAAACACGTGGTCTAAGCCACGGCGCGCGGGAGGTGCTGGATTTCCTTCGCCATCGAGGCGCCTCTTTCTTTGCCGATATCGTGCGCGGCACCGAAAAGCTGAAAGCAGAGATTGAAACTGCGCTTTGGGAGCTGGTCGCTGCGGGCATTGTCACCGCCGATGGCTTCGACAACCTGAGATCGTTAATCGATCCCAAGCGCCGCGCCGGACAGGGACACGGCCGCACCTCTCGCCCCCGGCACAGCGCGGGCCGATGGTCGTTGCTCTACACCGATCAGATCGCAGAGCGCAACAAGGCCGTCGAGGCCACCTGCTGGATGCTGCTCAAGCGTTATGGCGTGGTATTTCGCGATTTGCTCGTCCGCGAAACCATCCTGCCAAAGTGGCGAGAGCTGCAGATAGCTTTCCGCCGTCTCGAAGACCGAGGCGAGATTCGCGGTGGTCGCTTTGTAGACGGTTTTCTGGGCGAGCAGTTTGCTTTGCCGGTGGCGGTGGAGTCGTTGCGTGCGGCGCGTAAGGTGGAGCCCACAGGAGAGACATTGACCCTTTCGGCGGCTGATCCGCTGAACCTGGTTGGAATCCTGGTGCCGGGGGACCGAGTCCCAGCGATTTCCGGCAAAGCTGTTACCTTTCGTGACGGAGTGGCGTTCCGCAACGAGGACGCTTACCGGGCTGCAGGCGACTAGCCCCTTCCATCAGGAGCCGTGAACGCCTGGGCCAGAAAATACAAATTCTGCTGACAATAAAAGAGCAACTTATCGGGAATCGGCTTCTGTCCCTGATCGAGGTTGACAGCCGGTACCAGCACAGGTTGCGAGTCACAACCAGCCCGCCGCAGCCTCAACATTCCCAGCAGCTTGCTGGGCTCGACTTCATATAGTCCGGCCGATAGCAGCATCTCTCCCACGACGAAGTCGAACGGAACCTGCACCAGGGCCGTTCCCTCTCCTCGACCGGAGCAGCACCTCGCCAAAACCTTTATGCTCGCAAATGAGCACGTATCCGGTCTCATCAGTTGTGTATTGAAACCCACTGTGACTTCTCCTCGACAAGTCGACCGGGAACTCGCTGAGGGGTTCCTCGAGTTCCCGTCGACTACTGCCCGACCTGAAAATCTCAAAAGCGCTTCCCCTCGCTTTTGGCCGGGCCAGTCTCAATAAAATGATGGCCAACAGCTCTTGATTCTGTCAAAAAGTTCCATCAGGGACCGAAATTCGAGTCCCTGATGGCGACTTCCCGGCGAAATCCAGACCGAAAGCGCCTCCCCCAGGTCGCTTTGCCGGGACAGTTCTTTTCACACCATGCCTTGATGCAGCTCCCATGCCAACTTTCTGCAGGGCAACCTTGATCGGCCCGCGTCCATGCAACCACTTGATACCATGAAGGTTGTGGATTATTCCCAACCCTGGAGGGCTAGCACAAGTATCAGATTTGCGGGTCTTCGTACTATCCGATGGGATAGCCTCTAGCCATTCGGATAGTCTGGCTCGCTTGACGCACTTTGCGTGCAATACACCGTGTAACTATGCTAAGAACTATCTGCCGACTGAGGGGTGAGGGTGAACCCGCGACTAATAGCTATAGCCGGGCCGCTGAAAGACTCCCATTTCGTCCTGCCCATCGGAGAGCTCACCATCGGCAGGGATGAATCCAACTTGCTGCCGATTTCCGACCCCGCAGTTTCCCGCCGACACTGCGTGGTAAGTCGCGAGGCGGAGCACTTCAAGATCCGCGATCTCAAGAGCCGCAACGGCACCCTGATCAACGGAAACTCCGTACAAGAACAAGATCTGAAGCATGGCGACCAGATTTCTATTGGGGATTCCATCTTTGTCTTTCTTCTTGAGGACACCGATGAAGCTCTCTTGGGCAGGCAGGTGGAATTCGAAGACGGCGCTCTCGGCCAGTCGACAGTACGACTGCGGCCTGCCGACGTGCTTTATCTCCAGCCGGACAAGATCCTGAGCGAGTTGCCGGCAACGTCCCGTCTGGCGCGCAACCTCAACGTGCTGCTCAAGATTAGCCGCGTGGTGCACTCCATCCGCGATTTGCAGGCACTGCAGGACGAGATTCTGAGCCTCACCTTTGAGGTTTCTCCCGCCGAGAGGGGTGCGATCCTGCTGGATGGCACTCATGCCAAGGATTTTGCTTCCGTATTCGCGCGCAACCGCCTGGCCAGCGACCCACGAACGGTGCGCGTGAGCCGTACCGTCGCGCGGCAGGTTTTGGAACAAGGTGTCTCGGTACTGGGGAGTGACGTTACAGCTGACGGGAGCCTCAACGAGGTCGAGAGCCTCATCACCTCCGAGGTGCGTTCCCTGCTCTGCGTGCCGCTAATCGTGTTTGACAAGGTGATCGGTTGTATCTACCTCGATTCGACCAATCCCATCCTGCGTTTCGACGAAGACCACTTGCAGCTCGTCACCGCCATAGCGGGCATCTCCGCTGTCGCCCTGGAAAACGCCCGCCAACTGGAGTGGCTGCGCCAGGAGAACGAGCGGCTCAACACCGAGATCAACCTTGAGCACAGCCTCATCGGCGAAAGCGCGATCATGAAGAACGTCTACCAGTTCCTGGCGCGGGTCGCGCCCACCGATAGCACGGTATTGATAGACGGGGAGAGCGGAACGGGTAAGGAATTGGTGGCGCGCGCCATTCACCAAAACAGTGAGCGATCAGAAAAACCCTTCGTCGCCATCAATTGCGCTGCGATCACCGAGACGCTGCTCGAAAGCGAACTCTTCGGATATGAGAAAGGGGCTTTCACCGGGGCCACCGCTCAGAAAAAAGGCAAGCTGGAGGTTGCCAACGGCGGCGTGGTCTTTCTGGATGAGATCGGGGAACTGGCGGCCGCCCTGCAATCCAAGCTGCTGCGTGTGATTCAGGAGCGTGAGTTCGAACGCGTCGGCGGCACCCGTTCGGTCGAAGTCGATATCCGTCTGATCGCCGCCACCAATAAGAATCTGGCGGAAGCAGTCCGAGCAGGCACATTCCGGCCGGACCTGTTCTACCGCTTGAACGTCGTCTCCGTTACCATGCCGCCGCTTCGCGAACGCAAGGAAGACATCGCACAGCTGGCCACCTATTTCATCAACAAGTATGCCAAGCGGTGCAAGGTGAAAGCCAAACCCCTGTCGGAGGAAGCGCGCGCCTGCCTGCTGAACTACGACTGGCCGGGCAACGTACGCGAACTGGAGAACGCCATCGAACGGGCTCTCGTCCTCGGCGCCGCCGATCTGATTCTTCCCGAAGACCTGCCGGAAGCCGTGCTGGAGCGAGCCGCTCCCGCCGGCATGACCGCGAAATATCACTCCGCCTTAAAGGAAACTAAGAAGCAGCTCATTCTGGCGGCGATAGAAGATGCCAAGGGCAATTACACCGAAGCTGCCCGGGCGCTCGGCCTCCATCCCAACTACTTGCATCGCCTGATTCGCAATTTGGACTTGAGGCACGAACTCAAAGCCAGCGGCCGCAGATGAAGCCCTGAAAACCTGGTTTGGGGTGGCGCAGCGCTTAATCTTAATGTGTGCGTGAGAACTGCTCTGTGGATCAAAACGGTGGAACAGAATCCGCAACCTACCAGCCCGGAGGGGCGAAATAGGTTAGCCCCGGACGTAAGTCCTGGGTAAAGTGGGAAATGTCCCGGAGGGGCGGCACCAGTCCTCACGCACACTTTCCAGCGCTGCAAAAAGCATTTTATTCTTGAAGCCGGCTTTTAGCCGCGTATCACCGCTACGGAACGCGCAGCTTCAACAGTCGGGCCGGGTCCAGGTAGACTCCCTGCCAGCGTACCGCGATGTGCACGTGCGGCCCGGTCGCGCGGCCGGTAGCGCCGCTGAGTCCGACCTCCTGGCCGCGTTTGACATGCTCCCCTTCATGCACCCCGATCTTAGAAAGATGCATGTAGAGACTGAGCAAGCCCTGTCCGTGGTCCAGTACGACGCAGCTCCCTTCGAAAAACAGATCGCGGGCGAGGATCACGGTTCCGCTGTTGATTGCTTTTAGTGGTGTGCCAACCGGAGCATGGTAATCCAAACCTCCATGCACGCTTTTCACAACGCCATTGAAAGTGCGGCGAGTGCCAAATGGATCGGAAACCGATGTTGACACGGCCGGAAGAAACCTTCCCGACCATTCGCGCTCGGGACTGATCACGGCGAAGACTTTAGACTTCAATTCCTTCTCCTGATCGATTCGAGTGAGCATATCCGGAGCAGGCGCGGTGAATTTTTGTGGAACATGAAGCACGATAGTCGGATACTTCGCCGCCCAAACCCTTACCTTGCTTTCCAAGTCAACGCGTGCGTCCTGCTTGTTGACACCGTGCAACACCAGAGGGTAGCGGCCCGGCTTGGTTTCAACGCTGACTCCGGCAAACCCGATCCAAGTCTTGCTGCCAGGGTTGTAGCCGAAGAACACCTCGTGGCCCAGCCAGGCTCCAGTCAAGGACTTCAAACGCACCGGCGGACGTACACGAAGCAGAAAGGGCGAGCCGTTGACCAGTCGCGCAGGTTCCCAGCGCACGAGTGGAGGCTTCGCCCGCGATGAGGGAGACTTTTCTTCGTTCTGCGCTGCGAAGGCAATGCTGCTGGCGAGCAGCGCACACATGCTGACAGCAACTATCTTTTGAGTACGGTGATGCCCTGGCTTCACTTTTTCAGCGTACCAGAAAGCGAGACAAGCCCGAATCGAGGAGCTCGTGTTCATCCGGGGAGGGCGCCGCTCTTACAGGCTGGGGAAAAAGGCTGGGTTTGGGTGGCGCGGCGCTTCAGTGTCCATCCGCCGCCGCGCCTGCCCGGCGGCAGATCTCTATTCCCTGACCTGGTGCACTCGGCGGCACGGCTGAAAGGCCGTGCCCTCCCCAAATCACACGAAGCAATTGGAACCGCAATCTGCCTTAGTTGTGTGGCGCGGTCACTCCTGTCCGCGCTGTTGAGCCGCACTGATGCTGGCCGTGCCACCCTCGAAAGCCCCCTGAGCTTCAGGGTTTCAAGGTTCAGAGTTCAAGGGCTTCATTGTTTTCGGTTTCTTGTATCAGGGCACGCCTTGAGGCGTGCCGATTCCGCCGCGGCTATCATGAACCTCAGCCGCCGAGCCTGGCTCGGCCGCTGATGTCTGCTCCTAAGGTGCAGAAGTGACGGCCCGGCTGAAGCGGTGCCCTGATGCGAATCTGCCAGTTGACGAAGTTGCCGCATCCGCAAAGAGCGGCCACATTTCGGGCAATGCCGAAAAGCTTGCCCGGCACGAGACGCGGGGAGCCGAATCCCACGTTTGCGAAAACCAGGCAAACGTGGGCCCCCCAAGAAACGTCCAGCCAAGCGGTTGGCCCAGCTTTGCGCTCTTTGCAAAGCTGGGGAACCCGGCCGTTCAAATCTGCCGCCTACTATCTAAAACCTTGTCAAACCGGCTTCGCCCGTGAGGAATCTGCTGTTTTCGGCAGGAACAGCAAAGCAGACTCCTCGCTCCGCGGAATGACAAGAGGAAAAATCGGAACGACAAGGCGAAATCGGAGTGGGAAAGAAGAAGACAAGTTCGAAATTGTTGGTTATTGATTGTTGATTTAACAGAAAGTCGCCGCCGATTATCAGGGCAGCCGCCGAATCACCACGTCGTCATCCTGAACGGGCGTAAGTCGGTGGAGGATCTGGCGTGCACTGGCAGAACCTGTGACGACATGCACACAGTCGTGGCCACTAGGCCACGCGCGGACAGGAGTGTCCGCGCCACACGCGCGTTGAGGCTTTTCTGCCGAAGAGCTAGTCTTATATTGTGAGCCTCAGATGAACTTCCGAAACATCCTGCGGGAATCCTGGAGCGCCATGCAACGCCACTGGATCAGGAGTGTGCTTACGATTCTCGGCATTGGCGTGGGCGTTGGAGCTTTCATTTGCGTGGTCGCGATCGGAAACGCCGGAAGCAGCAGCATTGAAGACAAGCTGCAGAGCCTAGGTGACAATTTCGTCTGGGTGGAAGCGGGCAGCCGCGCCCGCAACGGCTTGCGAGCGGGCTCACGCGGCACGCGTTCGCTTGTGCTCGGCGATGCACAAGCCATCCTGCAGCAGGTTCCTTTGATCAAGAGCATGTCACCTAACGTGGATGGTCACATCCAGGTCATCTACGCAGGTGAAAACTGGGCTACCATGTACCGCGGCGTGACTCCGGAGTTTCTCCAGATACGCCGCTGGCAGGTTCGACTGGGAACATTCTTCACCACTGCAGACGTGGAAACCAGCGCGCCCGTGTGCGTACTGGGCGAAACCGTGGTCGAAAACCTGTTCGGGAACGAAGATCCGGTTGGGAAGACAGTCCGCATCCAGAGTTTGCCTTGTAAGGTGATTGGCGTTCTCGACCGCAAAGGATTTTCGGCAACGGGACAAGACCAGGACGATTTTGTTGTCCTGCCCTACACGACGGTGCAGAAGAGAATCACCGGAACGTTCTGGCTGGATGACATCTTCTGCTCCGCGGTTTCGCGCGAGGCGATGCCCGAAGCCACCGGGGACATCATGGCACTCTTGCGGGAACGCCACCACCTGAACGCTGGAGAAGACGACGACTTCAACGTTCGCCGGCCGGAGGATGTGGTGCAGGCCCAACTGGCTGGCAGCCGGATCATGACCATGTTGTTGGCCAGCGTTGCATGTTTGTCTTTGGTGGTGGGCGGCATCGGGATCATGAACATCATGCTGGTATCGGTGACACAGCGCACGCGCGAGATTGGAATACGATTGGCCGTTGGCGCCACCGAATGGGACGTCCAGGTTCAATTTCTAAGCGAAGCGGTGGCACTGAGCGTGATAGGCGGCTTGTTGGGATTAATGGTTGGCGTACTGGCCTCGGTTGGAGTTCAAAACCTCTTCCACTTCCCGACCAAGATCACGCCGCAGGTTTTTGCAATTGGAGGTTTCTTCTCCGCCGGAATTGGAGTGTTGTTCGGCTATTATCCCGCCCGAAAGGCCTCGCAGCTAGATCCCATCCAGGGGCTGCGTTACGAATAGGTTGTCCGCAGTACCTCACCTAGACGGCCTGCGACCCTGAATGAGGCGAATCACCAGAACCACCAGCGCGATTAGTCAGCAGCAGGTGGACATATCCACCCAAGGTGTAGGAACTAACCAGTCCCAGCAGCCACAGGATCAGCAGGAATCGTCCAAAGCATAGGCCCTCCCAACGTGTGCGAGCAGGCACGGAAGCCGCTTCCATTGGGAAAACTACACTGACAGCTTGCGGGAGTCGTTCCGGTAAAAACCTGACGGCGGGGCGAACTTACCTGTAATCATTGGCGGCCGGGTCATTTTGCGGCCCTCCACGGAACGTGTCTTCGCGTTGTTTCAGCACTTCGTTGAGTTCGGTTACCAAGTCCATTAACTTCTTAGGGTCACGCTCTTTACTAGCTGCTTCTGATAATTCTCTCCAGTCCCTCGGTGCAGGGTTGTAAGACATAGTCCCCCTTCCTTGGCCAGACCTAGGGTACATACCTTAGCCGACAGGGTAAGTTGCAGTTGGATTACCAAGCACGCAAGTTGATATTTTTCAGTAGGATATGTTAAGAAAGTCTCAAGTCGCGATTGGCAATCTGTACTCCAAATTGGTAATTCCTTCCTGCCGGAACGGAAAGCCGGTCCCCGGCACCCCGGTGAGCTGATTTCCACATGCTGGTCAGGACGGCCCTGGATGCCTGTTAACTAAAGAGTGAACTACTCCCGCCCAAGATGCATCCAAGCGGATACAACGTTACCTCCCGAGGTCGAGGTGTGGTATGACGCGGGAACAGAAGGTGAGAAATTCGTGGAGTTCCATCCGGGCCGGCTCCAAACGGCATGTCGGGCTGCGAAATGTCGTTCTGGGCTTTTTGACGTGCACGTCCATCGCTCTCATGCTGACTCGCTTCTTTCCGCACGCCCATGGGGATGACATTCTGCCGTTGCTCTTCCTGGTGGTGGTAGGGCTGGTCGCGCATTTCCTGGGAACCCTGAGCGCAATTGTGGGACTGGTGTCGGCGAGCTACGTGTTCGCGACTCTCCTCTTTGCGCCTCTGAACAGTTTGACGGTAAAAGACGAATCGGCGCGAACGAATCTGATGCTGATGCTGCTTTTCGGCTTGGCCATTTCCTATTTCTATGGCGGCGAGGATAGCCCGGAAGATGTCGGCCCGCCTCCCGAGGACGATTAATCGCTCGCACACGACACGAGATATTCTGTTTACATCCGAGCGCGTTGAACGTCTAATGAGCTGAAGCAGGTCGGCATTTGCCTGCCCGAAAAGCCATCTCCGGATGTTTGCTCAGCTTCATTCGAAAAGCGCAAGGCGCCGGAACACGCTGCTCTATGGTTCCGTGAGCCTCCACTGCCTGCTTCTCTATCTTCTGGTTCGCTCACCCAGTCCGATCTTCGTGGCGCCATCTTCCGTGGTCCGCGGCGTGACACGGGGTTCGGTTACCCAGCTGTACTGGACAGGTCGCTACTCGCAATCCCATGTGGCGGGAGGGAGGACTACTGCCCAGTCGCCCCTCGCATGGAATAAGCGGACCATACAGCGCAAAGCGGACTCTGCCGATAGCCCACTCACCGAGGCGGATGGGACTCGAACCGCGCGCTCCAGCGACAGACCTCCGGCCGGGTCCCCGTATGGTTCCCTATCCGAAGGTCCCTCGATTGGATATGAAATCCGGCCGGCACTGCCGGTTTACGCTTTCGATCCGGTGCTAGGTCCAGGAGACTTGGGGTATGAGGGCGATGAGGTGGTCGAGATTACGATCGACGAGACCGGGAACGTCATCCACACCACTGTACTCCAGAGTCTTGGCCGGGCAGTCGACGCAAAGGTATTGGCAGTTCTGCAAAGTTGGCGCTTTCATCCCGCCACTCGGGATGGCCTGGCCATCGCCTCCAGGCAGGATGTGCATTACCACTTCAAACCGCACTCCTGATTCAGTTGCGATTGGATGAGATCCGGTGACCTGGTCGGGTTCGAACCGACGACCTCTTCACATGCCTAAGCTTCAAGGGCAGCCGGTTATTGGTTTTCAACGAGAATGGGAACTATGCTACTGAACTCGCGGCTGGCTCGGGCGCGGGTTGGTGTTCCGCTGGGTTGCACAGACAGTCGGCGATACGTTCGCTCGCATGGCCATCCCATAGTGGTGGAATTGTTCCCCGTCGGAAGTCGCCGCTCAACACCCGCAGGCTTTCCGCACGCAGAAGACCCAGGTCTCGACCCACGATGACATTTGTTCCCATCGTCGTCGTGATTGGCCGCTCCGTGTTCTCCCGCAGGGTGAGGCAGGGCACGCCGAGGTACGTGGTTTCTTCCTGGATGCCGCCGGAATCTGTCAGCACCAGGCAAGCGTGTTGCTGCATGCCGAGGAATTGCAGGTAAGGTGTTGGGGGCAGCAAATGCAAACCGGGCGAATCTACCGGCATGTTGAATTCCTGCATGCGTCGGCGAGTTCGGGGGTGCACGGGGAAAAACACCTCGATTCGCATACTGAGCCAGGCCAGTGTTTCACAGAGCTCGCGGAGGGCGATGGGGTCGTCTACATTGGACGGCCGATGGAGAGTCACCAGTGCGTAGCGGGACGGAAGGTCTTTCGGGACCAGATTCGCAGCCGATGGCAGGAGCTGAATAAGGGTATCGATCATGGTGTTACCGACGAAACGGATCTTGCTGCGGGGTATACCTTCGCGAACCAGGTTTAGGTCGCCGTCCTCGGAGGGCGTGAGCAAAAGGTCAGCGATCTGGTCGGTCAACACTCGATTTATTTCCTCGGGCATACTCCGGTCGAACGAACGCAAACCTGACTCCACGTGTGCAACCTTAACCCCAACTTTGCTGCACACTAGGGCTGCCGCAACCGTTGAATTAACGTCGCCGTAAACCAACACCCAATCCGGCTTGTGTTCAAGCACCACCGGTTCGAAGCGCACCATGATGGTGGCGGTTTGCTCGGCGTGCGTTCCGGAACCGACCGCCAGACTGATGTCAGGCTTGGGCATCTTGAGCTGATCGAAAAAGACCTCAGACATCTCGGCGTCATAATGTTGGCCGGTGTGGACGAGGGTTTGCCTGACATTGGGTCTGGTGCCCAATGCTTTCAACACAGGTGCCGCTTTCATAAAATTGGGGCGCGCACCCACCACGTGGACAATATTCATTCACATCTCCCGACGGTCAGAATTGAACTCGATCTCGGCTGCGACATCAAGCGGCAATGCAGGTACCAATGCCGTTTCCTACGCCAGCACGCCTGGGGCCGATCACCCCATGTGTCTATACAGCAGCTTTCCTGAAGCGACTAGCAGTGAGTCAGGCAGTCTCCGGAATAGACGTTTCGCCACCAAGGTTTTCCAGTCTGACGTCCCGACACGGGCCCGCCCACGCGGATACCGATGGTAAGTCAGAGGGATTCGAGTCGCTCCCCATCGGTCCTTGAAGGTGATGAGCGAGCGGTTGTCGAGATCGGAACGCCCCATGTCGAACACGCGTAATCCATCACGAGTGGCTTCCTGCATGGCGCGCCAAAACAGCAGCGCCGTGCCGCCCAGATTGTTAAACACCGGGTCAGAGCAGCCATATTTGTATGTCATGCAGTCTTTGTAGCGGATGGTCACGATGCTTGCGATCGGCTTCGCGTCGATTGAGAGCGTGCGGATCTTCAGCATGTCCCCCAAACACTCCCCCAGGTGGCGGAACCACGCCAGAGGTTGGGGCGGTAGTTGATGGCGCCGCCGCGTAAGCAACAGCAGTTCATAGAATCTGCGCAAGAGAGATTCTGATCTTCCTTCCTCGTACGTGAGTGGTTGACGTTCGGCGTGACGAATCCTCCTCTGGACACAATCCTTGTGAAATCGTCTAAAAATTTCCTCGCAGGAACCCGAGAGCTCCAACCGATGTAGACAATATTGATCGGTGGATTCAAACCCGGTTCTGTCCACACCTGCAGAAACCGGCCTGAGCTCGACATATTTCCAGTTTTTTGAGGCGGCGCGATCAACAACGGCGCGCAACAACGACTCCCGCTCTTCGGAGCTATCGGCCAGCGGTTCGCAATGATCGGAGAAGGGAAGGGAGACCAGGCGTCCGCCGGTGACCCAACTATGAACCTCACAGAAAACGACGGCATTACTCAATGGCCCGGCAGGTGGGCTGGTAGTTAGAACAACCGGTTTATACCCGTAAGTGCGATCCAGCGCGCGGAGCCACTCGGTAGTGTGGAATACCGAAGCTCCCGCCTGCCGACACAAGAATTCAGGCCAACGCGGGTCCTGGAGCGGATTTAGTTCGTGCAATACCATTTAGGGAAAGAAGAAACGGCGCTAAGTAGTGCAGTTATCGCTTCCAATCCGATACGTCCGAATTGAATGCCAAGGGGGCTAGCTAGGTGAAACAACTTAGTTCTGCTTCCTGATCCAGACTTGGACATACAGGAACTTCCGATACCTAGTGTTGCTTGCCATCCTTAATATATAGTCTTCGCAAAGCGTCGGTTCCCAAAAAATCAAGGGACCTAGTTCTCCGAGGTCGTAATGTCTTCACAACTTTGTTGCTTCGGTCTTCCTGCGAAAACGCAGTCGAACGCTCTAGAACTCGGGTACTTAATCATCGTTCTTTTCTGTGGCGTATTTATCTCGGCGGGGTGTGGCACCGTGATGTCCCATCCGCCGTCATCGCCGCCGCTGTCATCAGCGCCCCTGTCGATTACAAGTGGCT
>Ga0209804_1000091_pt1 | contig 77143 bp, 75 predicted proteins | sample GraSoiAngelo_139_FD_185896 | JGI IMG/M metagenome (GOLD analysis project Ga0209804, IMG submission 185896) | Grasslands soil microbial communities from the Angelo Coastal Reserve, California, USA - 14_0929_12_20cm (SPAdes) (version 2) | ecosystem: Environmental > Terrestrial > Soil > Grasslands ... | reverse complement strand
CGATATCCGCATCGCCGCCACCGGGAGCTAGGCCCAGATTTGTGGCACTCCCGGTGTTATTGACGCAGCCGCCGCCACTCAGCCCAAAAATGCCGCAATTGTCCGGTTGCCCTTCGTATTTGAAGGGCAGCGTACCATTCGCGTTGGGCACGCCGTCGATTGATTGGCTCCAACGCCAGAGGTCAATACCGCCGGGCACGCCACGTATGGACTCCACATAAATCGTGCCCTGGGAATCGACGCGGTCGCCGGGTTCCACGCCTGTTACGATGAAAGCTAGAGGGCTCGAGCCTGTGGGAACCGGGGCTAATTGAGGCAGGCAAAGGCTTTGATTGGGGCTGAAGCCGTCCGTACCGGCCCCGACGAAGGCGGGAATCGCCTCAGCTCCCCCGCCCGCACCCGTTTGGCTGGGACAGGCGTGCTCGTTGGCAGGGTCAGGGTAGGAAGTCTGCGCGCTGACGGTGCGGCGGGTGTCCAGGGAGAATACGGACATCAGAATAAGTAGCAATACTCCTTCGGTGAACAGCACAGGCAAGAGCTTGCGCATGGAGTTCTCCTTCGGACACAAATTCGTGCAGGGCTGAGGCCCCTCCGCGAGTCCTTGGCCTGCTCTCCCGGTCGGTTGGCGAAGCGGGTGGTCATTCACTGTTTCAAGGAGGCACGGACCCGAAGGCAGCTGTCGGCCACCCGCTCCTTGAGGCACGCGTCAGCTATAGTGCGAGAACAGGGTTTGGACAATACGGTGGATACTCTAATCAAGGCAAGTGTAAAAACCTGAGGGACTCCGCCGGTGAACTTTTTTTTGGGGCTGCCAGTCGTGGCTTCCCTCGAGCAGCCGAACCTTGCCGATTCGGTGCTTCCTTGCCAACGCGGTCCTCATGGCGTAATTCTCCAAACCGGAGCGGGGTTCCGCACCCGTCACGGCGGCCTTCGCGTTGCTCGAAAACCATTGATCGACTGGCTTACTCGGGCAGGATCACCGGTTTTGCGCGCGGCAATGCTTCGAGCGTCGCTTTGTCCAGGTTTAGGTGCGCGGCGACAAGTTCCGGAGGCGTGTGCGAGAGCCACTCGGAAAGCGCCAGATCCTGGTAATAGCTGCTCTTGAACATTTCCAGGAATTTCAGGTCGTGGCTGCCGGTGTTTTCGACGTAATGCGGCAGCGCCTTTTGTACGTAGCCCACGTCACCGGTTTCAAAGTCCATTGTTCGCGCGCGGCCTCCTGTGGCGAACACGGTCATGCGCCCCTTGCCGCTGATGAAGAATTGCCATTCGTCAGCATTGGGATGCCAGTGCAACTCGCGCAAACCACCGGGCTTCAGGGTGACCAGCGAGGCGGCGATATTCTGCGCGATCTTGAAATTGCTCGAGTCAATGATGCGCACCTCGCCGCCCTTTGTGCGCTTTGTAGGCGGTTGCTGCATGGTGCGAAAGGCAAAATCGATCGGCGAGGCTCCCAGTGCTCCCGCCGCCCTGCGCTGGTCCTCGGCAAGCGGTCCGGGGACTTCGGCTTGAAAAATGAACCGCTCCTTGTTGGGCATAACTTCCACGGCCGCCCGGGGCACTACAAAATTTCTCGAAACGATGTCCTGCGGCGTATGCGCCATCCAGTCGGACAGCAAAACCGTCTCATATTCCGAGAAGTTGCCATCGTCAAACACCAGCAGGAATTCCGTGCCGTCGGGCGGGAGCCCCTGGATGGAGTGCGGTATCCCCGGCGGGAAATACCAGAGATCCCCTTCCTTCACGTCGGTGACGAAACTCTTTCCGTCGGCATCGATACAAGTGATGCGCGCCGTCCCATATAGCATATAAGCCCACTCCGCGGCCGTGTGCCAATGCAATTCGCGGACGCCGCCAGCGGTGAGCCGCATGTTCACACCCGCGAGGGTTTTTGCAACCGCCAGCTCGCGCACGGTGACCTCGCGCGACCATCCGCCTTCATGCAGGCGTTTGTGCGCGATGGAGAAGGGATACTTGAAGGTTTGCACGCCGCCCGCATCGGTCGGTGGCGGGTTAACCGAATCCAGGTTTTCCTCATCTAGCGCCGGGTTTTTGGGGACCGGTTCGCTTCGGCTTCGCTCGCTCTTTGCTTTGCGTGCTGGATCCTGGCTTTGTCCCGCGGTATGGTTTGCGGCGAGCATCCCCGCTGCCAGAGCTGCCGAGCTGGCTCCCAAGAATCCACGCCGCGTCCAACGCTCCTTTTCCGACTCGTCAAGCATGTATACTGCCTCCCTTGGTTTCACCCGGCTTTCTCCTGAATTGTCCGGTGCTCGATAACCTACCTTGATCGTTGCCGCGATACAACCCCAAGATTAAGCATGATGAAAGAGGGCCGCTCGCACACTCGTCAAGCATCCCGCCGCGGGCCTTCCATTTTTTGGAACGGTTCGAGTTCCTGGCCGATATAAAGGGCGGTCCTACCAGGTTCTCCCCAAGCAAAATCAGGGACCTGCCTGATTTCATTGCGTGTGTTTTCGGATTGTGCTTAGGAATCTTCTTGGCAGATTGGACGCTTATTCTTATGAAAGTGCTGCTAGCCGATGATAGGCAGGGTCACCGGGATTCTTTGCGCAGACTCATCCAGCGGGATCCCGAGGTCCAGGTCAGCGGAATCGCCGAAGATGCCGAGAACGCTCCCGGCAGCGTGATAGCGCGCGAGTTGCGGCGTACTTTGGATGGCTGCCCTGTCTGCGACGGCGGGTATCGCGACCATTCCTTCGTGATTCTCGCTACCGTGGCCATCGAGCCACAATGGCAAAGCGCGCTGCACGTGAAGCAATACTACGATTTTCTTGACGAACGCCGCTGGCAGGAACTTCTCCGCCTGCGGGAGTGGAATGACGCGGCAGATACGCTCATCGGCTTTGCGTTTCGCTGCGCCGGGGGACGCGTCGGAATCGTCACCATGCTTAGTCCGGCCAGGCCCGGTTTGCCTGACACTCCATTGCATTACGTGATCCTCCCCGAGGAGGAAGGGAACAGCCTGCAAGCGCTCATTCCACCCGAAAAGTGGCATCCCTTGCGGTCAACGTCTGCCGCCCCACCGTAGGCTATACTTCTCCGGGAGGGGTGCTTGCCGCTTCACACGTTTGTTCATTTCGAGCCGGTGCCCGGAAAAGAGGACCTGCTTCGCGAAGAGTTAAGGCTGCTCTTGGCGCCGACACGTGCGGAGCCTGGCTGCATCCGCATTCACCTCTACGAAGCGCTCGGTGGGCCGCTGGTCTTTTACATTCACTCCGAGTGGGTAGACGAAGGGCGTTCGATGGCCACCCCAAATTGCCGCACATGACGCGCTTTCTCGGTCTCGTGGGAGAGCTTACCACCCATCCGGTGAAAGGCATTCGCACCAAGCAGATCGGCTAACACCATTCCGAGGCGAATGCTCGCATAGCCACGCGCCGCGCCGTGCTGGAGCTCGTTTCCGGCGAGCTTAAGCCGCCGATCCGCCGGCCTTGGCCGCGCGCATTTGCTTCACCATTTCTTGGAATTGCCGCGTCAAATGCGGCACGATTCCCAGCTGCCGCTCGACGAGCATCAACTGCGCGCGATGATGCATTTCGTGTTCTTTCGCGGACAACAGCTTTTCAAAGCGCGTCTTCATGCTCTTCCCATCGGGTTCGGTCACGTTTTCGGCCAGGAATTCCGGAGTCAGCGTCTCTAACCACGCCGAGAACTGCTCACCTTCCGTTCGCAGCAGCTCCAGGATCTCTGCCTTCGTTCTTGGCCTAGCCTCCTCGGCGTTGAACTTGTCCATCATTCCAAAGAAATCATAGCCCACAAGCGTGGACAGGCGCTTCTTGCGGACCTCTTCCCAGATTCGCGTGGAAATCGCCACGTGCGTCAGCATCCGCGCCACGCTCCGCACTTCGGGTGCGGACACGAAACTGTATTTGTCCTCTGGAATATCCTGTGCCACCTGGATGGTGTTTTTGCGCACGGTGCGAAACCCGTTTGCCAATTCTTTTCCGCCGTAAATACTCATGGAGACACCTCGCTAATGAAATCTGTCTGCTTGGGGCCGCGTAAACTGCTTACTTCGATGCGGCGTCCTTGTCCTCGGTCACGCCCCGCGAGGTGGGCTTTTCGGCTAGCCTTCCTCGCCGCTGTGGACCTCGCCCGACCGGCCGCCCACTATCTGACTATATGCCGCCCGGCGCGTCAGTCCGCGTTCCTTGGCCGCCAGCTTGAGGGCCTCTTTGCGATCCAGTTTGGCCTGGTGCATCAGTTCTTCGACGCGCGCGGCAAGCGACTGCGCCGAGTCGCTTTGTGCGCGCCCCTCGGCCGCCTCCGGGGGGCCGACAAGGAGGGTAATCTCGCCGCGGGCCGGGCGTTCTTCGAGCGCGGCGGCAATCTCAGAGAGCTTGCCGCGCACGAATTCTTCGTGGAGCTTGGTCACTTCGCGCGCCAGGCACGCCTGCCGGTCACCCAGAGTCTCCAGCGCCTCCGCCACGCATTCGGCGACGCGGTGCGGCGCTTCGTACAGGATGATGGTGCGCTCCTCGATGCGCAGCCGTTCGAGGGCGCGTCGCCGCTCCCCGCTTCGCGCAGGCAAAAATCCCACGAAAAGAAATTCCTCGCTGGGCATCCCGGAAGCGGAGAGGGAAGCGAGCAGCGCGGACGGCCCTGGAATCGGCACCACGAGGATGTGGTGCCGCAGACAAAGGGAGACCAGCCGGTGTCCCGGGTCGGATACCAGCGGCATTCCCGCGTCACTCACCAGCGCGATTTTCGCGCCTTGCTCCATGGCCACCACCAGTTCCGGCGCGCGCGTCAGTTCGTTGTGCTCGTGGTAGCTGACCAACGGCTTGCGAATGCCGTAGTGCGTGAGCAGCTTCTGCGTGTGGCGCGTGTCTTCGCACGCGATCTGATCGGCTTCTTTGAGGATGCGCAGAGCGCGCAGCGTGATGTCCTCCAGGTTGCCGATCGGCGTCCCCACAAGGTACAAACAGCCCGCGGGAGTCTGTGGCTCTCGGGCCGGATCGTTGGCGGTCATGGCGACCAGTCTAGCATGCGCGGGAGTGCTCGAGCGCCGGCGGCAGGGAGATCGCTGTACAAAAACGCCGCCGCGTCGCGGCAGGCTCTGTAGCAATGCTATACTTCATTTTTTGTAGTGCTTGAGGAGGAGCGTCTGTGCCCCTGTACGAGTACAAGTGCCTGAAGTGCGGCCGGAGAACGGAGAAAATTGAAAATGTTGACGGCCCGCATTTGCGGAAATGCCCGCACTGCGGCGGCAAAGCGGAACCGATGATATCGGCGCCGGCGATTCAATTCAAGGGTGCGGGATGGTACGTGACCGACTATGCGAACAAAACCGGCGGCGGCGAAGCGGATAAGCCGGCCTCGGGAGCCGCGGAAACGGCGGGCAAAGGCGCGGAAGCGAAAGAAACGGGTTCTAAGGACGCAAAAGAAAAAAAATCCGCGAAGAAAAAGTAGATCGCGCGAGGAGCCGGAATGGCCGAAACAACGCAGGGAAAGGGCGCCGCGGGACGCAAGCTGCGCAAAGCGGTTTTGCCGGCTGCCGGGCTAGGCACGCGATTTTTGCCCGCGACCAAAGCACAGCCCAAGGAAATGCTTGCCGTCGTCGATAAGCCGCAGATTCAATACGTCGTGGAAGAATGCGCGGTTTCCGGCATTGAGCACATCATTATCGTTACGGGCAAAGGGAAAAATTCGATCGAGGATCACTTTGACTCCTCACCGACGCTCGAGCGCTTCCTGGAAGAAAGAGGAAAAAAGGAACAGGCGGCGATGGTGCGGAAGATCAGCGACATGGTGCAGGTGAGTTACACGCGCCAGAAAGAGCCGCTCGGCTTGGGACACGCGGTGCTGGTAGCAAAGGATCTTGTGGGTGACGAGCCCTTCGCGGTTCTCTTGGGTGACGTGCTGATCCCCGGTCCCAATCCGGCCACCAAGCAACTCATGGAGGTGTATTCCGCGACGGGTGTAGGGGCCATCGCGGTCGAAGAAGTGCCCAAGGAGAGAACGCATCTCTATGGGGTTATCGATGGCGAGCCGGCGCCGCAGCCGCCCTTTGGGGCGCGGCTGTTGCGAATTCGTGATGTGGTGGAAAAGCCGAAGCCAGAGAAAGCTCCATCCAATCTGGCGATCACCGGCCGCTACGTTTTGCCGCCACAGATTTTTGATTGCCTGGCGCGCACTAAGCCCGGCGCAGGTAACGAGATCCAGTTGACCGACGCGCTGCGCATCCTGGCGCAGGAAGATGGTTTGTGGGCGTACATTTATGACGGTGCGTCTTACGATGCCGGCGACAAATTGGGATTCTTGAAAGCGACAGTGGAAATCGCACTGCAGAACCGGGAGTTTGGCGGGGAGTTTCGCGAGTACCTGAAGGGTCTAAACTTGTAGTCGTGGAAGCGAACACGCGCATTTTGGGCATCGAATCCTCCTGCGACGAGACCGCCGCGGCTGTGGTTGTCGACGGGCGTGAAATTCTGTCCAGTATCGTGGCGTCGCAACTCGACGTGCACCGCAAATATGGCGGCGTCGTGCCGGAACTGGCTTCCCGCGAGCATTTGCGGCAAATCGTGCCGGTGGTCCGCGAAGCGCTCGGGCAAGCGCGCCTGAAGCTGCAAGAAGTGGACGCCATCGGCGTGACACAAGGACCGGGCCTGGTCGGCGCGCTGCTTGTGGGAATTACCTACGGGAAGACCCTGGCACAATCACTGGGAAAGCCGCTCGTGCCGGTCAACCATCTGGAGGGCCACGTCCACGCCGTTTTTCTTGAAGCGCACAAAGCGCGGCGCATTCCCAAATTGCCTGCCGTGTGCCTGATTGTTTCCGGAGGCCACACGCTTCTTTGCGAAGTGAACGCCGAAGACCCCGGTGTTCCGGTGGCGGGCGCGCTTTTTCGCTACCGCAGGCTCGGACAAACGCGCGACGACGCGGCGGGCGAAGCTTATGACAAAGTCGCGAAGTTGCTGGCGCTTGGCTACCCGGGAGGGCCCATTCTTGACCGGCTGGCGGCTGCCGCCGAGATAGCCTCCCCGCCGGTGAAGTTCGGCCCGACAAAGACCCGTGGCAACCCGCTCGACTTCAGCTTCAGTGGCCTGAAAACCGCAGTGCTCTATCATTTACGCGAACATGCGGAATACTCCGGCGAGATTCGCAAGCGAGAAGAAGCCCTGGCGCGCGGCGAACGAAAATTCGACCAGTTGCTCCCGCTTTGCAGCAAAACCACGCTTGGGCTTGTGCGGGAATTTCAAAATGCGGTGGTTCGCGATCTGGTGGACCGCACCATGGCCGCCGCAGAGAAACTCGGGGTTGCGACGGTTTTGGTGTCTGGCGGCGTGGCCGCCAACAGCCAGTTGCGCACGACATTCGAGGAACGCGCGCGGCCTGTCGGTATCGAGGTGTTCTTTCCCAGCCGAGCGCTCTCTACGGATAACGCCGCCATGATCGCGGCGGCCGCGTATGCGCGATTTCGGGCGGGCAGGCTTGCGGATGTCACCCTGAATGCTGACCCAAGCCTCGCGCTCGCCTAGGAAAATGGAACGCGAGGAGAATCATTCGTGAGAATCGCGAAGTCGCTTCTTTTGAACATATTTCTATTGTGCGCTGTTTGTTCGGCGAGCGCGGCCGCGGCCCAGACGACGCGATGGACCGAGCAAAAGGCGAACGAATGGTACGCAAAGCAGCCGTGGCTTATTGGGAGCAATTACATTCCGCGCTCGGCGATCAATGAGCTGGAAATGTGGCAGGAGGCGACTTTTAATCCGGAACAAATCGACCAGGAATTTGGCTGGGCCGAATCCCTCGGCATGAACACGATGCGCGTCTTCCTGCATGACTTGCTCTGGCAACAGGACGCTGATGGTTTCAAGAAGCGCATCAACGAGTTTTTGACGATTGCAGCGAAACATCGCATTCGACCGGTCTTTGTGCTCTTCGATTCTTGCTGGGATCCTCTGCCGCACCCGGGGCCGCAGCACCCACCGATTCCCGGCGTTCACAATTCCGGCTGGGTGCAAAGCCCGGGCGCCGTCGCGCTGGGGGATGCGAAGCAGTACCCGCGGCTCAAAGCCTATGTGCAAGGAGTAGTAGGAGCATTTGCGAAGGATGATCGCATTCTGGCCTGGGACATTTGGAACGAACCCGGCAACCGCAATATGGGCAGCTATGCGAAAGAGGAATTGAAGGATAAAACGGCGCGCGTGCTGGTGCTTCTGCCGCAGACGTTTGAATGGGCGCGCGAAGTGAATCCCACGCAGCCGCTGACCAGCGGGGTCTGCTGCGTGGACCAGGCGCCCGATGGATCCCATCTTGGCGAGCTCGAGCAGATTCAACTACGCGAATCCGACATCGTGACTTTTCACAACTACAGCTGGCCCGAATACTTCAAGAGGGAAGTTGCCTGGCTCAAGAAATACAATCGGCCCGTCATCTGCACGGAGTTTATGGCGCGCTCTGTGGGCAGCACCTTCGACACGATTTTGCCCATCGCCAAGGAAGAAAAGGTGGGAGCGATCAACTGGGGATTCGTCGTCGGCAGGACGCAGACGAATTTGCCCTGGGAATCGTGGCAGCATCCCTACATCCTCGAGCCGCCTCCGGTGTGGTTTCATGAAGTGCTGCACCCTGACGGAAAGCCGTATCGCGAAGGGGAAGCGGAGCTGATCCGCCAGCTCACCGGAAGAAAGTGATCATCGGTCTTGACAAAACCGAACAGTTTGACCGGATGACTTTTGGCGGCGTCGAAGCGGTATACTCTCGCGGACATGCCCGCGAAGAAGAGCGCCGGAGCGCGATTCGAACCAGCCAGCGATCAGTCGCTGCTCGTCTATTTTGGCGAACAAATCACACTCGAAGCAAACGAGAACGTCAGAAGGCTTCTGCATCTGCTGGAGCAGGAACCGATTCCCGGTGTCGACAACCTGCATCCGGCGTATTGCTCGCTGCTGGTAAAGTTTGCGGCGTTGAAGTGGCGGCACCAGGAGCTGGAAAGACAGCTCCGCAAATACCTTGGCCGGCTAAACAACGTGAGGTTGCCAGAGCCGAGGCTCGTGGAAATTCCCGTGTGCTATGGTCGGGAGTTTGGACCGGACCTTGACGAAGTCGCCGCGATGCATGGAATTACGCCGGAGCGCGTCATTGAGCTACACACCTCGGCGACTTATCTTGTCTATTTCTTGGGATTTGTGCCGGGTTTCGCCTATCTTGGCGAATTGGCGCGAGAATTGGTGACCCCGCGATTGCTATCGCCGCGCAGGAAAGTGCCGGCCGGAAGCGTAGGGATTGCCGGCAACCAGACGGGAGTATATCCGTTTGAAACTCCGGGCGGATGGAGATTGCTGGGGCGCTCGCCCCTGGCGATGTTTCGGACCGATAGAGACGGTCTCTGCCTTCTCTCCATCGGCGATCGCGTGAGATTTGTGCCGGTTTCGCGGGAACGGTTCGCGGAGTTCGAACGCGCATGAAGGTCATTGAAGTGCTGGCGCCGGGGCTGCTCACAACCGTGCAGGACTTGGGGCGAGAAGGCTTCGGCCCGATGGGCGTCTCGCCTTCCGGTGCGGCCGACCCGGTCGCACTGCGTATCGGTAACCGGCTGGTGGGAAACGCCGCAATTGCCGCCGCACTCGAGATGACGCTTCTCGGCGGAACGTTTCTGTTCCCCGAAGGGGCTTTGGCGGCTCTCACGGGCTCGGATTTCGGCGCGGCACTGGACGGCGCGGATCGTCTGCCGTGGGCTTCGTTCGAAGTGAAGCCTGGCCAAACCCTTCGGCTGGGACCAACGCGTTCGGGCGCCCGGTGTTATTTGTGCCTACAAGGCGGAATCGCCGTGAAACCGTTTCTCGGAAGCGCATCCACGCATCTTTTGAGCGGTCTCGGCGGTTACCAGGGCAGAGCCTTGCGCAAAGGAGACGTGCTGAAGACGGGAGACTCAGACGGCGGCCCGAACCGCACTCTTGGTACGAATCGCTGCAAAAAGGTGACGCCAAAGATCCTGGAGGGTCTTCGGCCACGCAAGATCCTGCGCGTCACCCCCGGCCCGCAAAGGGGTTGGTTCTCGCAAGCAGCCGAGAAAGTCTTTTATGGCGGCACCTACGGTGTTTCCGAAGAGGCAAATCGCATGGGTCTCAGGCTTCACGGCCCGCCCGTTCCCGAAGGCGCACACGGCGGAATGATTAGCGAAGGCGTGTCGTTGGGTGCCGTGCAGATCGCCGCTGACGGGATGCCCATTATCTTGTCTGTGGAGCAGCAAACCACCGGCGGATATGCGAAGATGGCCAACGTCATTTCGGCGGACTTCGGCAGCCTAGGCCAGCTTCGCCCGCGCGATGAAATTCGTTTCAGACGTGTGACCTTCGAAACCGCGCGCAAGCTGCTGATGGAGCAGGAGAAGTTGCTGACCGCGAAGGACTCGATTGTGGAAACGATCTAAGATCGCTTAGCGCCTCTGTCGTTCTCGAGCGGCGCGAGCAATCGCGGCAAAATCCTTAGGCGGAAGGAATCCCAGAAATCCCGGGGAGACGAAGCGAGTGACGCGTATCGACATCAATTGCGACATGGGCGAACTGCCCGAGGCTGTTGGCGACGGCACGCAGGAAGCCCTCCTGCGCTCGATCACCTCTGCAAACGTGGCCTGCGGCGGGCACGCGGGGGACGAACGCACCATGCAAACCACCGTTGAGCAGGCCCTACGCGCTCGAGTGGCGGTTGGAGCTCATCCGGGCTATCCGGATCGCAAGAACTTCGGCCGGCTTGAGTTGAAGATGCCTTTGGATGCGGTTCGAGACTCCCTCTGCGAGCAGGTTCGCGCGCTTGCAAGCGTTGCTGCCGCGTGCGGCGCGAAGCTTGTTCACGTTAAACCACACGGTGCGCTTTACAATCAGGCGGTGAAGAATCGCGAACTGGCGGAAGCTATCGCGAATGGTGTGAGCGAGGCTGCTCGAGCCGAAAGCGACAGCTTGCGCAAGGATATCGTCCTCGTTGGACTCGCAGGCTCGGCAATGCTCGATGTTTTCCGCCAAGCAGGCTTCGCCGTCGCCGCCGAAGCCTTTGCCGACCGCCGCTACGAATCCGATGGAACCTTGCGCTCCCGTAAATTCGCAGACGCGCTCGTCCGAGACCCGGCGGAGGCCGCCAGACAAGCCCTCAGCATCGCCGAGCGCGGCATCGTGACCGCTCACGACGGCACCGAAGTGAGGCTCAGCGCCGAAACCATTTGCATCCACGGCGACACGCCTGGCGCCCCGCAAATTGCGGCGGCGGTCGCCCGCACCCTCCGCGACGCCGGCGTAAGTCTAAGTGCGCTTGCGGTGGCAGCGAATCAGACCGGGAAATGGGCACCGCGAAGGTGAACGTTATTTCTTCTTATCCGAATTCGGCGACTCGACGTAGACAAGGTTGAGTATGCTGCCCGCACCGCTAGGTTGGATTCCCACGATATGCTGTTTTTCCTTCGTTCCCGCCTTGAAGGTCATTTCGCCTGGGCCAGGTTTATCCGTTTCGCAGCTGAGCTGGTTCGAGGATTGGCTCTCGTTTTTGTCCCCGGCTTCGGAAGAGGAGGCACCACAGTCCAGTACCGTCCCGTATTTTGCCAAAGCCTTCTTGTAGAAGGTGGCGACTTTTTGCGGTGAATCGTTGGAATCCAGCGTGACGACGGCCAGCTTGAACGCGAACGAGTTGCCCCAAAGTCCAAACTTCCCCGAGGATTGATTTTCGTCCTTGTCTCGATGAGGCCTTGCTCCCGGATAGATAGGCAATCCAACATCCTTGGCGCTGGCTTCCGCGTCGAAGTAAATGCCCGCGCCCTGCGAGCCCTTGCCGCTCGCTGAGTCCTTGTCCGGCTTTTCCTGAGCTGCCAGAGATAAGGCCGAGCACAGCATCCCACAGGTCACAACCAATGCTAGCGCTCGTGCGAGGGCATGAACGCTTTTTCGAGAATCGGGCACTTCTCGCCATGTTCTTGTGTTCATGAAATTCCCCCCTTCACGGTACGTGCAACGTCACTGGAAAGTTCCCCGCTACCGAAGAAACAAAAAGCGGGCAAGAGCAACTTGCCCGCTTCGGAAAAGCGCTGCCGCAGAACCGGCAAAGCTATTCGAATTTCTCCGTCATGATGGGGAACTGCAGCTTGGCCTTGGCGAGCGACTTTACCACCAAGACCTCGGCCAGTTCGGCAGTGGTGTTCTTGGCGGTGGCCATTTCGCTGACGAGCAGGTACTTGGCGCGCTCGAGCATTTTCTTTTCACGGAAGGAGAGAGGCTTGCTACGACTGAGGGAAACGAGGCTCTTCAGCACGGCGGCCACTTCAATGAGCGACCCCGTGCGCATGCGTTCGGAGTTCTCCTTGAAGCGGTGCTTCCAGTCCGGATGCGAGTTGAGTTTGCCCTTTTCAAGGAAGCCCAGGACTTTGATGGATTCATTTGAGCGAATGACGGACCGTAGGCCTACCGTGCCGGCGTTCGACTGCGGCACCATCACGCGCAATCCGCTGGAAACAATACGTATCATGTAGTAACGCTCGGTTCTGCCATTCAACACACCGTAGTTGATCTGCTCCACAATGCCTACACCATGATTCGGGTAAACCACTTTGTCGCCGATCTTATAGTCCATGATTTTGGATGCCCCCCACGAAGCTAAATGGAGTATAGGAACTTGTGCTGTAAGAGTCAAGGATATATCCTGTGGAATGAAGAGGTTAGAGAAAAATCGATCCAAATTTGGCAGCCGAATTGCTGAGGCTGCCGCCCGGGGAGGTTTCCAGGTAGCACCATGCGCTCCCCCAAACATGCCGTTCGGGGCGCGCATCCGACCAAACACTGGTGAAACAGTTGTTTCTCTTCCTTCCTTGATCTTGCGCAGGTCTGGTTGCGTCTGGCGTTGCGGTAGAATGCGGATGTGATTGTCCTGTCGATAGATACGTGCGATGGGCGGGGGAGCGTGGCGGTCCTCCGAGACGAGGTGATTCTCGCCGTGTTGTCTCATGAAACGAACCAGGAGTACTCGTCCTGGCTGCTTCCCGCAGCGAGTGCGGTGCTTAGAAATGCCGGGCTTCGCATGGACGAGGTAGGCGGCTATGCGGTCGCGGCTGGGCCCGGATCGTTTACCGGGGTGCGCGTGGGGTTGACGAGTGTCAAGGCTTGGGCCGAAGTGTACGGCAAACCGGTGGCAGGTGTGTCGCGGCTTGAGGCTTTTGCCGCGCAGGCGAGTCGCACGTCCCGTGTCGCGGCGTTTGTCGACGCGCAACGCGGACAACTGTTCGGAGCAGTTTATCGGCAAGACGGCTCCGGGTTGGCCAAGATCGGCGAAGAGATGGTGATTGCTCCGGCAAAATTTGTCGAGACCGCGGTCGAACTGGCCAATGAGGAGAAAATCACTTGGGCTTCGTCCGACGCTTGGCTCCTTAGTGGCGAGGGCGCTTGGAGAGAGCGAGAGAAGCGCGGTGAGTCCATCGAGCAGGTATCAGCAACGCTCGCGGGAATCCTGGGGCGCATCGGCCTTAGACGGCTGAAGGAGGGAAAAACGACCGACGCCGTTGGACTCAACGCGAACTACGTGCGGCGGTCCGACGCAGAGATTTTTTGGAAAGGCGGCGCGGCGCATGGCCACTGAATTACGGCAAGAGCGGGCGAGGCCTGCGATGCGAATGCTGCGCGCGGAAGACGCCGAGGCAGTTGCGGAGATTTTGCGCCAAGCGCCGCAAGCAGTGTTTTGGCCGGAAGCGAGCGTGAAAGAAGTCCTCGAATGGAAGGGAAGCCTAGGTCTGGTTATCGAGGCGGCTGGAAAAGTCGTGGGTTTCCTGATCGGGAGGCAGACCACCGAGGAAGCGGAAGTCTTGAATCTGGCGGTGGCGCCGCAAGACCGGCGAAAAGGCACCGGCGGTAGGCTTTTGCAAGCGGCGGTCGAGGAGTTTCGAACGCGCGGCGCAAACCGCGTGTATTTGGAGGTTCGCGAATCCAACGCGGCGGGAATCGCTTTCTACGAAAAGCACGGGTTTTGGAAGGCAGGTCGCCGCGAAGGATACTATCGCGACCCCGTCGAAACAGCCATCATCATGCAGAAGAGGTTCGAGGATTCACGCGAATGGTAGCTTGCGATTACCCGCTTCTTCCCGGAGCTCTGACCCGGCCTTGCGCTCACACCTTGCCACGGTTCTCCCTGAATGGCCTTGCCGAGGCACGCCGGAAGGCCCTGAATCTGATACTGTTTCTCTCCGCATCTGACGGATGGGAGGAGAAATGGTTCACAGCGGATGGACATCGCGAGCAGCAAGTCGTGTGGCGCGAGCGAAGCACCGGCTGACGGCAGCCTGCCTGGTGGCAGCGATCGCCACAACTCCGAGCGCATATGGCCAACTGCGGGATTCCGCCGCGAAATTAATCGCGCGCACGATGGGCAATCCGGAATTTCGGCCGAAGTCCTTCCGCGGCGGCACTTGGCTCGGGAACGGCGATTTCTATCTGGACTTAGAACCCTCTGCATCGGGGATTGGCAGCGACATCGTGAAGTACGCGACCGCGACCGGTAAAAGAGAAATCTTCGTTCCGGCTGAACGTTTGATCCCCGCGGGCCAGACAACGCCGCTGCCTGTCGAGGATTACAGTCTCTCCCCGGACGGACACCGCGTTCTCGTGTTCAGCAACTCGAAAACCGTGTGGCGCCAGAACACGCGCGGTGATTATTGGGTCCTCGACCTCGCGAGCGGCGCGCTGCGCAAGCTCGGAGGCGACGCGCCGGCGTCGAGCCTGATGTTTGCGAAGTTTTCGCCGGACAACGGCAAAGTCGGCTACGTTCGTGCAAACAATATCTATGTGGAAGATCTGGCAAGCGGAAAAAGCACACAATTGACCTACGATGGCTCGGATACCACCATCAACGGAACATCCGACTGGGTGAATGAAGAAGAGTTCGATATTCGCGACGGCTTTGCCTGGAGCCCCGAGAGCCGCGCTATTGCCTTCTGGCAGTTCAACATCAGCGGCGTGCAAAAGTACACGCTGATTTACGACCTGGGCGCGCCGAGAGGCGAAATCGTCACCGGAATTCCCTATCCGGGCCTAGGGCCCTATCCCCACACCCTGGAATACCCGTATCCGCTGGCAGGTACGCAGAATTCCGCAGTTCGCGGGGGTGTCGTAAGCGCCGCGGGCGGGCCGGTGGTTTGGATGCAGGCGGCAGGAGATCCTCACAATCATTACATTCCGGAGATGGGCTGGGCGGATTTCGGCCATGTGCTGATTCAACACATGAACCGGTTGCAGAACCGGAACGAGTTTCTGCTGGCCGATGCGGCAACCGGCGCCTCGCGCACGCTGTTTGTGGATGAAGATCGGGCTTGGGTGGAGGCGAACCACGACGTTTCCTGGATCAATCAAGGGCGCGAATTCCTGGCGCTCAGCGAGCGCGACGGCTGGCGGCATTTGTATCGTGTGGCGCGCGATTCTGGCAAGGCCCAGGTGGTTACGCGCGGCGATGCGGACATCGTCAGTGCGGATCGCGTTACTCCCGACGAAAAGTGGGTCTACTTCATGGCCTCGCCTGAGAATGCGACGCAGCGTTACCTCTACCGCACGCGGCTGGACGGCACAGGGGCGTGGGAACGCCTGACGCCCGATCTGCCGGGTACACATTCCTATACCATTTCGCCGAATGGCGAATGGGCTTTTCACACCTACTCTTCCTTCGATATGCCGCCCGCTTTTGACGTGGTGCACCTGCCCGATCATAGAGTGATGAGAAAGACGATAGATAACGCCGCCATTGCCGGGCGTGTGAAGCCTCTATCGGGTGGGCCGGCGGAATTTATGAAGGTGGATGCGGGTAACGGCCTGACGGTGGACGCGTGGCTGCTGAAGCCGCCGGATTTCGACTCGGCGAAAAAATATCCGCTGATCGTGTATGTCTATTCCGAGCCGGCCGGACAGACCACGGCTGATCACTGGCCATCGCTGTTCAATCGCGCCTTAACCGGTGCCGGATATCTGGTTGCCAGCTTTGACAACCAGGGCACGCCTGCTCTACGGGGCCGCGAGTGGCGCAAGATGATCTACGGAAACGTTGGGCAGCTCTCCTCGCAAGAGCAAGCGACGGCCCTCGAGTCGCTCGAAAAAACTCATTCGTTCATCGATCCGAAACGCGTCGGAGTGTGGGGATGGAGCGGCGGCGGGACCGAGACGCTCAATCTGATGTTCCGCTACCCTGACGTTTACAGCGTGGGGGTATCGGTGGCTTCCGTGCCGGACCAGCGGTTGTACGACACGATCTACCAGGAGCGGTATTTGGGGTTGCCTCAGGACAGTCCAAAGGCCTACGAGCAAAGCTCGGCAATCAATTTTGCTTCCGGCCTGCGCGGCGATTTGCTGCTGATGCATGGCTCGGGAGATGACAACGTGCATTTCCAAGGGTTTGAACTGCTGGTCAACAGGTTGATTTCGTTGGGCAAGCAGTTCGATATGCGCATGTATCCGGGCCGGACGCACGCGATCTCCGAAGGCAAAGGTACGAACTTGGACGTCTTTACCAATATTCTGGGCTACTTTGAAGAGCACTTGCCGCCGAAAGTGTCGAACACCGCGTCTCGCTGAAACCGCGACACCTGCTGGTTGGCGTCGTTTGTTCCGGCCGCTTGCATCGGCCGGAGGAATGCCTTCGCGGATGGAGGTTGCCTGCGAAAGCGCACCGGACCGAAATACTGCCAGTTGCCTCTTGACGTGGCTCGGCGAAGTGGTATCGTTCGCTCATGTAGTATTCACATTCCATTAACGAAATCGTCAGGAGGAACGCATGGCAAGCGCGCAGCGGGCACCTCGGGACGTGCTTCTCCAGGCAGACGCTGACTATCGGCGTCTGGCAGAGCAGCACCGGCAGTACGATTTAGAACTTCAACGCATCTCCAAGTCTCCCTACCTCAATGCAGAAGACCTCCTGGAAGAAATCAAACTGAAAAAGATGAAGCTCCACTGTAAGGATGAAATGGAGCGGATTGCTGCGCGGATTCTGCGGGAGCAGCAGGATCCAAGCAATACCAGCTTTGCGGCATAGGAAACTGTCGTAGAATGGCCATGCTTGCTCGCCTCGGCTGAAACGCGAGCGAAAAGGCGGAGGTCTACGCGCGTCAGCATGGTCAAAGAAGGCTATTACTTTGGGCTGCCGCCGCTCGTAGCCGGTGGCGCCGCTCTCCTGCTTCATTGGTATCTTTCCGCCGCTGTATCGGTGTTCCTTGCTCTGTTTGTGTTCTCTTTCTTTCGTGATCCGGATCGCGTGATTCCCGCGGAACCTGGCGCGGTCGTGTCGCCCGCCGACGGCCGAGTGGTGGTTGTAACGGAAGAGGAAAACGCCGGGCGCCCCGGCCAGCGCCTGAGCGTTTTCCTGGCGATCTGGAACGTGCACGTGAACCGCGCCCCTGCCTCCGGAACGATAACGAACCTGGATTACCGCCCGGGGAAATTTCTCGCCGCAATGCGCGAACGGGCCTCGCTCGAAAATGAACAGAACGTGTTTACGCTTTCGACCGAAGCTGGCGAAATGGTATTCAAGCAGATTGCCGGACTCATTGCGCGGCGAGTAGTCTCTTGGAAGAGGCCGGGCGAACCAGTCCTTCGCGGAGAGCGCATCGGGCTGGTGCGCTTCGGCTCCCGTGTGGATGTTTGGCTGCCTAAGGGGGCGGAGATACTAGTGAAGACAGGAGAGCATGTGAAGGGCGGCTCCAGCCTGATTGCCAGGTGGCCAGCGAAGCGTACTTCGAATCGGTCGGAGGGGAAGGGTGCGGCGGAAGCAAATCTGGCGGCGACGGGGAAGCCGTCGTGACCGTGCTCGCGAGCAATCCGCTGCCGACCTTGCGCAAGGAACTGTCGCGCCCGGCGCTTCGACCGAGGAGCAAGCCATGATTCCCACCGCGGCGCCCGACCAACACGAGATTCCCTTCACCGAGCGGCGGTTTCGCCGCCAAAGGTTTCGCCGGCGCGGCATCTTTCTCCTGCCGAGCTTATTCACGGTTGGAAATCTTCTTTGCGGCTGGTATGCGTCGGCTGTCGCACTGACCGGCAACGGAGACGATCTGGACCGCGCAGCGAAAGCCATTGGCTTGGCGATCCTGTTCGATTCGCTGGACGGGCGGTTGGCCCGCTTACTGAAAGCAAATACCGATTTTGGCGTTCAGTTCGACTCGCTCGCCGATGTCGTCAGCTTCGGAATTGCGCCGGCCTTGCTTTCCTACGCCTGGGGCGTCCAGTACCTGCCGGGGTTTGGACATTCTGCGCTCATTCAACAGATCGGACATTTCGGGTGGTGGTTCTGCTTCGCGTTTGTTGTCTGTTGCGCCTGGCGGCTCGCGCGTTTCAACGTGCAGGGCATGGCTCCGGGAGGCTCGAAGTATTTCATTGGAATGCCCACTCCCGCCGCGGCGGGAGTGATTGCAGCAACGGTCCACGCCTTTCCGGCACCACTGCAGGATGACAGGTGGTCCATCGTGTGGATCTGTATCACGCTGGCTTTGGCCGCGCTTATGACCAGCACCATTCGGTTTTACAGTTTCAAAGACATCCCCTGGACGCGTAAGCAGCCGTCCCTTGCCGTGGTCCTCCTGGCGCTGCTCTGCGCGGCGATCTGGAGGTGGTCGGAGTCGGTTTTGTTTCTGATAGCGTCCTCCTATGCGATTGTTGGGGTCATCTTGCATGTCCTTCGTTTTGCACGGCACCGGCTGGCTTCGCGGACGGTGTGATTCATGCCTTCGATCGAAAGGGAATCTCAACGTATTGTAATTGCCGGTGCGTCTTCGCTGGTCGGCGCGGAGTTGAAGACGCTGCTCGAAGAGGGTCAGTTTTCCGGCTGGGATTTGCGGTTAGTGGATGAGGAAGCGGCGGCGGGAACGCTGACCGAAGCAGGCGGAGAACCCGTTGTGATCCAGCCCGTGGACGAGGGCAGTTTCGAACGCGCGCGCTTCGTTTTCTTCACCGGGTCTCCTCAATTTGTTGAGACCAACCTCGCTGCTGCACTCGCGGCTGGGGCGGTGGCCATCGACTTTACGGGCAAAATCTCAACGAAAGACCAGCCCTCTAGCCCCTGGTTTCCCAAGCTTGATGAGTTTTGGAGCACTCCAATTGGTCCAAAAGTTCAACCAAACGGCACGCACTTCTGGATTCCTTCGGCTGCTGCCGTTGCCGCCACTTCGCTCTCCTTCGGGCTGAGACCGGTTGGACTGAAGAGACTGAGCATTACTTTCCTTCGGCCGGTCTCCGAAGCGGGAAGGGAGGGAATCGAAGAACTCGAGAGCCAGACCGGTCGGTTGCTCTCCCTGCAATCTGTCGGGAAGCCGGTTTTCGACACCCAGGTTGCCTTCAACCTGTTGGAGCGATATGGGCCTGCGAGCCGGCAGAACCTCGCTGCGGTCGGCAAAGCTCTTCGTGAGGAGATCACTGCGTGCGTCTCGAATCAGAGAGCGGTACTGCCGGCCCTGCAGGTGCTTCACGCGCCAACGTTTTACGGGGTGATGTTTTCTGCCTGTGCGGAACTGGATCCTGGGGTAGCGGATAAGGAATCGGTCAGCAACGCGTGTCGGGAAGCTGGGTTTTCCGTGGTAAGAGACGAGGACTGCACCCCAAGCAACGTCAGCGCTGCGGGGGAAAATACCATCCAGCTTGGCCTTCCGCAATCGGACCCAACGGTCCACGGAACATGGTGGTTTTGGGGAGCGGCAGACAATGTTCGATTACCCGCATGGAATGCCGTGAGGCTGGCGGAGAAGCTCTTGTGAGGATCGGACGAACCGCCTTTGCGGTTGTGGCGGCAAGCGCACTCCTTGCCGGCTGCGGCTACCGCGTTGCGGGGCGCAGTGATGGGCTGCCGAAAAGCATTCACGTGATTGCCGTGCCGGCGCTGGAAAATAAGACCACAAGTTACAGGATCGAGCAGAGATTGACAGCGGCGACGGTGCACGAGTTTTTGGCGAAGACGCCCTATCGCGTGGTGTCCGACCCGGCTACGAGCGACGCGGTGCTGCGCGGGAAAGTGCTCAGTCTGGAGGCGGTCCCACTGCTGTTTGACACCACCACGGGGCGGGCCACGACGATGCTGGTGACGGTGAAGTGCGAGGTCAACTTGGAGGACCGCGAGACAGGAAGACTGCTCTATCACACGGACAACTTTCTGTTTCGCAACCAATACGAGATTTCGACCGATGTGAAAAGCTTCTTCGAAGAGCAGGATCCGGCTCTCGACCGGCTGGCGCAGGATTTTGCCGCGCGGCTGGTGGCAGTGGTGACGGAGAACTACTAGAAAGGGCTAAAAAGCGGCTCCAGCCTTTCGAATGATTTGCCCTGCCAGCACCGCTCCGGACGAGCGGAGAAAAGGGAAGCCTCGAGCCAACTTAAAGTATTACTTGAAGGAGCTCCAAGCGTTGATCGGTTGCGATTTGGCCGGAGAGGCAAGGCTAAATGACGCGCATTTCGGCGAATGAACTGCTGTCGCGGCTGGAGAAGGGGAAGGCCATCCCTGCCATTTTGCTGCTGGGAGAAGAGCCTTATTTGCGGGACCGTTGCCGGGCGCTGCTGATGGAGAGATACGTGCCGGATGCGGCGCGGCCCTGGGCCGTGTCGCGATATTCGGCGGACCGCAGAGAGACGCAAGCGGCGCTCGAACAGGCGCAAACCATGGCCATGCTTTCCCCGGTACAATTGGTTTTCCTCGAGGACGCCGAGGCCATCGAAAGCCTCGGCGAGAAAAGCCGCGATGATGCCGTCGAGCTTCTTGCCGCTTACCTGAATGATCCGGCGCCATTCACCGTGCTGGTGATCGAAGCCCTGCGATTGGATCAGAGAATGAAGTGGGGAAAGTTGCTGACAGAGAAAGCGCTGGTGGTAGAGTGCGGGCTGGGCGAAAACCTCGACGAGCGCCAGGCCGCCGCGGTGGCGCTGGCTGGCGCGATGGGTAAAGAGCAGGGCGTCGCCTTCGAACCTGGAGCGGCCGAAGACTTGGCGGAGTTCGTGGCCGCGGATTTAATGCGGCTCAGGACGGAAATCGGCAAGCTCGGAACGTTTGCGGCGGGGAGAAAACAGATTCGACGCGAAGACGTCCGCGCTCTGGTGGTTTCGGAAAAAACGACTACGGTTTGGGAACTGGCAGCCATGCTGGCCTCGCGCCAGGGAAAGAAAGCTCTCGAGTTTCTGGACCGTCTGTTGCGCGAAGGCGAAGAGCCGCTGCAGATGCTGGGCGCGATGACTTGGATGTACCGCAAGCTGATCGAAGCCAGCGAGCTACGCGGCGTCACGAACGGCTGGGGGGCGGCGCGAGCGCTCGCGATGCGCCCGGAGCAGGCGCAATTGGCGCTCGAGAGCGCAAGAAAAATTCCGAAAGCGCGTTTGCTCGCGGGATTAGCCGCGTTGCAGCGAGCCGATGAACGGCTGAAAGGTGGCAGGGAAGACGCCCGCTCCGTGATGGAGTTTTTGATCGCGGAATTAACTGGCGGAGAAGCCTTGGCGGCACGCCGTTAGAGGATTTCCGCTGACCGGCGCATTCCGCCGGTTGGTGATACTAGGTGTGGTCCGAGAGTGTGATCTCGGAGTGGCGCACGCGGCGGTCGAAGTCAGTCAGCAGCGCGGCGGCTTCGGGAGCGACGACCGCGGCTTCCAGGTCAGGGCCGGCGAAGGCGCGGATGGCATCGAGCGAGCGCCAGCTGGTCTCGACGAAAATCTCCACTGCATTGCCCGTCTGACGAGTAGAAACAGTAGCTCCCAGAAAACCGGCGACGCGGCGTAGTTCCGGAAGCACGCTCTTCGAAAAATGCTCGAGATACTTCGGCAACTGCGCCTCCGTGGTGCGCGCCGACCAGTGGCGGAGGATGGCGCCGGATGCCCTGGCAGCGGGGGAGCGTTGTTCGTTGCCAACGACGACTTTCCAGGGGCGCACTTCCCACTTTTTGACCAGACCACTCACGACGTAAGGATCTTTCCGGGCGAATTCTTCAACCTTGCTCCGGTCATCGACTCGAAATACCAGCAAAGCACGGTCGACGGGATCATCGAACGCGCCCGCGAGCAGCAATTCCCCGCGCTCGCGGACTTCTCTGGCCATAAGCAAATGCATTTCGCGGAATTCCGCGCGCCGGGCCACATAGTCATCCACGGTGTCATAGAACAATGCGTAGTAGCTCATATCCGGCTCCGCTACAACGAGTGAACCAGCCAATTGTAAGGGCAATCCCTTGTGATTTGGTCTTTTCGAGAAAAATAGAAAGACGCGGCTGCTCGAGCTTCTCGACTCTGAGGAGGGAAGAGCGGTCTGAAAGCGGAGACGGAAAACCTGCAAACGGCCTTACTTCGCCGCCTTGGCCTTAACGGCGTTGTAAGCAAGGGTTAAACGCGACTTGTAGCGGTTGCCGGTATTTTCGTGCAGCACGCCCTTGGTAATGGCCTGGTCGATGGCAGACATGGTGGGGTAGAGCAGATTGCCCGCCGCGGTGGGGTCACCCGCGGTGAGAGCGGTGCGAAAGCGGCGCATCATGGTGCGGACGCGTGTGCGGTTGATGCGGTTGACTTGGGCCCGTTGACGAGCTTGCGCCGCGCGCTTCAAAACCGACTTTTTCTTCTTCTTGACTTTGGTAGGCTGTCCCTGGGCCATCTATTGCTCCTTGGGCGTATTATCCAAGTTTCTAACGTTAAACGAGGCTTCTAGCTTTGTCAAACGCGGGAAAAGTCGGTCGCACAGCGGTCAAACCGGTGCTCATGGGAATCCTATCCGGCGTAGGCGGAGCCGTCGCGGGCTTCTCGCCATGCGTATTACTGGTCAGACTCGATTGGCTTGACGGCCCAGGGGGATGTTTGTTTTCCGGCTTGTCTTCGTGCCAGCGATGGCTTCGGGTCTCTACGGATACAGGTCGTCCTTAACCGGGATGCAAACCCGCGGCGAGGTGCAAAATTCAGACTAACCCACCACCCAAAGGTCCACTTGAAGCTGCCACGGAGCAGCAGCCCATCAGGCCCGCCGCCGCGGCTGGCGGGATTGCTGCGGGAAGGACTGGTTCTCCAAGCCGCCCAAAAAGCACGACGAGTTGCGGCTGCTGATCAATTCGCAGCACCCGATCATTACTGTCGAGACGCCGGAAGAGGATCGCGTGGAAGCGCTGCTCCTGGACGTCGCCGCGGAGCTGGGTGTTCCGCTCTACGAATGGAGCGTCACGACCGGTCTGGCAAAGGCCCACGGCGCGCCCCTGTACAACACCGACAGTCCGGAGCAAGGGCTCGCGAACATCGCGCTGATTCAGGGCGACGGGATTTTCTTGTTGAAGGATTTTGCGCGCTACTGCGACAACGACAAGATTTGCCGGAGGCTGCGCGACCTGGCTGAGAAGTTTCGAACCGGGCGGCGTTCGATTGTGCTGACGGCCGCGAAAATGGAGCTGCCTCCGGACCTGGAAGGCGATGCCATGCCTTTCCAGTTGGGCCTGCCGGAAGTGGAGGATTTGCTACCCGGAGTGAAGCAGGTGCTCGCGGAGCTAAGCCGTGATCGGCACATTGCTATCGCGCTCGATGTTCCCGCGATGACGCAACTGGCGCAGAATCTGGTTGGCCTGCCGGAGGAAGAGGCCCTGCGCGCGCTGCGGAAGAGCGTGCTCGAGCGAGGGAAGGCCGATGCGGGGTTGCTCGATGCGGTGCGGGAAGCGAAGCGCGAAGCACTCAAAACCGAGGGATTGTTCGAAACGGTGCGGCGAGACGCGTCATTTATGGACGTGGCGGGGTTGCGGCACCTCCGTGACTGGATTGCGAAGAGAAAGAATGCCTTGACTCCCGAAGGGCGGCGGTTCGGGCTGGTGCCGCCAAAGGGCGTGCTTATCACTGGGGTGCAGGGTTGCGGGAAGAGCCTGGCCGCCCGCGCGGTCGCGGGCGAGTGGGGATTCGAATTGGGGAGGCTGGACGCGGGCGCCCTCTACGACAAATACGTCGGCGAGAGCGAGCGGCGGCTGCACAAAGCGCTGGAATTGGCGCAGAAACTCGCTCCGCTGGTGTTGTGGATCGACGAAATTGAAAAGGCGTTTGCCTCGGCCGGCTCGAGCGGCGACGCCGACGCCGGTTTGTCGCAGCGGCTGCTTGCCACACTCCTGACCTGGATGCAAGACCGCGAGGGTGGTGTGTTCCTGGCGGCAACTTCGAACAACATCACCGTGCTGCCGCCGGAGATGCTGCGCAAAGGGCGATTTGATGAGATTTTTTTCGTAGATTTGCCGAATAGGGAAGTGCGCGCGGCGTTGTTTGCCCTGCACTTGAAAAAGCGCGGCCGGGACGCGGCAGGATTCGACCTGGCGAAATTAGCCCTCGCGAGCGAAGGCTTCTCCGGCACGGAAATCGAACAACTCATCGTTGCCGGACTGTACACGGCGTTCAACGCCAAGCAGCAATTGACCACCGACGTCCTGCTCGCAGAGATTCAGAGCACGCAGCCGCTCAGCGTGACACGCGCGGAAGAGGTGCAGTCCATCCGCGAATGGGCCAAGACCCGCGCCGTGCCCGCGGATTAAGCGTCCCTAGACAGGGTCCTGCGAAGAAACGTGTTGGCCTGTTCGAAGCGCCGTGCCATCCTGTCTCCATCGCACGCCCGTTCCAGAAACGTTTCCGCATCCCACTCGCTCCGTTGGACGCCGAAAAAGTCTCCGCCGTAGATGTGAATCGCGCCCGTCAGGCGCCCGATGGGGTTGGTCACGGAATGGATGATGTCTTCTCCCAGCTCGACCGTGTCTTTTTCACAAAGGGCCTTTGCTCCCGCGGCTTCAAGCCTCCGGCTGCTGTCGGCAGGCAAGCGTCGCCAGAAAATATTGTCTTCGCGGCCGGAGTAGATTCCAATCACGGCCCACATCTTGTGATTGTGCGGCAGCAAGGTCATCCAAGGCGCCCAGATCACGTTCAGGATGGTGAGATCGCTTCCCTGGTAGAGTTTCTGCATCTCCGCGCGCTTGGGCTCACCGAGCGCGGAAACCAGGGAAGCGCGATCGGAAAGCGACCGCGCTAAAATCTCGCTGATAGGCGCCTGGGGAGCATTTTCCCGGACTGCCTTTCGGCAGTCTGAGACGAGCTGATCGAGGTCAAACTTCATCGCCGGCCCCCGCGAAGCCAGGGTGAGATGCAAGGTATTGTACCCCCGTTTCTTACCGACCATTCCGCAGTACGCGCGTCTCCGGACCAAGGCCGTCACCCACGGTCAGGAAGTCAGGAAGTCAGGAACTCAGGAACTCGTAGCTTGACCCGAGCCCAGTGCTGCGCTAGGGTGTAAAGAGTTTCTCCTAGGCGGCGCCAAGCCCCCTATGTGTAGCGAGGAGGAATCCCACGAGCAAGCCGGTTCCGGTAAGCCGAGAACCTTCCAATTGGATGCGACGTACCGTTCACATTTCCGGACAAATTGAACCCTTCTTTGGCACGCTCGATGAAAACGTGCGCCTGCTTGAAGACTCGCTGCATGTGCGCACGCATCTGCACGACACGCGGCTGGCCATTGAAGGTGAGCAGGATAACGTGGACCGTGCGGTGACCATCGTCGAGGAATACAATCACCTGACCCGGCACGGGCACAAACTTTCGTCTTCGGAAGTGAAGTCGCTGGTCCGGGTGGCGACCGAAGAGCCGCACGAATCGCCGCGAGGCATGTTCGAGCACGGCCGCGCGCGCTCGTTTGGCAAAAAGCAGGTCACGCCGAAAGGCGCCAATCAGCGCCATTACATGGAGGCGATCGAGAAGCACGATATGGTTTTTGCCACCGGGCCCGGCGGCACGGGGAAAACGTACCTCGCGGTGGCCATGGCGGTGAGCGCGCTGCTGACCAAGCAGGTGAACCGCATCATCCTGGCGCGGCCGGCGGTCGAAGCCGGCGAGCGGCTGGGATTTTTGCCGGGAACATTGCAACAAAAAATCGATCCTTACATGCGGCCGCTGTACGACGCGCTGTATGACATGCTGGACGCGGACAAGCTCGAACGCTTCCTCGAAAAAGGCATCATTGAAGTGGCGCCGCTGGCGTTCATGCGCGGGCGCACGCTAAATGATTCGTTCGTGATTTTAGACGAAGCGCAAAACACAACGAGCGAGCAGATGAAAATGTTCCTGACGCGGTTGGGCTTCAACTCGAAAGCGGTAGTCACCGGGGACGTGACGCAGATTGACTTGCCGCAAGGAAAGAAGAGCGGGTTGGTCGAAGCGCTTGAAGTGTGCGGCAAGATCGAAGGAATCGGCTTGGTGCAATTCGGAGAAAGAGACGTGGTACGTCACAACCTGGTGCAGCAAATCATTCGCGCCTACGAAGACTATGAAACCGCCCATCCGCAGCGTGGCGGCGCGAACGGGAAAGCGGCCCCGGCAAGAGAGTCCGGGAAAGAATCCGAGCAAGAAATTCCGCAAGGATGATTCTAAATCAGCAGCACGAGGTGCGCCTGGCGCTGCGTCCTCTGGAATCGTTCTTGCGCCGCGTGCAGAGGGAACTCGGCTTGAAACCATCCGGCATGACCGTTTGTTTGGTGAGCGCCGCGGGAATGGCACGCTTGAACCAGAACTTTCGGAGGAAACAAGGACCGACCGACGTGCTCTCGTTTCCGACGGCCGCGAAGCAGAAACCGGTGCGTTTTCGGCATCGACTGCACGTGACGAACTCCGGCAGGCACGAGTATTTGGGAGACATCGCGATTTCGCCGGCAACCGCACGGCGTTACGCGAAAAAACAAGAACGTCCCCTTGCAAGTGAGCTTCGCGTGCTGATTCTGCACGGCGTTTTACATTTGCTCGGTTACGACCATGAAACCGATCATGGCCAGATGGATAGAATCGAGCGGAAGCTGCGCAAGCGCTTCGGGTTGAGTTGATGTATCTAAGCTGGATCTACGCGCTCAGTGTCGTGCTGGTGGGCCTCACGCTGCCCATTTTCTCCTACCTGACACTGATTTACCGCGAGTTGGGGCGCATGACCACCGGCCGCGTTCACGAACATCTGGACATCTTCGAAGCGGAAATCGAACCAAAGCTGAAAATCAACCGGCGTAGCGGCGGCCGCACCTTCCGCATCCTCGGCCATTTCTGGCTGGCGTTTTTGGTGCTGGAAACGACGCGCGGGGTGGTGTACTTCGTTCCGAGCACTTGGGAATCGCTGATCGAGTTTTGCGTGTTTGTCATTCTCGAAGTGGTTTTCGCCATGCATTTTATCCCGGACATGTTGCTGTACCGCACCACGGGCCGCTGGCTGCTTCCGCTCCTGCCGCTCATTCGAAGCGCGATGTGGCTGGTCTGGCCGGTGCGCGTGTTTCTCGAAGGCGCGGAGTCGCTCGCGCGGATTTCCGAACAGGAAGCGGAAAAGACCGAGGAGCAGCGCACGGAAGAAGGGATAGAGGCGCTGGTGGAAGCCGCGGAGGAAGAGGGCATCATCGAGCCGGAGCAGGCGGATTTGATCGAGCAAGTGGTGGAATTCAGCGACAAGCGTGTGCGCGAGGTGATGACTCCCCGGCCGGATATCGTGGCCATTTCTGCAGAGTCTACTCTCGAGGAGCTGCATGCCAAGGTGGTCGAAACGAAATTCAGCAAGATTCCGGTCTACGAGAAATCGCTGGACGACACTTTCGGCGTGGTCTTCGCGCAAGATCTTTTGCAAATCGCAGATCCGGATTTGCCCAAGCGAAGAGTGCGCGAGCTGGTGAAACCGGTTTTGTTCATGCCGGAGACCAAGATTGGATCGGAGTTGTTGCGCGAGATGCGCCAAAAGGGCCATCCGCTGGCCGTGGTCATTGATGAACACGGAACGGTGGCGGGAATCGCCACGGTGGAAGACCTGGTGGAAGAGATCGTCGGGGAGAGCGGCAACAGCGGAAAGCCGCTCGCACCGGACGTGGTTCGCGAACCGGACGGCGGATTGGTCATGCGCGGAAGCATGGCGATTGATGCGGTGGAGGAGTTGCTGGGTGTGCGTTTTGGCGAGGAAGCCGATGAGACGGTGACCACGCTCGCCGGCCTTTTGAATCATGTTACCGGCAAAGTGCCGGCCTCCGGAGACAAAATTGAAATGGAAGGCCACCGGTTTGAAGTGGTGGAAGCAAACCAAAGAAAAGTGTTGCGAGTGCGAATCCGCAAACAGATGAAAGCGGTTCCCACAACGACGTAGGTACACGGAAACATAGCAGACTTGGAGCCACGGGATAGGCCATCCAGCTCTGCAGGGAGGACAGTCGATGCTCCGCGCGAGGGCCAGAGAGCTTTCTGCGGCTGTTGCCTTTCTGACGATGATGGCCGTGCCCATCCGTGCGCAACAGCAACGAGCGGCGGAAGAGCCTGCGACGGACATGCACTGGGCCGTCAAGATTCCCATGCGCGATGGAGCGAAGTTGAACGCGACAATCTTCGCCTCGCACGGGCAGAAGGAGCCACAGCCGGTGATCTTCACGTTTACGCCTTACATCGGCGATTCGTATACGGACCGTGCGCTGTACTTTGCAAAGCATGGCTATGTGTACGCGCTCGTGGATGTGCGCGGACGCGGCAATTCGGGAGGGGAATTCGAGCCGTTTGCGAATGAGAGCCGCGACGGCTACGACGTGGTGGAATGGTTCGCAAAGCAGCCGTATTGCAACGGAAAAGTGACGATGTGGGGTGGTTCTTACGCGGGATTCGATCAGTGGACGGTTCTGAAAGAGTTTCCACCGCACCTGGCTACGATCGTTCCCGCCGCCGCCGCGCATCCCGGGGTGGATTTCCCGTTCCAGTACAACATTTTTGGCACTTACGAGATGCAATGGCTCACCTTCACGAGCGGAGTCACGGGCAACAGCAACCTTTTTGGAAGCAGCAGTTTTTGGGCGAGCAACGCGCGCGAAATGTACATGGCGCACTCGGCATTTCAAAGCTATGACAAGCTGGTGGGAAATCCGTCGGCGGTGTTTCAGAAATGGCTAGCGCATCCGGTTCCTGATGCGTACTACGACGCGATGGTGCCTTCTCCCGAACAATACAAGAAAATCAGCCTGCCGATCCTGACGATTACCGGACATTACGACGGAGATCAGCCGGGAGCTTTCACTTATTACAAGCGGCACATGCAATACGGAACGCCGGAGGCTAAAGCACAACATTACTTGATCATTGGGCCGTGGGACCACGCGGGAACCCGCACGCCAAAGGCGGAAGTCGGGGGATTGAAATTCGGCGCAGCAAGTGTTCTCGATCTCAACAAGCTGCACACGGAATGGTACGACTGGACGATGAAGGGCGGTCGAAAGCCGGAATTCCTGAAGAAGCGCGTGGCTTATTACCTGGTTGGAACGGAGGAGTGGAAGTACGCGGATAGCCTGGAGAGCCTCACAAACACGACGAAGACATTTTATTTAAGCTCGGACGGCGCGGCCGGCGACGTGTTTCATTCTGGCGCGTTGCGCGAAAGCAAAGCCGATGGGGGCGCGCCGGGCGATTCTTGGATCTACGATCCGCTGGATACACGCCCCGGCGCTCAGGAGCCGGAGGACGATCCCAATTATCTGACGTCGCAACGGGCAGCCATGAACCTGTACGGAGAGGGCGCGGTTTATCACACCGAGCCCTTTCTGGAAGCCACGGAAGTGACGGGATTTGCAAGGCTGACGCTGTGGTTGAAGATGGATGTGCCGGACACGGACCTCGAGGCGGACTTGTTTGAAATTCTGCCTGGCGGCAGCTCCGTGTCACTTACGAGCGCGACCATGCGAGCGCGGTATCGAGAGTCTGTCCGAGACGCGAAGCTCGTGCCGGCCGGAGCGACGGAGGAATACGTGTTTGACAATTTCACTTTTTTCTCGCGGCGCATCGCTGAAGGGAGCCGGCTGCGGCTGATCGTGAGCAGCATCAATTCGACGGGGACAGAGAAAAACTACAATAGCGGAGGCGTGGTCGCAGCCGAGACTGGGAAAGATGCGAAGACTGCACATATTAGCCTGATTCACGATAGCGCGCATCCCAGCCGCCTGGAGTTGCCGATCGTAAAGCCCTGATGCGAGAAGAAGAGAGTGTTGGGAAGAAACAAGCGTTTCGTTCTGGATTCGTTGCCATTGTTGGACGCCCGAACGCCGGAAAATCCACGCTGGTCAATCGCCTGGTCGGCCAAAAAATCGCCATCGTCACTTCCAAACCGCAGACCACCCGCAATCGCATTCAGGGAATTGTAACCAGCGCGGAAGGCCAGATCATTTTTATCGATACGCCCGGCATGCACGAAGCGAATTCCGCGCTCGGCAGGCAAATGATGCAGGAGCTTGCCGCGGCGCTCGAAGGAATCGACGTTCTTCTGCTTATGATGGATGTCAGCCGCCCGGAGCTGAGGGCGGACGAACTGTTGCTCGAAAAGGCCCGGCGGTTTCGCGGCAAAACCATCCTGGCACTGAACAAAATCGATCGCTTGCCAAAGCCCAAGTTACTCCCAGTGACGGAATCGTTCGCGAAGGCTTTCGATTTTGCCGCCATTGTGCCGGTTTCGGCGCTAAAGGGTTCCGGCTGTGATGCCTTGCTTAAAGAGATCTGGAAGCATTTGCCGGAGGGTGCGCCGTATTTTCCGGAAGACCAAGTGACCGACCAGCCGGAGCGGTTCCTGGCCTCGGAAATCATCCGCGAAAAGGCGATTCAGGTGATGTATCACGAAGTGCCATACGCACTGGCCGTGTTTGCGGAAAAGTTTGAAGAGACCCCCAAGCTTCTGCGGATTGAGGCGCTTCTGAACGTCGAGCGAGATTCACAAAAGAAAATCCTCATCGGGCACAAGGGGGAAATGATCAAGAGAATCGGAACGGAAGCACGCAAAGAATTGGAGCGTCTTTTCGGAACGAAAATCTACCTTGGGCTGCACGTGAAAGTGGCGCCGGACTGGCGCGAAAATCCCCAGAAAGTGAGAGAACTCGATTGGCGGCATCAGCTCGAAGAGCTCACAGAGGCTGCCCATGACCGCGAAGACCAGGAAGACCAGGAAGAATAGGGAGCGGTGGCTCCCTGTCTTTCTTGCCGTCAGCTAGCAAGCCTCCGGCTTGTCGCCGTCTTTTTGCTTCAGCTAGTAGGCCGACGGCGACCCGCCCTGGCCGTATCCACCGAAAGTCCAGCGCAGCGAGACCGTGGTATAGAGGCCGTACGGGCCGGTGGTGCGGAGGTCGGCTGGGCCAAGCAGGCGGCTGTAACGTCCCAGATAGTCGACCTGGTGCTGGGTCAGGCGCAGTTCGAAATTCCGCGGCAACCGGTAACCGGCTCCAATCGATCGGTCATAAGCGATCGGCTCCATGGATTCTTCGTAGCTGACCTGCGGTATGTTCCTCCCGAAGCTGAATCTTGGCTCGAAGAACAAGAAGAGATGGCGCGCGAAGGTTTGCCCTAGGGGGTGCATCTCTATATATCCGCTAAAGAGGTAGCGCGCATAGGCGGTGCACTGGGAGGCGGCTCCACCCGCGGTCGACGGTTGAGGAAACATGCAGCGGCCTAGGTCGGGCTCGTTGTGCGAAGGCGCCACGGCAAATTCCGTGTAGCCGCGAATCCAGTTGTGTGGAAAAAAGGTCGGGGGCGGCGAAGCTTCGACGGCGTGACGGGAAGAGCTGAAGGCTTCGTCAGTGACTGTTTGCGAGATGGCGGCGGGAGCCAAAGGGACGGAGAGGGCAGACAGAATCAGAGCGATCTTTTTCACGCAGTGTCTCCTTAGCCGTCGATCCATCGTGATGAAACAGAGTGGGAATTCGTCATCCCCCTGAACAACGCGATTGGAAAAAGCGCGGGTGGCTAACAGCGCCGCAAAACCGCCGCTTTGTTAATTCTTTGTTTCCAACGGCAACCCGAGTTTGCGAGGATTGTATACGAATGGTGATTTTGCGAAGGGAAAAAGAACTGGGTTTGCCGTGATTTAGTCAACCGCCCCTTGCGCCTAATCCGGCGCCGCGATTCCGAGAGATTTCATTTTGCGGTAGAGGTGGCTGCGTTCGAGGCCGAGGGCTGTTGCCGTCTGAGTCATATTCCAGCGGTGCTCTTGCAGCTTGCGAAGAATGAACTCGCGCTCATAGGCACTGCGGGCTTCGTGGAGCGTCGAGTAGGGATGGTGCGGGCTTTCGGCAACACCGCGAAAGAGTTCGGGCGGGAGATGATGGGGCTCGATGCGTGCCTGGGGACATACGATGACAAGCCTCTCCACGAGATTCCGCAGCTCACGAACATTTCCTGGCCAAGGATAGCGCAGCAGGATTTCCATGGCGGCCTCGCTGAGTTCTCGGGTTTTCTTGCTGTAGCCGGAGCTGAACTCCCTGAGGAAATAGTTCGCTAAGGTGGGTATGTCCTCCCGGCGATCCCGCAAGGGCGGAACATAAAAGGGAATGACGTTCAGCCGATAAAACAGATCCTGGCGGAAGGCGCCGCGGGAGATCTCCTGCTCCAGATTCTTGTTTGTCGCGGCGACGACGCGCACGTCAACGTTCGAGGCGACGTTGGAGCCCACGCGCTCAAAACGCTGTTCCTCGAGGACGCGGAGCACTTTCGACTGCGTGCGCAGACTCATGTCGCCGATCTCATCCAAAAACAACGTGCCGCCGTCAGCTTTCTGGAATTTCCCTATCTTGTCCTCGGTGGCGCCCGTGAAGCTACCCTTGATGTGGCCGAAGAGTTCGGACTCGATCAGCTCTTCAGGGATTGCCGCACAATTCACTTCCACGAATGGACCCTTGGCGCGAAGGCTGGCCGCATGCAGGGCGCGGGCCACCAATTCCTTGCCGGTTCCGCTCTCTCCGTAGATCAGCACGCGGCCGTTGGTGGGGGCGGTGACGGTTATCTGCTGACGCAGCGCTTTCATGGGCACACTGCCACCAATAACCTGGTAACGATGGCCCAGCTCGTTTCGCAACAGCAGGTTTTCTTCTTCCAGGCGGCGCTGCTGGATGGCATTGCGCACCAAGACGATGATTTTTTCCAGAGAAAGGGGCTTCTCAATGAAGTCGAAGGCGCCAAGTTTAGTGGCTCGAACGGCCGTTTCGATGGTTCCATGGCCGGAAATCATGATGACTGCCGGCGGGTGAGGCAGCGCCTGAATGCGGCTAAGAGCTTCGAGGCCGTCGATCCCAGGAAGCCAGACGTCGAGAAGCACAACCTCCAAATCGCCCACCGCGGAACGTTCCAAGGCTTCCTCGGCCGACCCCACCGCATCCACTTGATAGCCTTCATCCCGCAGGATGAGAGTGAGGGACTCGCGAATGCCAGCCTCGTCGTCGACGATGAGGATGTGTGGCCGCAGCGTCATAGGGCGGTAGGGGACCCGTTGTGGTCGGCAACGGAAGCAGCCGGCAATTCCGCGGCGGGTAACTCGATCACGAAGCGGGAGCCAACGGGGAAATTGTCCTCAACATGGATGCTCCCGCCGTGCTCGGCGATGATGCGCGCCGCGATGGCCAGCCCCAGGCCGGTACCTCGATCCTTGGTCGAAAAATGCGGCAGAAAAAGCTTGTCTTTGTCTTCGGGAGAAATGCCATTGCCGGTATCCGCGACGGAAATTTCCACGGCCTCAGCGTCGGGAAGCGACTTTGTGGAAACAGTGATCTCGCGGAAAGAAGAATTCTCCAATGCTTCGGCAGCATTGTCGATGAGATTCACGACCACGCTGCGCAGCAACCCGGCATCCGCTCGCACCGTAGCGACATTCTCCGCGAAATTGCTCTTCAAGGTGATGCCATCCAGCCTTTCTGAAAAGACTTCAACGGCTTCCCGAACGATGGCATTGGGGTTGGCCGAGGCGAGTTTGGCCGCAGGGAAGCGCACAAATTGAGAAAACTCATTGACGAGTGAGGCGAGCGTGGACACTTCCCGTTCAATCAAACGCGAGCACTCCTGAACAAGCTTCGCCAATTCCGAATCGGCGGAAGCCCCGGGTTCGAAGGATTCTCGTTTTTCCAGGAATCGAGAGAGTCGCTGTGCGGAGAGCTGAATGGGGGTCAAGGGGTTCTTGATTTCGTGCGCAATGCGGCGAGCCACTTCCTGCCACGCCTCCGTCTTCTGGGAGCGGAGCAACTCCGACAAATCATCGAAGACCAGCACAAAACCCGTGTTCGCGCGGCGCGGGCCGAGAGAACTTACCGTAACAGCCAGATGCAACACGCGCCCCCCGACCACGGTTTCCATTTCCCGGGACACCACTCCCATGCGGAGAGACCGGCGCATCAAGTGTTGGACGGTGCGTGCAGAATCCGCACCCAGCAATTCCTCCAGGGATTCGAGCCCGCCTGCATCCATCCCGAACATCCGCGAAACGGAGGTGTTGCTCCGCAAAATGGCTCCCGAACTGTCGAGCGAGATCACTCCGGTAGGAATATTTTCGAGCACGGTTTCCATCAATTGCCGCCGCCGCTCCAGCTCTTGTACTGCTTGTTGCAGGCTGCGGGTGAACTCATCGATCTGTGCCCGGCTGTCGCGCAACTGGGTGGTCATGGTGTTGAACGAGCGCACCAACACCCCAAGTTCGTCCTGAGCCTGTTCCGGGACCTGATAATCAAAGTTGCCGGAAGAAACTTCGCGGGTGCCTTCCGCGAGCGCCTGAATGGGAACCGTGACTTGCTTGGCGAGAAACAGCGCCACCCACATGACCGACGACAACAGCAGAACGGTAAACAGCAGGAGGATGAGAAGCATCTGGTGCTTGAGGGCACGGAGATCCTGCTTGGCCTGATAGTATTCGCGAGTTTGCGTCTGAATGGCGGCGAGACGCGTCAGCACACCCGGGCTCGCGCGGTAAGCCGCCACAATGAACCCCGCTGGTTTTCCATCTTCGAAATTCGGCACGCGCGCGCCGAAATAATTTTTCCCTTCCGCCTCCCAAACCTCCACGCCGCTCTCCAGTGAACGCAGGTATTCGCCTGACGCGGTGGGCTGCATGCAGATGGCTCCGCGGCGGTCCTCCGGCTGATTGTCGCAAACAATCCCACCGCGGACAGGCGTTCCGCTTTGATCGAGAATCCAGACCGCATCCGCACCTTTCGCGAAAGCGTCTTGCATAAAGTCATCGCCCGGTTTTTGTGCCGCCGATTGCACCTGTAGAGCTAGCGCTCGAAGCCGCGGCAACTGGCCGCGACCAAGGTCATTCAAGAGCTTTTGCGTTTCTTCCGATGCGATCTCAAGTGGCTTGGGAAACCACAACAGCAAGCTTCGATTGATGAGGGAGTAGCTGACAATAAACATGAACACGATCGGCAGCAGGGACAACGCCATTGCGCCGACAACCATCTTGGTTTTGAAGCGAGCGCCAAGTTGTTCGCGGCGGCGCTCGACCCAGAGCCGCAGTGTGGTGCGGCCAAGAATCAGCAGGAAGACCAAAAGCGCTGCGGTGACAAAGCTGGACACCGCGTAGAGCACCATCACTTCGCGCCAGCTCTTTGGGTGGAAGGGCACATCGAGGGAGCCGAACGTAAATACGACTGCGAGCAACAAGGTAAGGAGAATTCCGCCGATCCCCAAGCCCCAGCGCTGTTTGGATTCCAGCCTGCTCATTGGCTAGTTCGCCTCACAAAGTCTGCGGTGACAAAAATCTCCTATCGGCCGACAAATTCGCTGCTTTCGCGGCTGACCGTTTGGGTCATGGGCAGCGGCCGGTGAAAAGAATGTGTCGCGGGTGTATGCTGAAGCATCTCTCTGGCAAGATAGCATCCTGAGGAGGCAAGTCAAGATTTCCACCTGTCCGGGCGCAGAAAAACCTGCCCGAGCGGACAGGTATTAGCGATTTCAAAACGAGCCACGAAATTCCGGCTTCGCTCTTCGTCATCCTTTGTTAAGGTGGGCATTGGGTGCAGGCCCCCTAGGGAGTAGCTGCGGATGTCCGTCCGTCTTGGCGAAATACTGGTAAAAGAAAGTCTGATCACACAGGACCAGCTCCAGAAGGCTCTCGAGTTCCAGCGCGCCAATGGAGGCAAACTGGGAAGCTGCCTGACCAGAATGGGTTTCATCAGCGATGATGACATCACCGGCGTGCTCTCCCGCCAGTATGGCGTTCCCTCGATCAATCTGAAGTATTACGAAATCGATCCCAACGTCATCAAGCTGATTCCTCAGGACACCGCCACGCGTTATCAGGTCATTCCGCTCTCGCGCGTCGGTTCCGTTCTAACCATCGCCATGACGGATCCCACGAACGTCTTCGCAATGGACGACATCAAGTTCATGACTGGTTTCAATGTGGAGCCGGTGGTGGCGTCCGAAGCGGCGATTGGGGATGCCATCACGCGGTTTTACGGAGGCGCATCCTCCAACACCGAGGAACTCACGAACTTGATGAAAGACCTGGCCGAAGAGGAACAGGAACTGGAGCTGGCGGCGGAGGAGTCAGAGCTCGATACGGCGACGCTCGAAAAAGCCGCCGAAGAAGCTCCCATCATCAAGCTCGTCAACCTGATTCTGACCGACTCCGTAAAGCGCGGCGCGAGCGACATCCACGTTGAGCCCTACGAGACGGAATTGCGCGTGCGTTTCCGAATTGACGGACAACTCCAGACCGTCATGTCTCCGCCCATGCGCCTGAAGGACGCCATAACCAGCCGCGTAAAGATCATGGCCAAGCTGGACATCGCAGAAAAGCGCTTGCCCCAGGACGGCCGCATCATGATCAAGTACAAGGCGGAAGGCAAGAAGAAGGAATTGGACTTCCGTGTGTCCACCGTGCCCACACTGTACGGCGAAAAGATCGTCATGCGGTTGCTCGACAAGGAAAACCTCCGCTTGGACATGACCAAGCTCGGTTTCGAATCTTCGTCTCTGGAAAGATTCCACCGCAACATCATGAAACCCTACGGCATGGTGCTGGTGACCGGTCCGACGGGTTCCGGGAAAACCAACACCCTGTATTCCTCCGTCGCCACCTTGAACACCGTAGACACCAACATCATGACCGCGGAGGATCCCGTCGAGTTTCAATTGAGTGGAATCAACCAGGTGCAGATGAAAGAGCAGATAGGCTTGAACTTCGCCGCTGCGCTGCGCTCCTTCCTCCGCCAGGACCCCAATATTATTCTTGTCGGCGAGATCCGCGACTTCGAAACTGCGGAAATCGGCGTAAAGGCGGCTTTGACCGGTCACTTGGTGCTCTCCACTCTGCATACCAATGACGCTCCTTCAACCATCAGCCGTTTGATGAACATGGGCATTGAGCCATTTCTCGTGGCTACTTCGGTGAACTTGATCTGTGCGCAGCGACTCGTGCGGCGAATCTGTACGAATTGCAAGGAAGAGTTGCAGGTTCCCCCGCAGGCCCTGATTGACGCGGGCTATACTCCGGAAGAAGCAAAAACCACAAAGATTTATCATGGCAAGGGTTGCACCACGTGCGGCAAGCGTGGCTATAAGGGACGTACCGGCTTGTACGAAGTGATGGAAATCAATGATGAATTGCGCGAGCTCATTCTTGTCGGCGCTTCTGCATTGGAATTGAAGAAGAAGGCCATCGAGCAGGGAATGATCACGCTGCGGCGCAGCGGTCTGATCAAGGTGGCGGGCGGGCAGACGACCATGGAAGAAGTCCTGCGCGAAACGGTTCTATAGAATTGAGGATGACGGATGGCTGGGATTACGCTCAGTGAGCTGTTGAAGAAGATGATTGAGATGGGGGGGAGCGACCTCCATATCACTACCAATAGCCCCCCGCGGGTTCGCGTGCATGGAAAACTTCGTCCGCTGGACATGCCGCCGCTCACCGCCGCGGATACCAAGTCCCTGGCCTACAGCGTGCTGACCGACGCGCAAAAGCACCGCTTCGAAGAAAACCTGGAGTTGGACTTTTCGTTTGGCTTGAAGAGCCTGGCGCGTTTTCGCGGAAACTGCTTCAATCAGCGCGGCGCCGTCGGCGCCGTGTTCCGCACCATTCCGTGGGACATCAAGGGATTCGATGCGCTTGGGCTGCCCACGGTGGTGAAGGGCCTTTGCGATAAGCCTCGTGGATTGGTCCTGGTCACCGGGCCAACGGGCTCCGGTAAATCGACCACGCTCGCCGCCATGCTGGACAAAATCAACAGCGAGCGCGAAGAACACATGATCACCATCGAGGACCCCATCGAGTTTTTGCACAACCACAAACGGTGCCTGGTCAACCAGCGCGAGGTGCACGCCGATACTCATTCTTTCGCGAATTCGCTCCGCGCCGCGTTGCGCGAAGACCCAGACGTGGTACTGATCGGCGAGATGCGCGACCTGGAAACCATCGAATCCGCGCTGCGCATCTCGGAGACCGGGCACTTGACTTTTGCGACGCTGCACACCAACTCCGCCTCTTCGACGATCACCCGCATCATTGACGTTTTTCCCGCCCACCAGCAGCCGCAAATCCGCGCGCAGCTTTCCATGGTGCTCGAAGGAGTTCTTTGTCAGGCACTCTTGCCTCGAGCCGACGGGCGTGGCCGGGTCATGATTATGGAAATCCTTGTGCCCACCCCGGCCATCCGCAACCTGATTCGCGAGGATAAAATCCATCAAGTCTATTCCGCGATGCAGACAGGCACGGGACAAACCGGCATGCAGACGTTCAATCAGGGGCTTGCCAACGCCTATTCCGGCAAGTTGATCACCCTGGACCTGGCGTTGTCGCGTTCATCGAATCCCGATGAACTGCAGGACATGATTAACCGTGGGGTGACAACTTCGGGCAACGGGATAAAAGCACCCATAGCCACCAGGCGTTGAGGGTTGGCGGAAAACAACGAGCCAGAGGATAAAGAGATTTAGGAGGCAAGCTGATGCCGGATTACAAATATCAAGGAACGAGCCGAAGCGGCTCGAGCGTTAGCGGCGTGATGACCGCGTCGAACAAGACGGAACTGGCGAGCATTTTGAAGCGCCAGCAGATCACCGCCACCAAAATGACCGAGAAGGGAAAGGAATTCAATATTCCCACGTTTGGCGGCGGCGTTTCTTCGAAAGAGCTGGCCATCTTTACCCGTCAGTTCTCGGTCATGATTGACGCCGGTCTGCCGCTTGTCCAGTGTCTCGAGATTCTCGCAAGCCAGCAGGAAAACAAGACCTTTCAAAAGGTGTTGACCGGGACGCGAGCCCAGGTGGAAGGCGGCGCCACGCTTTCTACGGCCATGCGCAGCTCCCCGAAGGCCTTTGATGCTCTCTATGTGAACATGGTGGAAGCGGGCGAGACCGGCGGTATTCTCGACACCATTCTCCAGCGGCTCTCCGCGTACATCGAAAAAAACGTCAAGCTGCAGCGAGCCGTGAAGTCTGCGCTGGTCTACCCAGTGGGCGTGCTGACCGTCGCCGGGAGCGTCATCACGCTGCTTCTCTGGAAGGTCGTCCCCATTTTCGCGACGTTGTTTGCCGGCCTGGGCGTGGATCTTCCGCTTCCCACCCGAATCGTCATCGCACTGAGTCACTTCATCGGGAGCATTTTCGGCTTCCTGCTTTTGGTGGCCGTCTGCGGCGCCATTTTCGCGCTGAAAGTTTGGTATGGCACGCCGCAAGGCCGTTTTATACTGGACACGATTATCCTGAAAATGCCGGTCTTGGGCACCCTGATGAGGAAGATCGCTGTTGCCCGCTTTACGCGAACTCTGGGAACGCTGATTTCGAGCGGCGTGCCCATCCTGGAGGGCTTAGACATCACGGCCAGGACCGCGGGTAACGCGGTCGTCGAGAAGGCCTTGATGAAAGTGAGAAAGTCGCTCGAAGAAGGCAAGTCGTTGACCGAGCCCTTGAAGGAATGTGACGTTTTCCCCGGCATGGTCACGCAGATGATTGCGGTTGGCGAACAGACCGGCGCCATGGACGCCATGTTGCAGAAGATCGCCGATTTCTATGAGGAAGAAGTGGATGCGGCCGTGAAAGACTTGCTAACCGCTCTTGAACCCATCATGATTGTGTTTCTCGGCTTAGTGGTGGGCGGCGTCGTTGTTTCCATGTACTTGCCGCTGTTCTCGCTCATCGGGAAGCTGGCCAACCACTAGCCGCGCTGCGCCCGCGGGTCGATAACCTCTCGAGAGGGCGGGGAGCTACTCTCCGCCCTCTGTTTTCCTGCCTGGATTTGGGGATGCCCTGATGGCTCGCTGAGGGCGCGGGGAAATCATGGACCAGAGTTTTGCGACAAAAGCTTGGCTGGAATGGCTGGCGCGTGTCCGGCTGCTCACGATCACGCTCATTCTGACGGTGGGTGTTGTGTGGCCGCAATATGTGCCGGGTCTGAGCCCCAACCGGTTTTTTCTCACCCTGATCATCTTCTGGATCACGGTCGGAATCCTTCACCTTATCCTGCTCCGGTGGCTGCCCCGGGCATCCTGGCACGGCGGCATGCAAGTGGCCGGCGACGTCGTGATGGTGACCCTGCTGGTTTACCTGACTGGTTCGCAGGAGAGCTATTTCATCTCGCTTTATCTGCTGGTCATTATCGTAGGCAGCATCGTTTTTTCCCGTCGCGTCGCGTTCTTCAACGCCGCCGTCTGTTTCTCGCTCCTCACTGCCCTGACTCTTCTGGCCTATACGGGGAAACTGCCTCGCACATCCACGGCGTTGCCGCCGATCGAGAACCTGCGCACCTGGCTGGTTATGAATCTCTTGGGTTTCCTGGCAGTTGCCTATCTGACCAGCCTGCTTGTCCACTCGCTTCGGAGCAAGGGGCAGGAACTCGAGGAAAAACGCGAAGAACTTCTGAGCCTCCAGGATTTCACGCAGGACATTATCCATTCCATGCGTGGCGGCTTGATCACCACGGACCTTGCGGGAGTTATTCTGCTCCTCAATCGCACCGGCGAGGAGATTTTGGGACATCGGTTCGCAGATGTGCGCGGGAAAAAACTTCAGGAGCTGAACCAGGATTTCTGGCTCCCCGGGCAGTATCCGAATGTCGAGAAACTCTCTCTTAGAAAAGAGATCCATTTTCGGACTCCACAGGGCGAGGTGCGCTATCTGGGAATCAGCGTGTCCCCGCTGCGCCTGGGAACCGAGGAACGCAGCGGCTTTGTCTTCAACTTTCAGGACCTTACGGACTTGCGCCGGCTGGAGCAGGAGGTGGCCACCAAAGAGCGCATGGCCGCGTTGGGGCGTCTCTCCGCCGCCATCGCCCATGAAATCCGGCAGCCCTTGACGGCCATGGCCGGCGCCGTAAAAGAACTGGCTCGCCTTGTGCCTCTCGAAGACGATGAAAAACAGCTGGTTAACATTGTCAGCCGGGAATCCGAGCGGCTCAACAACATCATCACGGATTTTCTGAACTATTCACGAGAAAAGACCTACAAGTTTCAGGAAGCGGACGTCAGCGCTCTTCTCGATGAAACTCTGACGCTCGTGGAGAAGAAACCTGAGGTTGCTTCCAAATTCCAGATCGTGCGGGCTTTCAACGGTCAAGAGCTGCGAGCGCGTGTGGACGCAAACAAGATTAAACAAGTGTTTTGGAACCTATGTGATAACGCCCTCCGGGCGATGCCGGCCGGCGGCACGCTTACTGTGAAACTCGAGCCGTATCCATTCTGGTTGCGCATTGCCTTTCAGGATACGGGGATTGGCCTGGATGCCAAACAAAGAGCTAAAATTTTTGAGCCCCTTCAATCCGGGTTTGAGGGCGGCACGGGTTTAGGATTATCGATCGTCTATCAGATCGTACAGGCCCACAGCGGGAAAATCAGCGTGATCTCGGAGAAGGATCGCGGCGCAGAATTCATCGTCGAATTACCGCGAGTCGCGTGAGGCACCATGCAGGGAACGAAAGCCGCAATAAAGGAAGGCGCGCGAGAGTTGCCGCATATTCTCGTCGTGGATGACGAGAAGTCGATTTGCGAGCTCTTAGAGATCACTTTTCGCAAGGAAGGTCATCGGGTGGAAGTCGCCAACAGTACCGAGGCCGCCAAACGCAAGCTGGAATCGCAGATCTTCGACATCATCATTTCCGACATTCGTATGCCTGGGGAAGATGGCGTCGACTTGCTGAAATTCGCCAAAGAAATTGCCCCGGATTCCTTTTTCGTGTTGATGACCGCACTCCCCGCCCTGGACACCGCCATCGCCGCACTCAACTCCGGCGCCGACCGCTATGTCATTAAGGATCATAACCACATCGATCAATTGCGCCGCGCGGTCCAGGAGGTCAGCGAAAGCCTCAGATGGAAAAAGGAGGCCGGTTACCTGCGTCGGGAGTTGCGGCGGCTAACCGGGCTAGACAACATCATCGGGCAAGGCCCTAAGATGCACGCGATTTTCGATTTGATTCAGACCGTAGCGCCACAGTCGAGCCGCGTGCTGATTACCGGGGAGAGCGGCACGGGGAAAGAGCTGGTGGCCCGCGCGATTCATGAGAACAGCGCCCGCTCCCAGGCTCCGTTCATCACCATCAACTGCGGCGCCTTTCCCGAGACGCTCCTGGAGTCCGAGCTTTTCGGCTACATGAAAGGTTCTTTCACGGGGGCCAACGAGAACCGGCCGGGCTTATTCCAGGCTGCTCACGGTGGCACCCTGTTTATGGACGAGATTGGCAACATGAGCCTGACCATGCAGGTAAAGCTTTACCGCGTTCTCCAGGAAGGCAAGGTCCGGCCTATCGGCAGCACGGCAGAGTCGGATGTGGATGTGCGTATTATCGCCGCAACGAACAAAGACTTTGAAAAGGAAATCGCCGAAGGCCGGTTTCGCGAGGACCTCTATTACCGCCTTAGCGTGATTCCCATCCAAGTTCCTGCTTTGCGTGAGCGCCGTGAAGATATTCCGCTGCTGGCCCGGCACTTCCTGGAGCGCTTCCGCAAAACGATGGAGAAACCCATAGACGCGATTTCGCCGGAAGCGATGAGCAAGCTCGAAGCCTACGACTGGCCGGGGAACGTGAGAGAACTTGAAAACACCATGGAGCGCGCCGTGGCCTTGGAGACGGGCAAGGAGATTTCCGTGCGAGTCCTGCCCGACCGGATCCTGGGTTATGCGGGAACGCCGCTGGGAGCTGCTGAGGGCATCGAACTGCCGGAAGACGGCGTGGATTTTGAAAAGGTCGTCGCGGCTACCGAGCGGATGTACCTGCAAGCGGCCCTCGAGAAAGCCGGTGGCGTTCGCACGCGGGCCTCGGAGTTCCTCAAAATCACCTATCGTTCCTTCCGGCATTATGCCAAAAAGCATAGTCTCTGATTATGATTAGCCTGGATGAGCCATCGCCTGGAAGCCTGGCGAGCGAGCCTTTTTTCCGTCCCGTGACGAGCGCATCCCGTTCAGGGAGTGGCCTCCCAAAGCTGATTTTGGTTGACCTTATAAGGCTTTCCGAATGGACAAAAACTGTCGACAAAAAGGGCCCATCGACATCTGAGGCCCATCCCGAGACAGAGATCACGGTTAGCTGTCTCCGTAACTACCTTGTTTTCAGTGAGATGCTATTCGGAATACATGCATTGCCATTGTCCTGCAGATTGGTCATCCACATGCCCCTACCAGGTGCAAGTGCTTTGGCACCTCAAAATTCCTAAGGAGATAGCATGAAGAAAGAAAAGGGTTTCTCTCTTATCGAGCTCTTGATTGTCGTGGCGATCATTCTGATCATCGCGGCCATCGCCATTCCGAACTTGCTGCGTTCGAAGATCGCGGCCAATGAATCCTCGGCCGTGGGTTCTGTGCGCACGATTGGTACCGCAGAAGTGACGTATTCTTCAACTTGGGGTACCGGCTTCTCACTTGACTTGGCGTCTTTGGGGGGGCCGTCCCCTTGCGTCAACGCGGCTCCGGGCGCAGCGTGCCTCATTGATTCGCTTCTGAGCCAGGCTCCTTTCACGAAGAGCGGCTACAAGTTCAACGCGGCCGGAACCAAGCTAGTGGGCGTCATCTACAACGGGTTCGAAGTGAACGCCACGCCAACCACGTATCAGACGACGGGCGTGCGCGCCTTTTGCGATGACCAGACTGGCGTGCTGAAGTTCGTCGCGAACGGTGCTGCGGCCATCGGGATAGGTAACGATACTTGCGCCGGCGTGGGGAACGCTCCCCCAGTTTCTGGTCCGGTTGGCAACTAATTTCATCTGCGAGTCCGTCAACCAGGGGAGGAAGCTCTTACTTCCTCCCTTTTCTTTTTTGGGACGCTCGAGGAGCCAGCCACTTCTCCTTCAAGCGAAGCAAGTAAACGCTGCTGCATTTGCCGGCGTTGGTTCCGGCCTGATCCACGAATTGGCTTGCGTCAGCGAGCTTGTCGGAATCCGGATTGCCAGGTGGCTCGCCGGCGGAAGAAGCAAAAACAATGGCGAGAGTGTAATCCGGACTATTTCATCGCGCGTCGGATTCTGGATCGCAGGAAAAGCTGATCGTGCGCCTGACCCGCTACGCTCACCGCCACCGTTGAGCCAACTTCCCTGGGACATCGCGCACTAGCGGGTATCATTCCCGCTGAGCGCTGTCGAGCAGGTATGGCACCGAAGAATTCGCCATCCATTGACCATTTGCGGCTCTTTGTTGTGACACAAAATGGCATATCTTAATAGCCAAAATGGGACGTAGGCCAACATCCATATGTTAGCTCGTTTTTCCTACCCCACCATAAGCATGAGATATTACGGTACTTAGCGAAGCTGGCGAACCGCAGAGCGCCGTTGGCGGTGAGCCTGGCCCCCTTCGTGCACAGTTTGAGAACGTGCTCAACGCACGTCATAGCTTCTCAAGGAGATTTCATGAAGAAACAAAAGGGTTTCTCCCTTATCGAGCTCTTGATTGTCGTGGCGATCATTCTGATCATCGCGGCCATCGCCATTCCGAACTTGCTGCGTTCGAAGATCGCGGCCAATGAATCCTCGGCCGTGGGTTCTGTGCGCACGATTGGTACCGCAGAAGTGACGTATTCTTCAACTTGGGGTACCGGCTTCTCACTTGACTTGGCGTCTTTGGGGGGGCCGTCCCCTTGCGTCAACGCGGCTCCGGGCGCAGCGTGCCTCATTGATTCGCTTCTGAGCCAGGCTCCTTTCACGAAGAGCGGCTACAAGTTCAACGCGGCCGGAACCAAGCTAGTGGGCGTCATCTACAACGGGTTCGAAGTGAACGCCACGCCAACCACGTATCAGACGACGGGCGTGCGCGCCTTTTGCGATGACCAGACTGGCGTGCTGAAGTTCGTCGCGAACGGTGCTGCGGCCATCGGGATAGGTAACGATACTTGCGCCGGCGTGGGGAACGCTCCCCCAGTTTCTGGTCCGGTTGGCAACTGATTCTCGTTCCTTCAAGGGGGGAAGCCCAGCTTCCCCTCTTTTTTCGTAGGATGGAGTCCCAGAATGGACTACACCCTAGCGAGCAAAGGTCTCCGATTGGTACCCCAAGAGCTTGCAAGTAAGTGGAGTTTTGACACGTCTCTTTGTATTGGACACGGGGAAGTTATGGTTCCAAAAACAGCCAACGAGTCAAGCGCTGTTTCTTCCGTTCGGCAAATCAACACGGCGGAAGGCACCTACGCTTCGAGCTGGGATTCGTTACGCTCCGGCCTTGGCAAATCTTGGCGGCCCCGTCCCTTGCCTGGTGGGCACCGCGGCCGCCGCGTGTCTTCTTGACCGCTTTTGAGGACGGGAACGTTCACCAAGAGCGGCTATGTGTTCAGTGCAGCGGGGACTAATCCGGATGCGAACGAAAGGCACGCTCAGCGGATACGAAGTGAATGCAACGCCGGCCACGCTGCAAACCACTGGAGTGCGGGCTTTCTGCTCCGATGCTTCCGGTGTGGTTCGATTTGTCATTCCGGGCGCAGCGATCGGTCTGGCCGCCGGAGTCGCGACGCTATCCGGGGTTGCCGGCCCTGTCGGCAACTAACTCTCAGGCTTCCGCAGGAGGTTTTGTTTTATCCCCCTCCCTGAGCAGGTTTGCCACCACGTCTACGCCTTGAGGCTCTCCGCCGGGACCCGGTAGCAGAACATGGAAACAGGTAGTACGGACGGTTTTTCCCGTGGCATCGTGCGTGCACTACTTCGTGTGTACCCGGGCCTAGAGGGCTTATGGAGGAGGATTCTCTCGTGCCAAAGACGATGAAGAAGCAACGAGGCTTCTCCCTTATAGAATTGCTGATCGTCGTGGCGATCATTCTGATCATCGCGGCCATCGCCATTCCGAATTTACTGCGCGCCAAAATCGCGGCAAACGAGTCTTCTGCGGTCGCCTCGCTCCGAACCATAAATACGGCGGAGGTCACCTATTCCTCGAGCTGGGGTGCGGGTTATGCGGCCACGGTGGACAATTTGGGCGGAGCGGAACCCTGCGGGCCTGCGACTGCGGCAACGGCATGCATCATCGATCCATTGCTGAGTGTGGCGCCTTACACCAAGAGCGGCTATTCGTTCGTGGCTGTGGGAAATACCGCGGTGGCCGGTGTCAACAATGCATTTGAGACCAACGCCACGCCGACCGTTGTGGACGTGACCGGCAAACGCGCTTTCTGCTCGGATCAGACCGGCGTGCTTCGCGCAAACACGACGGGCGTGCCGATAGGAACGGCTGCCGGAGCCTGTGCTACCGTCATAACGCTGCTCGTGGGCAACTAGCGCTCTCCTCCGAGCCCCTGGCAGCCCGTCACCGTAGCCCAAGTGACGGTCTGCCCGCGTCTGCGTGGAACACAGCCCTTGTTATACTGCTACGGTTGCGGGCACACCTCCAATTCGCAATTTGCGGCCTCCTGATTCTCCCGCTTTGCAAGGTTTTGCTGGGCCAAAATACCCTCCCCGCGCGTCTAGCGACCCCTTCCGCGAGGGTTGACGTTCGGGCGATCGTAGACCGATTGGAGGCCAGGTACCGGGGTGCCACCCGTCTTGAGGCTGCCTTTCTCGAGCGCTATACGGAGAACGGTAGGCTGACCAGGTTGGAGGCCGGGAAAGTCTATTTCGAGCGCCCGGGGAAGATGCGCTGGGACTATGAGTCCCCGGAGAAGAACATCTTTTTGGTTGACGGGAAGAATGCCTGGTTTTACGTTCCGGCGGACCACACTGTCACCCGTGTCCCTGTAAAGAAGAGCACCGACTGGCGCATGCCTCTGGCCCTTCTGGTTGGGGCAATGAAGGTTTCGCGAATTTGTAATAGAATAGGGTACGAGGAACATCAGGCTCCGGAATATTCCACAGACGTTATGCTCTACTGTGAGCCGCGTGGTGCGTCTAACTCCACAGAAGGAGGAGAATCCGGCAGGAAAGCAGGTTCGCCTGAGGGCCGGGACATGGTTTACCTGGAAGTCCAGGAGAGTTCAGGAGAACTGGTCCGCATCCTGGTGAGCGATCCAGGCGGCGTAGGGATCGAATTCCGTTTCGCTAACTGGCAATTGAATCCTCAGCTCGACGATTCGTTTTTTCGCTTCCAGGTTCCTCCCGGTGTTGCCATCGTGAATGGGGACCTGGGAGCGGCCCAGAAGATGGCAAGTCCAACTCCCCCGTAGGAATGGCGCCCTTTCCAGCCAGGAACGGTCGACCCCCAGGACCCCCTACGCATATCATCTAGATGAGGTAAACTGAAAGTGTATGAGTGAATTTGTCTGTCGCGTGGCCGATGCCGACGGGCGTGTCTTCTCGCACGTCGAGGCTGCGAACACTCTTGACGAAGCGCGCCAAAAGCTCGCGGAACGGGGTTTGTTTGTTTACTCCGTGGAAGCGCGTGGCGGGCGGGTCGGTAGTCTGCTTCGCCGCCGAACCGGGCGACAGATAGGCGGTTCGGATTTCCTGATTCTGAATCAACAGTTCAACACACTGATCAAAGCGGGTTTGCCCATCCTGCGGGCGCTCGATCTTCTTGCGACCAGGGCAAGTTCTGCCCGGCTCCGCCCGGTCGTTGAGCAGATCCGGGATCACGTCCGGGAAGGGAAGTCCCTCTCCGAAGCAGTTGACGAAGCGGGCGTCTTTTCCAAAGTTTATTCAACCGCTATTTTGGCGGGAGAGAAGAGCGGAAACCTGCCAGGCGTCTTGGACTACTACATTGCTTATCAACGCGTAAGCACGGGCGTGAAGAAGAAAATTGCTGCCACGCTGGTTTACCCGGTCTTGCTGATTACGGTGGCCATCATCATCGTCACGTACCTGGTGACGGGTGTAGTCCCCAGGTTTGCGCTTCTTTATAGGGATATGAACGTGGAGCTTCCGACGCCCACGCGCGTTTTGATCGCCGTGACGGTCGACTATCGTTTCCTATTCTTAGGATTTGTTGCCCTGTTGGCGTTGATAGCCATGGGGGTTTTCCTGTGGTCTCGCACGGATGAAGGCGGAACCGCTCTCGATCGCTTTAAGTTTCGCTTGCCGCTCGTTGGCGATACGCTGCTGAAATTTCAGGTCGCACAGTTTTCCCGCACGCTGTCAACTCTTTTGACCGGCGGCACTCCGCTCGTGGCCGGGCTGCAAACGGCCACCGAGGCCATTACCAGCAAGTTGTTGCAGTCCACGGTTGCCGAGGCCACACAAATGGTTCGCGAAGGCGAGTCCCTGCACGCGGCGCTTGCTTCCAAAGGCGTTATGCCAAAGATGGCCGTCGATATGATCGAGGTCGGCGAATCGAGCGGCGCCATTTCGCCGATGCTGAACAGCGTCGCCGAGTTCTACGAGGAAGAAGTGAATTTGCGCTTGGGCGCAATGGTCGCCATCATCGAACCGGTCTTGCTCATCATCATGGGAATGTTCGTTGCTTTCATTCTGATTTCACTTTATCTGCCGATCTTCTCGTTTTCTGTTAAATGAGCAAGGTAGGAATTATGGCCACGACCGACCAACACGCGAACATCATCACAACCGGAACTACCGCCGCCGAAGAGCAACAAGAGCGCGAGGTTGCCCGCAAGCTTGCGGAAAGATACCGGTATGCGTTTATCGACCTGCGAGAACAGCGCATTAATCCGGAATTGATTCGCACGATCTCTGCAGACCTCATGTTCCGCTACAACTTCGTACCCCTCGAGACGCATAACAACGTTTTGACCATCGCCGCGGCCGATCCCGGCCTCGTTCAGAGCAGCGACGAACTGCCGCTGTTACTCGGAAAGAAACTTCTGATTCGAGTTGCCACCGCACGCCAGATCGCCGATGTGCTGAAACGCACCGAGCAGTCGCAGCGCGTTCTCGAACAGGCCACGGAAGCGTTTGCCCTCCAGGCCCCCAAGGAAGAAGAGGAAAGCGAAGAGACCATTTCCGGCGATCGCCTGACACGCGATAGCACGGCCAGCCCGGTGGTTCGCCTGGTGGAGACCATCATTTTCACAGCGCTCGAAAGGCGCGCCAGCGACATCCACATCGAGGCCCGCGACACAGAAGTTGCCGTCAAGTATCGCATTGACGGCGTTCTCCAGCACGCCATGCAGCCTATCGCTAAGGAGCACCATTCCTCGGTCCTTTCGCGCATCAAGGTTTTGAGCGAACTGGATATTGCCGAGCGCCGCGTCCCGCAGGATGGCCGCTTCCGTGTCAAATACAAAGGCCGCTTCATCGACTTGCGCGTATCGATCATGCCCGCCAGTCACGGGGAGGACGCGGTTCTTCGCGTCCTCGACAAAGAAACGCTTTCCGAGAAATTCGCGAATTTGACTTTGGATGTGGTGGGCTTCTCTCCCGAGGAGCTCCATCGTCTCCGTCGGTACATTCATGAACCTTATGGCATGGTGCTGGTCACCGGCCCCACAGGCTCCGGCAAAACCACGACCTTGTACGCGGCTATCAATGAAATCAAGAGCGACGAGGACAAATTCATTACCATTGAAGATCCTGTTGAGTATCAGGTTCGAGGCATTACGCAGATTCCCGTGAACGAGAAAAAAGGCCTCACTTTCGCCAGAGGCTTGCGTTCCATTCTGCGGCACGACCCGGACAAGATCATGGTCGGCGAAATTCGTGACCAGGAGACAGCTCAAATCGCTATCCAATCGGCGCTCACGGGACACCTGGTTTTTACTACCGTTCACGCCAACAACGTGACGGATGTGATCGGCCGTTTCGTCAATATGGGCGTCGAGCCGTACAACTTTGTCTCTGCATTAAACTGCATCATGGCGCAACGCCTGGTTCGCGTGATCTGCCCGAATTGCAAGCGCCCCAAGCATTACACGCCGGAAGATTTGAAAGAAGCCGGTCTCGATCCGGCGGTGTGGGGAAACGGTGCCTTGGTCGAAGGTGTGGGATGTTTGGAGTGCTCGGGCACGGGATACCACGGGCGGACGGCGATTTGCGAATTGATGGACCTGAGCGATCGCATCCGCGAAATGATTGTGGACCGGCGCCCGACTTCCGAAGTCAAACGAGCTGCGCGGGAAGAAGGAATGGCAACGCTTCGCGAGAGCGGGCTGGCTAAGGTCCGGGCCGGCATTACGACCGTCAAAGAAATCAATAAGGTGACTTTCGTTGAGTAGCGCGACGTTTGTCCATCAGGGGATTTATAAGAGCGGGCTCGCGCGCCGCATGGCCCGTTGGCTCGACGCCATCCCGCATCCGCCGGTGGCCATGGAGATTGCCTCGGATCGGGTTGCGGTCGCGCGGTGGGGCCGTTCCGGAGCGCTCGACGCATTCGCCGTCGAGGTGTTGCCGCCGGGGACGGTCATTCCATCCGCCGTGGAAACCAATCTGGTGAACTCTGCCGAGGCGAAGGCGGCCGTTGCCAAAGCCTGCGAGCGTCTCCGAACGGGGCCCGAAGAGGCAGCTTTGATTCTTCCCGACCCGGTGATCCGCGTGTTTGTCCAGCACTTCGAGGATTTCCCCCGCTCTTCCGAAGAAGCGATTCCGTTGTTGCGCTGGAAGCTGAAGAAGAGCGTGCCGTTTGAAGCGGATGAAACCATCATTTCCTATTTTCGCCAGGCGCCGCGCGAAGCCGGGGTGGATATCGTTACCGCGGTCGCGCGGCTCCGCATCATTCGAGAATACGAGTCTCTGGCCGAGCGTGTCGGGCTGCAGCCGGGTGTCGTCCTGAGTTCCTCCCTGGCGGCCCTTTCGTTGCTGGATGGCGAAAAGCCGGTTTTGTTCGCACGCATTTCCGGTTCTGCGCTGACGACCGCCATTGTTTGTTCCGGACTGCTCTGCGGTTACCGTTCGACCGAGCTCCCGGCGTACGGCGCGAGCCTCATGCCTCAGATGCTTTTGGAAGAAATTTTTCCCGTCGCAGCCTACTATCAAGACACCTGGCAGGCGGGAATTTCTTCGGTGCGGATTGCCGGTCTCGGCGCCCGCTTCGATGAGTTTGCCCGTCCCTTAGAACAGGAATTGCGCTGTGAGGTAAAGTCGTTGTTGAACTCCGCGCATTCTGAGGGGCGCATCAAAGACGATGCGAGGCAGCTTGCCGACCGTGATCTGGAAGGCCTGGTCGGCTGGATGCTGCACCGCAATTGAGAACGGTTTTTGTGAAATGGAGCAGCAGTAAGGAATGAGAGTTCGTCTTAACTTGGCGACCAAGCCGCTGGAATCGCACCGTCGCTTCCTTGTGGGTGCCGGCCTTTCCGCCTTCGTCGCCGCAGTCTCTTTTGTCATGCTCGGCTGGCACGTTTACTCGGTTCGCAAAGCCGCGACCGAGGTCCGCGCCCGTACGGAAAGGATACGCGAGGAGTACGCCAGATATGAGGAGGAGCGCAACGATCTGAAGCGCTTCTTCGATCAAAAAAGCATCAAGGGCCTCAGTGACCGCGCCGCTTTCATTAACGGCATCATTGCCGTGCGCAGTTTCAACTGGACGAAAATGTTCATGGACTTGGAGCACATTCTGCCAGGCGGCGTGCGCATTATCAGTATCGAGCCCAAGCAGGTATCTGGGCACGTCGAGCTGAATCTGACCTTTGGTGCCGCCGATGACGACGTCAAGTTAAAGTTCTTGCGCGCCCTGGAAACTTCAAGGCAGTTTTCGGATGTTCAAGTCGACAGCGATGTTCAGCCGGCGACGGGAAACGGCCCGAGCAGCGACAGAGTCGTTCACTTGTCGACTTTTTATTCGGGGGCTTGATGCCACGCGATTTCACAACCCGCAAAAGGGCCATCCTGGGCGGCATAATTTGCCTGGTCCTCGCCGACTTGGCGCTGGCTTACTACAACTCGCAGTTGGCCTCGGAAACACTGACGACTCCGGAGCAATTTTCGAAGCAGGAAATGGGGCTCAAGAAGCTGGAGGCTCCCATTGCGCGGGCGCGGAAGATCCGAGAAGAAATGCCGGATACGCAGCGGGAATGCGAGCAGTTCGAACGCATGCTTTTGCTGGCTAGGTCGGGATATTCCTCGGTTTCCTCCGAACTGGTGGAAATTGCAAAGAAAAGCGGTGTCAGGCTGGAGGGTGTATCCTTCAAGCGAACACCGATTCCCGAGCGCCGACTGACGGAAGTGGCCATGGAGTCCACCATAGAGGGCGACTATAAGAACGTAATTCTTTTCTTGAATGGCTTGCAGCGTTCCGCCAATATCTATGAGGTAGAGTCTTTGACGCTGGCCCCACAGAAGGACAATAAGGGGCCTGCCAACGTCATAAAGGTTGGTTTACACCTCAAGACTTATTTCCGGACGTCCGCGTGAAGCAAAAGCGACAAATCGGAATTCTCTTTGCGCTGGTGCTCATCGCGCTCGTTGTGTGGCTATGGAATTTCCACAGCAAGCCGCGCGCAGTTGTTGCAGATACCCCCGTCAAGGACGACGACCCCGTGCTCAGCGTCGACAATCCGCAGATTCGCATGGATGAGATCGCACGTGCCCGCAAGACGGAATACAAGAGTTCCGGCCGCAATCCGTTTAGCTCGATACAAGCTCCTCCGCCGCGTGTCCCTCGTCCCGACAAGAAACGCGAAATTCCAGGTCCCCAGCTTCCACCTCCACCCCCGCCCCCGCCTCCTTTGACCCTGCCGAGCGGTGTGAAGTTCTATGGTTTTGGCACTGTGCCCAACGGCACTTCGCGCCTCGCCTTTTTTAGCGATGGACAAGAGGTCTACGTCGTAGCCGAAGGCGAAGTCTTGCTGCAGCGCTTCCGCATTCTGAGAATTGGGAACGCCAGTGTGGAATTTGAAGAAGTTTCCTCCGGACGCACCGCCACGGCGCCTCTCGAGGAGCAGGCTGGAGGTTCGCCATGATGACGGCAAGGCGTGGGTTTGCTCGGCGAAAGGCGGGGCAGCAGGGGTATGCCTTGCTGCTGGTGATTTTCGTGGCCACCATTCTGCTCGTCTTTGCCACGATGGCAGCGCCAAACATTAAGACAGAAGGTCAGCGCGAAAAAGAGAAAGAAATGATTTGGCGCGGCCGGCAGTATGCGCGGGCCGTGAAGCAGTATTACAGGAAGATGGGCCGTTTCCCCACCAGCTTGGAGGACCTAACCAAACCAAAAATCGGCTCCCTGCGTTTCCTGCGCCAGGCTTACAAAGATCCGATGAACACGCAGGATGGTTCATGGAGACTCATCTATGTCGGTCCGGGCGGGCAGCTCATCGGTAGCTTGAAGCCCCGCCCGAATCTTCAGTTTGGCCGTGTTCCCGGAATGGGCACGCCCGCAGCTGCCTTGGCAGCGCCGGGTGCTCCAAACAGCGGTTTTGGCACGGCTGTCGGGCAGGTGGCGGGACAGGTTGGCGGACTCACTCCGCAAGGACCAGCGGGGACGCAGCCGGCAAGTCCTGGCAATCCTCCGGCTACAAGCGGAAATCCCGTTTCCGCAGATCAGGGAACGGATACGAGCTCGGACGCCGATCCTCCCATTCCTAGCGACGATGCTTCGCCGATCATAGGCGGAAACATCATTGGAGTCGGGAGCAAGATCAACAGGAAGTCTGTAATCGTTTACGATCACGCGAAGAACTACCGCCTTTTCGAATTTATCTGGGACCCGTCGAAAGATATGTTGGGCGTAGGGCAACCGGGCATGCAGACAGGCACCGGTCTTGGTCAGCCAATTGGTCAGCCTATCGGCCAGCCAGCGGGGCCGTCGGGCGGGTCTCCAGGCGCGCCGCCTCCTCAAAATCCGCAGAACCCGCAACAGCAGTAGAAATTGCCGTGGAATTGGCGTCCTCGAGGGGAACGGAACTCTAGCTAGGCCTCGTACCTTCCCTTAAACTTCCGTAGAATGATGCTGCTTAGCAGCGGACAGCATGCCTGTAAACTCTATCCCTGGCCCGACGCCGGTCTACGAGGACTACACTCGCTGCATCCGCTGCGGCCTTTGCCTCAATGCCTGCCCCACCTATCGACTGTGGAATCTCGAGGCGGATTCGCCGCGTGGCCGCATCCAGCAGATGTTCCACGTCTTTCAAGGCGAACTCACCGGCCAGGGAGTTGCGGAAGCGCGCATCAGCGATGGGTTCGTCGAGCACATCGAAAAGTGTCTTGACTGCCGCGCGTGTGAAACCGCCTGCCCATCCGGCGTCGAATACGGGAGGCTGGTCGAACACGCCCGCGCGCGTATCGAACGCAGTTACGAGCGCTCCTGGCTCGCTCGCGCCACACGTGACTTCTTTTTCAAGGAGTTTTTCTCGGCTCCCCATTTTATCGAAGATGCGGCCCGTCTTTTCCGCCTCTACCAACGGTCCGGCTTGCAAGCGATCGCACGCGGCATCGGGATTCTCAAGCTGTTTGGCCTTGCCGAACGAGACTGCTTCCTCCCGCGCATCGACGATGATTTTTTCTTTAGTCGCATTGGGTCGACGTTTGCGCCCGTGGGAGGGCGGCGTGCACGCGTTGCCTTTTTTGCCGGCTGCGTTGCCAACGTGGCTTTTTCCGGACTGCAGGAAGCTACCATCCGGGTGCTCACCGCCAACGGCTGCGAAGTGGTCGTGCCACCGGAACAAACCTGCTGTGGCGCTCTTTCCGTGCACGCGGGATTTCACGAGGCGACGCGCGACCTGGCGCGAAGGAATCTGGCTGCATTTCGGCTGGAGGATTTCGACGCGATCGTCACGAATGCCGCGGGTTGTGGCTCTGCGCTCAAGGAATACGGTCGCCTCTTTTTGCCAATGGAACCCGAATGCGAGCAGGCCCGGGCGTTTGCCGCAAAAACCCGCGACGTGACCGAGTTCCTTGCGAATCTCGGACTAACCGCCAAACTTTATCCGCTGCGCCATTGCGTCACCTACCAGGACTCCTGCCATCTCTTGCATGGGCAAAAAATTCGCGAAGCTCCGCGCAAACTGCTGCGGGCTATTCCACATCTCGACCTTGTGGAACTGCCGTACTCGGAGGTTTGCTGCGGTTCGGCGGGAACCTACAACATTACCCAGACCGAAGCGTCGCTCGAGTTACTCGCCGAGAAAATGCGCCACGCCCAGTCGACCGGGGCTCAGATCGTTGCCACTGCCAACCCTGGCTGTATCTTGCAACTGCGCGCCGGAACTTCCCTCCACCGAACGAACCAAGACGTCCTGCACGTTGTTGAGCTACTTGACCGCGCTCTCGCGCCACACGAGAATCCTGCTGCGCGATAGCGCCATAGATCGCCTTGCTTCACCGCTCCCCAATCAAATAGCGGCAGCCCTGTGGCCCCATCCTTGCCGAGTGTACCGTTCCGGCGGGTACATCGCAGCGGCCTCCCGCGCCATAGGTCACCGTGCGGCCATGCATCGTCAAGCTCATCTCGCCGCTCCAGAACGATGTGCGCTGTCTCGGTTCGGTGCGTATGTTCTGGATAAAACGTGCCGGGAGCATCTTGCCAGACGCACGTTTGCAAGAATCCTTGGCGTTGCAGTTCTGCGGACAGCTTTTTCTCGTCCATGCGTACAATTTTATATCCGTCCGTTTCTTTCTTGCCATTTTCGTCCAAAAACGGCAGCGCCCTTCCCGCAGCGATGGGGGTTGCCGCGAAAAGGGCGTGCCGTCTTCAGGAGAGAAGACCGTGGTTACGAGGAACGTCGCTAAAATTCACTGTTCCGCAGGCGCCTGGTTGCGGCCCCTTCTTGGTATCCCCCGGTGACCTTGCGTTACGGTGTAGGCCGAGGGCACGGTAAACAGCGATGCATCCGGCTCCGTGCGGTTAATATTGGTAAGCGTGTAAGTGGTCTCGCCGGACCACGGGTCGCTGCGTTTGCTCATAACCACCATTTGCAAGTCATTGGAATACCATCTTTCGTGAACGATGGTAATCGGCTTTTCATTTCCTATTTGTCCCGCAGGGATGGTGCGCGTCAAGCGCGTTCCTTGGGCGGTTACTCCCGCGATGGTTTGCGTGCCGAGGTCTTCCTCTTGCAGATTCCCGTTGGCGATCTCCTGCTGCTCCCGGGCGCTCCTCTTATTCCTCATGGCATCCCGCATAGCCCCTCCCATCTTGGCGAAAGGCTTTCCCATTTTTTCGGCGGTTTTCTGGTCGGGATGCAGCAGATAGGTGACGCCCGCAACCGGATCGTTAATAACCACGAACGACTTTCGTTGTCCGGAAGCCGCCAATGGCCCAAAGCCCGTAAGCGTTATCTCTCTGCGAACCCGGCCCTGGCTATCGCGGTAAAGATTACTCTGTGTTTTTCGCGAGAGGTGATTGCCATCGGCCAGCGTCTGGGCGGTTTCCGATACGGCTACCGCGCTGAACGGCGCGCCAGTGACGATTTTGCCGCCGTGCACTCCACCGAAGCCAAGCAGCTCCATCCCCTCTCCGAAAGGAGGCGGAACAAAATCGCCTTCCGGTCCGGCTTGCATCATTACCTCGGGCTGCGGGGGCGAAGACGGCGCCTGTTGCGCTCCGGCCATTCCCGCACAGAGCACAAGAGCGCACCCAACGGTCACGCTCACGGTTAATCTCAGGTTCATGCTTTCTTCTCCTCTCTTCTCTCCCGACCTGCCAAAAAAGCTTGTGCTTACTCGCGCATGCGAACAGCCTCGGGCAATCCATCGTTCCCGACGAGCAAGTCCACCTGAATCCATTCATTGGCGCGGTCTTCATTCACGGGCAGGCCAAGCGCGCCAAGTGCGCCACGCTGCAGGCGAACGCGAAGGATGGCGGCGTCATCCGTATCGGCTGGCAAAACTCCCGGCAACAACGTGAAATCGCTCAATTCACTGTCGGCCATGACGCTCTGAGACTCTGCTGCAGCGTTTTGTCCCGTTGGACTCCCATTCAAAACGCGAGTGTCTGGCCGGACCGCGATGTTCCGGTTCCGACTCGCTCGCCAGTTGACCCAGCTTGCAGCGCCGACCAAAACAGCGGCTGCTGCCAAGGTCCAGGCGGTCACGACAGCCGTGCGGCGTACTTTTGGGGTGTGATACTCCGTGCGGAATTGCTGTCGGAGGCGCATCTCCACACGCGCTGGGGCCTCTACTGAGGTGGTCAGTTGGGCAAGAGAGCGCAATTCCAGGCGCGTGGCTTCCCAGGAATTCCGTAGTGCTCCGCAGCGAGCGCACGAAACCGCGTGCTCCGCAGCGGCAGCACGCTGGGCATCCGTCGAGGATGCGCTGCCCTGCGCATCCCATCCAATTGCTTCAAATTCATCGCAGGTCATTGCGCACTTCCTTCTTACTTTCAAAACCATTCACGGCTGCGGCGTTTGCGCGCCGGGGCCCACCACGCAGCATTTCCAGCCGGGCCATTAGCAAGGCTCGTCCGCGATGCAGCCGCGAGCGAACCGTGCCAATAGGGCAGCCGATCATCTGCGCGGCTTCTTCGTAACTGCGCTCCTCGAGTTCGCAGAGAACCACGGCTTCCCTAAACTCTGCAGGCAAATCCAGGACTGCCGCCCAAACTCGTTCGACGCGCTCGTGCTCTTCGGCTTGCATCGCCGGAGTGGAGGCACCCCTTAAAACGATTCCCAGTCCCGTTCCGTTGTCATGTTGTTCCTCGAGAGGCACCTCTCGCGGTAGGCGTTCGAGATGCTTCAACACCCGGTTGCGAGTCACGCCGTAGAGGAAGCCACCGAGCGTGCCGCGTGTGGCGTCATACTTCCTCGGATCTCGCATCAGCATCATAAAGACATCCTGGACAATCTCCTCGGCCGCCCACGTGCTTCCGGTCATGCGCAAGGCAAAGCGGTAGAGCGCCGCCTGATGGCGCCGATAAAGGAGCGTAAAGGCCTCCTCGTCGCCCTTTGCAGCCCGCCGGAGCAGCACGTCGTCTCTTTCTTGGTCGGCGATGCTCATCTCTCCTGGGTAAGACGTTCTGCCCGGCCCCAAATGTACATTCCTGCGGCGTAGTGGATAAGTTCCCCGCTGTCAATCCAGGTCACGGGCTACCGGAAGTCCTTCTATTACAATGAGTTAGATGTATCAGGCGGTGTCATCGCACCGCTAACTGGCCAGGTATCAAATCAGTCAGTCTAGCTGCTGAATCAAGTGAGTTAGGTCGTCGCACCTCATGCGGCTCGAGTCTGCTCGGATCCAACTGTCAGTTGCCTGCCTGGTTTTTCTCTTTCGGCTTGAACATGCGGGCGGCGGTGCGCGTAACCAAGCGACGGGGAACCAGCCGTTCGCCGTGCGCGCCCAGATAATTCCCGAGCCCGGAGATGACGTAGCTTTTTCCGGCGGCGAGAGCCCGCAACCCGGTTCGCGCGACCTTTTGCGCGGTCTCCGCTCGATGAATAAATTTCTCCTGCCCCGCGACGGCATGAAACTCGGATTGGGTCGAGCCGGGGCAAAGTGCGCAAACGCGGATGCCGTAAGGCTTCATTTCCTCGGCCAACCCCTCGGCAAATAAAAGATCAAAAGCCTTCGTCGCCGCGTACGTGGAAATGTAGGGCACCGCCTGGAAAGAGGCAGTGGAGGCCAGTATCAGAATATCGCCGCGCCGTCGCGCGGTCATCTCACGCAAATAGAGATGGGTGAGATGAACCACTGCAGCGCAATTTACCTGAACCATTTGGAGGAGGCGCTGCTTATCAACGAATGGGAATTCGCCGAATTTGCCGAAGCCGGCATTGTTGATAAGCAGGTCGACTTCAATTCCTTTTTCTCGCGTGAAAGCATAGATCCCTTCCCGAGCCGCCGGATCGGCCAGATCGGCGGGAAGAACCTCTGTTCGGATTTTGTAGGTCGAGGTCAGCCCTTCGGCGAGCGCCTCGAGGCGGTCTTTGCGGCGCGCCGTCAGCACAAGATGCGTTCCTCCGTTTGCCAGCTCCTCTGCAAGAGCCACTCCAATGCCTGCGCTGGCTCCGGTGACCAGCGCCCACTTTCCGGACCAGGCCTCTCCCACAGACGATTTGTGAATTGACAAAATCAGCCTCCTCAAGTTCCAAGGAATAACGAAGTGGATGACTCCTATTTCTCCGGGGGCAATAAAATATCCTTCAAGCGCGCGCTTTCGCGCTTAATGCGATCCACAATGCGCCTTGCCCAGACAAACTCGGCAGCGAGCAAACCCAAGCCCATCAAGATCACAGGCGTGCCCGGACCCGGCGTAAAGATCATCATAATTCCCAGGAGCAGTAACGTGAACCCAACAAGGATCAGGAAGATGCGGCGGACCTGCACAACGGTGCGAAGGATCATTAAGGTTCAGGAAAGGATCTTTCTGGCGGAGAGGGTGGATTCCCAGCCGCTTTTATTCTGAAGGACTTGGCTCTTGGGCCGTTGATTTTTCCAATGCTAAAGGGGTTCTCGCGCATCGCTCCGGTAGCGCCACAACCCTGATACCTGAATTTTGTCTCTCCGTAAAGCCAAAATATAAAACGCCGAGTAACCTCAAGCCAAGCCGTCGACCGATGGCAACCAAAGCGGATTGTCCGGCATCGCATATTTCGGGTTGTGCACCCAGCCTCCCTTTCCTCAATCATTGAGGATCGCGACCTCGCGGAGGCCGGCGCGGTGGAGTCCCGCAGCCAAGCCGGCGGGCGGTGGAACATGCTGCGCAAGGTGGTTCTTCTTTGGGCCCTCGCCGGGATCTCGATTTCTTTCCTTGGATGCGGCGGTGGCACCGCAGTCCCGCCTTCGGATACTACTACGGCCATTCTCTCGATTTCGCCCACCAGCGTTCCCGCGGGCAGCGGCAATTTCACGCTCGGGATTACGGGCACGGGCCTGCTTGTGACGTAGATCCTGCGTTTTGGCAACGACACGCTTTCACCTTCATCGGTTTCAGCGCCAGTCAATTGCCCAGCCAGCATGGCACAATGCGAGACGATGTCGGTAATCGTGCCCTCGAAGGACGTCTCTTCCTCAGGAACCATTAGTGTTTCCGTTGCCAATGCGTCGGTTGTTTCAAACAGTGCGACTTTCACGGTTATGACCTCAACAACCGGATCCGGCGCCCCAGCCATCATCAATTTTTCTCCGATGGCGGCACCCGCGGGAGGTACCTCTTTCCCGCTGACGATTGCTGCGCTCAACGTAGCTTCCGGTGCGACGGTCACTTTCGGTTCGCAAACGCTCACGCCCACAGAGCCGACTCCCTGTGTTGCTGTTTCCGCTTGTGTGCTTCAGGTGCAAGTTCCATCTTCAGCCATTGCCAGTTCACAGGCCGTACCAGTCTCGATCACGAATCCCGGAGCTTCGGGTGGTACTTCGGCTCCACAGTGCTTCCTGGTAATCAATATGAGCCAATTCCCGATCGAGGACTCCGTGAACAACGCAAGTCCCCCAGTGGCAGGCAACGGTGCGAGTTACAAGCTCCTCGGTGTCTGCGGGTGGGGAACTCGTGGTGTTCGATTCCGTGGCGACGAATCTGGATCAGCAGGCTACGAGCAGCCTTTCGCAGATTTACGAGCGCAGGAATTGCTTTGGCGTCATTCCCAATTGCACGCCACAAACTACGCTGATTTCAGTCGCAGCCGACGGCAGCGCCGGCGCGGGAGGCACAACGGGCAGCCAGCGGCCGGTCGTCTCTCCTGACGGTCGACTCGTGGCGTTTGAATCGGACGACACCAATCTCGTAGCGGGCGTCACGCCGGCCATAGGTCAGATTTATCTACGCGATACATGCAACAGCGTCTTTGGGCCGATACCGAGTTGCACGCCGCAGACAAGTCTCGTCTCGATGGGAGTGGATGGCAAGCCTGGAAACGCGCCGAGTGGCAATCCCGCCGTTTCTGGTTTTGGCTTGTTTGTTGCGTACCAATCCACAGCAACGAATCTGACGAGCATGGCCGTTCCCGTTGGCGTTCAACAGGTTTATCTCTATCAGAACTGTCCGGCGAATTCCTTTCCAGGCTTGGGTCAGACCGGCGGTATGTTCCCGGGCTGTACGCCTACGACGAGCGTGGCGTCGCTCGACTCTAGCGGCAAGCCGGGAGACAAGGATTCCATCAACCCGTCGCTGGATCTAATCGGCCTCAGTGTTGCTTTCGAGTCTCTCGCGTATAATATCGTGGGCAATATGCCGGGCAATGTCTTCCATCAAGTCTATCTCCGCAGTCTGTGCCTGAATCTGCCAATACCAGCTACTGCCGGCGGAGCTCCGCCCTGTGGTGCTAACGCCACGATCGCCGTTTCCGTGGACGCGCAAGGGAAGCTGGTCACGGGCGGCGATAGCATCACGCCGTCGGCGGCAGCCCTTGGCGCTGTAGTCGCCTTTGCGTCGACCGCGACGAATCTCGTTTCCGGCGGAACTTCCGGCTCGCGGATGTTCCTGCGTACCACGTGCAGCTCGGGCTTTTTGCAACTGCCGGGTTGTACGCCGCAAACAGACTTCATCCCTGTGGCCAATGCGGGCACCGCTTCGCAGCTTGTTCCAAACTCGAATCCTGTGATTTCCTTCGGCAATCGTGTAGCGTTTGGCGCCGTGCTTGGGCCCTCCTCGAACGCCGCCGATCAGTTGGTCGTCGCCGCCACGGGCTTTTGCTTCTCGCCGTTTGCGACGTGCTCGACCTTATCCCTGCCGGTGCTGGTCTCCAACGGAGCCAAATATCAGCCCCACGGGGGGATGAATCCGGCGATCGACGGTGCCGGCGTTTTCGTTTCGTTTTCCGGTACGCCCGTAAACTCGGCCTTGGGCACGAACCGGGAAATCTTCCTGGCTGCGCCCTTCCTCTAGCAACGTTTTCATGGCATCGGTCAAGAGTCCACGTGCACGGAGGCGCTCGAGTTTTGCTCAGAGCTAGATTGATTTGTCCTCGGCCTAAACATCCGGCCGGCAGTGCGCGTCACAAAGCGGCGGGAAACCAGTCGCAACACCTAGCCGATGTCCGGCGGCGATAGCCAGCCGCGAACGGAGGGGGCAAGTCTGCCCGAGGTGCGGGGCGCACAAAACTTGCCCCCTGGTGACCCTCCGTGGAGTGAAGTGTCAGTGTTACTTTGTACTGACGGGTTAGTGAATGACAGTTGACACCGTAATGGCCCGCGGGAAACTTTGCAAGTAACAGACTGGATTGCGGGATCGGATCGAAGAATTAGTGGCGGAATAATGCGGAGGAAGCAGCAGATTGATTTGCCAACCGCAACAATGAGGCGCAATCTTTCTCGTCACGCCCTGGCGGACCAATGGGTTCCGGACTACTTTTCGCGAGGGCTTTGAAGTGCGGCGAAATCGGAGTATTTGGCGCACATGAAACTTCACAGGCGTTCAATTGCTTCTTCTATTTTCCGCAATGCTTCACAGGCCCTCTTGGAAGAGATTGGTTGCAGTCCTCGGCTTCGCGCAATCTCGCAATGGTGCTCATAATCATGGGCGAACTGTTCCAAGCCTTGAACAATTGTTAGTAGCAGGTCGGGCGGATCGGGCTGGCATTTCAGCCGTTCAGTCATCTGCCATTCTTGCTGCGGGACGGCTGCTTTGCTCCGCTGTCTTCGAATTTGCTCTTCGACCAACGGCATAATCGCCATCGGCGTTTTTGGATGCATCAGGTTGTAGTGAACCCGGGACAGAATGGCTTGCAGCATGATCCCTAACTTCCGGCCGGGTGAGTAAAGCGAACTTTAAGGGGTCCCTGACGACGTGCAATGTAACTATCTTCTATGAAAAATATGGCGCCGTCAATCGCTGCTACATTTATCTGTTGCTACTGCATTTATTGCCCGCATGCCCGAGACTTGTCATCCCTAGCAGGCTGCGGAAAAATTCCGTGAAAGTGCAGCTTCTGTCTTCGTTTGCTTCATTTTTCAAGATGTAAGGCGGTTTTTCGGTCGTTTTTTTCGCGCTGCCGTGCCCAGGTGGGCTTTGGAGCGCCGTTCAGAGACACTACGACCTGGGCTTACTGCGCCGGAACTGTCGCAGCCATCAGGTTTCGCATGCGCACCAGGTTGTAGGCTGCGCACGCGAAGGTAAAGATCCAATCTACCTTCAAGGTTCCGCGATGACGCACTTTACGCAACAACGCGATGGTCTTCAGCCAGCCAAAACATTCTTCGATGCGCTTCCTTTTCTTCTGGCTGATGGCGTAGCCCGTGTGTCGCGTGGCTCGACTATCAATGGTGCTGCCGCCTCGGCGTCCCAGGTTTTGCGCCACGTGCGGCGTCATGTGTAGGTTCCGGCATTCGCGCACAAAATCCGCCGTGTCGAAACCTTTGTCGCCGCCCACCGTTACGCGCCCCATTCCTGGAACCTCCTCCAGCATCTCCAGCGCGGCGTAGCGCTCGGCCATGCCTGTGGCTTCCCAAACGCGGCTGCTCACAATTAATCCGTTGCGATTCTCCACCAGCAGATTTCCGCTGTAGCTCAACTTCGCCTCCTTGCCCGCGCCTTTGCGCGCCAGCTGGGCTTCCGGATCACTTTTCGATTCGTGCGTCTGGTTGCAGCGCTTCTCCCCATGAAAATCCACGCTGGGATTTCCGGGATCCTCCGGCGGAGACCCATCCTTTTTGTCCTTCCGCTGAAAACTTTTCAGGCTGCCCACGCTTCCAGCAGCGTGCCATCCACGGTGAAGTGTTCGTCCGAAGTCCATCCCTTCTCGCGCGCCTGTGCCACCACCCGCGCCAGAAATTCCTTGGCCAGCTCGGCCTCCAGCAACCGGTCGCGGTTCTTGGTGAACACCGTCGCGTCCCAGACCGCATCATCCATATTTAGCCTCACGAACCAGCGGAACAAAATGTTGTAGTCCAATCTCTTCCATCAGCAGCCGCTCGCTGCGCACCGAATACAACATCTGCAACAGCTGCGCGCGCAACAACTGCTCCGGCGGAATCGACGGGCGACCCACTTTCGCGTACATCTTGTTGAACTGCGGCGACAGCTGCTTCAGGATTTCGTCCACCATCGTGCGGATCGGCCGCAGGGGATGGTCGCGCGGCACGCGCTGCTCCGGGGAAATGTAGCTAAACACGTGACTCTGCTGCCTGATCGGTTCCTCTCATGCACCATTGGACGCGCTCTGCGCCGCTTCGTTACAGAATTTCCGACTTTTTCAGCAGCCTGCTAGACAACGCATAACTAGCCAGAGCCAAACAAAGAACGACATGAACGGCATCTTGAGCTGGCCAGAAACGCGACCTTATGCCTTTGATCCGTGGTGTGACGTGTTTTGCGAATCATTGGCCGAATTCCTAAGAGAATGCGTTCTGGGACTTTTGTTTCTTGCGTTTTCATTCTCGGGATCGCCCGTGAGAACAGGGCGTAATCCCTGTCTTCGATTCCAGGAATCGACCGATTTGGCGATGCCGTGGTCCACAAATCAGGGGAGCCAGCGATGTGCAAGGAGGCCCACTCGCCGGCTCCCCTCCCCCCGTGACTACGCTGATTAAAGTCGTCTTCATACATCTCCACGGTGGCATCGGCATCTACAACCGACACGCGGCTTGATTCCGCACCCCTTCCTGCACCTACAACTCATGCAAAATGTAAGCAGGCGCTAGCGTATACGAGGGCGTGCGCGGTCGTACTGTTAGTAATTGGACTCATGTACGCATCGCGCAGCGAAATAACTCGCGGCTAATCTAGCAAACCGATTTGTGAAGTTGTATCTTGATCCGGTGTTGAACAGGTATTCACCGGATTGCGCGGCCCGATGCAGCGGTCGCAGAGTAGCCCTCAAAGCCAGAGTGTGCTGAGCCTTTGAGGAACTGAGAGGGCAAAATGGCCCGATACCTCCGCATACGGCAGGTAGTCAAGACCGAGCACCCGAGCGAGCACCCGAGCGCGCATGAGCAAATCCAGTCAATTTGTGGGATCAAACCAGACGGAAGTCATTGGTCACTCACGCAGGACGAGGCTATTGCCCAGGCCGAGGATGGGCCGTTTCTACGTCGAGAGCGCTGGAGGCCGACGATTTGACGTCATCGTCGCCATGGATTTGCACGCCCACGAATACCTCAAAACGATCGCGGATGGAGAACAGTCGGACGAACTTCTCTATCTGCCAAGCTGTCACAACCTCGCGCACGCTGCGAACGCTCGATATATGGCGGCCGATGACGGTGAGTGATAGTGCTGGCGACAATTTTGACGGCCATGCCATCGAAGAATACACGGTTACGCCGGGAACAAATGCGTGCTGGTGGCCTAACTCTGGACTCACGCAAAATCCGGGTGTGTCAGGCGCGGTTAATTGGGCAGTCGGGTACTATAACGGTGCGCCTGGTCCGGATAACGAGTGGGGGCCAGACGCCATTGGGTGGGACCTCCAAGACCTGGATAACATCGTACAAAATGGACCACAAAACGGAGTGACGTTCCCTTGCACAGCAACGATTCATCAAGGGATGCGGATAGAGTGCGACGCGAACCTTTGGTACAACTACACCACGGACGATATCACCATCAAGGTTGATAACCACGGCGGCAATACGGAAGAGGTTTGCCGGGCCGGGGAGTGTGGTCTTCCAACGTACTTCTCGGATCGCTGGACTCCTCGCCGTTTCGAGTGGGCACTCATGCTAAGTCCTTTTGACACCGGTGGCCCTGCGCGTTCGTCACCACAATCAACATCAAAGAAGGAGGCGCGATAAAATGAAAAGAACCGTTCTCTTGTTCTTGCTTGCGGTACCCTCGCTGCTACTGGCGCAGGCACCCACGAAGCCGTCGTTCATGAACGCCGCAGTTCTACAGCACAATGGAGCCGCAGGAACATTGACAGCAAATGCCCCGAGGCCGTTAATGCAAGCAGTTGAAGCGATCAGCCAAGAATATGGCTGGATCGTTGATTTCGAAGACCCGCTATATCAAAGTCATTTCGATTTAGTTGATGCGACGGACCCCGAGTGGAGAGCGAGCCATCCGAATGAGAAGGGCGCAACGCGGGTATCGGGTGGTTTGTTTCAGAGTAGTTTCCCTGAACCTTCGTCCATCCCTTCAGGAAATGCCGAGGAACAAGTCTTGCAAAAGTTAGTTGCAGACTACAATTCCAGCGGCAATCCCGGCAAGTTCAGTGTTCGCAAGGAAGCTGACGGAAGATATGCGCTGGTAGGCGTATCAAGAAAGGATGAAACCGGGAAGGACGAAACGGTGAACCCACTGCTCGATACCTCAATCAGCGTACCCACGCAACAGCGCGATGCGAGAGCAACGCTTCAGCTAATCGTCGACACGCTTGCCGCAACAAGCGGGGTTGACATCAATTTGGGTACGATTGGCCTGTCCAGCGATCCGTTGCAGGATTCAAGGCTTGCCATCGGTGGAACAAATGTTCCGGCAAGAACACTCCTGTTGCAGGCGTTAGACAGCATAAGCAGTACAAGCCCACACTTCCGAGGAATCTTTGTCTGGAACTTCCTTTTCGATGCGGATACGAATGCCTACTGGCTACGCCTCCGCTCCGCGACAAAAACCGAAACAGATGCAAGCGGGCGGCAGGTTGTCCAGTTTATCCGTCATCCGAGAAACTGATGGCGCAGATATAAACCCAAAATACCAGGGAGCTTGAGTATTCCGGCTCCCCTTTTTTCCGCTGAACCGAGTTCTAAGGATGCGAAGAACGTGGGTGCTAATCGCGTTCGCGGCGGTGGTCAGCGAAGCAATTCCAATGAGTTCGTTGCTTCACCTGCGGGAGTCATTGCAACAAATGAGCCTCAACCGGTCGTGGCGGAGCACAATGGGACATTCGGATATGGCTTGGATTGTTACACAGCCCGGTGTTTTTGGGCTTGCTCTTGGCGGCGATTGCGATTGGGTTGTGGATTATGAGAGCACGGATGACCCGCACAGTATGAGAAAATGGGTGGATGGCCTTTGAACAGGAACGATTGCCAACGGACCACGGCGAGAAAACTTCACTGACTGTTACGCATTCCTCTTCGTCGCTCTCACCTTCGCCCACCGCGCCCTCTGCGCCTTCGCTATTCTGGCTCTCGCGCTTGCAGACATGTGCCGTTTTGTTGGACGACCGACGCTGTTCTTGCCGCCCAAGACTCCGATGGCTGAGCTGATGCGAACGGATTTTTGGCGAGACGGCAGCATTTGCCTCGTTCTGACACGTCCATTGTTTCCGAGGTTTTTCGCTGTGTTCTTCTGTTCTTCGGTGTTCTTGCGACGCGCGCATTCGGAAGGAATATCGGGAGTGGCACTTGAACGTCATCAACACGTACGTGCTTGCGGTGATTGTGCTGGCCTGCGTAGGTGTGTTCTTCCTTCCGTACGGCTGGTTGAAAATTGCGGCCATCGGTATCGGAATCACCTGTTTCGCTGCGATAAGCAGGCGCGAGGGCCATGCCGAGGGTTACATCGACGGCTACGACGCCGGACACGAAGCAGGTATTTGTAAAATCCTCGGTATCAAAAACGAAGAGATTTCCAAGATGACGGAAATGGCGACACAGATGAAGATAGATGACATGGTTGTCGAACGTATGGATGAGCGGAAGGCGGAAGAGTCTAACAACAAAACGAAGCCTTGACTTTCGGTGGCGGCACGTTTTGGAACCCACGCTGATTTCCTGCACCGAGTTCTCTTCTGGACCCTCGCGGTGCTCACCGTCGCGGCGGGCGTGTGGGCTTGGCGGTCGCGTTAAAAGGAGGTGCCAATAGTACCTGTTTTTGCGGCTTTTTAGATATGGCGGAGAGGGTGGGACTCCAACCCGCGAAATCTGTCGTCACCTGTCGTCCACTGTCGTCTGGAAACCTGTATAAATAAAGGGGATTTGCGATTTGAAGATTTGGGCTCTTCCGAAGCGGCGATTTTGAAGTCTCAAATACGGGGTGGGAATTAGCAGTAGTAGCATTTTTCAACAGCAAAAAGGCGCCGGTTGCGACGCTACACCAGTTCTCTACTGCCGCGCTTGCAACCTATGCTGGTTCTGCTGGTTCTTCCGCCACACCCGGATGCTCTGCAACACACTTCCAACAAAAAAACTTCCTGCATTTCCTGCAGGATACAGGCACTTCTTAAATCCGCCGAACCCGGATGAGGAGTTTCTCCCTCAACGGGAATTCTGAAGTCCCACGGCTCCTCGCCAACCGAGATCGAGTAGCGTAGTGGCGGAGGTGCGCTTGGTCGGCGCTCTGGTTGGAAGATCTTAGGCTATCCCCTCCGAATCTCCTCCACGCTCTCGCTCATCGCCGAATAAAATAACATCCGGTCGAAGCTGGACGCGAACGACCATTCACCGATCCCGTGCGGCATCGGGACACCTCGCGTCACATTCCACGCAATATAGATCAACAGCCAGATCGCATTGATCTGTCCCGCGGCTCCCGTCAACAGTCCGTTTAGCGCAGTCCCCGGTAAATCAAAGAATCAAAGTTCGCGAAGTTGAATAGGTTGTAGAAGCCCACGCTCGGTTGCACAGTGAGCCTTTCGCGAGGCATGTAGGACCAGCCGACTTTCAAATCGAAAGCGCGCAGCCAGGAAAGATTGGCTTCGCCAGGTGGAGCGAGTGGCACGACTGGGGCCACAGCGCCGAGCTGGTGCAATTGCTTCAGGGTGAATAAGTCATTCTGGATCAGCACCTGGCCCGCGGGCGTCGGCTGGTTCTGGGCGTAGGTCTTCACAACAACGACTAGCGGGAAAGCGCGACTGAAAGGGATACGCTTATCGTTTGGAGGCCGCCAAAAATCGGCAAAATGAACGCCCAGTTGTCAAAGTCGTGCTAGCATCCTTGCTCAAGCCGTACGACTGATTTAAGCCGAGTACATCAGTTGTCACCGCCACCAAAGTTCACGGTCAACGTAACAGTGGTGGTGTGGGTTAAGCCGTTCGATGTGCCGGTGATGGTCACGGTAGTGGTCCCGGTAGTGGCGGTGCTGGTGGCAGTGAAGGTCAACGTGCTGCTGTTGTTTGTGGTGCTGCTGGGACTAAACGACGCGGTCACACCGCTCGGCAGAGTCGAAGTCTTGAAGCTCACGCTGCCGCTGAAATTGGTCCGCGTGATGTTGATGGTGCTCGTTCCGCGGCTGCCTTGCGTGATGGTCACGCTGGAGGGTGAAGCCGACAGGCTGAAGTCGCCCGTGGTGGCAGCACCCACGGTGAGGGAGACGTTAGTCGAATGAGTCGTAGTGCCGCTCGTGCCGCTAATTGTCAGGGGGTAGGTTCCCGTCGATGTCGTACTGGCTGTCAACACTGTTAGGGTCGATGAGCCGGAATTCGCTACCGACGTAGGATTAAAGCTGCCTGTGGCTCCCGGAGGCAGTCCGCTGACGTTGAAATTGACCGTTCCTGCAAAGTTGTTCACCGCTGTGACCGTCGTGTTGTAGGTCGTGCTGCTGCCTTGGACTACGCTTTGAGAGGAGGGCGTAGCGGCAACGGTGAAGTCGGGCGCGGTGGAACCGCACGAGGGAAAACTGAAGGAAGCTAACCGGGTAGTCCAGTTAAAGCTGCCATTGGCAGGCTGATATTGGTTGTCGTACCAAAAGGTGCAGTCATCCGCAGGGTCAATGGCCATGCTGGTGTAGTCGCCCCAGCGGCTAAGCCCGCCCGTTTGTGAGCCCAAACCGGTAAGAATCGTGGTTTCAGCGTCCATCGTTCCCAGTGCGTCGCCCGGCACGTGCCCCGTATAGGCGATAGAAGGATATAAGGTACTGCTGGAAACGCTATAACCGAGCGCGATATCGCCGGCCTTGTCCATAGCGATGCTCGGCATCCAGCGAGAGCTGGCGTCAGGCGCAAAGGTGCCGGACTGGTAGACAGCCGGGGTAGCGTTGGGGCTGCGGATTTCGTACCAGCGAACTGCCGTGCTGCTCCCCGAGGCGATGGAGTGGGTCGCGACCAGGGACTCATGGTTTCCGAAATTGCGATAGGCCAGGCGGAACATGAGCCGCTCGCCCAAGGTATCAAGTTGTTGCGAGGTTCCTCGCTGCGGAATGCATGTTCCCCCCGAGCCGCCACATGCGTCGGTATAAGAGGGCACAGAGATATTCACGGGTCCGGTGAGAGTGGTGTTGGAGGAGTTGGCGAAATCGACATGGAATTTGTAGAGGTTCAGTGAGGTCGACGTGCCCAGTTCCAGAAAGAAGTTGGGCGAGCCGGAAGGGGGCGCCGTGGCGCCGTCCAGGTCGGAAGGAAGCAGGCTGGCATCGTTGGTTCCGAGCAGGAAGCATTGCGCTGTGGCCGTGCTGCCGGACAGCATCGCCGTACGATCCAAGGCGCACGCCGCCGGGCCGACAAATGCGCCGCCGTAAGGAAAGATGTTGGCCGAGAGGTAGTACGCGTCCGGCCACACCGACATCTTGGTGTAGTCGTTCAGGTCACTCCCAAATGACAATGCGTAGCGGTTGAAACTTCCGGTCGCGTCCGAGGAGGTAGAAACTGCGATGCATTCGGCGTTATTCGAAAACAAGGAGTCGAATGCCACGATAGCGATAACCCACCTCCCAGCCGCCTTGTCAAAAAGGACGACGGGGTCGCTCAGGTTGCCGGTCTCGCATATTCCGCCGAAGCCGACCCAAAGGTTCCCAATCGAAACAGGGCCGAGTTGGGAAGCACCGGTAGACTTGTTGAAGACCTGGTAGGAATCGTTCACCGTTTCGACCACTTGGGTGGATCCGACCGAAGCGTTGGGATCCGGTGGGGCAAATCCCGTAGAACCGATACCGTTGAAGCTCAGCGCGTTTGTCGTGGCTACTTGCAGAGACGGGCTGCTCGGCTGGATGACGCTGGGAGTGGTTTCCACTCGAGACGGTCCAGGTCTCCGGTGCGGAAGCGGCATGGCGCGCGTCCCCTGCTGGGGGCCGACTAGTAGCATGGTTCTCAGGGAGAGCGACGTGTCGTGTTTATCTTCATAAATGACTCGCGGACCTCTGCGCACTTCTTCCTGCTCCTGCGCAAAGAGCGGAGCGGATCGGAGGGCAAAGAGGAGAGCCAGAACGCTTGCAAAGAGAGGGAGGTATGACAACCTTCGGGGCATGGGCACAGGATCTCCTCCTGCAATGAAGGGCCCCTGACCAGCCTCGGTGCGCGGACGCATTTGTGGCTGGCTAGGGTGCCTCCACCGCACTGGCAATCACAGAGAGGGGTAAGCGGTGCCGAAGTCTTGCAGACATGTCCCTGGAAATCGAGAACACATCCTTGGAAATCGAGAACACCTACCCACTCGCCCTTGGCAGCATTGAAGGGGCCGAGGAGCATCCGGGCTGCCCAGGTTGCTTCGTGGATAGCGCAAATCTGGCCAGAAATCAATCAATATCGCCATACCAATTAGTATAACGGGGTAGTTTTAATGAAAATCGAATCTTGCTTCCTCGTCTTGGTTTTTTCATTGAAGAGGCTACAATTTCTGGAATGACCGTCAATACAGGCCCGCTAACAATTCGGATGGTTGTGGGGGGGCAGATATGAACTGACGATCTTCGAGCTGGTAGTTGTAGATGGATAAGCCCATGTTTGTTTTGCAGTGACCTACGTCTACGTTGCTCGCCCTGTTTGCCTTGTACTCTTCTGTAGTTTGTTCCCAACGTTTCCCAGTACGACTAGACAATACCGAACGGCCGGGCTGGTCGAACGTGCCCGGTCAGTGATTGACGATCTCCAACGTATGCTCGGCTTACCCGTGCGGGTGTATTTGCGGGCCCTTTCTTCAGGTTACCGGGACACGGGTGCGCGCCAAACAAGCCGAGTTGGTCTGAGTGGTCTGAGTAGTCTGAGTTGGTCCTCTGAGTTGCTGGTGACGAAAGCGGCCGTCTGCTGGCCCTTCTGCCCGGTAAGCATTGTTCTCAAATAGGAGCGGTTCACCCCGCCAGCTTCCGTCAAGCTTTTTGTGTGTCAGAAATCCTGTACACCACAGGCATGCGCCTCCCGGAACTGCGGTGAAGACATCTCCGCTTACGGCAGCGATTTCCGACAACTGATCCTCTGGGTCAAGAGGGTAGAGACCGACGCCCAGCCGCCATTAAGACACGCCAACTTCGCGGGCTAGCTTACGGAAACGGAAATCGGCGCGCAGAGTGTCGAATGCCGGTTCACAACCCATGAAGTTCAGCCATGCGGAGCGCTCCTGATAGGCGCGGTGCAACAATGCCATCGCCCCATCCCTATTCCCCTGCCGGGCGTAGAGCTTCGCTAGATCAAGCGGTGGAGTAGAACGTTGCTGCTGTGCAAGTTCGATTCGCTTCTTCCAATAACCCCCCGGTCCTGCACTGGCGTATGCACTCGCAAGCGCAGCCGCGTCCTGAGCTTTCCCGGACGACAATGACATGTTGCGCCATGCTTCGAGCGCGTGAGCGTAATCCCCCTGCTGTTCGTAGACGTCGACAAGTCCGTACGACGCTGCAGACCGTGCGCTTGGATCCAGATCTGCCATTGCGCGGAATTGGGCTACAGCCTGCGCGTAATCTCGGGAGTAGTACAGAGCCAGGGCCCAAAAGTCGTTGATGGTCATCGAGAGCGGATCAAGCTCATGTGCCTGTTGAATCTCCCCAATCCCTTCCGGAAAACGTCCCATGATCACCAGGCAGTGGGAATACCAGTGATGTGCTGTAGCATAGTTCGCATTCAGCTCGATAGCTCGCGAGTATTCCTTCTCAGCGGCAGCACAGTCCCAGTCATACGCCATTTCTACGCCGGCTAAGGACGTATGCGCCTCTGCAAGTAACGGGTCTAATTCAATGGCTTTCAGCGCCGCCGCTTTCGCTTTCGGCATAGCCTGTGTCGGAGGCATCCCGCCATGCGCTGCCAAAGTGATGTAGGCATCGGCCATCCCAGACCAGCCGAGCGCGTACCTGGGTTCGAGCTTCACGGCCTCTTCGAAGTATTACAATCCCTTGAGCTCCGCCTCGGTACCGCGCCGATGCCACCAGTAGCGACCACGCAAGTAAGCTTCATGCGCGGCGGGATTAACCGACCGTGCATTCGTGAAGGAAGCCTGCTGCGAAGAGCTCAGAGTGAGTCTGATCTCCGCAGCGACGTCGCGTGCGATTTGTCTTATGGTCAAAAAAGTCGTGCGTAGGGCTGAAGTCAAAGGTCACCGTCATGGTTTCAGGGTTTCAGGCGTGCTCTTGATTGACACATTCGTGAATATCAAGCCGCGTTGTTTCAGAAGCGGAAGTTCTCGCCGAACACGGTGGCACAACACCTGGCGGCTCTACGCTTTTTCTACGTCAAGACACTCAAGAAAGCCTGGAGCATCACGGAAACACCCTACCCGAAGAAGGCCGTTCACCTGCCAACGATCCTCAGTCAGGAGGAAGTGGCGCGACTCATCGACGCAGCTCTGACTCCTTATCATCGCACTCTGTTGATGACGCTCTACGCCACCGGAGTACGACGCGCTGAATTGACACACCTGAAAATCAGCGACGTGGACAGCCAACGCATGGTGATTCACGTCCAAGGCGGTAAAGGTCGCAAAGACCGCGACGTTTTGCTCAGCCCAAAATTGCTCGACGAACTCAAGCGACACTGGCGCCGCTTGCGGCGAAAGCCCAGCGCATGGCTGTTTCCAGGCAACCGCTGGCATACCGGTGATAGGCCGATCACCACCAAGGTGGTCTGGGACGCTTGCAAGGAAGCCGCCCAGCGAGCGGGCCTCCAGAAAGAGGTGCACCCACATACGCTGAGGCACTGCTTCGCCACACATCTACTCGAGGCAGGTGCGGATCTGCGCACCATCCAGACGCTGTTAGGCCATAGTGATCTGGAAGAGACCACTCTCTATTGTGTGCCGACAGTAGATATGCGCAGTAGGTGTGCTAAGTTGCTGATTGTCAATGCGCGCGCATTGCTAGACTCAGCATAATATCTCTGGTTGGTTGGCGGAGCTCGGTTCAGGGTTGGCATACACGCATGTCCTTGTGAAGAGTCACAAAGAACGGAGCCAGTCGAGAAGGTCCTTGTTCTGCTGCCAGGATGGAATCGCTTGGACTGGTGAAGACTCGTTGATTTTCTCAAGCGCGTTTCGCTTCATCTCCAGATTTGCCCTCGCGTAAATCTCAGTCGTTTTGACATCCACATGGCCGAGGAAGTCACGGATCATGTCGAGCGAGATTCCGCTCTGCAACAGGTGCATTCCCTTGGTATGTCTCAGGGTGTGCGGACTTACTGTTCGGTTCAGACTCGGACGCTTGCTTCGTGCCAGGACGACATATTTGTGAAGGATGTAGCGGATTCCCGAACGCGTCAGTCGTTGATGGCGCGCGTTCTGGAAAAGAGGCTTGTCGAACTGTTCGGGATGATCAAGGTGGTTTTCCTGCATGTGAATGCGCAGAAGCTGAACCGTGTTCCCCATCAAAGGCACAGCGCGCATTTTGCGGCCCTTTCCCAGAAGGCGAATCTGCGCGGGTGGATCCAAACGCACGTCTCCGACGGAAAGGTCGGCCAACTCCTGAACGCGCGCTCCAATGTCGTAAAGGACGCTCAGCAAAACTGCATCTCTTCGACCGTCTGGCGTTCGGAGGTCTGGCTGGGCCAAGATCTCAGCCAACTCCTCTTTCGAAAGGTATGCGACAGTGGGGCGAGCGTGTCGTCGCTGGGGGATCGCGAGGATTCTCTGACACTGATGCATACGGGCCGGCTCTTCCGTCTGAACATATCGGAAGAATGCGTGCAAGGCTGCAAGCCGATGATTTCGTGTGCGGGGTGAAGACTTTCTTTCTCGCTCCAAGTAGTCCAGGAATGCTTCGACAAGCGAAACATCGATCTGTTCGAGACGTAGTCTCTCCGGAGCGATTCCCTGCACATCACGGCAGAATCGTAGAAGCAGAGTGAACACATCGCGGTAGGCCTTGATGGTGTTCGGGCTGACATTCCGCTGCGCGGCCAGATAATGCGTCAAAAAGCTCGTCACGTGAACGGAGAAATCGGTCGGTTTCATGGTTCGATCCTCCGCGGAATGACATCACCAAAGGCCGCGTCCGCTCGTGCAGTAATCTCGGGGAAAAGTTCGGCGGTCAGATGAAGGTAACGCTGTGTTCCGGAAAGATTCTGATGCCCGAGGTAAGTAGCGAGAAGAGGAAGTTTGGCATCCAGATCCTCACCGACTCGATACCAGCGTCGTAAGGTATGGAGGGCGAATACGTGACGATAATCGTGAATCCTGGGTCCCTTGCCTCGTCCGGCGTGAGGAATTCCACACTGCAGCAGCAGTTGACGAAACAGCGTGTAAACGGCGCGTAAGCTGAAGGGCCCTCCACTCGGTCCCGGGAAGAAGATCGCATCGGGCGGACGATTTTCAAAACGGGCAGCGTACTTTCGCAAGCGGTTCACGAGGGACAAGGCGGGAGGAACCAGCCGATCCTTGCGGAATTTTCCCTGGTGAACAGTGATAATGCCTTGATTAAGATCGACGTCTCGAACACGTAGTTTCAACACTTCTCTGACACGAAACCCGCATCCATACAGGAGCCGGAAAACTTCCGGCATTATGAGATGCCGCAGAGGCGAACGCGCCGTAGGCTCGAGCGTGTCCACTGCCAGAAAGAACTTTCGAAGCTCTTCGTCGGTTAGCATTCTTGGCACAAAGGTCGATGGGTTTCGAGCAGCTAATGTGGAGTCGGGTACATACGCGGGGTAGCCCAGCCGCAACAAAAACCCGGAGAAGTGGCGAACGAGGGTGATCCGTTGCCGTTGGGTTCCTGCACTTTCGTGTGCTTTCTTTGCTAACCACTTCCGGACGATGGAGCCAGGTAGCTCATACGTCGTCAATCCCTCCTGCACCAAAAAGTCGTCGAGACGCCGCAAGATGCGAGTCGGTTCATGATAGTCGTACCCACAGGCGTGCTTTTCCTGAAGAAATTTCTCCATGAAAGCAGATAGAACGCTTTGGAATCTGTTGGATGGATCAGTTGGCATGATTCACCTCCTCAGGATCCAACGCCACACCCCGCAAGGCTTCTACATCCGCCTTCGCGTAGATACGTGTTGATTCCAAACTGGCATGCCCCAAGATCTCCGCAATGGTTGTAAACGGCGTGCCTTTCTCTAGGAGCCGAGTCGCTAGAGTATGGCGAAGCGAATGGATGCCTCGCTTCTGTGAACTCCGAAAGGTGATCCCCGACAGCAGGCGCCAATACGTGACAATGTGGTGCAGATTGTTTCCCGTGAAGGGATCAAACGGCGGTTTCACTTTGAGGAATACCTCTCGGTGTGTCGTTTGGGGGCGACCAAACTTCAAATAGTCGATCAGGGCCTCACCGACCTCATTGGTCAGAGGCAGACTCAACGGCGTCCCTGTCTTCGCCTGCGTGATTGCTATTGTCGAATCCTCCCAACGAAGGTCGGCCAGTTTCAGCGTGCGAATATCCCCAGCACGCAATCCCAACCGGCATGCCAGTAAGAGAATGGCGTAATCTCGTTTTCCTTTCGCAGAACTGCGATCGACCGCCCCGAGAAGTCTGACAATGAGTTCGTGATCCCAAACCGACGGGATAGTTGCATCCTTGGGTACACGGATTTTCGGTAGCTCCGCGCTGAGATCTTTCTGCAGAATCCCACGCATCGTAAGAAACCGGAGAAAAGAACGCACATCCGACACGATTCGCGCGACCGTCCTCGGCTGCAAGTGATCTCGACAGGACACGAACTCGGACAGATCCACCGCCTGAATTTGGTCCAGTGTCCGCCCTTTCCTTGAATGGAGAAAATCCAAAAAGATCGTGAGTTCCGTCGTACGCAGGCGAAGGGTCGACGGTCGAAGGTGGAGCCGATCCTTACAATACAGTTCGTAATCACCAAGTGTGTTCTGCAAGGTGGGAAGAAGATGAATTGCCTGCACCTCTGTGAAGGCCCGTTCAATGCGCCCGTTCTTAGCGAAATCGGCAAGCGCCTTTACGCCGAATACCATATGCCGACGCCAGCCATCGTCCGGCCCATTCACCTGTCTGTCCCTGACGCGATACTCCTCTAGAAAGCGCGACGCCAAATCCGCGGAAAATTCGTCTCCTAGTTCCTTCCAGCGGGAAAATTCGATGAGGTGTTCCCAGGTTGCTCGATACCGATTCCGTGATCTCCTGCTGTAACCCAACCGCTCGATCTCGACCAGCGCGTCAGCGACAAGGCGCGCCAGTTGCAAGTTTTCCGAAGTTGGACAATGGGTTTGTTCCATGACGAACCTCCTCTGAAATGCGGCGGTTCCATGGCCGCCGAGGAGTGCATCATGAAATCTTATGTGCTGTGATCCAAGAGGAATCAACTGAGCGGCAAGCACTTACTGCAGCGACTCTACATAACGCTCCACTGCACACAATACCAA